>OFMN01000028.1_pt1 | contig 140559 bp, 149 predicted proteins | sample 1541791 | NCBI WGS metagenome assembly OFMN01 (sample SAMN04209248, study PRJEB22552) | human gut metagenome | biome: gut; material: feces | host: Homo sapiens | place: USA: Oklahoma
ACCGTGTTGCACTGGAGAAATTGACACGTGCCAATCTGCGTTTCGTTGTATCTGTAGCCAAACAGTACCAGAACCAGGGTTTGAGTTTGCCCGACTTGATTAACGAGGGTAATTTAGGACTGATTAAGGCTGCCGAAAAGTTCGATGAGACACGTGGTTTCAAGTTCATCAGTTATGCAGTATGGTGGATACGTCAGTCCATTTTGCAGGCTTTGGCAGAGCAGTCGCGTATTGTGCGTCTTCCCTTGAACCAGGTAGGCTCGCTGAATAAAATCAGCAAGGCTTTCTCCAAGTTCGAGCAGGAAAACGAACGTCGTCCGTCGCCCGAAGAACTTGCCGATGAACTGGAAATCCCTGTTGACAAAATCTCCGATACGCTGAAGGTTTCCGGCCGCCATATTTCGGTAGACGCGCCTTTCGTTGAAGGAGAAGACAACAGCTTGCTCGATGTGCTGGTCAACGACGACTCTCCTATGGCCGACCGCTCTTTGGTGAACGAGTCTCTTGCGAGGGAAATTGATAGAGCTCTTTCTACGTTAACCGATAGGGAAAAAGAAATCATACAGATGTTTTTCGGTATCGGACAGCAGGAAATGACATTAGAGGAAATCGGCGACAAATTCGGTCTCACACGTGAGCGTGTCCGCCAGATTAAGGAAAAAGCAATCAGAAGATTAAGACAAAGTAATCGTAGTAAATTGCTCAAATCTTATTTGGGATAAATAAGAATATCGGTTTCTGACAAATAAAAGAAATTAAGAAAACCGGTCTGTCCAGAGTGGATGGCCGGTTTTTTTATTATCTTTGCCCCATTAAACAATCAAAAAGAAGTTATGAAGCACATAAAAATAGTATTTGCAGTGATGCTCGTATTTACTTTGTGTACAGCGTTTACAATGAAAAGCCATAAGCCTGTTTATGCTTTTGGCGTAGCGGCGTCTTTCAATGATTCGGTAGTGTATTGTACGGAAATCCAAGTATTGGACAGTACGGCACTGGACAAGAACGGCTTTTTGCCCAAGCGTGACTTGTACAGCTATCAATTGAAAAACTATCTGGAATACGATTTGAAGAAACCCGATTATACGTGTATGATCTATTTCAGTGAGAATAAAAAGAAACTGGAAAAGGAAGCTGTCAAGGTAAAGGCGAAGTATAAGAAGAGCACAATGGTGTTGCAGGCTATTACGTCGGATAAGTTCAGTTTTAAGAAGCCGGAAGAGTAATCGGTGCGTTGCAACAATTATACGATACCTATGAGAATGAAGCTTTATACATTGCTGTGCATATCTTTTTTCCTTTTGTTTACGGCTTGTAATCAAGATGATGATCCGGTGCCACCTGAGGTAGGAAGTAGAACCGTGCTTGTTTACATTGTAGCGGATAATAACTTGTCGTCATTTGCGAAGGAAGATGTGGAAGAGATGATTGCAGGCATGGAATCCGTTGATTTGTCATCTAGTAACTTGCTGGTATATCAGGATGACAAGGTAGCACCGGTTTTGTTCCGGATCTCTAGAAACAAGAAAGGTCGTTTGGAGAAGGAGATAATCAAGGAATATGCAGAGCAGGTATCCACGAAGGCCTCTGTGATGAAGGAGGTAATGCATCGTGCTTTCTATGAATATCCGGCAGACAGTTACGGTTTGGTTTACTGGTCGCACGCAGACGGCTGGATTCCTTATCCGGTACCTTCGGCTTCTACACGCTGGATAGGGCAGGATACAGGAGAGGGGCAGGATAACCGTATGAATATATCTGACTTTGTTGATGTATTGGATGATGGGATGCCTCACTTTGACTTTATAATGTTTGACGCATGCTTTATGATGTCTGTAGAAGTGGCTTATGAGGTGCGTAATTATACCGATTATTATATCGGTTCGCCTACGGAGAATCCGGGTCCGGGCGCTCCTTATGACAAGGTTGTTCCTTATATGTTTAAACCGGGCGCGGCTGCACAAATGGCAGAAGCCTACTTTAATCATTATAAGGATAATTATAAAGCAGGAGAGGGTATCTCGAATGCAAACTGGACAGGCGGAACTTCCATTTGCGCTGTAAGGACAGATGCGTTGGATGATTTGGCGGATGTGACAGGGCAACTCTTGGAGCGCGCGGACAACGAAAGCATGCCTTCTTTTAATACGGTGTTTGATTATGATAAGCGGGATATGGAAGAAGGACATGTCGGTTACTATGATTTCTCGCAGATGATGGAAATGCGGCTGGATGCCGATGCTTATGTTGCTTGGAAGAATGTGTTTGATGCTTCTATTGTCTATTGGAATACTACAGATAAAAATTACTCCATGTTCAAAAGAATGTTTTCAATGAAAGGAACAAACGGCATTACGCATTATATCCCCCTTTCGGTTGATTCCAAAGCTGCTGAGGCTTACCGTTCCATGGCTTGGTATAAAGCTGCGGGACTCGAAAATATGGGCTGGTAGTATGTAGTAGGAATAGAAAGGACTTTGAATATGATATGGTTATAATGGAGATGCGTCCGAAAGGATGCATCTCTTTTTTTATGTTTTTCGTTATATTTTATAACTTGCAATGATTAAACTGCATGTTTTTAATAGTAGCTTATTCTTCTTGTTATACAGGTATAATATATTATTAAATAGTATATTAATATTATTTTCCTAAGGAAACTATTTTATATTGGAAATTATTACTTCCTTTGCAGTATCAAACTAAAAAGAAAGAAATATGAAATATGTAATTATCGGTGGCGTTGCAGGTGGAGCCACGGCTGCTGCCCGGTTAAGAAGAATAGATGAGCAAGCTGAAATCATTTTATTGGAGAAAGGCAAATACATTTCCTATGCCAATTGCGGATTACCTTATTATATAGGCGGCGTTATCGCCGAGCGCGAAAAATTATTGGTTCAGACTCCCGCATCATTCGGTAAACGTTTCCGTATCGATGTGCGGGTAGAGAACGAAGTAATCGCAATCGATTCGGAAAAGAAAACATTGACTATCCGTAAAGCAGATGGAAAGGAATATGAAGAAACCTATGACAAACTTCTGCTTTCTCCGGGAGCCAATCCGGTGAAACCGCCTTTGGAAGGCATTGACTCGGAAGGTATCTTTACGCTTCGCAATGTAGAAGATACCGACCGGATTAAGGCTTATATCACAGACAAGCAAGTAAAACGCACAGTTGTAGTAGGCGCAGGCTTCATCGGACTTGAGATGGCGGAAAACCTGCATCATGCGGGCGTTGCGGTTTCTGTTGTAGAGATGGGCAATCAGGTTATGGCGCCTATCGACTTCTCCATGGCTGCACCTATTCACCGGCATCTGATCGAAAAAGGCGTTTCCCTTTATCTGGAAGAGGGCGTTACCCGTTTCCGGCGTACTGAAGAGGGAATTACCGTTTTTCTGAAAAGCGGAAAAACGATTCCTGCCGATATAGTATTGCTTTCTATCGGTGTACGTCCGGCAACGGCATTGGCGCAACAGGCAGGTTTGGAGTTGGGCGAAACGGGCGGTATCCGGGTAGACGAGCACTTGGAAACTTCCGTAAAAGACATCTATGCTGTGGGCGATGCCATTGAATATCCCCATCCGCTGACCGGAAAACCGTGGCTCAACTATCTGGCCAATCCGGCAAACCGTCAGGGACGCATCGTTGCCGATAATATGGCCTTGGGCAATACCACATCCTACGAAGGAGCTATCGGTACATCCATCGCCAAAGTCTTTGATATGACGGTAGCCTCTACCGGACTTGCAGCCAAGCGTCTGAAACAATGGGGCATGGAGTATCAAAGCTCGGTAACCCATTCTGCTTCGCATGCAGGTTATTATCCCGATGCGTTGCCTCTGACCTTGAAACTGACGTTCCATCCGAAAACCGGAAAACTCTATGGTGCGCAATGCGTAGGCTACGAGGGAGTGGATAAGCGCATCGACCAGATAGCGGGACTTATCAAACATGGCGGAACCGTTTACGATTTGATGGAAACGGAGCACACCTATGCACCGCCTTTCTCATCGGCAAAAGACCCTATTGCCATAGCCGGATACGTGGCTTCCAATATTATCAGCGGCGCCATGCCGGTTATTTCCTGGCGCGAACTGGCAGAGAAGAAAGACGAAGTAATGCTGATAGATACCCGTACCCCTGAAGAATTCTCGTTCGGAACGATTCCGGGAGCTGTCAATATCCCGCTGGACGAGATGCGCGACCGTTTGTCGGAAATACCGGCGGATAAGCCCGTCGTGCTTTTCTGTGCCGTAGGTTTGCGCGGATATTTGGCACAACGTATTCTGATAGGACGCGGTTATCGCAATACGGCCAACTTGATAGGCGGATATAAGACCTATTCTGCAGCAGTGGCGCCCATTCCTGCTCCTACGGCATCATCGCCGGCTCAGCCTGCTGCATCCGCTCCGTCGCAATCGGCACAGAGCGGTTCTGCCAAAGAGCCTTTGAGGGTTAATGCCTGCGGCCTGCAATGTCCCGGCCCTATCATGCAGGTAAAGAAAGCCATGGACAGCATCGCCCCGGGCGAGCGGGTGGAAATTGTGGCGACCGATGCCGGATTTGCACGTGACGCTTCTGCCTGGTGTGCCACTACGGGCAACAAGCTGATAGAGAAAAAGGAAGAAAAAGGACGCTACACGGTATTGCTTGAAAAAGGCGATGAGGCTTGTGCCTGCCCGTCGTCTCTTCCGGCAGCAGGCGGACGGGGAAAAACTTTAATTCTTTTTAGCGATGATTTAGATAAGGCTTTAGCTACCTTTGTACTCGCTAACGGCGCAGCGGCAACCGGACAAAAAGTGTCGATATTCTTCACCTTCTGGGGATTGAATGTCTTGAAGAAGATACAGAAACCCCGGACAGAGAAAGATATTTTCGGAAAGATGTTCGGTATGATGCTTCCGTCCAGTTCATTGCGGCTGAAACTGTCCAAAATGAATATGATGGGCTTGGGCAGCAGGATGATGCGCTTCCTGATGAAGCGGAAAGGAATAGATTCTTTGGAATCGTTGCGTTCTCAGGCGTTGGCGCAAGGAGTTGAGTTTATTGCTTGTCAGATGTCTATGGATATGATGGGCATCCGGCGCGAAGAATTGCTGGACGAAGTTACCATAGGCGGTGTAGCGACCTATATGGAGCGCGCGGACAAGGCGAATGTGAATCTATTTATATAAACGGAATAATGGAAACTTTATGTAGAATCCGCGATATTTACCGGGCGATAGCCGAGTTTGAAGTAAAATTCATGCAGGAGTTTGACTTGTCGTTGAATGAGGGTATGCTGTTGTGTACCTTGCTCAATACGCCCAAACTCACCTCCAGCGAGATAGCGGAAGCGCTCGGACTGTCAGCTTCCAATACTTCCAAGGTAATCCGCTCGGTAGAGGACAAGAAGCTGATTACCCGACTGGTGGGAAAAACGGATAAGCGTCAGATGCACTTTGCGCTGACGCCGGAAGGGAAGAGCCGTATTACGGTTATAAAAAACAGCACTCCCGAAATTCCGGCCCTATTGCAGGAGATTGTTTAGAGAGAGGCTTTCCGGTTTATTCATGGTGATACGGCCCGCCGTTCAGTATGGTCATGGCACGGTATAACTGCTCCACAAAGATAAGTCTTATCATCTGATGCGAAAAGGTCATGCGCGAAAGAGACAGCTTTTCGTGTGCCGCTTCATAGACTTTGGGTGAGAAGCCGTAAGGGCCGCCAATAATAAAAACCAGCCGTTTGTTTACGGTGTTCATCTTGCGCTTCATATAGTCCGCGAACTCTATGGAGCGCATTTCTTTTCCGCCCTCATCCAGCAGCACCACCACATCGCCCGGTTGGAGCGCTTTCAGTATCAGTTCGCCCTCTTTTTCTTTTTGTACGTCTGCGGAGAGGCTTTTGGTATTTTTCAGTTCCGGGATAACTTCCATATCGAACGAGAGATAGCGTTGCGTGCGCTGTATGTAGTCATTGATGGCTGTAATAAAGTGCTGTTCTACGGTTCGTCCTACGACGAGCAAGGTCATTTTCATATGAATTACTGATTTTCGTGCAAAAATAATCCTTTCCTGTGAGAATGTCGCTTTTCTTTTCTTGTTATTTATAAGATTTGCTTACCTTTGCCTATCATTAATACTTGTGAAAATGAATAAACGAGTAGTAATATTATGGCTCTGCTTCTTTGTCTGGACAGTTTCGCTTATGGCACAAGACGTACCGGCAGGAGTGGTCGCCGCCTTTAAAAAAGGAAATTCTCAGGAACTGAACGGGTATCTGAGTGATAAAGTGGAACTGATTCTGGAGAGTCGTTCAATCAATGTCGACAACCAAGCGGCAGAGAAAAAGATGGCATCTTTCTTTTCCGGCAATCGGGTGAGCGGTTTTACGGTGAATCACCAGGGAAAGCGCAATGAGTCGAGTTTCATAGTCGGTACGTTGACAACCGCGAACGGAAACTTCCGGGTGAATTGTTTCTTTAGAAAAGTGGCAGGCAAATATGTGATACACCAAATAAGAATAGATAAGACAAATGAATAAGGAAGAAGAATTGATTGACAGGCTGATTGACCTGGCCTTTGCCGAAGATATAGGCGATGGTGACCATACCACCCTTTCGTGCATTCCTGCTACGGCAATGGGCAAATCCAAGCTTTTGATTAAAGAAGCCGGTATTCTTGCCGGTATCGAGGTAGCTAAAGAAGTGTTCCGTCGTTTCGACCCCACCATGAAAGTGGAAGTATTCATCAATGACGGTACTGAAGTGAAACCGGGCGACGTGGCTATGGTTGTGGAAGGCAAGGTGCAGTCTTTGTTGCAGACCGAACGCCTGATGCTGAACATTATGCAGCGTATGAGCGGCATCGCTACCATGACCCATAAGTATGCCGAGAAGCTGAAAGGTACGAATACCCGTGTGCTCGATACCCGTAAGACAACTCCGGGCATGCGTATTCTGGAAAAGATGGCTGTGAAGATAGGTGGCGGCGTGAACCATCGAATCGGTCTGTTCGACATGATTCTGCTGAAAGACAATCATGTTGACTTCGCCGGCGGTATCGACAAGGCCATTACCCGTGCCAAGGAATATTGCAAGGAGAAGGGCAAGGACCTCAAGATAGAAATTGAAGTACGCAACTTCGACGAACTGCAACAGGTACTCGATTTGGGCGGCGTAGACCGTATCATGTTCGATAACTTTACACCCGAAATGACGAAGAAAGCCGTAGAAATGGTAGCAGGCCGTTATGAAACGGAATCTTCCGGCGGCATCACCTTTGACACACTGCGCGACTATGCCGAATGCGGCGTAGACTTTATCTCGGTAGGTGCTTTGACGCATTCCGTAAAAGGATTGGACATGAGCTTCAAAGCCTGCTGATAAAGGCGATATAATACAGGAGAAAGCCTCTCATAGGGAATGCTGCCCGTCAGGGCAGGTCTGTGAGAGGCTTTTTTCTTATGTTATAAAGGGCAAATGATGAAACGGAAAGATATGGATAACCTTATTCTTTAACTTCTTTTTAGAGATTCTATTGCAGCATTCTGCCGGATGCTGCGTCTAACCAACAAACGACGCGAAGAGGCGTCCGTAAAACGAGCACTGACATTGGAAAATGAGATAGAACTGATAGAGGGCTGCCGGGCAGGAAAGGATTCCGCCCGAAAGGAACTTTACACTCTCTATTCCAAGCAGATGCTGGCGGTATGCTACCGTTATACGGGCGATATGGATGCGGCACACGATGTTTTGCACGATGGCTTTATCAAAATCTTCACTCGTTTCACGTTTCGCGGTGAATGTGCATTGGGCACGTGGGTAACGAGGGTGATGGTGACACAAGCTATCGACTATCTGCGACGGAAACACCGTTTCAGCCAACTGGTGGTAAACGAAGAACAACTTCCCGATGTGCAGGACGAAGCGAGTATTGCCGAAAGCGGAAGCGGGCTTTCAGAGGAAGTGTTGATGGCGTTCGTGGCGGAACTTCCCGACGGCTGCCGTACCGTGTTCAACTTGTATGTGTTCGAGGAGAAGTCGCACAAGGAGATTGCGGAACTGCTTCATATCAAGGAGCATTCGTCTACCTCGCAGTTGCACCGTGCCAAGTGTATGTTAGCGAAAAGAATTAAAGAATATACTGAATATGAGAGAAAAAGATGAAATAACCGGATTGTTCCGCAGCCGTCTGTCCGGCACAGAGATGACGGTACGCGATGGCTTTTGGGAGCAGTTGCAGGAAGACGCGGCATCTCCGGCTGCAGGCCGGAAGAGAGCGGCTGTTCTTTCTCCTAAATATTATCGGGTGGCAGCCGCCGCATCCGTTATATTTGTGCTGGGAGCCGCTTCGGCCGCTTTCTGGTATTTCTCTCCGAAAGAGGAGATAAAGGAAGCCTTTACGCAAGTGGCTGCTTTGACGCCGGAAGGCAGTCTGGACGGAGATGTGGTACAGGAATCTTTTCCATCTATCCATCAGGCGACCCCGATGGTACGGAATTCCGGTACAAAACAACCTGCCGATGGAATTCCCGCAGGCATGACTGCCCAATCGGAAACTGAGAGCGAGTCCGTTTCCGTCCGGCTTTCCATCACTATCAGGCAGCGGGTGCAGCAGACCGGTGACGGTTACTTCAGCAATAGTGCCGTTGCACAAACCGGCAGTTCTTATCAGAACACCACCGGCCGGGTAAGTTCTGCTTCGGACACCTTTTCCGCTGTTCCTGCGGAAGAAGAGCAGGCAACTACTCCTTTAAAATACCGGAAATCGCGTAAGTGGGCGTTGAAAGCAGCTCTTGGAACCTCTCTTCTTAAAGGGGACTACAATATGCCGCTGACGGCGGCAGTTACAGTGGAACGCAGTCTGAATAGCCGGTTCGCGTTGGAAACGGGTATTCTGTATAATCGTTTGCATGCCGACCGCACGCTCCATACTTTAGGGATTCCCGTAAAATTGAATATGACATTGGCAAGTACTCCCAAACTCGATTTATATGCCACTGTAGGCGGAACTGCCGAAAAGTGCATTGCCGGCGCTGCGGATAACGGCTTTAATGCGGAACCCGTTCAACTGTCGGTAGCGGCAGGAGTAGGGGTGCGTTACAGATTGAATGACCGGTTTGCTTTGTTTGCCGAGCCTTCGGTTTCCCACCATTTCGGTACGGACTCCGAAACCGGAACCTTGCGGACGGAACGTCCTACGAACCTGAATCTTTTGTGTGGAGTGCGCATGACTTATTAACCTTAAAGACAATACAACAAAATGAAGACTTTCTGTAAACTATATAAATACGGATATCTGATACTTGCAATGGCAGCTTGCCTTATGCTTGCATCCTGCGGTAAAGAATCGCTGGATTACAATCATCCGGATGTAGATTTGTTTGTAAAACAACTGAAAACCGGCAAATATTCTACTCAAAGTCCTGAAGGACTGAGTAATGTTCCCAAGTTTGCCAAAGAAGATATTGAAGAACTCCTGAAGTATGCCGAGGATTTGACGGTAATACCTTCTTTTCCGTTGGCTCCCGTATCCTATTCGGCAGGCGGAAAACTGCGGTTAGGCGAATGTATCCTGTGGACGGTGGAAACGATTCGTTTGGGGCATAATGCTTCGATGGGGTGTAAGATGGTGCATACCGATGCCGAGAATTATGAAGGCATCTACTTCCTGACCGATGAGGAGGTGCTCGATGCAGCCGCCCGTTACCGCCGTTGGTGGGAAGGCCGGAAATATCCGCGTACCATGTGGACTATAGACCCTTGCTACGATGAACCGCTTTGCGGAAGCAGCTATATGTGGTGGTGAGATTAGGTATAAAGTGTAAGGTATAAAAAACAATCGGGGTGAAGTATTCTATTCTCTTTTTGGGGTTGCTTTGTGCGGTAACCTTTCCTCTTTACGCTCAAGAGTGGACGCCGCAAGACTCTTTGCGTCTGCACCGGTTGCTGGATGGCGGGGGAGAGATGAAGCTGAATCCGGATGTATTGAAGGAAATGGGCGTTGATGCTCCTTTGGGCTCTCCAAAGGCTGATGTAAGTAAGACGTGGATGGACTTTGATGCTTCCTTACCCGCAATGCCTCGGATGCCGGAGAAAGAGGTAGTGCTTACCTTACGGCCTTATACCGCAAACACCAAATACAACTGGGATCCCGTCTATCAGAAGAAGATTACGGTGAACAAGAATACATGGCGGGGCAATCCGTTCTACGAACTGACCAGGCTTAAAATCTATACAGACTGGGCAAAGCGTCCGTTGGATGCCGGGCCGCGTGAGAGTATCGAACAGATAGAAGCTACCGGTTTGCGCTATATGGTGACCGAACGTGCCAACAATATGGCCGTGGGGAGTTGGCGAAGTGTCGGCGGTGGTGGCATTGCAGGTGATTTCATGCGTCCTTTTACAAAAGATTTCTGGAACAGGAAAGCTGCCAGACGCCGTGCACGTACTTTGGAAGTATTAAGGACTTACGGTGATTCCATAACTGCCCGCCGTAAAGAGACGATTATCAAATAGGGATATTCCGCTTTGAGTATTGAACTTTATTTCTCCGCTTCTTGTTTTCATAAAAATAAACCTTTAAAGGATAAATTAATGAATAGAATAACTTCTTTGTTTGGAATAAAATACCCCGTCATCCAGGGCGGTATGGTATGGTGCAGTGGCTGGCGGTTGGCGTCGGCAGTAAGTAATGCCGGTGGTTTGGGGCTGTTGGGTGCAGGCTCCATGCATCCCGAAACCTTACGTGAGCATATACGGAAGTGCCGTGCGGCTACGCATCATTCGTTTGGAGTGAACATTCCTTTAATGTATCCCCAGATAGAGGAAATCATGCAGATTGTGGTAGATGAGGGGGTGCGTATCGTGTTTACTTCGGCCGGAAACCCTACGACATGGACCGCTTGGCTGAAGCAGCATGGCATTACAGTGGTGCATGTTGTTTCGTCATCGCGTTTTGCCATGAAAGCCGAGGCTGCCGGTGTAGATGCCATCGTAGCCGAGGGCTTTGAAGCCGGCGGACATAACGGGCGTGAAGAGACGACTACGCTTTGCCTGATACCTGCTGTACGTGCAGTTACCTCACTGCCTTTGATTGCTGCCGGCGGCATTGCTACCGGTGAGGCGATTCTTGCCATGCGTGCTTTGGGGGCCGATGGTGTTCAGGTGGGTACGCGGTTTGCTTTGACCGAAGAAAGCTCAGCCAGCGAAGTGTTTAAAGAATATTGCCTGCATCTGAAAGAGGGGGATACCCGTTTATTATTGAAGAAACTGTCTCCGGTACGTCTGGCCCGCGGTAATTTTCAGCAGGCAGTGGCGGCTGCCGAAGCTGCAGGGGCTACGGAAGAGGATTTACGTATCCTTTTGTCGAGAGGACGTGCCAAACGCGGCATTTTTGAAGGAGACCTTGAAGAGGGCGAACTTGAAATAGGTCAGGTTTCCGCCTTGCTCAATGAGAAAGGAATACAGACGGTAGCAGAAGTGATGGACGAACTGGTAACAGGTTATCAGCAGGCATGCGAAACGCTTGCCGCCAATGTTTGCGAGCGTTGGGACGTTTGACAGTTGATATAAACGATTTTGCCTATAGTGAAAAATCCTTTTGACGTACATTGTACCGGATTTCCACTATAGGCAAAATTATATGACAGCAAGCCTGCCTTTATCCTTTAGGGGGAATGTTCGGAGCTTTACCGCTGTTGTTGCTGTTGTTTGCTGACGGAGCATTGCCCGTGGGAGAGGCAACGCTTTCGTTTGCAGTGGCCGAAGCGGTTGTTCCGGCAGTTGCCGTAGCCGTGGCGGTTTTGCCTGCAACTTGTGCAGCCGGTTGTTCTTCCCAATGGAACGGTTCGAAAGTGCTGTTCGGGTCAACCCAGCTCGGCTTCTTGGAAGCGTAGATGATGAACGGAGCAATCACCACGACAAGTGCGCCGATGATAAGTACGGAGAACCATACGGTATTGCTGCCGGTAGAAATCTGGCTGGGCGGGATGAAACTCAGTACGAATGCAAGCAGTGAGCCGCAGAAGCCGAGGCCGCCTACAAGCCACATCAGACCGTTGCCGCCTTTACCGATACGGAACGGACGGTTCAGTTTCTTCATCTTATAACGCAATACGATGGCTCCGGAGAACATCAGCATATACATGATGAGATAAAGCACCACCGTCAGTTGTGAAAGAATCTGGTAGAAACTCTGTACCGAAGGCATCACCACGAACAGAAGGCTTAATACGGTTACAGCGCCACCTTGTACGAACAGAATGTTCTTTTGTACACCCAGCTTGTTTGTTTTCTGGAAGAATGGGGGCATATAACCTGCCTTGCCCACGGCAAAGATACCTTTGGACGGACCGGCAACCCATGTCAGCACACCTGCCAGCACGCCGAACGCCAGTGCAACGGCTATAACCGGCGACAGCCAGGAAGCATGGATGTAACGGAAGTAATTGTCGAAACCTACCAGCAGGCTTTGTGTAAGGCTGATGTCCTTGGCCGGAATAATGACACCCAGAGCGAATGTGCCCAACACGAAGATAAGCACCGTAATCAGTGCACCGATAAACACAGCCTTCGGATAGTTCTTGGACGGATTGTTTACATCCTTCACGTGGATACCGCCCATCTCCATACCTGCATAAAAGAGGAAGATACTTGCGGCAAGCACCACATTGTCAAAGTTCGTCAGGTCGGGGAAAAAGCTGCTGTGGAAGTCCATATTGGAATGTCCGCCTGTGGCAAGGTAGATAATGCCGAGGACAATCAGTAATCCGGCAGGGATAATCGTACCTACCAGACCGCCGACTTTGGCTACCTTTCCTACCCAGCTCATACCTTTCAGGGAAATGAAAGTTGCCAGCCAGTAGATAACGAGCACCACGACCAGCGTATAGTACTTGTTGTTTGCCAGCGACATGTCGTGTACGTCGTTCATGCCGATGAAAGCGATGGACACAGCACCGAACGTCAGTACCGTAGGATACCAGATTGTACTTTCAATCCACTGCACCCAGATAGCGAGGAAGCCGAGTTTCTTTCCGTAGGCTTCACCCACCCAGCGGAACACACCGCCTTGTTTGTCTTGAAACATTGCAGCCAGTTCCGCAGCCACGAGTGACGTAGGGATAAGAAAGACAATGGCTGCAAATAAATAATAGAAGGCCGAACTCATTCCGTACACGGCCTCGGCGGGCAGTCCACGCAGGGATACTACAGCCGTCACATTCATGATTGCCAGGGTAAACACTCCCAGCTTCACTGTTTGTTTAATATTTGCCATAAGTTAAGGTTTTTGGTGAAAAATATATTCGAAATCAGCGTTTATAACAACCCTTGGGAACAGTTGTTCCCGGCGGGTAGAGGAAAATCCCAGCTTTAACAATTAAGGAGCGCTCTTTGCCGGTTCCTGTTCTATCTTTTTGTAATAGTCTTGCTTTTCCTTGTTGCGCCGCTCTACCAGGCTCGTTACGTATACTGTGAAAATGGGGAACATCATCATGCCCAGCGCTGCCAGCAGCACGGACAGTACCCGCCCTGTGACGGTGACCGCTATTATATTGGAGCCTACCGTAGTCACATCCATGAACGCCCACCACAAGGCGTCGCCATACCCCTTTACCAGAGGGTTGCTCCCATGCTCCATGACGTAGAATGCAAGGCTTGAGAAATAGACGGTAGCCAGCAGCATTGTCAGGTAAGATACGAACAAGCCCGATGCGCGGTTGTACGTCAGCCATCCCACCACGATGGCCATGGCATAGCCGCCCCGTACCAATGGGATGAAACGCAGCATATAGGTGACTTCGGGTGAGAAAGTCCAGCCCATATAGGCAATGATATTCTGATAAGGAATAGCCACCAGCAGAAAGATGAAATGAGTGGCTACATAACGCATCTTGTCTGTTGCCAGGAACCATTCCAGTACAAAGTCCGCCAGGAACAATGCGCAAATCCATAGCTGTACTTCCATGTACACCGATTGCTCGTAGAAGGGGATGCCTTTGAACGTATCAATGGAGATGCTGATAACCAGGAACAGCGAAAGCAGCAGGATGATGACATGCAATATGCCGTATATCCCTTTCTTTCGTAAAACGAATTCCGATAGAGCCATTTTCATAATGAAGGTCTGTTTGGTTACGGAATTGCCGTCGGCAACCCGTAATTCATCATTAAAGAGGTTGCCCCTCAGCGTCCGTAACGCTTTCGGAGCAACCTTGGAAAAAAGAGTACGAGAGATTATTCTGTAATTGTCACATTGTCGCCGTTGAATACGCCCAGGCCGAGCTTGTTCATGATGAACTTGACGGCCAGTTGCGCCTTGACGGAGTTACCGGCTTCGTCCAACGGTGGAGCGAAAGCGGAAACGCCCATCACACCGGGCAATACGGCCATTACGCCACCGCCTACGCCGCTCTTGGCAGGTATGCCGGCAGTGTACATCCAGTCGCCCGAATGCTCGTAGAAGCCCACGGTAGAAATCATTGAAGTGATTTTCGGTGCGAGCCCCGCATCGAATACGCTTTGTCTGGTAACGGGATTGACGCCGTTGTTGGCAATCGTTCCGGCTGCAATGCCCAATTGTTCGGCTGTGATGCCCAGCGAGCATTGGCGGGTATAAAGGTCGAGCGCCACATCCGGATCGTCGTAGATACGGTTGTAATTCTTCAATAACCAGGCAATGGAGCGGTTGTTGAAGTTCGTAGCCGTTTCCGATTTGTACAGTTCGTCGATGAGTTGCGGAGCGGAGCCGCACAGTTCTGTGATATTCTGTACAATGGCATCCCACTTCTTGTCCGGATTGCCCACCGGCTGTACCATGGAGCAAGCGGAGATAGCGCCTGCATTTACCAACGGCGTAGAGGGATGGTCGTTTTCCAGCAAAATGGCAATGATAGAGTTGAACGGCAGTCCTGTTGCATCGGCGCCAATCATATCCAGCACTTTCTGTGCACCGTATTGGCGCAGGATAAGTATGGCGGTATGCACTTTTGAAACGGATTCTATGCCGAAGCGGTAGTCCGTATCTCCGATATTGATGGTCTGTCCGTTCATCAGGCAGATGCTGAGGCCGAACAGCTTGGAGTCTATGTTGGCAAGGTACGGAATATAATCCGCATTCTTGCCGCCGGTTTGTTCTTTCACCTCATTATAGGCTTCCAGGGCAACTTCCTTGATTTGAGAGATTGATATTTTCTTTTCCATAATCTATATATAGAGAGAGTTTATATGGAATAAGGAATAGGAGACTGGAGTTTCAATCTCCTAAAGCCTTATCCGATACATGGTTTAATGTATGAAAGCAATAAAGCGGTAAGCTGATTCTTGCTTTATTATTTTTTGTGGTGTCTTCCGCCGTGATTGAAGATTTTGCTTTCTACCGGCAGATTCTTATCCTGTGCCATGCGGGTGGGAGTGGGGTAATCCAGTTTCTCCAGTTCGACAATGGCGTTTTTGATGTCGCCCAGCAGCATATCTGCCATGTCGCGGCTGAATCCCTGGCGGACAACGACACGCATTACTACGTAATCTTCCAGTTTGGAAGGCAGTGTATAGGCGGGAACCATCCAACCTTGTTGCGAGAGTTTATCCTGCAAGTCATACAGGGTCCATTTGGCGGTCTTTGCATACTCCGGTTTCAAGTACCAGATGAACAACGGGTTCACTACTTCATCGGAATAATTCACGAACGGAGCCATTTTTCCGATTTCGTCGTGGATATACTTGGCGATTGTGAGCGAATTGTACTGTACTTCTTTGTACCCCTGGAATCCTAAGCGGATAAACAGGTAATACTGTCCTAAAATCTGTGCGGCAGGACGGGAGAAGTTCAAACCGACTTGCGTGATATTGGCGCCGAGGTAATTTACGCTGAATGACATCTCTTCGGGCAGATACTCTTTGCCTTTCCAGCAAACCCAGCCCAGACCCGGATAGACCAAGCCGAACTTGTGACCGCTGACACTGATGGAAAGCACCCATTTCAAACGGAAGTCCCACTTTTTCTCCGGATACAGGAACGGGAGGATGAAACCGCCGCTGGCAGCGTCTACGTGGATGGGAATGTCGTAGCCGGTCTTGGCATTGTATGCGTCGAGCGCTTTGTCGAGCGCTTCAACATCGTCATTCAGTCCTGTCCATGTAACCCCCTGGATAGGTACGATACAGATGGTGTTCTCATCGCACATTTTCAGGGCTTCTTCGGGGTCGAGTGTGGTTTTGTCAAGAGTCAGGGGCACTTCGCGCATTTCAATCTGCCACAGTTGGGCAAACTTTTCCCATACCACCTGGAAACCGGTGGAGATAACGAAGTTCGGCTTATCGAACGGTTTGCCTTGCGCCTGACGTTTCTTGCGCCAGCGCAGCCATGCAGCTACACCGCCCAGCATACACGCTTCGGAAGAACCGATGGCGAGCGCGCCTGTTTTCCAGGTATCTTTTTCCGGAGAGTTCCACAAGTTGGCGACGATGTTGATACATTTACCGTTCATTACGGCGATGCGGGGATACTCGGTTTCGTCGATGTAGTTGATGTTGATGGCTTCGTTCATCAGCTTGGTTGCGTATTCGTCCATATAGGTGGTGACGAATGTAGCCAGGTTCAGACGGGGCTGTGTTTGGGCGAAGGTCTCATCCTTCACCATCTGGTAAGCGATTTCGGGAGTAGTAGGTCCGTCTGGTATTTTTTCTACCGGTGAGGGTTGCAACATACGGTTTGAGCCGAATACATCTGTCTTGGCATCTCCTTTTCTGAAATTCAAATCTTCCATATAACTATAAGTTTTTAAAGGTTTAGGCGGCGGGGACTTTCCCCGTCGAATTTTCCACAACAACGACCCCCGCGAAAGAAAGTTCCGCCGTTTTACATTATTTGGCGTTTATTAAAAGGGCGGGGCGGAAATCCTGGCGCTCTACCGGCTGTTGCTTTTTAATTATCGCTTATTCTATCCGAACATTCTGTTGCATCGCTTGTTGTCCTTCCACTAACTAATCCGCTTTTGAATTATGAAGATTAATACCGGACAAGGAACCATTCCTCTTATTACGCTTATAGGTATCTGGTCTGTTTCTGCACTGACCTCATTGCCGGGCTTGGCTGTTTCGCCTATTTTGGGAGAACTTTCTACGATTTTTCCCCATGCCACGGAGTTGGATATACAGATGTTGACTTCTTTGCCTTCCTTGCTGATTATCCCTTTTGTACTATTGGCAGGTAAACTGGCGGAGAAACGCGATTTTATCCGTTTGCTGCGGGTGGGGCTTTGGCTGTTTGCAGCGAGCGGGGTACTTTATTTGTTTTCTTCCAGGATGTGGCAGCTAATGGCTGTCAGCGCTTTGCTTGGTATCGGGGCAGGATTGATTATTCCGCTTTCTACGGGATTGATTTCACGGTATTTTACGGGAGAGTATCGCGTCAGGCAGTTTGGCTATAGCTCTGCCATAACCAATATGACGCTGGTGGTGGCTACGGCTGTAACGGGGTATCTGGCAGAGGTGCACTGGCGTTTGCCTTTTGCCGTTTATCTTTTGCCGTTGATTTCTTTAGTTCTTTCGGCTTATTTAAAGAAGGATGCGGCTTCGGTAACAATCAAGCAGGCGGCGGCTATCATTCCTCCCATTCAATCTACGCCTGTAATCTCCGGTAAATATGGCATACACATACGCCATCTTGTTCAGTTAATGTTATTCTACGGGTTGGTTACTTACGTAGTTCTTGCGGTTACTTTTAACTTGCCTTTCTTGATGGAAGCGCATCACTTTTCAAGCGGTAATTCCGGGCTGATGATTTCTCTGTTTTTCCTTGCCATTATGGCTCCCGGATTTATGTTGGATAGTTTGGTGAAGCTTTTGGGGAATAAAACAAAACTTTACAGCCTTTTGGCTATTGCCATCGGATTACTGTTGATATGGATTTCGCCTACGGAATGGCTCATCGTGCCGGGATGTATTTTAGTAGGTTTGGGCTATGGCATCATCCAGCCTCTGATTTACGATAAGACAGTTGATACTGCTATTCCTCAGAAGACAACGCTTGCCCTTGCCTTTGTAATGGTGATGAATTACCTTGCCATACTGCTTTCTCCCTTCATCACAGACTTTTTCCAATGGATATTCCATACCGGTTCGCAAGAATTTCCGTTTATCTTCAATCTGTGCATAACAATATTGATTATGTATTGGGCGTATGCAAAAAAAGAAGAATTCCTGTTTAGTGATTAGCGATTAGTGATAAGTGATTAGCGATGAGCTATAAGTTATGCTGAATCGTAATTCATCATTACCCCTAATCACTAATCGCTTATCACTAACCCCTAACTCCTAACCACTTATAGTTCTATCTCCTCATACCTCATTCCGAACACATCTGCCACTGCCTTATACGTCACTTTCCCTTCTACCACATTCAGTCCCAGTGCCAATGCCGGATCATCTTTACAAGCCTGTTTCCAACCTTTGCAAGCTAATGCCACGGTATAAGGCAGCGTTGCATTTGTCAATGCCATAGTGGAAGTAAACGGTACGGCACCGGGAATATTGGCCACCGCATAGTGCACAATGCCATCCACGACATACGTTGGTTCGCTGTGGGTAGTGGGATGGGACGTTTCAAAACAACCGCCCTGGTCGATGGCGACATCCACAAGTACGGTTCTGGGCTTCATCATTTTCAGCATCTCCCTCGTAATCAGATGCGGTGCTTTATCGCCGGGGATAAGTACCGAACCTATCACCAAATCCACAGTAGGCAGTTCCATTTTAATATTGTGAAGCGAGGAATAGAGTGTTTTTACATTCTTGGGCAATACCTCGCTGAGATAACGCAGACGCGTCAGGTTGACATCCGTAATCATCACTTCCGCACCCATTCCCGCAGCCATTTGTGCGGCATTGGTACCGACTACGCCACCACCTAAAATAAGCACACGCGCAGGGCGGACACCCGGTACGCCACCCATTAGCTTGCCCTTTCCGCCTTGCGGCTTTTCTAAAAAGCGGGCTCCCACCTGGGTAGCCATACGTCCTGCCACTTCACTCATGGGAGTAAGCAGTGGCAAGGAATGGTCATCCTTCTCTACGGTTTCATAGGCGATACATACGGCACCGCTCTCAATCATGGCTTCGGTCAGTAATTTATCGGCTGCAAAGTGGAAATAGGTAAATACCACTTGTCCCTTTTTAATCAGTTTGTACTCAGGTGCAATAGGCTCCTTCACTTTGACAATCATGTCGGCTATGGCATAAACGTCTTCAATGGCAGGTAGGATTTGCGCACCTACGGCGATGTAATCATCGTCAGAGAACCCGCTGTTTGCGCCGGCCGTTGCCTGCACATACACCGTATGACCTTTCTTCACCAACTCGGCTACTCCGGCAGGGGTCATTCCTACACGGTTCTCGTTGTTCTTGATTTCTTTGGGTACTCCGATAATCATAATGTCATCTGTTAATGGTTAAACATGTTGCAAGATAGTGATTTATCTTTCTCATTGTCATTTTGCACAGCGTGTTTTACAACAGAAAACGCCTGCTTTTTTCTCGTGTGTGACGGCAGGATTATTCTTTTTTGGTTAGGCGGAGAGAACTATTCTTTTTATATTTGCATGCATTAAAAAATAGGATATGAACTGTAAGAATATAAAATACCCGATACTTTTCTCTTTTTTGTTTTTTGCAGGCAGCATACAAGGTGGATATGCGCAAGAAGCGTCCGAGGTGGAAACCGGACCGGGCATACAGCAGGCATCTTTCACGCCCCCTTTCGATTTTCCGATTGTCTTTTCCGGTAACTTCGGCGAGATACGCTCCAATCACTTTCACGGTGGGTTGGACTTCAAGACCGGCGGAGCCATAGGCAAGCCTGTACATGCTTTGGCAGACGGGCATATCTCGCGCATCCGTGTGACACACGGTTCGGGATATGTGCTCGATGTGGACTACGATAACGGTTATTCCACTATCAACCGCCACCTCAGCGCATTTGTGGGCGATATAGCCCGAAGGGTGAAAGACTTGCAGTATGAACAGGAAAGCTGGGAAGTGGAGATTACCCCCGAACCGGGGGAATATCCGGTAAAGGCGGGGCAGGTGATAGCCCTTAGCGGCAACACGGGTTACTCTTTCGGCCCTCACCTGCATCTGGATATGATTGAGTCGGCAACAAGAGATTATGTCGACCCGCTGCCTTTTTTTATGGAGAAGGTGAAGGACAATATCGCTCCCCGTGCCGAAGGCATCATTTTGTTTCCCCAACCGGGCAAAGGCGTGGTGAACGGAAAGCAGATACACCGGACTTTCCCTGTAAATCCTACCCAGCCTATTACTGCTTGGGGACTGATAGGTGCAGGAATCCGTGCCTATGACCATATGGACGGAGTGGGCAACCGCTACGGCGTGCATACCGTTATTCTCGAAGTGGACGGTGAAGAGGTGTTCCGCAGTGTGGTAGACCGCTTTGCTTACGAAGAAAACCGCTATATCAATTCATGGACGCACGGACAGTACATGAAGTCGTTCATCGAACCCGGCAACCGTCTGCGCATGCTGCATGCTTCCAACGGCAATCGGGGACTGGTGGAAATCAACGAAGAGCGTCCTTACCGATTTGTATATACGCTAAGCGATGCGTTAGGCAACACCTCGAAAGTCCGTTTCACCGTACAAGGAAAGAACACCGAAATTCACCCTGTGGAACATCGCGAGAAGTATGCTTTCAAGTGGGACAGGACTAACTATCTGCAGGAGCCCGGTCTGGAATTGGTTGTACCGCGTGGAATGTTGTACGATGACGTTTGGCTGGACTATTCCGTACGTGCCGATAGCGGGGACGTGGCTTTTACTTATCAGTTGCACAATAAGCGTGTCCCTCTGCACGGAGCGTGCGAGATGCGCATCGGCTTGCGGCGCGACCGTCTGGAAGATAAATCGAAGTATTACGTAGCCGGCGTTACGGCACGGGGCGGAAAATACAGTATAGGCGGTACTTACGAGGACGGTTTCATGAAAGTCCGTATCCGCGACCTGGGCACTTATACGGTAGCGGTAGATACCGTGCCGCCGGAGATAATTCCGCTCAACCCCGGACAGTGGGGGCGTACGGGGCGCATCACCCTCAAGGCCAAGGATAAAGAAACCGGAATAAACAGTTACCGCGGAACGATAGACGGGAAATACGCTCTGTTCGGCAAGCCCAATTCCATCAGCGGCAATCTGGTCTGCGAACTCGACCCGAAGCATGTAAAGAAAGGTGGCAGGCACACTGTGGAAATGACCGTAACAGACGGCCGTGGCAACCGGACTACCGAAGAGTTTCATTTTGTATGGTAACTTTTCACCTGTGACATTGCATTATCAAACAAACCATATAATAACAGAAGTATGAAAAAATTAACTCTCTCCGTCGCATTAGCGGTGGCAACTGTGGTAAACGCATTTGCCTGTACCAACCTCATTGTGGGTAAGAACGCCTCTGCAGACGGTTCTACAATTGTTTCCTATTCTGCCGACTCCTATGGATTGTTCGGCGAGTTATACCATTATCCCGCAGGCATGCACAAAAAGGGTACATGGATTGATGTGCACGAGTGGGACACCGGCAAGTACCTCGGCCGGATAGAACAGGCGCGCCAGACCTACAACGTCATCGGTAATATGAATGAATTCCAGCTTACTATCGGCGAGACAACCTTCGGCGGCCGTCCCGAACTGGTGGATACTACCGGTATCATCGATTACGGAAGTCTGATTTATCTCGGTCTGCAACGTTCCCGTACCGCCCGCGAAGCCATCAAGGTAATGACGGAACTCGTACAGGAATACGGTTATTACAGCAGCGGCGAGTCTTTCACGATTGCCGACCCCAACGAAATCTGGATTATGGAGATGATAGGCAAGGGCCCCGGTGTGCGTGGCGCTGTGTGGGTGGCTGTCCGTGTGCCCGATGATTGCATCTCCGCGCATGCCAACCAAAGCCGTATCCACCAGTTCGATATGAACGACAAGGACAACTGCATGTACTCTCCCGATGTCATTTCCTTTGCCCGCGAGAAAGGTTATTTCGATGGAGTAAACAAGGACTTCAGCTTCGCTAAGGCCTATGCGCCGCTCGATTTTGGCGCTCGCCGTTATTGTGAAGCCCGCGTATGGAGCTATTTCAATATGTTTACCGCCCGAGGCAACGAGTTCTTACCTTATATATTAGGCGATACCGATACACCGATGCCGCTTTTCGTGAAGCCCGACCGTAAAATCTCCGTACAGGACGTAAAGAATGCCATGCGCGACCATTACGAAGGTACTCCTCTCGACATCAGCAAAGATTTCGGCGCCGGACCGTATCACACCCCTTACCGCCTTTCGCCCCTTTCCTTCAAGGTAGGCGACAAGGAATATTTCAACGAACGCCCCATTTCCACCCAGCAGAGCGGTTTCGTGTTCGTGGCGCAGATGCGCTCCACCTTGCCCGATGCCATAGGCGGCGTACTGTGGTTTGGTACGGACGATGCCAACATGACCGTGTTCACTCCCGTATACTGCTGTACGGATAAGGTTCCCGTATGCTATTCGCGTGCAGACGGTGCGGACTACATCACATTCTCCTGGAACTCTTCTTTCTGGATTTTCAACTGGGTTGCCAACATGGTATATCCCCGTTACGACCTTATGATCGGCGATGTGCGTGCCACGCAGGCCGAACTCGAAAACACTTTCAACGATGCGCAGGAAGGTATCGAGTCTGCCGCCGCCAAACTTTTGGAGAAAGACCCTGCCAAAGCGAAAGCATTCCTGACAAACTATACCAATATGACGGCGCAGAGTACTTTCGACACCTGGAAACGTTTGGGCGAGTTCATCATCGTGAAATACAACGACGGAGTTGTCCGCAAGATGAAAGACGGAAAGTTTGAACGCAATGCCATAGGCCAGCCTGCCGGCGTGGAACGTCCGGGTTATCCGAAGGAATTTCTGGAAGAATATGTAAAACAAACGGGCGACCGCTATAAAATGCCCGATTGATTAGGATATTCAAACTTATTCTTTTACATTTGTGACAGAACAGAAAATGAAGTATTAACCTTTAATATAAAAAAAGTCTTATGGAAAATCAAGAGTTGATTAAACAGGTGACTGAGAAAGCCGAAAAGTGGCTTACCCCGGCATACGATGCCGAAACTCAGGCTGAAGTGAAACGAATGTTGGAAAATCCAGATAAAACCGAACTGATAGAGTGCTTTTATAAAGACCTGGAATTCGGAACGGGCGGTCTGCGCGGCATCATGGGTGCAGGCAGCAACCGCATGAATATCTATACGGTAGGTGCGGCTACCCAGGGATTGGCAAACTATCTGAACAAATGCTTCAAGGACAAGGGGCAAATCTCCGTTGTGGTGGGTCACGACTGCCGTAACAACAGCCGCAAGTTCGCCGAAATCTCTGCCGATATTTTCTCGGCAAACGGTATCAAGGTTTATCTCTTCGAGGATTTGCGTCCTACTCCGGAAGTTTCCTTCGCTATCCGCCACCTCGGTTGCCAAAGCGGTATCAATCTGACTGCAAGCCACAACCCGAAAGAATACAACGGCTACAAGGCTTATTGGGATGACGGTGCACAGGTACTTGCTCCGCACGACACAGCCATTATTGATGAAGTAAATAAGGTAACCGTTGAGGACATCAAGTTCAAGGGCAACAAAGATTTGATTCAGATTATCGGTGAAGATGTAGACAAGGTATATCTGGATAAGGTTCATACCCTTTCTATCGACCCGGAAGTAATCAAGCGTCAGAAAGACCTCAGCATCGTTTATACTCCGCTTCACGGCGCGGGCAGAACGCTCATTCCCGCTTCTCTGAAAGAATGGGGCTTTGAGAATGTACACTGCGTGCCCGAACAGATGGTGAAGAGCGGTGACTTCCCGACAGTGGTTTCTCCGAATCCCGAAAACGCGGAAGCGCTTTCCATGGCAATTGAACTTGCCAAGAAGATAGACGCCGACATCGTGATGGCAAGCGACCCGGATGCCGACCGCGTAGGTATGGCTTGCAAGGACGACAAGGGCGAATGGGTGCTGATTAACGGTAACCAGACCTGCCTGCTCTTCCTGTACTATATTATCAAGAACCGTATCGCAACCGGCAAGATGCAGCCTACGGACTTTATTGTAAAGACCATTGTGACTACCGAACTTATCAAGGCCGTTGCCGATAAGAACAAGATTGAGATGCTCGACTGCTATACCGGTTTCAAATGGATTGCACGTGAAATCCGTCTGCGCGAAGGCAAGCAGCAATACATCGGCGGCGGTGAAGAAAGCTACGGCTTCCTTGCCGAAGACTTCGTTCGCGATAAAGATGCCGTTTCCGCTTGTTCATTGTTGGCGGAAATCTGTGCATGGGCCAAAGACCAGGGCAAGACGCTGTATGACATCCTGATGGACATCTACGTAGAGTACGGTTTCTCCAAAGAAACTACCGTCAACGTAGTGAAGCCGGGTAAGAGCGGCGCCGATGAAATCAAGGCTATGATGGATAACTTCCGCGCCAATCCGCCGAAAGAAATCGGTGGCTCTGCCGTTTCTTTGACTAAGGACTACAAGACGCTGAAGGCTACCGATGCCAAAGGCAATGTAACCGCTTTGGATATGCCCGAAACATCCAATGTGCTTCAGTACTTTACGGAAGACGGTACGAAGATTTCCGTTCGTCCCTCGGGTACGGAACCTAAGATTAAGTTCTATATCGAGGTGAAAGGCGAAATGGGATGTCCTAAGTGTTATGCCAGCGCAAATGCCGAGGCTGAAAAGAAAGTGGAGGCAGTGCGCAAATCACTCGGTATCTAAGACTGTTTGATTTTCATATATGGAAAGGTGCAAGTGGCAGGAAGCTGCTTGCACCTTTTGTTTTTGCAGTGCGGGCAGGTGATAAGCCGGAATGTATTAAGTTTCTTTTATATTCTTTATACCGGTTGGCAAATCAATTCCCGTTAAATGCTGTTCTTATATGCAACAGCAGCCTACAGTTAACAGATAGTACTACAGATTGCGGTTGCACGCCGATTGGTTGATGTGAATGAGAGTCGTTTCATTCGTAGTTGTTCGTTTGCGAGTGCGTGTTTTCCGCAATCTGTTTTTTTGTCTTTTCCTTTAATTATTAATCCGTCCTTTCAATTATTCTCCAGCCACCAGTCAATTAGTTTTCTTGCAATGCTTAGTTTCCGGGGTATTTCCGGCAGGTTGTCTTTGGAATAGAATGCGCCGGAACTGAGTTCATCGGCTTGCAGTTTGATTTCCCCGCTTTCATAGTCGGCTATGAATCCTACCATTAATCCGCTGGGATAAGGCCAGGGCTGACTGCCGAAATAAGTGATGTTTTTCACCCTTAGCCCCGTTTCTTCCATAACTTCCCGCTCTACGCATTGTTCCAACGTTTCGCCCGTTTCGAGGAAGCCGGCTACTAACCCGTGGAACGTGCCGCGGAAGTTGCGTGCATGTACCAGCAATATTTCTTTGCCTTTCCGTATCAGCACGATGATAGCCGTAGAAACGGGAGGATACATCTCATTGCCGCACTCCGGGCATTTCTTCATGATAGGAGTCTGCTGTTCCATAGGAGTGCCGCATACGGGACAGAAACGGCTGTGGCTGTCCCAATAGAGTATCTGGAATGCTTTTCCCGCTGCCTGATAATCTGCCAATGGCAGGTAGTCGTAAGAAGCGCGCAAGCCTGTCATTACCCATTCTTCGGTTTCGGGTACGGGCTGTCCGAGTGCGCAAGCCTTTACTTTCTTTCCGCCGGTCAGAGTTACCTCGTGTATTTTGCATCCCGCTGCGGGTGTTACAGGAGGGGTTACTCCATGAGGTATACCGTATTTGTTCTCTCCGTTTGTTGTGTACTCTTTCTTCAGCAGCAGCTGGTCTTTGAAAAAGACGAACCACTGCATGGATTGTTCCATTTCCGTAGTTTCCATTCTTCTGTTAATGCTGAATATTATTTATATAAACTGTGGAGCGGCTTATGCCCCGACGCCGCAGGATACCTTGCCGGATGAATTTGTTCAGTTCATCGATGGCTGCATGCCTTGTCAGCCCGGTCAGGTGAATATATTCGTTTTTGGTGATACAAACATTTTCCTGCAGAAACAGCATCAGCCTTTCTTTCCTTGTTTCTTCTGTTGTTTCCGTTTTCTTCGATTTCTTAGTCGGAGAATGTGTCCTTTCCAGTTTCATTCTTTGTCTGATTTTCTTGCGGAATGTGTTGCTGATACGCAAATGTACGTTTTGAAAACGGACAGATTCGGACCTGATTTTCTTTTTCTCATCATCGGTATCCTGAGTGCATTTCAATGAAGTGCTGAAAAATCCCAACTCTCCGAGTTCTACAATGTTGCCGTTGGCAAGCAGGTCGCACAGTTCGTCGATGCAAGCGTCCAGTGCCGCCCCTATAATGTTTTTGGGCAGATGCTGAAACATAGCAACGTGTTCTACAAACTCTTTTTGGGTATAAGTTTCTTTAGGACATATACGGGCATGGAGAGATTTTTTTTCCTCGCTTCCGTTAGGAGAGGGAGTTTCGTAAAGGTCATAGTATGCACTCATGAATAAATTGTTTTGCCACTGCAATGAATAATTTCCATCCCTGCAATGAGTTGTTTTTTTCTTACTAAGAAGTAATCGTCCGATAGCAGTTTCTCTTTCGTCCGACAGGTGTGTAATTTTCGTCCGACAGATGTCGGACGAAAGAAAGACAGATGTCGGACGGAAAGTCCTTACTATGCAAAGATATAGTTTTTAATGATAGGATAACAGTTATTGGGAGAGTATTATTTTATTCTTAACACTCTGATTCCTGTAAACTTCTTATTCCTTTTCAGCATCTGTGCCAATGGCTCTTGCGAGACGACTACCATTTTCTGCGTAGAGGAGGCATGGAGCAGTTTCAATACTCCCTTTTCATAGCAGGCAAGTCCCAGATGGACCACATCCAGCCCGGGAATGTTGGTGGTAATGGCTATGATATCGCCATCCTTTATCCACCCGAATCCTTCATCGGGCAGTTTGTTTTTGGGGATATAATGGAACAGTTGTCCGGAGAGCGACTTTTCTATTTCTTCAATCTTGCTGATGTTTTCGGGAGAAGACTCCAGGTGTTTGTATGCTTTGGAATGCGCAGACATGAAGTTGAGGGACAGCCTTACCGTATCGGGGCTGTTGGCGGCGGTTATGTCTTTCATGAAACCATGTCTGACGCCGTTGTTCACCCAATCGGCAATGTAGTGCAGGCGGGAAGTGTAACCGTCGATTTTGCCGTCGCGATAGCGGATGCTTTGCAGGGTGCGTGCGTAGTCGGCATTGTCTATTGTGCCATTCTTGACAGGAGAAAGTGCCAGAGCAAGCACATACTCCACAAAAGTGGTGCAATCCACTTCGTCGAAGTTGACTACAAGTTTTTCTTCTTCATTCACTTCCAGCGTATGTGCCACGTAGGGAGTCTTGAGGAAATTCAAACCGTATTTCAGCATGGCATTGTCCGTTTCCTGTGCGGAAACGGACGATGCTATTGCCAAAGTACAGAAAACGCAAGGCAAGGTACGGAATATACAGTAGAACCTGTTAAATAAAATCTGGGATATGCCGGATAACGTTTTCATAGCTGGACAGCTTTAATATCTATATATCAAACTCTTGAAATCCGTTCCCTTGTCGAACGGTACAATCGCGAAACCGTAACTGATGGCATTCTGCTTGCCGGGACGTATCAGATAAGGTTCGTGAGCCAAAGCTCCCCAACTGTCGTCACCGCCTACGCCCATCATGCGGTAGTCTATGAAGAGGTCTACGGACGGTTCCGGCTGCGGGTCGGTGAGATGGCGGTGATTGGTCTTTTCGGTACGGGGAGAGCCGTTCTCGATAGACTCACCGCTATCCAGGCTTTCCAGCGGATAGTTGGATACATTCATTTCGAAAGTGCGGTCGGCAACAAACAGCAGACCTTCTTTTGCTTTGCTGGTGAGGGTGCACCAATAGATGTCCGTGCGGTGGTTGTTTTCTTGCGGACGGACATAAGGCTCGTACATATCTTGGATACCCGATGTGTATTCGCCGATGAACTGTGAGGTGCGGCGGTCGCGGTAATTCTCTTCCGGACCCCGGCCGTAGTAGGTCAGCGAGGTGATGCGGGCGGGTAGCTGCATACGCAGTCCCACACGCGGTATCATCGGTGTTTGGGCGTTCTCTGCAACGAAATGGTTGTCTACCTTGATAACTCCGTTGCCGTATACCTTATACGTTATATCCCAGCGGGTATCGGTCTGCGGGAAGCGGTAGGTCACTTTTACCGCCGTAGTATCTTTGTCGCGCACTACGTTGAAGCTTTCGGCTTTCGGCTCCTGATAGCTGGCCTCTTTCCATGCTTTCAAACGTACGGGAAGTTTGGCTCCGTAGTCATTGTCGGTAGGGGCGCGCCAGAAGAAGGGGCGGGGACCTTGCCCGTTATGAATGTACTCCTGCTTCTTGTATCGGTAAGATACCAGCAGGCCGCTTTGCTTGTCGAAGGTTGCCTTGAAGTGCGGACCGGAGAAAACGACTTGCCGGTCGTCTTCTTCCGAACCGGCGAATGCCTGTTTCGGGGCATCTTCCTTATGGAAAGTATGCGCATAGGTCTGTTCACGGGCAATGACCGTACCTGCCGGAAGGAACGGTTCGGGAGTACGGATAGCGGCATAGAACTCTATGCGTACGTCTCCGGTCGAGCTGTTGGTGGCGGGAATGCCATTGAGGAACGGACTGGTGACGGTTTGTCCCGGTTCGGCCTTGATATCTTTGATACGGCCTTTGTAAATCTCTTTGCCGTGATGGCGGATGATGTAATGGAAGTCGTATTTGTCGAGATTGGTGAAAGAGAAATCATTGCGTATCTTTACGACAGAGGCTGCCGGGTCGAAGTCGAAGAACTTGATGTTCTGATACACCTTCCCCATTTCCTCGGTCTGCGGCTTGACGCTGCGGTCGGGATATACTATGCCGTTGATACAGAAGTCACCGTCGGACGGGGTGCCGTACTCGCCGTAGTCGCCGCCGTATGCCCAGTATTTACGGCCGTCAGCGGTCTTGGTGGCAAGTCCCTGGTCTACCCAGTCCCAAATACAGCCGCCTTGCAGGATGGGGTATTTCTCGATGATGTTCCAGTAATCCTGGAAATTGCCGAGGCTGTTGCCCATGGCATGGGCATATTCGCAGAGGATGAGCGGGCGGGTCATTTCGGGGTTCTGTGCGTATTTCTCGATACGGGCGGGACTGTGGTACATGGGGCAGAAGATGTCCGTGTTCCATTCCAGCAGGGCGCGTTCGTATTGCACGGGACGGCTGTCCAATGCTTTCAGCGTATTGTAGGTGACGTAGAAGTTCAGGCCGTTTCCCGCTTCGTTGCCAAGCGACCAGGTGATGATGCAAGGATGGTTCTTGTCGCGCTCGTACATGTTCATGGTGCGGTCTATATGCGCTTTTGTAAATAGCGGGTTATTACCCAGCGTGCCGCCTACGTTCAGATTATAGCCCATTCCGTGGCTCTCGATATTGGCTTCGTCTATGACGTAGAAGCCATATTGGTCGCACAGCTCATAGAAACGTTCCTGCTGCGGGTAGTGGCAGGTACGGATCGTGTTTATGTTGTACTGCTTCCAAAGTTCGAAATCTTTCAGCATAAGCTCTTCGGGAACGTAATGGCCGGTGTATTCATTATGCTCGTGATAGTTGACGCCTTTTACGAGGATAGGTTTGCCGTTTACCATCAGTTGCTTGTCTTTTATCTCTACGGTGCGGAACCCTACTTTGCAACCGGTGGCCTCGATAACGTCACCGTTGGTATGTTTCAGACTGATGACGAGCGTGTAGAGGTTAGGCGTTTCGGCTGTCCACTGCAACGGTTCTTTGATTGTCTTTGGGGTAAACTCCACTTCCGTCTGACCGTAGCTTACACGGGTTGAGGATTGGGCAATCAGCTTGTCTTTGCTGTCCAGCAAACGATAGCTTACGAGGAACGGGGCCTCTTTGCCGGTTTCGTTGGCAAACTTCACTTTCAGCTTCAGGATTCCGTTGCGGTAATCTCCGTCCAGGGGAGTCTCCGCCTTGAAGTCCGTCAGGTGTATTTGCGGCTGGGCATACATGTAGATGTCCCGTTCGATGCCGCTGATGCGCCAGAAATCCTGGCACTCCAGATAATTGCCGTCGGAGAAGCGGTGCACCTGTATGGCAATCACGTTCTCGCCTCTGCGGGCAAGGGAAGTGACGTTGAAGCGTGCGGGAGTCTTGGAATCTTTGCTCATGCCTGCAAATTTGCCGTTGAGGTAGTAGAATGCCGCTCCGCGCACTCCGTCGGCGCTCAGGAAAATTTCTTTGTTGTCCCAGTCGGCAGGCAGGGTGAAGGTACGGCGGTAGGTTCCCGTAGGATTCCACTCTTTGGGAACGTAGGGCGGGTTGGGCTTGTCCCAATAGGGGGCATAGCCGGGAGAGCAGAACTCATACGACTGGTTGACGTAGATAGGCGTGCCGAAACCTTGCAGCTCCCAATTGCCGGGAACGTTGATGTCCGGCCATTTGCTTACGTCTGCATGGATATCCATAAAGTCGGTAGGGCGATCGGCGAAGTTCTCCACATAGTTGAATTTCCACTTGCCGTTGAGGGAGATGCGGAATGTTCCGTTCTTGCGGTCGTTGACAACGGCATCCGCCTCATTCGTGTAAGAGGTGAAGGTGCTGCGGGGCGGCTCTTTGTTGATACTTGTGAGTTTGGGATTGGTAATTTGCGCATACCGGTCTTCCTGCGCCGCAAGGGCGACAGGAAGAAAGGCAGCGGCAAGCAATAGTCCGTGTATTTTCATGGTAAATAAGTTTTAAGGGTTGAACAGGTTAATGATGATTGGCGTAAACGGCTGTTACAGAAGCGTTACTTCTCCGGGAAGGTCAGTCCTTCTCTCAGCCATTTTTCCAGCTCGCCGGTCCATTGGCGCTTGTAGGTGAAGCTGTCGCGGAAGCCCCATCCGTGACCGCCGGTGGGATAGACGTGCAGTGTGGCAGGTACTTTCTGTTCGCGCAGGGCAAGGAAATAACCGATGCCGTTGATGGGCAGTACGGTTGCATCATCTGCCGACAGCATGATGAAGGCTTGCGGCGTTTTGGGAGATACCTGCCTTTCGAGCGAGTATTTCTGTTCCAGTTCGGCCGAAGGAGTCTCTCCGATAAGGTTTTGACGGGAACCGCTGTGGGTCACGCCTTTCAGCATGGAGATGACGGGGTAGAACAGTATCTGGAAGTCGGGACGGGTAGCGTCGCTGCCGTATAACGTGGCAAGGGAAGCTGCCAGATGTCCGCCTGCGGATGCTCCCATGATACCGATACGGCCGGGGTTGACACCCCATTCCCCGGCATGTTTGCGTACCAGGCGGATGGCTTGCTCGGCATCCGACAGGGGAATCTCGTTGTGCCCGTTCGGCATGCGGTACTTCAGTACCGCATACGTGATGCCTTGCGTCGTGAACCAGGCCGCCATGTCGTGCCCTTCGTGGTTCATGGCAAGACGGGCGTATCCGCCGCCGGGGCACATAATGACGGCCATACCGTTGGGCTTTGCCGGACGGTAAACGGTTATGGAAGGATGGGTCACGTTGGCAACGCGGCCGCCTTTCAAATCTTCCTGTTCACCGGTCAGTCCGTTTGTATTGGGAGCTCCGTCGGGCCATAACGGCAGTTCGACGGGACTCTGTGCGGACAACATCGTTGCGGCAAACAGAAGGGATAGAAATAGAATCTTTCTCATGGTGAATATTGTTTTGTATTATCTGAATTTGTTTCAGTGTCCCCGCAGCTTATTTCGTTTTCATCGAAGCCTTTACGAGGTAGAATATCAGGATGGCATAAGCGCCCAGCGCCAGCACTTCAGACCATGTATTGCTGAGCCATGCGTCGTTCACCATATTGACACCGCCGAAGCGCATTGCCGCGCTTACCACACCCATCAGCGCACCGCCGGCAATGAAGCCGGACGCCAGCAGCGTACCTTTCTCGCCACGTTCGGCATTGAGGGTTGCATCCTTGCTGCGGCTGGTTACGTACCAGTTTACGGCACCGCCCACTACCAGCGGAACGTTCAGCTCCAACGGGATGAACATGCCCAGTGCAAAAGCCAGTGCAGGAATCTTGCAGGCATTTAGCACGATAGCCAGCACCGCACCGATGCCGTAAAGCAGCCACGGTGCACCTACACCGTTCATCAGCGGTTCGATAACCGCCGCCATTGCGTTGGCCTGCGGAGCAGCCAGTTGTCCGCTGGTAAATCCGTATGTCTTGTTCAGGATAATCATCACACCGCCTACGGTAGCTGCCGAAACGATTGTTCCGAGGAACTTCCACGTCTCCTGTTTCACGGGAGTGCTTCCCAGCCAGTAGCCAATCTTAAGGTCGGTGATGAAACCGCCCGCCATGGACAGTGCCGTACAAACCACACCGCCCATAACCAGCGCTGCCACCATTCCGCCGGGACCTTTCAGGCCTACCGCCACCATTACTACCGATGCAAGGATAAGCGTCATCAGCGTCATGCCCGATACCGGGTTGGTTCCCACAATGGCAATGGCATTGGCTGCTACGGTGGTGAAGAGGAACGAGATGCCCGCAACGAGCAGGATAGCCACTACCGTGTGCATCAGGTTGCCCTGCATCACATCGAAGTAGAAGAACAGCGTAACCAGTATCAGCGTCACGATAGAACCGATAGCGATAATCTTCATGGAAAGGTCGCGTTGTGTACGCTTCACGTTGGTTTCCGCATCAGCCTTGCCGCCCATTTCCTTGGCAGCCAGCCCTACGGCACTCTTGATGATGCCCCATGACTTGATGATGCCGATGATACCCGCCATTGCAATGCCGCCGATACCGATGCTCTTGGCATAGTACTTGAAGATTTCTTCGGGAGACATGGCACCTACGGTGGCGGTAATCTCCGGATTCCATTGGTTCAGCACGCTGTCGCCCCAGATAAGGGACATGCCGGGGATGATAATCCACCATACGGCAAGCGAGCCGGCGCAGATGATAGAGGCGTATTTCAGTCCGACGATATAGCCCAGACCCAGTACGGCAGCTCCGGTGTTTACCTTGAACACCAGCTTGGCTTTTTCTGCCAGCATTTCGCCGAAGCCGCATACACGGGTGGTGAAGTTTTCGTTCCACCAACCGAAAGTGGCAACGATGAAGTCGTACAGACCGCCGATAATACCCGCCGTCAGCAACGGTTTTGCCTGACTGCCGCCTTTTTCTCCCGATACAAGCACCTGCGTCGTTGCGGTGGCCTCGGGGAAAGGATATTTGCCGTGCATGTCACTTACAAAATATTTACGGAATGGGATAAGGAAAAGGATACCCAGTACGCCGCCCAGCAGCGAACTGATGAATACTTGTGCAAATGTTACGGTGATTTCCTGCGGATAGCTTTCCTGTAGGATATACAGTGCGGGCAGGGTAAAGATTGCGCCTGCCACAATTACTCCGGAGCTGGCTCCGATGGACTGGATGATGACGTTTTCGCCCAGAGCGTTTTTACGCTTGGCTGCACCGGACACGCCGACAGCGATAATGGCGATGGGGATGGCGGCTTCGAATACCTGTCCCACTTTCAGCCCCAGATAGGCTGCCGCTGCCGAAAACAGTACCGCCATGGCGATGCCCCACAGTACCGACCACAGGTTTACTTCGGGATATTTCTTGTCGGGACTCATCAGGGGATTGTAGACCTCTCCCGGCTTCAGTTCGCGGAACGCGTTTTCCGGTACGCCGATTGCTTTCTCTTCTTCTTGTTTCATAATAGCTGTTTTATTTTTATTGTTATGATTGCGATATGTATTCCATTATAGACTTCAAAGAAAGCAAAAAAAAAGGAGAATTGAAAAATTCTCCTTTTTTCTGTATCATAAAAACGTTTATTTGGCGTCTTTGGCAGTCATGTCGCCTTCAACGAACAGACGCATCATTTCGGTCTTGGCGTTGGTGCGCAGCGTAACGGACTTCTTGAAGTGTCCGGGGTATTTGCCTGTACCGTTGTAGGTAATCTTGATGGTTCCGGTCTTTCCGGGCATCACCGGCTCTTGCGTGTATTCGGGCACTGTGCATCCGCAAGATGCCACTGCCTGATGGATTACCAGCGGAGCGTCTCCCACGTTGGTGAATGTAAACGTGCAGCTTACCACCGGATTATTTTCGGAGAATGTTCCGAAGTTATGGGTGGTCTTGTCGAATTTAATGTCTGCCCCGCCTTGTGCATAGGCATAACCGATGCTCATAACCAGCATCAACATATAAAAAGCAAGTTTCTTCATGTCTTTATCTTTTTTAATTACACAAGGTGCAAAGGTAAGCCATTTCTGCAAAAATCACTCGTACTCTGTGCGAAATTGTATTAAATCGGCGTCAGAAGCCATTGTGACGGATGATAAGCAGAGAGAAATAAGGAAAACGGAGTGTTTCAAGCTGCTGCCCGTCACTGATGTATTTCTCCTGCGGAGTGCCTACATTCTCGAAATAGCGGTAATCGTATTCGGGATGAAGGCGGATGCAACGGTGCACTTCATCGGTGCACTGCGACAGTTTCATGATGACTACCGTGTTCTGCGATTGTATCAGCCGTTCTATCTCTTCGGCGGTGGTGATGCCGGGAATTACGGTCAGCCTCTCTTCCCGGCTGGCGATGTGCAATCCGCCCCGTGCTCCGGCAGCGATGAAAGCGGGGATGCCGGCAATCTGTTCTACGGGGATGCCGGCGGCTTGCAGTTTCTCATATATATAATGTACAGAGGAGTAGAAGCCTGCATCGCCCTCTGCCACGATAGCCACTTTCTTGCCGGCGTGATGCAGGGAAAGGGCGGCGGCATACACTTGGTCGTAGGCGTTGAGGGCATCGGTCCGCTGCTTGCTCATGGGCAGGGAGAAGCGGCGGATACGGTTGGCGGGTATGTCGAGCCGGAGCATGATGTCGGCGGCGCGTGACAGGGAATGACCGTCGCGGACGGGTGTTTCGGGACAGAAGATACAGTCGGCATTTTGCAGGGCTTTCAGTCCTTTCAGGGTGATGAGTTCGGCTTCACCGGGGCCGAGGGATACGAATTGAATAGGGGACATTCTGTTTTTTATGTGCAAAAATCGGGAAATAATCAATAGTAAGCAAGATATTCGCTATCTTTGTTACCCTTACAAATAATGGAAGCCTATGGACTACCAACTGAATACGCGTTTGAACGGCAATATCGCAATGACATCCCGCTTTCACGAAAACAAGCCGCTGCAACGCGACAAGACTCTGTATAAGTTTCTCTGGGTACAGAGCGGCACGCTCGCCATCGAGGTAGACCATATACCCATGAAGCTGGCGAAAGACGAGATTGTCACGCTTACCCCGCTGCATCATCTGACTATCAAAGAGGTGGCAGGTGAGTTTCTGACCTTTGTTTTCAACAGTAACTTCTACTGCATCTACGGACATGACAATGAGGTGTCCTGCAACGGCTTTCTGTTCTACGGTTCGTCCCGGGTGATGCGGCTGAAGCTGTCCGAGGAGCAATCGTCCAACCTGCATGATATAGTCCGCATCTTCCGTCAGGAGTCCGCCATTAATGACAATCTTCAGGAAGAGATGTTGCGGATTGTACTGAAACGTTTCATCATCACCTGTACGCGCATAGCACGTGCAAGGTTTGGTGTGGGGCAGGAGAATGAAAGGACTTTCGATGTTGTCCGTCGGTTCTATGTGCTGGTAGACCAGCATTTCCGTGAAAAGAAACAGGTGCAGGACTATGCCGATATGCTTTGCCGTTCGCCTAAGACGCTTTCCAACTTGTTTTCTGCCTGCGGACTGCCTTCTCCGCTTCGCATCATTCACGAACGGATAGGTGCGGAAGCCAGACGCCTGCTGCTGTACACACGGAAGAGCGCTAAGGAAATCAGCGCCATTCTGGGCTTTGAGGACTTGGCTGCATTCAGCCGCTTCTTCAAGAAAATGACGGGAGAGAGTGTGTCGGAGTATCGGAAACAAGCACATCGGGAAGAATTGCCAACTGTTACGGAATAATTGCCATTCCACAACCGGCAGGAAACAGGGATCTTTGCAAAAACATTTCACCCGAGTGTCTCTGCGGTGAACCTAAAACAACAAAAATATGAAAACGAAATTGCAAAAACTGTTCCTTGCGGCACTGACGCTGGCCGCTTCTTCCCAAAAGTTGGGTATCAACCTCATCCGCGTGGCCATTCTTGTGATATTTGTATGGATAGGCGGCTTGAAATTCTGGAACTACGAAGCCGAAGGAATCGTTCCGTTCGTGGCAAACAGTCCTTTTATGAGTTTCTTCTACGATAAGCCTGCACCGGAATACAAGGAATACAAGCTGAAAGAGGGAGAGTTTGACGAAGCCAAGCACCGGTGGCATGTAGAGAACAATACCTACGGCTTCTCCCGCGGTCTTGGCATACTGATTATGGCAATCGGTATCCTTACTTTTCTGGGGATATTCTTTCCGAAAATCGGACTGGCAGGGGCTGCGCTGGCCGTCATAATGACTGTCGGCACGCTTTCGTTCCTTGTCACTACTCCTGAAGTGTGGGTTCCCGATTTGGGAAGCGGAGAGCATGGCTTCCCTTTGCTGACAGGGGCCGGACGACTGGTGATAAAGGATACCGCCATCCTTGCCGGAGCTATCGTGGTGCTGGCGGACAGTGCAAAAAGAGTATTGAACCAATTGGAAAAATAAGACTATGAAAAAGTATGATGCTATTATTATCGGCTTTGGAAAAGGAGGCAAGACACTCGCTGCCGGGCTGGCCGAACGGAACTTTACTGTTGCTATGATAGAACGTTCGGATAAGATGTACGGCGGTACGTGTATTAATATCGGATGTATTCCGACCAAGACACTGATACATTCGGCAAAGTTGGCAGATACGAGTGCGTCCTGGGAACAGAAACGGGCATACTACCGCCAGTCTGTTGCACGGAAAGAGGAAGTTACTTCTTTCCTGCGTCAGAAGAATTACCGTAATCTGTCAGACAATCCTAATATAACGGTATATACGGGTACAGGTTCTTTTGTCGGTCCTGATGTGGTGGAAGTACGTATGGCGGAAGAAACGATTCAGCTTCAAGCCCAGCAGATATTTGTCAATACGGGAGCTGAAACCATCATTCCGCCTATCGGGGGAGTAAAGGACAATCCGAAAGTATACACCAGCACTTCCATTATGGAACTGGCGGAGCTTCCTAAGCATCTTGTTATCGTAGGCGGCGGGTATATCGGCTTGGAGTTCGCTTCGATGTACGCTTCTTTCGGATCGCAGGTGACAGTGTTGGAAAGTTATTCCGAACTGATAGCCCGTGAAGACCGTGACATTGCTGCCAGCGTGCAGGAAGTGTTGGAAAAGAAAGGCATCACTTTCTGCCTGAATGCCCGTGTGCAGTCCGTGGAAGGTACGGTGGTTGTCTATCAGGATGCCGTGACAGGCAAGATTCTGCAATTGGACGCGGATGCTATTCTTTTGGCTACCGGACGTCGTCCCAATACTGCGGGATTGAATCTGCCTGAGGCAGGAGTAGAGGTGAACGAACGTGGTGCTATTATCGTGAACGAGCATTTGCAGACTACCAATCCCAATATCCGTGCTATCGGTGATGTGAAAGGCGGACTGCAATTTACTTATATTTCGTTGGACGATTACCGTATTCTCCGCGAAGACCTGTTTGGAGCGGGAGAGCGTAAGGTGTCCGACCGTGAGCCGGTGAGCTATTCGGTGTTTATAGATCCGCCGCTTTCACGTATCGGTATGAGTGAGACCGAAGCACGTGAGAAAGGTTTGAACATTAAGGTAAACAAACTCCCCGTCTCCGCCATTCCCCGTGCCCGTACATTGGGCAATACGGACGGGTTGTTCAAGGTGATAGTGGATGCCGATACCGATAAAATAGTGGGTTGCACTCTGTTTGGCCCGGAGTCGAGTGAAGTAATCAATCTGGTGGCGATGGCTATGAAGATGAGGCAGGAGTATACTTTCCTGCGTGATTTCATCTTCACACATCCTAGCATGAGCGAGGCATTGAACGATTTGATGAACTTGTAGTTTCTTTTATAACGATTTGTTCGGGAAGAGTTTGCGTATCTCCTCAAAATTGCCGAATATTGTGCCCTGAAATATAAAACCGAACAATCATGATCAGATTACCTCTCATGGGTCTTGTATTTGCGTGTGCAGTGTCTATGACTTCGTGCGGTACAAAGTCCCGGCAAGCATCCGGCAATTCCGATACTGCGGCTGTTGCGGTTTCCGTTGCGGATACCGCAACAGCCGTTATTCCCGTCTACGCCAAAGGCTATGCGGTGAAACATCTGCCGGGGAATGTGCGTCTGGTGGACATACACGACCCTCAAAAAGAAGAGGGGAATACCTTTCGGTATGCTTTGGTTCCGAGGGGTACGAAGCCTGCCGGTATTCCTGCCGATTATACCGTGATAGAAACTCCGGTGAAGCATGTTATCTGCATGACTTCCCTGCAACTCTCCAACTTTATCCGGTTGGATGCCTGCGATTATGTGGTGGGCATTACCAGTACCCGCCATCTTTTCAATAAGGAGATGAACGGGCGTCTGAAGGCGGGCAAGACATCCAAAATCGGGATTGAGGGGAACTTCGATAACGAGGTGATTATGAGCATTAATCCCGATGTTATCTTTATCTCTCCTTTCAAACGGGGCGGATATGACGCCATGTGCGAAACAGGCATTCCGCTGGTGCCGCACTTGGGATATAAGGAAATGACTCCGTTGGGGCAGGCTGAATGGATAAAGTTCATCGGTATGTTCATCGGTCGGGAAGCAGAGGCGAATGCCCGTTTTGCCGGGATAGAGAAGCGGTATAACGAGCTGAAAGAATTGGCTGCCGGTGTAAAAAAGCGTCCTGTGGTGTTCAGCGGTGAAATGCGTGGCGGCAACTGGTATGCAGTAGGCGGAAAGAGTTTCCTTGCCGAACTGTTCCGGGATGCCGGTGCAGACTATTTCCTGAAAGGCGATCCGCGTTCGGGCGGTGTGACACTGGATTTCGAGACGGTGTACAGTAGGGCGGAGAGTGCCGACTATTGGCGCATTGTCAACAGTTACGACGGAACATTCTCTTACGATGCCTTGAAGTCTTTGGACCCTCGTTATGCCGACTTTCGCGCTTTTCGCGAGAAAGGAGTAATCTATTGCAATATGCGTGAGAAACCCTTCTATGAGAGTATGCCCATGCAGCCTGAGGTAGTATTGGAAGATTTGATTCATGCTTTTCATCCCGACCTGCTGCCCGATTATAAACCCACTTATTACGAGCGACTGAACTAATGAAAAGACCTGCATTGCCGTTGATGCTCCTTATATTGGCATCCATCTTCCTGCTCTTTTTGCTGAACCTGCTGTTGGGTTCCGTCCATATCCCGTTTGGCAAGATATGGGAATTGCTGTGGGGGACAGGAGCGGCTTCCAATCCCGATACGATGAGCAACCAGGAAGTTATCTGGAGCAATATCCTTTGGAAAAGCCGTGTGCCGCAGGCCTTGACGGCATTGGTGGCGGGAGCGGGGCTTTCGGTCAGCGGTTTGCAGATGCAGACGGTGTTCCGTAATCCGCTGGCAGGACCTTCGGTGCTGGGCATCAGTTCGGGAGCGAGCCTGGGAGTGGCTTGTGTGGTACTGCTGTCCGGTGCTATGGGCGGTGTGGCACTGAGCCGTTTGGGGTATATGGGAGAGGTGGCGTTGTCCGTGGCTGCCATTATCGGGGCATTGTCGGTCATGGCGCTGATTGTCTACGTCTCCCAAAAAGTAAAGGGGAATGTAACGCTGCTCATTATCGGTGTGATGATAGGTTATGTGGCAAGTGCCGTTATCGGTGTATTGAAATATTTCAGTGTGGAAGAGGATATACGGGCGTACGTTATCTGGGGGCTGGGCAGTTTTGCACGTGTCTCCGGCGATCAGATGCTGCTGTTTGTCTGTATCATGGCGGTGTTGCTGCCCTTGTCGTTCCTGCTGATAAAGACCATGAACCTGTTGTTGTTGGGCGACGGTTATGCACGTAACTTAGGATTGAATATCAAACGGGCGCGCCTGTTCGTCATATCCTGTTCCGGAGTGCTGGTGGCCATTGTCACCGCCTACTGCGGTCCTATTATGTTTATCGGGTTGGCAGTGCCTCATTTATGCCGCGCCATTTTTCACACGTCCGACCATCGCATATTGATGCCCGCTACCCTGCTGGTAGGTGCAGCCTTGGCGTTGGTGTGTAACCTGATAGCCCGCATGCCGGGATTCGAAGGAGCGTTGCCCGTTAATTCGGTGACTGCGCTGGTAGGTGCGCCGGTGGTTGCATCCGTGCTTTTCAGAAAGAGAAAAGGGGAGTTGAACGAATAAAATATCAAGTATATTGAACTCTAATATTACATATAACATTGAAGAACGAGACTATACATATCGAGAATCTTTCTATCGGCTATCCCGGTAAGAGTGATGTGAAGGTAGTGGCGGACGGCATCTGTGCAGGCATCAACAGTGGCGAGCTGACCTGCCTGCTGGGTGCTAACGGAGTGGGTAAGTCCACACTGCTCCGCACCCTGTCCGCTTTCCAGCCCAAACTGGGTGGAGAGATACGTATTCAAGGCAAGGAGATTGAGTCCTATACCGACAAGCAACTGTCGCGCGTTATCAGCGTAGTGCTGACAGAGAAATGCGACATCCGCAATATGTCCGTTACGGAATTGATAGGATTGGGACGCAGTCCCTATACGGGCTTTTGGGGTACGCTTACCAAAGAGGACAGGCAGGTGGTGGAGCGAGCCGTTGCTCTGGTAGGTATTCCTCACCTTGCGCATCGGATGGTACATACGTTAAGTGACGGTGAGCGCCAGAAAGTCATGATAGCCAAAGCGCTTGCCCAGGAAACTCCCGTGATTTATCTGGATGAACCTACAGCCTTTCTTGATTTTCCCAGCAAAGTGGAAATGATGCAACTGCTGCACCACCTCAGCCGCCAGACGGACAAGACCATTTTCCTCTCTACACACGACCTCGAACTGGCTTTGCAGATAGCCGACAAAATCTGGCTTATGGACAAGGCGAACGGCGTCACCATCGGTACTCCCGAGGACCTTGCTCTGAACGGCAGCCTTAGCAGCTTTTTCGCCCGTAAAGGTATCGTGTTTGATTTGGAAACCGGATTGTTCCGTGTAGATAATGAATATACCATGCAGATACGTTTGTCAGGGCATGGGCAGAGATACGCCATGGTGCGTAAGGCATTGCAGCGTAACGGCATCCTTGCCAACCGCAACGTGGAGTCGGAAACCTACATCGAAACGGGCGATTTGAAAGGCGGCGGCGCTTTTGTCCTGCATCGTCCCGGTGAAGAACCGATATGTCTCACCAGCATCGAGGATTTATTGGCGAAGCTCCACGAAATCTCATTTTGAGTAAGAAAGTGTCGGGCACGAACCCTACGGGCAGTATTCCTTTATCGGAACTTATATCCTACGGTGAAGAATGAAGCAAAGTTTCGTGGCAGGTAATTATGGAATTCTTCCGTGTCTATTACCTGCCTTAGTTGCTGGTTGATCTTTACCAATCCCACTTGTGCCTCTGCACCGATAATGAGCCTGCGGTATTCAAATGTGATTCCCACGATGATACCGCCGTCCAGCCGCCTGTTTCCGGCATTATTCTCCAATACGTTGCCGAAAGTATCTATCTTGAAAAGCCGGTTCCCGCTGGAAGAACCGGCGTCGTGATAATACGGGATGCTGCCGGATGTCTTCCCGCCCACGCCGCAGGCAATGTACGGACCGGCATTCAGCGAGGCATGGTAATCTTTTCCCAATGGCAACCTTGCAGCTATTCTGATAGGTATCTGCAAGTATAGCTCGTTCATCTTGGCGTTCTTCACATAGTCCATATCATCCTTGCCGCCTATGGATACAAACTCCAAAGCAGATTGCAAGACCCAGGTCTTGTTCAGTGCGTATTTCGCGCCTATCCCCGCTTTGCAGGCTATTCGCGTATCACAGCAAGAGTGCTTTCCGTAGAGGCGGGAAGTTCCGATTCCCGCCTCTGCATAAAAGGAGAGAGGAGATTGTGCCTGTGCGGTCGATACGGCAATCGCCATGTACATTATCATCAATGCCTTTTTCATACATATATTTTTCCGTCTTCGCTGATTAATAAAATCGTGAGTTCTCCATCGGGCAGCAGGGGAGCGCAGCATTGTTTGCAATGCTCTGTCAGCAGTTTGGAGAATGTCTCCAGTTTTTCCGCAGGGATAATATCCCATAGTTCCCGTGCCAGATTCATATTCCGGATAGCGGTCAATACATCTTCGTTGCATCCTGTCCGGTGCGCTATGTCCTGAATGAACTCCTTGTTCATCGTCACTTTCTTGCTATGGGTATCGAGGTGACCTTCCGCCAGTTTCACGGCTTTGCCTATCATTACTCCCAGCGTGACACGGGGTAGTTTCAGCTTATCGGCAATCTTCAGCGTCTCGCCGATGAAGTTGCCGTAATGGACAAAGGCCTGTGCCGGCAGTTCGGGATAATAAGCCTTGATGTACCGTTCGCTCTTTGCTCCGGAGCTGATAACTATACGCGGGCTGCCTGTGGCGCATGCCACTTCCATCGACTTTCGGATGGAGCTTATAAAAGCTTCGCTGGAGAACGGCTTCACAATGCCTGATGTGCCGATGATGGATATTCCCCCTTCTATGCCCAGACGCGGATTGAAAGTACGCTTGGCTATTTCCTCTCCGCCGGGTACGGAGATGGTCACAACAATGGGATCGCTCATTTTAGGCATGCCGACGTAGTCGAGGTACATCCTTACATTGTCTTCTATCATCTTGCGTGGCGTGGGGTTAATGGCAGGCGCTCCCAATTCCAATCCTAATCCCGGCATGGTGACGATGCCTATTCCTTCTCCGCCGGCAATGATGATATTAAAATCTTTTTGCGATGTTTCATCGTTGTTTTCATCTATATCGATCGGAAGAATGATATCCGCCTTTATCCGCATTCCATTGGTAATGTCGGGGTCATCTCCGGCGTCTTTTATGACGCTGGCTTCCGACTCCACTATCCAATTGTTGTTTATGGAACTGGAACGGGGATATCTCTGCTGCGGCTCTACAGGAACATCTATCAATTCTCCGTTGGGTAGGATTACTGCAAACTCCGGGGGACGGGGAGTTCCCTGAATGTTGAATATATCCCATATCGCAGCCGCAGCTGCGGCTGCTGCGCATGTTCCCGTAGTGAGTCCGCTGCGCAGGGGGTAGAAGCCGGGATAGTATTGCTCTACCGTTCTACGTAGGCCGTATTTCCCGTTTACGGACAAGAAGTTGGGGTGAAGCGGCGGGCGCTTTATTACAAAGATGCGAATGCCCAGTTCCTGAGCTGCTTTTAGTTTTTCGGAAAATCCGCCGGAAGCACCGCTCTCTTTGAGGATGACAGCTTCGGGGCGTATTTGCTGCATCAATAGGCGTTCGTCTTCTCCGGTATGGTAGTAACGTAAATATTCTTCGGGGAATCCCTGGTTTCTCGCTGATTCGCGCGAACTTTCACGGTCGAGAATACGGAAATAGCAACGGCTGCTTTCCATCCATAGAGCTTTCAGTTTGCTTATGCTGTTTACTCCCGTCAGTGCCAGTATTATATAGACTTCTTCCTTTTTTATTTGGCGGATAGCGTCTTCATAATTGTCGCACCATACAATGCCTTCATTATTCTCTATACGGGGGTAAATGCGTTCATAACGGATGACCGGAATCTGAAGTATGTCAGCAGTTTCACTGACGTTCCTGTGCAGCTCTTCGGCAAAAGGGTGCGCTGCGTCTATCAGCAGCGAGATGTTCTCTTTACGGCAGAAAGACTCCAGACTATCTTTATCCATGCCACCTTGCAGGCGGATGCCGTTATGCAGAGGAACTTCTTGTTCATTGCCCTTGGTTGAATAATAGAAGGGCTTTCCAGCTTCCTCAAGTGTTTGGACAGCTATGCGTCCTTCGGTTGTACCGCCTAATACTAATATCATTTTTTATTTTCTGAATAAGTGTTTGAATTCGTGTGCATACAGTCGCGACAGTCCTTTGCGATTGCCGATAGCCTCGCCTACGACAATCATGGTTGTCAGGGTCAGGTTATTTTCTTTTACTATCCGTGCAAGGTCTTTCAGCTCTCCCCGGAAGATGCGTTCGTCCGGCCAGGTGAGGTGATAGCATACGGCTACGGGGGTTGTTTCGGGATACTCCTGCAGAAGTTCCGCCTGCACTTGTTCTGCAATGCTTGCGCTAAGGAAGATACACATGGTGCTTTGCGAGCGTGCCATGAGATGTAGTTTTTCCCGTTCGGGCATGGGTGTCCGTCCTTCGCCGCGGGTCAGTATGATGCTCTGTACTTTCTCCGGGATGGTGAACTGCGACTTTAAAGCCGCCGCTGCTGCCTGAAAAGAAGATATGCCCGGAGTGATATGATAACTCATGCCGTATCGGTCGAAGTAGTTCATCTGTTCCTGTATCGCACCATAGATGCAGGGGTCACCCGTATGCAGGCGTACGATGAACTTTCCTTGGTCGTAGAACTCTTTCATCAGTGCAAACTGTTCTTCCAAATCCATGGAAGCGGAGCTGCGGACTGTTGCGCCCGGTTTGGCGCAAAGTGTCAGTTCACGGGGCACGAGGCTGCCTGCATAGAGGATGAGGTCTGCCTTTTCCAGCATCGCCCGTCCTCGCACGGAGATAAGGTCAGGGTCGCCGGGACCTGCACCTACAATCTCGATGTGCCCCCGGCGCTGGGCGCAGATGTCCAGGGTGGCGGCTACCGTATAGTTCTCGCCTTTGCGTTTCGGCATTATCAGTTGGCTATTTCCGGAGGACAGCAATGCGGCTGCCTCGCTTACACTGGGCGTACCCATGTGCTTCATCACTGTTTTGCTGGGGTGGGGCACGTCCATTGTCGCCAGTTCCTCGGCCGTATAGAAGAAGACTTCGTATTCCTTTTGGAGCGATTTCACTACCGGTTCGTCACGCTTGACGTTAATCGTAGATATGGTTATGATGGATTGCGGGGAGATGTTGTACTCTTCCAGCTTTTCTATAATGCCTTTCACAACTTTTCTCGTGGGGCTTGCCTGCCGGGCAAGTCCGATGCCGACGTGCACCACGCGCGGCACATAGCAGATGGACGGTATGTCCTTTATATAATGTATTCGCGGAGAGACGATCAGTACCAGCTTGAAGCGGGATAATTTGATGTCTTTCATCTGATAGAACACCTCTACATGAGGGGGAAGGTTCGCTTCCATCCAGTCGGTTCCTTTGTCGCGGATTTCCAACAGCAATGCGGTAGGCTGTCCGGTTACAAAAAGGCTGATAGCCTCGTTCATGCACGCCTTCATCTGGTCGTCGGGAGTTTGGGTAAGCCCTGCCAGCAGGTGGGTGGAAGGGCTCACACAGATGGTCGGAGACCAGCCGAAGCGTTGGGGCAGTTTGTCCAATGCCCACAGTCCGGTAAGGTCGCTTTGAGTGGTTATCACGGGTTCGGCTCCCAATGCACCGGCCACTGCCTCGGTCAGTTCGTTGGCTCCGCCGATATGTCCGGAAAGGACGGAAATGGCATGTTTACCTGTGCTGTCCACGCAAATTACGGCAGGGTCTGTGTACTTGTCCTTCACGCAAGGGGCGATGGAACGTACGCAGATGCCTAAGGCTCCGATAAAGATAAACGCGTCGTAACGATTGAAATTCTTGACAGTGAAACTGCCGGTCGATTCGATGTGCGTAAATCCGCTTTCATAGCGGGGAGTGAAAATCTCCGCTTCGGGAAATTCTTTGAGCAACAGCCGGGCGGAAGCCATTCCGGTTTCCGAAACGAGCATGATGGCCGTCTTTATGTGGGATGTTTCTGTTTTCATACAGGTTATTTGTTTTTATAATGAATATAGCTTGTCTTGTTATTTTATGAAAGTGTTGCTTTCATGATTTCAATAGGGTTATAATCATTCAGTGCGATGCGTGCTGACGGATGCAGTATCAGCCCGGCGGCTCCGGCTCCTTCCATGAATGCTTTTTTACTGTCTGCCGATACGGAGTTAAAAACGATACAACCGTCGGGCTGTAACACTTCCTTTATCTTCATCAGCATTTCCGGCAGATGTCCGCCGTGCCCGCCTATGAAGACGGCATCGGGACGGGGGAGAGTATCGGTCGCTGTTTGCAGGAAATCGCCTGTGATTGCCGTAATGCCCGGCGTACCGAAGCGGCGGCTGTTGATATTCATCAGTTCTTCGCCCTCGGCACGTACCTCAAAGGAAACGACCGTGAGGTGAGGGAATTGCAGCCGGGCTTCAATGGAAACCGACCCGGTGCAGAAACCGACATCCCAGAATACACGGCGGCGGTTCAGTTCCAGCGCTTGTAACGTAAGCAGGCGGATAGGTGCTTTGGTTATCATACGGGTACGTCCATCCAAATGTGCGAATTGTTCGTCGGGGATACCAAAAGGGCGGGCTTCGGGAAAAGAGGTGGCGCAAAGCAACAGGTTGTTGGGATGCTCGAATCCGCCTTGCGTTGCTTCCTGTAGTGTCATGTGGCGGATGCGTTCTTTTTCGGGGTTGCCAAGATGCTCGCCTACATACATGGTGTAACGGTTGTATCCGTATTCCAGCATGCGGGCTGCGATTGTGGCGGGCGTATGTTCCCGGTCGGTAAGGATGCCTATCTTGGGAGCGCGTTCAATCAGGGCGCGGTCGAATTCATGCCAGGGACGTCCCGTCAGCGAAACGGTTCGCATATCGTCATAAGGCATTACGAGGCGGTGTGCTAATGTTTGGAGAGAATTGAAAGAGGGGTATAGCTTGATTTCAGCATCCGGCAATTTCCGTTTTACCGTATTGGCAAAGCCGAAGAACAGCGGGTCGCCCGAAGCGAAAACGATAATTTGCCGGGGGACGGTATCCGTTTGTTCGTATCCGTCACTGCTGAACACTTTCTCATATTGTGAGAATACGTTGTCCAATGGTACGGTAATGGAAATCCATTCCGCATCATCTGGCAACAAGTTTCCGACAATCTCTTTGTGTCGCACTCCTCCCGAAAATACTTTCCCGTGCCGTATGTGTTCCAATACTTCCGGCGGAAAGAAAGGCGTCCGGTTATCGTCCGTTCCTATAATGATAAATTTTCGTTGTATAACCATTCGCTTACCACTAATCGTTAATTCTTAATCGTTGTTTCACACATCTCGTCCCGGTCGTAACTGTTCCGCATCATTGTAGCACAAAACGGCGTTTGCTAATGTTGCAGCAAGGTTGCTTCCGCCTTTGCGTCCTTCTACAATTATTTTCGGGATGGCGGTGAAAGGCTTTGTCATGTGCTTGGACTCCTGTACGTGTACGAAGCCCACCGGAGCGGCGATAATCCCAGCCGGATGCGCTTTCCCTTTGCGTATAAGATCGCATAGTTCCATTAACGCTGTCGGAGCGTTGCCGAATACAAAAAGGGCGTCTGGATGGTCTTCAACGGCAAGGCGTGTGCCCGCTTGTGTGCGGGTGATGCCTTTCTCCGTTGCCATTGCTGCGGTACGGGGATCGCCGAGATAGCATTTCACCTTTATGCCCAAACGTTCCAAAGCTCCTTTACGAATGCCGCTGGCAGCCATTGTCACGTCTGTAACGATGGTCCGTATGCGTTTCCCGATGATACCTTGATATAGTGTTTCCACTGCTTTTTCGTCTGTGTGCAACAGCTTTTCCATTTCAAAATCTGCGGTGGTGTGGATGGCGTGTAGCAACGCCCATTTATGGTCGAGGGGAATGTCCCGGTTCCTGAGCTCTTTCTCGATGGTACGGAAGCTCCGTATCATGATGTCCTGCCCTTTACTAGCTCCATACTGGGTATTCCCGGTCGCAACCTCCTCCCGGTAATATCCCCGCGGAGTAATCATCGTACCGTTCCATTCGTACGATTGCGAGTTGCCTATCAGTACTACGGTAAACATATCCGTTTTTTCGGGGTCGAACGCTTCCAACGTCGTTATGTGCACTTCCTGTTCGGGACGCCCTGCCTGGCGTACATAGCCTACGGGGGTCTGTGGTGAACGTCCTTCTTGCAGGAACAACTCTTTCAGCCGGTAAAGTTGCCAATAGCGGCCTTCACTTTTGGGATTGTAGACGGCTGTCACGAAATCGGCTGCGGCAGCGGCAATGATACGTTTCTCAATGCGTTCCCACGGGGTCATCAGGTCTGAGAGGGAGATAACGCAGAAGTCATGTCCCACAGGAGCTCCCAGCAGGGAAGCCGCTTTCTGGAATGCGCTGATACCGGGCAGGGAAATAATCTCTGCGTTACTGTTCCGTTCCCGCTTCATTTCATACACAAGCGGCGTCATACCGTAAATCCCTGCATCGCCCGAACTGATGACGCACACCGTTTTTCCCTGCTCCGCCAGCTCGAAAGCTTGCTCGGCGCGGATACGTTCGCGTTTCATTCCTGTATCTATACATTCCGTATCGGGGCGCAGGTACGGAGTGACAAAGCGGAAATAGTATTTATAGCCCACCACTGCATCCGCTTCCTGTAAAGCGGCAACAACAGCGGGTGTTATGTCTTGCTTATTGCCCGGACCGATGCCGGCGATGATTATTTTGGGTTGTTTCATTTGCTATCTGACTTATTGCTGTCTGTTCTGCAGAGCATGGTAAGTGTTACGCCTGCAGTTCACAAAGATACATTCTATTTATCACATTATGGCATGAAAAGGTGACTTTCTCACTCGTTTTTTTCCCCTGCCGCATATACCGCTTTCTTTTCCATGATGCCCTGTGTGCGGTGCTTCAGTCCGAAACGGATATGGTCTACGAATATCTTTTGTATTTCAGGGATTTGCCCTAAACCTTCCATGCGCACATGAACGGTATAACCTTCTTTTTCAAGCATCTCCCGCCATTCTCCGGCAATATCGTTTTTGGCGTGGTCGCCGGCTACAAACATAAAAGGAACGAGTGTCACACTCTTTGCTTTGGCCGCTTTCAGTTGTGCCAACATGGTTTCAAAGGTGGGATAGCCTTCGATGGTCCCTACATGGAAGTTACCGAATCCGGCTACTTTCAGCATATAGTCCATCTGACTGTATGTAGCAGTGCCGGGCGTATAAGTGCCATGCCCTACCAATACAAAGTGTTCTTTACCCTTTTTCTTTGCACTCTGCTGCACCGAAGCATTGAGGCGTTGTCCTAAAATATCAGTTACTTTTTTCGCATCTTCCACCGAATAGAGTAGAGGAGTGCTTACGCGTATCTCCTTGAAGAAAGGCAGCACGCTTTCCACATCACGGCGGAGCGACTCCATTTCCACACCGTCAATGATATTGGTACTTTGTACAATAATGTGTGTGTAGCCCTCTCCACGCAGTTGGAGTAGCGCATCCAGCGGGGTATTTTTGACAACGCCGCGTGTCTTGAGGCGGCGTATGATGATGCGCGAAGTATAGGCTTCGCGAAACTCCAGGTCGGGAAAAGCCTTGCGTGCTTGGGCATTGATAGCATCAATCGTCTGCGTACGTGTATCATCGTGCGTCGTGCCGAAGTGTACCATAAGCAATGCGGCCTTTTCGCCAGGTTTCATGCTTGCAAGCATATCGCTCGACACGAAGTTTCCCCCTTCGTGAGCGGAGCAGAAGAGAGAAATGGCAAGGAGCAGGGAAAGGAGAGATGTTTTCATAAATAAAAGTAATTACTGTTTTGTAAAATGATTGCTGTTTTTTTATTTCTTAAACCGTACCGACAAACTCACGTATACCGAGCGTCCCGGGCTGAGCGTGGAGAAGTTATTGTTCCAGGGGCGGTCATCTTTCTTGTCGAAGATATTCTCGATACCTACGCCCGGTTCCAGAACCACGGATTGCAGATTGAAGGTGTGGCGGGTATTCAAATCCCATTGCTGGAATTTGGGAGCGTAACCGTACGTTTGCGAGTAGCGTTCGCTTTGCAGGTGTCCGTGCACGTTTACGTTCAGGCGGTAGAAGCTCCAGGCGTGTTCCCACTGGCCGTTGATGTTCCCCATGTGCCTGACGCTTTTGTCTATGGGCGACACTTTGTAACTGCCGTCGGCTTGTAACTGCTTGGCCTCGGTGTCCATGTACGTGTATCCGCCGCCTGCCCTGAAGCCCGCGCCTAGGTTCAGGCTGGCGTTCAGGCTGATGCCTTTGGTCTTGGCTTTGTCCACGTTGTCGCGCTGGCGTATCTCGTCGAAAGCGGCGTGCTTGTCGTCCAGCCCCATGTCGTGTATCTCTTGGTCAGAGAGGGTGCGATAGTTTATCATGTCGTGGATGTCGTTGATGAATCCGGTGACGGACACGGAAATCCGGCGGTAGTTGTATTCCGCATTCAGTGAGTAGAAGTTGTTCTTTTCAGGCTTCAAGTCGGCGTTGCCCGTGGTGTAGCGGTTGCTGGTCTTGGATTCGTCGGTGGCGTAAAGTTGCGACAAGGTAGGCGTGCGGAAGCCTGCCGCGTAGGCGGCGCGCAGGTTCAGTCCGCCGAGTTTGTACATCAGCGACACATTTGGGGTGGCGTAGTTCTTGAAGTTCTCGTTGTAGATGTAGCGTATGCCTAGTACGGCTTGCAGGTTTAGGGGCAGCTTTATTTCATCCTGCGCATAGAAAGCGAGGGTGTACATGTGGCGGGAGTCGATGTTGTCCGATTCGCTCTCCAGCCCCTCGTTTACGTATTCTACGCCGGCAGACAGTTTGTTGCGGCTGCCCAGGCGGAAAATACCCTTGATGTTTCCGTTGTAGTATCGCACTTGTTTGCGGGTCACCCGGTCGCCCGGCAGATAGCTGCCCGATTTCTTGAAGTACATATAGTCCGACGAGAAATTGTCCGAGTAGAATTCCGCGTCGATGTAGGCCGAACGGTTTATCATGTACTTCATGCCGGCGCCATAAGTATAGGTCTCGTGTTTCAGATTGTAGGTATAGGCGTCTTTCTGCACGAACTGGCCTTTGCTTTTGGCATAGTAGGTGGCGTCCTGCGGACGGCGGGTTTTGTTATCATAATAAGTACCGCGCGCGTAGAACGACAGTTTGTCTGTGGCATTGAACACGAAACGCTGGTTTACGGTGTTGGAGTAGAAGCCTACGGAAGTAGGGCGTCCCGTTTCGTAGCCGTTCTCGTCAATGTTGTTGTTCTGCCAGCTTCCTGCCTGACGGCGCTGGTAGGAAGTATAAGAGGCGAACTTGCCTGTATTGACATCGGCATTGACGCTCTCCGTCAGTCGTCCCTCACCGGAGTAGTGAGTATAGCTGGATACGTTCACGGTGTTCCGGGCATCGTCCGTGATGATGTTGATAACACCGCCTATGGCATCGCTTCCGTACAGGGCGGATGCCGCGCCGTTCAGTATCTCGATGCGCTTGATGTTGGCCACGTTGATGCGCGTGTAGCGGTCTTCACCAGCCAGACGTCTGCCGTTTTCCAATATCAGTATGTAGTCCTCGTTGATGCCGTTCAGGCTCATGGTAGTGCCCATGCCGTTGGTGTAGGAAGAGATATTGGGCGTCAGCTTCACCAGCGCTTCTTCCAGCGTAGATACGTTGGCGCTGCCTATTTCTTTGGCCGTGATTACGGATACGGGAACGGGGCTGTCTGTCATGCGGCGGTGCGTACCGGTTCCGGTCACTACCACCTGGCTGAGGTTGCTGTAACTCTCCTCCAGCTTTACAAGGATGTTTTCTTCTTGTCCGTCCGCGGTGTATTTTTTGGGGGTGAAGCCGATGTAGGAGAAGCGCAGCGTGTGTTGTCCGTCGGGCAGATTGTCGATGATAAATTCTCCTTTTCCGTTGGTGGTGCATCCCGTCAGACTGTTGTCTACGCGGATATTTACCCCTGCAAGAGGCTCGTTCGTGTCGGCGCTCACCACCTTTCCGCTCAATGCGGTTTGGGCATGGAGCAGGGGTGTCAGGCAGCACAGTATGGCTGCCAATAAATAGTTGGTTTTCATTTATTGAAAAATGTAAGATTAATACTTGTCTTCCTGACCCCGGGAAGGCGTTGACTGTGTAATTGCCCAGGCAGGTTTCCTGACTCAGCCCTGCGGAAAACCACACCTTCCCGTCCCCGGTCTGCGATGGCTCAAACTGATGTTCGCTCTCACCAACAGCCGTCTGTAAGACAGTGGCATTGTTTTGAAGAATGTTTTCCGTATGCTCCGTTGCTGCAACAAGCAGGCGGAGCAAAGTGGCTTTACAGTAGCGGGCACTGTTCCGGTTTCGCACCGGATTCCCTTTTATACAACTCGTTGGAATAACGGAGTGTATCACCTAAGCGGTGACAAATATAAGTATTATCTCTGGAAAAATCAATTAGGAATGAATAAATGATGATGGCGTAACTAGTGGCCAATGACTTATGAGGATGGATTGTACCTGTCTGAAAAAAATAAAATTCTTACACTGTTTTGTTGTGTAATAGAGTAGTTTCTTTTTACGAAGAATAGTAGGTTATGATTAAAATGAGTTAATAAAAACCAATTTTGGATTCTACGGCAGAATTTTTAGTATATTTATTAACAATTTTCAGTTGTGATATAAATGACCTTGACTATTTTTTCAATGGTGCTGATTTATATGTGGAAGAATTGTTGAATGACAACGGCTGTACTACCTAGTACTGTGGCATTGTTTGCATTATTTAATGCTGGCTTAAAACCAATATTAAAGACTATAAAGATAACAGGACCGGATGCCCTTTTATTGTGATAGATGCTTACAATGAGGAAAGGGTGTTGAAATACAATGAGAGACAATTTAAAAAAATAGCAAAAATTATGATATACATGAAGCTTGTTAAATATCTGTTTTATATACTTATGCTATTGGGAGTAACGGGTGTATGGGCACAAAAGAGCGACATACGCTTGGGAAAATTACTCAATAATGGCGATTGGTTTACGCTGGAAGAGGAATATCCTATGATTAAAGATAGCGTGCAAACTCCTATGCTCAGATTAATGTCTGAAGCCTTATTGGGATATTATTTCAATCGCCCGGACGAAACGATAACGTGTGTAGACTCGTTGTTGCAACATTATCAAGCTGAACTCGGACTTGGAAATATAGCCTCTATGTTGCTTGTAAAATCTATTGTAGAGGCAAATAGGGGTAATTATGCCGTGGCTGCCGATATATTGAAGGATTTTACATCGCAGCTAAGGGAACAAGGTGTGGCAATGGATTACACTCAAATAGATGAAGCAGTCCAGTTTTACGACCGCTTCCGTAATTGCCCACCAATGAGCATAGAACTCCCTCAAAAAAATACTGTGATAGCAATGAGTAACGACAGCATCAGACTGAATATAAAAAACGATACAGTACAGAGGGGAACTAGCATGTATGTGTCGATAACAGTGAACAGTAAACAGTATAAAGCAATATTTGACATAGGTGCAAGTACCACTTTCATGTCGGAAGCATTTGCTAAAAAGACAGGTGTGAGATTGATTGCAGATTCTTTACAGATACATGGTGGTATAACGGTTTACGGACAATCGGGTATCTTGGACAGCATGCAGATAGGTGATATCATAGTAAGGAATATTCCTATAACGATAAATAAGGACACAACACTGAACAAGGTAGAAGATATTGACTTTCTTATTGGGGCAGATGTAATGGCATTGCTGGGAGAGATACAAATATTTCCTCACAATGGGAAAATAGTAATTCCCACATTGTTGACGGAAAAACCTGCAAGTGGCAGCAATATATACATGGACAATCGCTCTCTTATACTAAAAGGGGAAAGCTGTGGAAAATCATACAATTTCTTCTTCGATACAGGTAATGGCCTTGCCGCTCTATCTCATAATTTTTACGAAAGTAATAAAACAGAAATTGATGCAAAAAGTAAACGTGTTAGGAGACTTACGGGCGGAATTGGTGTTGTAGAGGAACGCGACATGTTAATTTTGCCCGAATGGTCGTTTCAATTTGGTGGAAGAAATGTAGTGCTCAAGAATATTGCAGTGGGGCTTGAAAATAACAGACTTGTGCCCTACGCAGGTAATATTGGAATGGCACTTATCAACCAATTTGACAAGGTGACTATTAATTTTGATAAGTGTTTTGTGATTTTTGAGTAAGATGTACTTATCTTGTTTGGCTTGTGGAAAAATGTTGTCTTTTAGCGTTTGGGTAATTTCTTTTATGTAGCCAAAGAGGAGCAATATTCTTTAAGGCTTTGATTTAATAGTTTGATTATTAATATAATATGCGGGTGCTCCTCTGTAGATGAGAAATACCCGCATATTTTTTCTGTCTCAGCCTTTCCTCTCCTTTTTTCCCTTATTGAATTAAGAAAATGGAGGACAAATGTTATGCTTCCGGCTGATACCCTTCACCGTTTTCCCAGGCATCGGCATCCCATTGCTCTTTCAGGTGATTCACCCAGATTGTGCGGATTTCGGGATAGCTGCCCAGAGCCTTGATACCGCAGCCGTCTTTGATACCGTGATCGGCATCGGCTTGGCCTACGGGATGGGCTTCAAATGTTCTGTCTACCTTGAAACCTGCTTTCTCCAGACGTTCGCGCCAACTGTACTCGTTGGTATTGAGTTCCACTTTATCCAAGCCTTTGTTTTCGGCTATCGCTTCGATGCCCCATAGGTCGTTGTGGGCATGGTCGCCGGCGATGGACATGAAAGGAGCGAGGTGTACGTTTACTTCATTTGGCTCCAGGTTATTGTCCTGGCAGTACTTCATCACTTGCGAATAGATGCAGCCGGGATAGTTGGCTATCATTTGGGCGGCAGGTACTACCGGGATGCGATCTGCAGCTTTCTCTTCCTCTTCTTTCGGCCAGAAAAGCATTTCTCCATAGTCTACAGTACCTACGAAGATATTTTTGTTTGTGGCAAGAGTATGCAAGGCGGTTTGGACTTCGGAGTATTTGGTGTTGGCATTGTAGTTCACATCAGGGTTACCGTGTCCCATCAGGAGAACGATGTTTTTCTTTTCGGCCAGTTTGTCTTTGTAGTGGTTGTAAAGCACCTGTGCCACTTCGTCCGTATCATCATCGGTAGAGAGCAGGTTGGCGCCTTTCAGCACGTCGATGTGCGGATACCAGTCAATCATAAAGTTTTTCTTGATATCGGTATTCATTAGAGAGAGGTATTCCTCGCCGGGAATGACGTGAAGCGACTGTACGGCTACGCGTGTATATCCTGCATCGCCGATGGCTTTCAGCCATTGGTCCAGTTTGTAGCGCGCTTCGCCGGTAGAAGCCTCTGCACGGCCGATGCAGGTACGTGAGGTGAAAGACATATAGATGTCTGTTTGAGGGAACTGCTTCCGGAAGTCGGCGATGATTTCGTTGTAAACGTCCAATGACTCATTATAAGTGCTTCCGAAAGTACAGAGTAGGATGGCGGTGTCATACTTCTTGGTTTCGGCTACTACCCTGGTTGCAGGGTTTACGGTACTTTCTGCATCGTCGTCATCGCTACAGGAGGTGAATCCTGTGCAAGTTGTGGCTGCTACGAGAGCCGCCATCAGATAAAACTTGAAATTTTTCATACTTTGTTTGTAAATTGATTAATAAAAAAGATGTTTTTCTCTATTTTGCTCCGCCCCCGTTCTTGAACTTTATAAGCGCCGATGCGTAGAAATTCCTTCCCGGCGTGCTGGTAGCCCGGTTACGTCCGAAAGGAGTGCGGTCTACGTAGTTGAAGAGGTTGTCTACACCTATGTTCATTGTCAGCGTCCAGTGCCGCATCTTCATTAGGGTATGGGCGGTGTTGATGCGCCATGTCTGGAAGCCGTCGGCATCGTTGTCGTTGACGTAGTGGCGGGTCGACTGGTATCGGCCGTACACTCCCAAGCCGAGGCGGTAACAGCGCCACGTGTGCTGCCAGGTGGCGTTGAGCGTGGCATTATGGTTGGATGTGGCGTCGATGTAGAGGTACTTCATGTAGTTATCGCCCGTATCGGCGGCATACTGCGCTTTCGGATCGGCATAGCTGTACCCACCGCCCAGCATGATGTCTTTCGTGGGGCGGTAGTTGAAGGTGAAGTCTATGCCATAGATGCGGGCTTTCGTGAGGTTGGTGTATTTCTTGCTTTTCTCTATTTCGAGGAGCTTTTCTTCGGGGGTGACTTTTATCTCTACCAGCTCTATCATGTTGCGGATGAAGTTGGCATATCCGGTCAGGCTCGCCTGGAACTTGTTTCCTGCATACTCCACGCTGATGGAAGTGTATTGTGAGGTTTGTGCCTTGAGGTCTGTATTGCCATGATAGGCGGTGAGGGAGCTGCCGCCGATGCTGCCTGTGTGTTCATAATAGAGCTCTTTGATGGTAGGCGCCTTGAAGCCCATGGCATAGGAAGCGCGCAGGTTGAAGTTACCGGCTTTGTAGAGTGCGGATACTTTGGGGCTGAGGTTCAGTCCGGTTTCCTTGTGTTGCGTGCCGCGTACGCCGGCAGTCAGTATAAGGTTGCTTGTGGCAGTCCACTCTTCCTGCGCATAGGCGGCGAGCGTATAGACGGAAGCGATGTCGCCTGCTATGTGGTGAGGCGATTCCAGACGGTTGTACTGGTACTCTATGCCGGTATTGAGGATGTGCCGGTCGCCGAAGTAAAAGATACCTTTTACCTGTGCCAGCACTTGTTGCTGTATGCTCTGCTTGATACGCTGGCCGGGGTAGTAGGTGATGCGGTCGCCGTCTTTGAAGTAGTCGGTGATGTCTTTCAGCTTATAGTCGTAGAAGTAACCGTAGCGACCGTAAGAGAGGTCGGCGGTGAGGTAGTTGCGCCCGTTCAGCTTGTACCTGCTTCCGGCGGCAAAAGTATAGTTGCGGTAGTAGAAGTCGTTGGGCAGGTACTTCCACGGGCCGTGCGTACGCATCACCCAACGTTCGTAGTACGTTCCTTCGGCGGTGAGGTTCAGTTTTCTGTTTACCTGCCATTCCAGATTCTCGGAAAGAGTGTAGTTGCTGGAACGGTTTACGGTAAGCATGGTGGAACCGGGCTTCAGTTGGTTCTGATCCCATTGCATATCCGTATTGCGCCAGCCGTCGGTGTGCCGGAAGTTGATACCGGTCACCGATTTCAGTTTGCCGTAGTTGAAGCCGAAGCTGGCGCTTTGCCGTACATCGCCATGCTCGCCCACACGGGTGGTGCTGGTGAGTTCCATTTTCTCTCTGCTCCGTTTGGTAATGATATTGATGACTCCGGCAATGGCATCGCTGCCGTAAAGTGAAGAAGCGGCGCCTTTCACGATTTCGATGCGCTCTATGTTGGCGGGATTCAGTTGGTTGAGGTCGTTTTGTCCGCCGATGTCCCCGTTCATGCGCTTGCCGTTTATCATGATGAGGATATAGTCGTTGTTCAGCCCGTTGAGCTGGATATGGCTGCCCATGTCGCCGTCATGGAAGGTGAGGGAAGGGCTGAGCCCGCTGAGAAGGTCGTCTATGCTGCGCGCCTGATATTGATCCAGCGCTTTTCCCGTGAGCACCTCTGTCTGCACGGGGGCGTCTTTCAGGTAGTGCTCGGTTCCCGTACCTGTTACCACTACTTCGTTGAGCAGTAACGAGAGTTCTTTCTCATCTTTGTTTTTAAGGATACTTTGTGCCGGGGCGGATTGCATCACACCGCACAGCAGTACCGCTTCAAGCCAATACTTGTGCTTCATCGTCTACCGATTTTTTCGTTGATAAAACAAAACGGCACTTCGCTTCTGTGTGCGAAAGGTAATGGCCCGAAAGAGTAAAATAGGAATCCTATCGTATCAGTATAGGGGACATCGCTTCTAATCCTGGAAGCTCAGTGCTCAAGTTACGGAAGTTGGTAGGTATTCTGGCTCTCCTCTGCTTGTATTACCTTCCCATCGCGTTGCCGCGACAGTGGCTTTTGCGGATACAAACATCTTTTATTGAGGATTACAGCTGCAGGTACAGCTCCGGTTTTGCACCGGATTCCCTTGCATCGGCAGGCGGATATGCCTTCCCGATTGCCAATTCCGGGGGTAAAGATAAAGACTTTTTATATATTATTCAGCTTTTTCTTCCTGATTATTTTCTTTTTTCTTCATTTTGTCTTTCTATCGGTAGTATTCCTCTGCTTTTGCAAGTGTTTCCGGCTTGCCGATGTCGAACCAACGGCGGTCCTGAAGCGGATAACCCTGTATGCAGGCTGTTTCGCACACGGATAGATAAAAAGGAATAATGGAGAACTTCCCTTCCCATTGTCTGCTTTCCATATAGCGGAAAAGGGAAGGGGATATGACGTGAATGCCACCGAAAGCCATTTCCTTGTATTGCCTTTCTTGGAAAGAGAATCCTTCGGGCTTGGTTTCACCGGTGGATTTGTTTATCCAGCCGTGCAGGCGGTTGGCATCGTCCAGCAGCAGGTAGCGTGATGTCTGTCGTTGACTGACGAGCAGTGTAGCCTCTGCATTGCTTTCCCGATGATGCCGGTAAAGCTCTGCAAGATTGATGTCGGAAAGGATGTCGGCATTGTGCACCAGGAACGGTTCGTTGCCGTCCAGAAACGGACGCGCTTTCTTTATCCCGCCGCCTGTGTCGAGCAGCATATCCCGTTCGTCACTGAGGTGGATAGTGATGCCGAAATCGTTATTGGCGCGGAGAAACTCGATAATTTGTTCTCCAAAGTGGTGGATATTGACCGTAATGTCATTGAATCCGGCTTCTTTCAGCCGTAAAATCACCCGTTCCAGCATCGGCTTTCCGGCTACGGAGACGAGCGCTTTTGGGGTGTGGTCTGTCAGCGGACGAAGACGGGTTCCCAGTCCGGCGGCAAATATCATTGCTTTCATAAAATAATAGGATGACGGGCAGTATTACTGTTTCGCGCTAAAATTCTGTTCTATGTTCTGTTCTCTGTGTATCAGGTTCACTTGTACGCCGAACTTCTTGTTGAGGTGTTCGGCAAGGTGTTGGGCCGAATATACGGAGCGGTGTTGGCCGCCTGTACAGCCGAAACATACGGACAGGTTGGTAAATCCCCGTTCCATATACCGTTTCACGGATGCATCTACCAGCCCATATACGTGTTCGAGGAATACGGCGATTTCCCCATCCTCTTCAAGGAAGCGGACAACGGGTTCGTCGAGACCGGTGAAAGGCTTGTAACGTTCGTATTTGCCAGGGTTGTTTACGGCACGGCAGTCGAATACGAAACCGCCGCCGTTGCCGGAAGAATCTTCGGGGATACCTTTTTTATAGGCGAAACTGGTGACTTTTACTACCAGACGACGCTTTTTCAGGTCGTCGGTGAATTGTTTCAGTTCGGTCAGCCTGTGCAGGACTTTACAGAGATACGGATATTCGGGGTAAGGCTCCTGCAACAACTGGCGCAGGTTTTCAATGGCGAAAGGCACGCTTTGGATGAAGTGGGGCTTCTTCTCGAAGTAACCGCGGAAACCGTATGCGCCCAATACCTGCATGGTGCGGAACAGTACGAAATGACGGAGCTGGGCATAGAAATAGCTCTCATCCACCGGCTGGTATTTGCGCAGGGCTTCGATGTATTCTTTCAGAAGTTCTTGGCGCAGGCTGTCGGGATAATTGGCCTTGGCTTGCCACAGGAATGAGGCCACGTCGTAGTAGACAGGCCCTTTACGTCCGCCCTGAAAGTCGATAAGCCAGGGTTCGCCATCCTTAATCATCACGTTGCGGCTTTGGAAGTCGCGATACATGAAAGTTGCGGAACTGCTGCGGAGAAGCACGTCTGCCATTTTCTGGAAATCATCTTCCAGGCGGTCTTCCTGAAAGTCCATGCCCGTTGCCTTGAGGAAACAATACTTGAAGTAGTTCAAGTCCCACAGAATGCTACGGCTGTTGAACTCAGCCTGCGGGTAACAGTAGGAGAAGTCCATGCCGTCGGCTCCGGCAAATTGCACGGCAGGCAGCAGGCGCATGGTCTTACGAAGCAATTGCTTCTCCTCTTCATCGAATACGCTTGTCTTGCGTCCTTTTTCGATGGCGTTGAACAGAAGCGTATCTCCTAAATCTTCCTGCAAATAGTAAATATTGTCTTCGGAACGGATAAACACTTCGGGCACGGGCAATCCTTTTCCGCGGAAATGCTCTGCCATATAGAGAAAGGCACGGTTTTCCTCAACGGATTCGCCGCTTACCCCTATCAGCGTAGGCGTACCTTTGAGGCGGAAATAGCGGCGGTTTGAGCCGGAAGAGGGAAGTTCGTCAATGGCTTCGGGTTCGTGCCCAGTATGTGTAATGTAGAGTTTTTTAAGTTCTTCGATTATCATAGCGTTTTTTATATTTGGCAGCTAAGATAAGACTTTTACCGGATATATTATTACCTTTGTCCGACAAAATCCATAACAGCCCTTTTATACTTCATACCTTATACCTAAATAACATGCGTCGCGTTTCTCAGTTTCTCATAGCAGCCCCCACATCGGGTAGCGGAAAGACCACCGTAAGCCGCGGACTAATGGCTTTGCTGACACAAAAAGGATTGGCGGTACAGCCTTTTAAATGCGGTCCGGATTATATCGATACCAAATATCATACGGCTGTATGCGGACGTGCATCCATTAATCTGGATACGTTTATGGCTTCCGGTGAACATGTGTGCGAACTCTATGCACGTCATGCCGTTTCTGCGGATGTCTGCATTGTGGAAGGGATGATGGGAATGTTTGACGGATATGATCGCGACCGGGGCTCTTCGGCGGAGATAGCTCAGTTGTTGCAACTTCCAGTCGTGCTGGTGGTGGATGCCAAGTCTGCCGCTTATTCAATGGCTCCTTTGCTGTCGGGATTCATCCATTTTCGTCCGGATATACGGATTGCGGGGGTGATATTCAATCGTGTAGGGTCGTCCCGCCATTATGAAATGCTCAGGGAAGTGTGTGCCGAGGTAGGCATAACCTGTCTGGGGTATCTTCCAAAGGAGAAAGTGCTGGAGCAGGAATCACGTTATTTGGGACTTGATTTCAGTCGATCCAAAGGCACGGATGCCATCGGTACTCTGACAAGGTTATTGGAGCAATGCGTGGATTGGAAACTGCTGCTGGCGAAGACAGCGGTTCCGTTGCGGGAAACGCGGGAAAGGGATAAGGAGTTTGTCGGCGGTAGGAAACCGGGCAACCTGCGTATCTTGGTGGCACGTAACGAGGAGTCTTTCTCTTTCATTTATGAAGAACATCTGGAGATGTTGCGCGGAATGGGCAATGTCTCTTTCTTCGATCCGGAAAAGGATGTCCCCATAGCGCAGGACACCGATTTGTTGTACTTGCCGGGCGGGTATCCAGAAAAACATTCTATGGCGCTTGCCGGGGCCCGTCAGGTGAAAGAATCCGTTCGGGAGTATATAGAACGCGGCGGAAAGACGCTGGCGGAGTGTGGCGGAATGATTTACCTTTCGTATGCCATAGGTTATGATAAACGGGAGCATGAGAGCGGTGGCAGCGGGTTCGACAGAATGGCGGGTGTGTTTCCTTTTTATATCTCCAATGAGAGTGAATATCGGAAACTGACGTTGGGGTATCGCAGCTTCGACTATAAGGGGCAGCGTTTGCGGGGGCACGAGTTTCATTATACGCAGTTCGGCAAGTTGGGGACGGCTCCCGATGACAGTAAGAAAGAGTTGTATATGCCGCCTACCGTCGTGCAGGTGTATAATGCCAAAGGGCAACCGGTGAACACGCCCGTATTCCGCTACAAGAATACGATAGCAAGTTACACGCATCTTTATTGGGGTGAAACGGATATAATGAGGTTATTTGAATAAGCATACGCTGAAAGATGAAAAAAGTATATACCCGTACGGGAGATAAAGGAACCACCGGCATTCATGGCGGAGCGCGTGTTCCCAAAGATGATATTCGCATCGAGGCAAACGGCTGTCTGGACGAACTGAATGCCGTAATAGGAATCGTACGTTCCATGCTTCCTGCCGAAGACAATTGGCAGGAACTGCTGCATACCATTCAAAGAGAACTGATGGTAGTGATGAGCCATGTAGCTACGCCCGATGGCGTGTTGAACCCCAATCTTCTTTCTGCCGCCGAACTGACCGTACGCTGCGAACAGGAAATGGATGCCATGACTGCCGGACTGAAGGAGAATGGCTATTTTCTTCTGCCGGGTGGTACGCCTGTTTCTGCGCAACTACATTTTGCCCGCACAGTGGCAAGGCGTGCCGAGCGACGCTTATGGACACTGCATCGCCAAGCTCCGCTGAATGAGGATATTTTGCGTTTTGTGAACCGTCTGTCAGATCTCTTCTTTGTCATGGCGCGTACGGAGATGCAGCGGCAGGATTGGCCGGAAGAGAAATGGCAGGAATTTACTTATAAGAGGAAAAGACTGTAAGTTTTTCTTAATTTCCGGGTGCTGATTTGTTAACAACAGCGTATTCCTATTAAACCATGTTATAAGTAGGACCACAGCCCTCCGATAATTTGGAGATTCCCGAAATGTCCGTATATTTGCAATGTGTTTTTCATAGTATTAGATTTAAGGTTAACAAGAAGATTGGCTGTCTGGGATAGATAGCCTTTTTTTATGCCTCTATGTCACCTGTCTTTATGTTACTTCGTTTATAGACTCTCCTTGTAGTGTACACCGCCCACGCACCGTATATGATTACTTGTATCCACAGCGTCAGCATCTGAGGCCAGATGTCGGCAAGGCTGCCGCCCATTGAATTTAATTTTACGAAAGCGAGTACTGCGGGGGCCACAGGGAAGACGTAATGCGCCGCTTGCCAGTACCAGGGCATCAGTTCCAGCGGGTAAGACACGCCGGAAAGGAAGATGTAACCCACAGAAAAGAAGGCTATCATCAGCAGTGGGGCTTCGGAGTCGGTAAACCAGCGGGACACGGCAAGCGCAAAGAAACTCGTGGCAAGCAGGAAAGGAATCATCATAGTGACAATGTCCCAACCGCTTCCTATATTGGGAATGCTGAAAATATGCGGCAGCAGTCCCAACAGGAACATGGAGAACACAACATACAGCATTACATATACGAAGGTTCTTCCCGATACGATGCACAGCATATCTTTCAGGAAACGGGCTCTCATGCTGTGAATGCCTTTCCGCCGCTGTTCCGCTTCTTCGCCGGTAAGCATGGCAATCACCATCAGCATTGTCTGGAAGATGATGACAATCATTACGGCGGGAATCAGGTAAGAACCGTATCCTTCGGTGTAATTGTAAAGGGCCGTTCCCGATACGCTGACGGGAGTGGACGACGCAACGGCCAACAGACCTTGCGGCGGCAGGAATACTGTTCCGGCACGCCGGTGGGCATCGTTTACGGCAAGCATCACGCGCGAGCTTGCTTCTTGCAATCCCTTGAAGTTGAGGAATGCGTCCGTGGCGGCATACAGGGTGAATACGGAAGTCTCGCCGCGCGCTACATGCGTCTCGAAGTCGGAAGGGATGTAGAGTATACCGGTAACCTCGCCTTTTTTCATCCACTTGCGGGCTTCGAGGATATTGGGCGTTTGGGCATAGACCGAAGTCTGCGGGGCGGCATCCAGCCATCGTACGTACTCCCGGCTGAGTGCGGAGTGGGAGAGGTCTACTACGGCAACCGGTGCTTTGCGTACCAGATTGGGAGCATACATATAGTTGTAGAGTAAGCCATAAAGGAAGATTCCCCCTGCCAGCACCAGCAGGATGGCGGGATTGGTGGCAATGGCTTTCCATTCGTGGCGGATGACATTGCTCAGGGATGCTTCCGTGCCGGGCGATGTACCGGATGATATACCGGACTGTATATCGGTCGCTGCAATGCCGGACAATGCTTTGTCTCCGATATGGAGAGTTTCTTCGCTTTCCTTCCTCCTCAGTATCCACCACTTCAATAAAGGCAGAATCAGTATGGCCAGCAGCAGGAATACCAGTAGTACAGCCACCGATTGCCAGAAATAAGCAAACCCCGCACCGAAATAAATCATAGCCTGTGCCGCTTCGGTGAAGTGCCGTACCGGAAACAGGTAGGACGCCGCATGCACCGGTGCATACATTGCCGTTACCGGAAATGTCACTCCCGACAGTGTAGCTCCCAAAGAGCCTACCATTGACACCACGCTGATGATATAGGCTATCTTGGGAAAGATAGAGAATATCAGCACCGCCAATGCCTGCGTAGCCATGATAAACAGTACCGTTACGATGTTCATCAGCCACAAGCTGCCTTGAAACGGTATGTTCATCAGTCCGAACAACACGTAGTTTGCCAGTATGCCTATAACGGAGAACATAACGGTGTAGGGCAACAGCTTTCCTGCGACGGCAGTCAGCATATCGGCATTCCGCAGATTAGCCGGGTCTTTTCCTGCGGGTGTGGCAGCCCCCATCCATTCTTGCGTTGTCCCGAACTTGAATTCGCTGCCTATGGTATACACCGTTACAAGTAGAATCAGTATCTGGAATAGAACGAAGAAAAACGGCTGGCTCAGATAGATAGAGTAATCCATATCCGGATTATAAAGCGGATGTGTATTGGCTTCTACCGGAAGAAGGAACGTCTGTATCTGTTCCTGCCCCACACCCAATGCTTCAGCCTGTACAACGATGGGCGACAGTGCTACGGGGGCGAGTGTGGTTTCAAATGCTGCCATCAGTTCGCTTCCTACCGAAAGAAGGGCGTAATGGTAATAGTAAGTCAGCGTTGCACCCGTCCCGCTGACTGTTTTCTGCTCAAACTGCGGCGGGATGGATAAGTAGCCGTATATCTCCTTCCGTTGCAATGCCTGTCGTGCAGAGGCTTCGTCCGTAAAGTGCTCCGTAACCCGGAAAGTAGGTGTGGCTGCAATGCGCCGTGCTATGGTACGTGAGGCTGCCGTATTATCTTGGTCTACAATGCCGATAGGAATATTCTCCATCTGTCCGTTTCCGAAAATGGTAGCCATAAAGAACAGGCAGAACAAGGGCAGGAGGATGCACACGCCGAAATAGAGACGGCGTGAGGTGATACGGTGACATTCGCGGAAGAGGACATTATATAATAAATTCATAATAAGAAATTTGTATGGTGAGATGATTGGCGCTTCAACTCTGAACGGTATCGACTTGGGTGATGACAGACTTTTTTCAAATAGGGTGATGACGGATTTTTTAGACATAAGAACAAATAAGAAAACATTAGCATATGTTATAATCATGAATATGTTCTTTTGTTCTTATGTCTGAAAAAGATTGTCCGGTTTCCCTTCTTTCCTTTTTATACTTTATTTACGATTGCCGACATTCCCGGTCTAAGCCCTTCCACCGCTTGTACAGGTCGTGCATGTATCTCGAACGTCTGCATATCGTAACTGCCTGTCTGCTTGGTCGATTTCCAAGTGGCGAAACTTCCCAGCGGACTGATGTAATAGATGCGGAACTCTATGTCTTTCTTGCCGAGGGCAGGAATGTCCGCTTTGAAAGTGCCGCCCATTTTGAACTGTGGCATCAGGTCTTCCCGGATGTTCAGGACTACGTGTGCATCGCTCATCACCACCAGGCTCATGATAGGCGTGCCCGGAGCCACCAGCTCGCCGCGCTTGGGGAAGATAGTGGCTATCTGTCCGTCTTCGGGAGCAGTGAGCCTGGAGTCTACAAGAAGGGCGGAAACTTCATCCACCGTGCTGCGTGCGGCATCTACAAGGCTACGTGCGGCTGCGCGGTCTTCGCTTTGCGCGCCGTCCACAGCCATTTGATATTGCTGGTATGCCGCGCGTTCGGCAGCTTGTGCAGCTTTGTACATGGCTTCTACTTCGTCCTTTCGTTGCGAAGTAACCACACTGTCTTTATAAAGGGTGAGGATGCGCTGATAGGTGGTTTGGGCAAGCGTCAGGTCGCTTTGCGTCTTATTCCAAAGCTGCAAGGCTGTAGCGATAATCTGCCTGCGCGTTCCGGCATCAATCTTTTTGTTCTGTTCCTGCGCCACCTGTTCCAAAGCATTTACCTGACGGTATTTGGCTTCGATAGTGGGACTGTTGATGACAACGAGCGTGTCACCCGCTTTTACCCAATCTCCCTCTTGTACGAGGAAAGAATCTACACGCCCCGGCAGTTTTCCGCTGATGCGTATCTCCGTGGCTTCTACCTGCCCTTGCAGCACCATTGGCTGCCGGCTCATAAGTGACATTCCGATAACCGATACTCCTACGGTAACGATTAATACGACGATGAATGCGATGCTGATGGTTTTATTGCTGATATTCATTTAATTTAAGTATAAACTATAAAGTACGGTGTATCCAAATACACTTGATGTTTCTTTTTAGGTACGGATTATACGAAATAAGGAAAATCTGAGTTTTCCGTGTAATCCTCATTGCACAGCCTGTTTCTCAATTTTTAATTCTCAACTCTCAAATTACTAAGTTTCCCGAATTCTTCCGGCGTGCCGCAAAGCGCCAGCAGATTCATCAACGCCACGTCATACTCGTAATAGGCTGCCAGTCGGGCCACGCGTACGGTTGCCAGCATCGTTTCTGAATCTATTACTTCGGTGCTTGTTGCCATGCCTTCAGTGAACGATTTCTTGCGGATGCGCACTAACTCTTCACTCAGTTCGATGGTTGTGTTCAGGGCACGAACATTATCCTGTGCTTTCTGCATCTGCGTGTAGAGTTTGTCGATACCCACACTTAAATCGTCTTTGGCTTTTTCCTGCCCTATGGAGAGGGTCTGTTGGGCTATCTTGGATTGGCGTATCCGTTTTTCCCGTGCCAGACCGTCAAAGAGATTCCAGGTGAATCCTACTCCTATCATGGTGCGGGGGATGAGGTTGCTTTGGATGCCGTGGGCATATAGCGTCTGCTTGCCGAATACGGCGATGTCCGGCAGGTAGCCGCTCTGTTCGATACGGAGCTGTTGTTTGGCTATATGCGATTGCAACTGCAATTGGTTGACGGTATAGTTTTCGGTTTGCATGGTTTGCAGGAACTCCTCTTTTGCAGGTAGCACGGCGTTTATGAAAAGCGGGGAAACGGGCTGTATGCTGCAAGTATCCGTTATGTTGAGCAACGTACGCAAAGCGTTTTGCAGAACGGCTGTTTCCTTTTGCGAGGCTTCCAGCGAGCGTTGCGCTTCGTCCATGTTCACTTGCGCAAAGAGGCATCCGGCCTTGTCTATCATTCCGGCGGCTTCCAGTTTCAAGGCATTTTCGTAATGACGTTTCAGGCTGTTGTAGGTGTCTTGGCGTACGCGCACCACTTCTTGTGCCAGACGCAGTCCGAAATAGCTTTCTGCTAAGAGGACACGCTGCGTGGCGTCTGTCTGTTCGCGGTTCTCGCGGGCGATGTCAATCATTGCATTTCCTATCTTTCCGGCACGGATGCGCTTTCCGCCGGAAAACACGATCCATTCGGCGGTCAGACCTACCGTGGTGAGGTTACGGGGTGCGAGCGGAAAGGCGAGGGTGTGGCTGCCTATCTGGTCGAGGATACTGCTGATAAATTGGTCGTCCGGTACGAGGTTGTGAACAAAGTCTTTGGCAGGGTCGGTAAATTGCGACAACGGTTGCTTCACTTCTATCTTTTCGGACAGGTGTACGAATGTGCCCGCACCTTGCAGGCTCGGATACCAAAGGGCGTTCAGTTTGTCACGTTCCGTCCGTGCGGTCTCGATACCCTTGTCGGCTATCTTCAGGCTTCGGTTTCCCTGCTGCATCTGCCGAAGGGCATCATCGAAGCTCAGGGAGAGGGTTTGCGCCGTTGCGGAAACACTTGCTCCCAAGAAGATGATGAGTAAGATTTGTTTCATATATTAAGTTTTTCGTTTAGGTTGGAATAATAGTCTTTCAAACACTCTTTGCGAAAGATTGTTCGTTCGTATATTGCGTAAAAAACTAATAAAGCAGATTTATGAATGAAGTAGAAACAAAAGATGTGGGCACAACGGATTTGTCTGCCTACATGATGAAAGTGATTGAAGAACTAAGGCGTGACAGGAAGCCGCCGGCAGTACATATTTATACTTGTACGCTCCGCTCTTTCATCCGTTTTTCCGACAATGGAGAGGAGGAGTGCTCCATGCCGATGCAGGAAGTCTTCACACCCGGTCGCCTGAAAGAGTACGAACAGTGGATGTTGCTCCGTAAACTGACGCAGAACACCATATCCACCTACATGCGTACTTTGCGTGCCGTTTACAACCGTTGGATGCCGCCCGGCACGGCGGAACACAATCCGAGACTCTTCGATGATGTCTATACCGGTGTGGTGTCGCAGACCAAGCGTGCGCTCACTGCCCGCCAGATGGAACAGTTGCTGGAAGCCGACCTTTCCGGTCTTTCTCCGCAGCAGCAGGCGGTACTTGCTTATTTTCTGCTGATGTTCTTGCTCCGCGGCATGCCTTTTATCGACCTTGCCCATTTGCGCAAGCGCGATATGCAGGATGGCAGGATAACCTACAGCCGTCATAAGACGGATAAGCCGATAACGGTACGCATTCCCCGTGAGGCTCTTGCGCTGATAGCGAAGTACGCCGACAGGCATTCTGCATCGCCCTACCTTTTCCCCATACTCGATGCGAGGATACGGGACGGCTGGCAGTCGTACCGCAATTATCAGGATGCCCTTCGGCATTTCAATCGCAAGTTGGGGCAGGTGATGAGCCGCTTGCTGCCCGGTGTACGGGTCAGCTCATACACGGCCCGGCACACATGGGCTACACTTGCTTTCCATAGCGGACAGCCGGTGGGGATTATCAGTCAGGCTTTGGGGCATTCGTCCCTGCGGGTGACGGAAACCTATCTCAAGCCTTTCGGCAATGAGCTGGTCGATAAGGCAAACAGGCAACTGATAGCTTCCGTTAGAAAATGTAAATGGAAAAATGAAACAGAATATAGGGCAGGATTATAAGCCGGAATTACTTATCAAGTAACGGTGTTGTTAACGTTGTAAATATATGCTAAATTTTACCAAATGCCAATTAATTGTTAGAAAAAGTTTAATTAAATCTTGTATTTAGTTCTGAAGTCCGCAAATCCCACCTTATAAAATACATATTGCCCCGTTCGTATTCCGTATAAGATATACGAACCCCTTTCCCCGCTTCGGATGTAAAAGCGGAGCCGAAACCTCGACAGTTGAAAGATGGAATTTATAGGGGTAATAACAGCTGAATCATGTACAGATTCCACGAATTGTACACTCTTCTCTTCGTATGCCGGCCATTACTTGATAAGTAATACCCTATATACTATTATGTCCATGCTATCAGCACAAAAATTATTGGCTATATTGTTCCTATTAGCCCTCTCTTTTCCCGTTTGCGGACAGGAAAATATCCGTATTACCCATACTGCATTTTTTCGTTTTGACAAGACAGACATTGATATTGCTTATGCTGATAATCGTAATGTGCTTAACTGCTTAGGAACTCTTTTATCCGATTCTTTTCATGTGTCCTTTATAGATTCAATTCATTTATATACCTATGCTTCTCCCGAAGGACGAGAGAAATACAATGTACAACTCTCTGTTCGACGTGCAGATACCATGCAACGCTATCTTGCCGATAACTATCCTTTGTTGTCATCCGTTCCTGTCTCTCTTTTTCCGCAAGGTGAGAACTGGGACGGGCTGCGAGCATTGGTTTCGGCAGATACAGCTTTCAATGAACGTGAAGAGGTATTGATGATACTTGATAAAGTGCATAATCCTGCCCGTCGTGAATCTCTGCTTAAATTCCTGAACGGTGGCAAAGCCTTCAGATATATGCAACAACATATTCTTCCGTTATTACGCAATGCCATGATTTGTATTGTTTGGATAAAAGGGTGTTTGAATTCGACAGCGCTTTCTGTATCTTTATGCCGAATGAAAACTGTTGGCGAAATGATAGAGACAGCAGGTTCTGTATCAAATTATCTGCCTGCTCCTACACCTTATATATATGTTCTTCCCAAAACTTCCGATAGATATTCCGCTTTGAAAACAAACCTCGCTGCATGGGCAATTGCTTCTGTCAATTTGGCCTATGAGATACAGATAGGTCACCGTTTTTCTCTTGATTTGCCTTTAGTGTGGAGTTCATGGGACTTGACACGTACTTCTGCCTTACGAATCGTCCTTTTTCAGCCGGAACTGCGTTATTGGTTTTCCAAACCGGGACGAGGGCATTTTCTCGGCCCGCATATACACATTGCTCGTTATAACCTGAAATGGAAAGAATATCGTTATCAGGATACTGGCTATCCTCTTTGGGGTGTAGGATTTAGTTACGGCTATACTGTTTCATTGACCGCTCTTTGGGGAGTGGAGTTTAATTTGGGTATGGGTTATGCAAACAGTCGTTATAAAACTTTCCTTAATATGCCGAATGGTGCGTTGTGTACTATTCGTCCGCTACGTTATTGGGGTGTCACCAATTTGGGACTGTCATTCATTTATAAACTGTCGAAACCATGAAGAAGATTATTATAAAAGGAAAATACCTTCATAAATCGTGCATTCCGATTTTATATTTACTGCTGCTGTTTCTTGGCGGTTGTATTCACCAATACCCTGATGAAACCCCAACGGAAAATGTCTCTTTGGAAATGGAACTCTTATTGGATGGTGAGTTTATTCCTTTACCTGCCATTACGAAAACCGATGAAGGTGTTGTGAATGAAAGTTATGCTTCCCGCGTTATCGTTGAAGCGCGCAGAGCAGGAGAATCTGTCTCTACCGTACGAGCTGTGACGATAGTCAATGAAGAAAAGCTGACGGGAGCCCAAATAACTCTTCCTTCGCCTCTGATTCTTAATCCTGCTTTTTACGACCTTACAGTTTGGGTAGATTATACGCGAACAGAGACGCTATTGGATACATATTATGCTACGGAGGACTTCTGTTCCGTTTCTTACCTGCTGCCTTATGAAGATGACTACTGCCGACGGGATGCTTTCTATGGTAATGCATCCGTGGATTTGACAGAACAGGAAGGAGAGTATAAGGTACGGATAAATCTAAAGCGGCCGTTGGCGTATTACCGTATTATTGCCACCGATGTGCAGCAGTTTCTGAATAAACAATATGCCAATGGTCATTCCGGTATAGGAGAATATGAAATCATCGTGAACTATCAATATTTTCTCGTAACCCATTTGAATATTATTACGGGTGAGCCGATAAATTCTGCTCCCGGTTTTAGTTATACCCGCCAGATAAAGCTTACCGATTCAATGGCGGAGTGTGAACTTGCTGCCGACTATTTACTTGCGGACGATAAAAGTTCTATAATAACGGTGAGCCTTGCTGTGACAGATGGTAAAGAAGTATTGTTGAGCCGGACCACTGACTTGGAAATACCTTATCGGCGCGGATATACTACTACTGTGGAAGGCGCTTTCCTTTCCAGGAACAGCGGGAATGCTTCAGGTGGAATAAATGTCGGTGTGGACGGTGACTATGAGGGAGAAATAAATATCAATGTGTCTCATTAATGTATTAATTACTAATTTATTAACTAAAAACTTTTATTTATGCAAACAAAACAATTGATTTTCAGTCTGATTGCTATAACAGCAATTTTGTTTGTCTCTTGCTCGGAACGACAATCGGCAACGGGGACAGAAGTGAGCGGAACCCAAATCTTCACTTTTAGCTTGGCTACAGAGGGAGATGTACAAACACGTGCCGCTGCGCCTACGGTGACAGGATATAAATTACAGTATTTCCTGCAAGTCCTGAATGCAGACGGAAATGCGATAGAAGCATCTTCCGATAATAACGAAACAGGTACATTCAGTGTAGAGTTACCTGCGGGTGTGGCTTATACCTGTTTGTTTTGGGCGCATTACATTCCGGATGCCGGCGGTGAAAATGAGTTTTTTGATACAACAGACCTTAAGGCTGTGACTTTAAAGAAGCATCTGACGCATGCCGACCAATGTCAGGCATTTTGTGCTACTGCATCAATAACGGTCGGTCAGGCATCGGGGGTTCACTCGATAGTTTTGAGGCGTGCTGTGGCACAAGTAAATATCAAGAGCAATGAAAAGATGGAGAAGTATTCCAAACTGACAGTAAGTTATACCAATGTTCCCAATACTTTTAATGTATCGGACAATACGGTTTCTTCTGCTGGCAGTGTTACGGATCCGTCTGCTTTTGAAGTAACCGATTTTACGGCAAATGCCGGTGCAGATGGCAGATTTACGTACCAGTCGGTTTATTCATTTGCTTCGGCAGATGGTGCCGGAAGTATGTTGAGTCTGGAGATAGATACTTATAACAGCGCAAATCCGGGTACTCCTTTGCAGAGCGTGACTATCGACCACGTGCCTACCAAAAAAAACTATAAGACCAATGTGGTGATTAGTTTTAATCCGGCAACTCTTACGCATACTTACACTTGTGATTTTGCAGATTGGGATGCAGATATAGATGTCAGTGTATGGGACGGGCAAACTCCTGCAGCCGATGCAAATGCCAAATTTGGTGATGCAAGCAAGAATGGCGATAGTGCAGAGACGGCTTACGTTATTTCCGGAGCTTCTGATCTTGCCCAGCTTGCAGCGAATGTGAATAGCGGAATATCTTATGAGAATAAATATTTCAAGCAGACAGTCAATATTCATCTGAACAATCATGACTGGATGCCTATAGGAACAACTACTAATCCTTTACGAGCAAATTACGATGGGGGAGGATATGAAATAATTGATTTGAAAGCTAACGTGACACAACAAAATGGGAATAGCGGTCTGTTCGGATATGCTGATGGCAATATTGTGATAAAGAATATCCATGTCAGCGGTGATGTAAAAAGCAAGTATAAAGCCGGTGGAATATGCGGAGGCATGTCAAAATATGAAGCAACGACTACGGGAGTGATAAGTGGATGCTCTTTCAAAGGAAGTGTAGAAGCGAGCTATGCAGGCGGTGGAATTTGTGGAGAAGCGGAAGGAAAAACCATTATAGTGTCGTGTGCCAATTATGGTACGGTAATTTGTGCCTATCAGGGTGGTGGAATTGTAGGTATAGCTTCGACTGCGACCGGTGCTGTTGTAGCAGGATGTTATAATGCAGGAAATATAAATGAGGGTTACAGTTCCGCCACAAGTGGAGGTATTGTAGGAGCGTCTGGTACTGCCATAGGTTGCTATAATACGGGAGTAGTAGACGGGGCACGGATAAAAAGTCTTGCTGATAATACGACAAACTGTTTTACTGCAGTATTGTATGGAGAGTCTCAGAATGGAACAACAGTATTCGGCGGAAGTGCCTGGCCGGCTTATAACACTGCCGGTAGTTTTTGGTTTGTAGCCGATGCTCCCGATGGTTCGTATACTTACGATACAAACTCGAAAACTTTTTCAGACTGTAAGTTTTGGAAGACTGGTGGCCGTTGGAATGATACAGCACCCGTATATCCCAAACTCTGGTGGGAACAGTAACCTATGACAATGTGTGTCGTGCTCTGATGGGCAACACCGAATAGAGAATTGTCTGAACATGCAAAGGTGCATCAAAAAACAGATTTCTTTCCCACGACTTGATGTACCTTTGTTTTCAATGCAGTCGCTGTAAGCACTGCAACCAATCGTATCATAACAATTAAAAAAAACATACAATGGCAGAAAATATCAAATATCAGATCAATGGCCAGTTGGCCGACAATACCGTTACGGTGGATAACAAGGAAGACATGATTCTTGTCCCCGTCAGCATCGGCAGTGCAAACGAGGCACGTATCATCGCGGAGATGAAAGCCGAGGACTCAGGTCTGCGCGAGGAGACCATCAAGCACGTATTCGAATTGGAGAAACGTGTTATCAAACGCCTGCTCATGAGCGGCTACAACGTGAATACGGGTCTTTACTACGCCAGCGTCAGCTTTCGCGGTGTCATAGAGAACTCGCAATGGAATCCCGCAAAGAACTCTATCGTGGTGAATTTCAATGTAGGAGCGGATTTGCGCCAGACAATAAAGAATACTACCGTAGGCATCATTGGCGAGAAGGGTGCAGCCATGTTCGTTACAGGCGTACAGGATGCCGCCACCCGTGCACAGGATGCCAGCGCCACCGCAGGACGAGCTTTCACCCTCACAGGCGGTAAACTGAAAATAGCCGGTACGGACCCCTCAGTAGGCATCACTCTGACCGATTCTTCCGGTGCGGAAACAAAAATAACGGAAGACCTCTATGTCGTGAACGACCCGTCCCGACTGACGTTCATCATCCCCGCAGGCCTTGCCGACGGCACGTACGAACTGAAAGTGACGACGCAATTCTCCGGTTCCGGTTCTAAATTACTGAAAACCCCACATAGCGCCGCCAAAACCATTTATATCGGCAAAGCGCCCGAAGGCGGAGGCGGTTCGTCCGGCAGTGAAGAAGAAAATCCTCTCGGATAAACAAGAGTTGGTATGCAGCCACGCTGCACAGTACTGTGCAGTATGACTGCATAGCCTTGTGCAGGGTAGCTGCATAGAACTGTTCGGGATGGCTGCATAATGCCATCTGTCATTACTCCCGATTATGGTGGGAAACATATAAAAAGTGCTGTTCATAGAATCTTATGGACGGCACTTTTTGTAACTCAATGAAAATACATAAGGAAAGATACTTTCGCTTTCTATCTCTATAAAAAGGATTTTGTATCTTTGTCATCCGAATTAAAACCATGCAGCGTACCTGAACTCTGCAAGTGGTTTTATGCTTTTACAAAAGAAGATGATTGACAAAGAAATAAGTAATCTGAAAGCTATTGATACCTTGATCCGGCAGGAACAGCCTTTGGCCGTTTATCGTATTCCAGGTGAGGACACTCCCCGTTTGCTGACACAAGCGTCGGGAAGCGTCCGTCTGTTGTATGACCTTAAAGACTTGGACAGGGCACGCGGTTTCGTCATTGCACCGTTCCGTGCAAGCGAGTCGTGCCCGATTGTGCTGATACAGCCGGAGCAGTGGGGACAGCCTTTGCCGCTTGGCGAGTACGCGGAAGAGGAGCTGGAAGCTTTCCGGTTGCGTCAAGGCAGGGAAACATTTTCAGAAGCTTGCACGGAAGAGTACGAAGCATGCTTCCGGACATTTATAGAAGCCTTGCGCAGCAAGCAGTTTGACAAATTGGTCCTTTCCCGTAAATCCGTCATCGGGCAGTGCCCGGGTTTCTCTCCCTCGGCAGTGTTTCGTGCGGCATGCAAGCATTATATTCATTCTTATATATACTTATGCTATACGCCCCGGACAGGTGTCTGGATGGGTAGTACCCCTGAGATTATCTTATCCGGGGAGAAAAACGAGTGGAGCACCGTGGCATTGGCGGGAACCCAACCTTTGCAGGATGGCAGACTGCCGCAGGAATGGGGCGAGAAGAACCGGCAGGAGCAGGACTATGTGGCGTCTTATATCCGTCGGCAGCTTCTGTCATCGGGCATTCATCCCACGGAGAGCGGTCCGTATCCCGCTTATGCCGGAGCACTGTCGCACCTGAAAACGAGTTTCCGTTTCACCTTGAAAGATAACAACCGTTTGGGAAGCCTTCTGGAGCTTCTGCATCCGACTCCTGCCGTGTGCGGTCTGCCGAAAGAGGAGGCATACCGTTTTATACTGGACAACGAAGGGTATGACCGCCGTTATTATTCCGGTTTCATCGGGTGGCTCGACCCTGACGGCAAGACGGATTTATACGTGAACCTGCGGTGCATGCACATCGAAAACGGGCAGTTGTCTTTCTATGCCGGCGGCGGACTGCTGGCTTCTTCGGAGCTGAATGACGAATGGCTGGAAACGGAAAAGAAGTTGCAGACCATGAAACGGTTGGTAAGCATGTCCCTATAATCCATAAATCGCTAATCTTTAATCACTGAACCATGTATACAGACAAAAAGAATATACTCCAACTGGCAGCGCTTCTCGAGGCGTACGGAATTACCAGGGTCGTGTTGTGCCCGGGCAGCCGCAATGCCCCCATCGTGCATACTTTGTCCAATCACCCGGGCTTTGTTTGCCATGCAATGACGGATGAGCGGAGTGCGGGGTATTTCGCCCTCGGCCTGGCTTTGAATAGCGGCAAGCCCGTTGCGGTGTGCTGCACTTCGGGAACTGCCTTGCTGAATCTCCACCCTGCTGTGGCGGAGGCCTTTTATCAGAAAGTTCCCTTGATAGTCATTTCCGCCGACCGCCCGGCTGCTTGGATAGGACAAATGGACGGACAGACGCTTCCGCAGCCGGAGGTGTTCCGGTCGCTGGTCAAGAAATCCGTCAACCTTCCCGAAATTCATACGGAGGAGGATGAGTGGTTCTGCAACCGACTGATAAACGAAGCCCTGCTGGAAACCAACCATCACGGAAAAGGACCGGTACATATCAATGTGCCCGTTTCCGAGCCTTTGTTCAATTTCACGACGGAGGCGCTGCCCCAAGTGCGTGTCATCACCCGCTATCAGGGGCTGAATGTCTACGACCGCGATTATAACGAACTCATCGACCGCATGAACAAATACCGGAAGCGGATGATTGTGGTGGGGCAGATGAACCTTATCTATCTGTTTGAAAAGCGGTATACCAAACTGCTGTATAAACATTTTGCATGGCTGGCGGAGCATATCGGCAACCGGACGGTTCCGGGCATTCCCGTGAAGAATTTCGATGCGGCGCTCTATGCCATGCCCGAAGATAAAATGGACCAGATGGCTCCCGAACTGCTGATTACTTACGGAGGGCATATCGTATCCAAACGGTTGAAAAAGTATCTTCGCCGGCATCCGCCCAAAGAGCATTGGCATGTGTCGCCGGATGGCGAGGTGACCGACCTTTACGGCTCCTTGACCACCGTTATAGAAATGGACCCGTTTGAGTTTCTGGAAAAGATAGCGGCCCTGCTTGAAACCCGGACTCCCGAATATCCCCGCATCTGGGAAGACTACTGCAAGGCTGTTCCCGAACCGGAGTTCGCTTATTCGGAGATGGCGGCAGTGGGGGCGTTGATAAAGTCCTTGCCGGAAGCATCGGTACTGCATCTGGCAAACAGTTCGGTGGTGCGTTATGCCCAGTTGTATGCCGTTTCGCCCACCGTAGAGGTTTGCTGCAACCGGGGAACCAGCGGCATCGAAGGTTCGCTTTCCACGGCTGTGGGGTATGCGGCGGCATCTGACAAGCTGAACTTCGTTGCTATCGGAGATTTGAGCTTCTTTTACGATATGAATGCGTTGTGGAATGCCAATATCGGTCCCAACCTGCGCATCCTTTTACTGAATAACGGCGGCGGAGAAATCTTTCATACATTGCCGGGGCTCGACATGTCGGAGTCTTCGCATAAGTTTATCACAGCGGTTCACAAGACTTCGGCCAAAGGCTGGGCGGAAGAGCGGGGATTCCTTTACCTGCGTGCGGAGAACGGCGGACAGTTGGCTGAGGCCATGAAGTCCTTCACCAGTCCGGAGGCAGCGGAGCGCCCCGTCTTACTGGAAGTGTTTACCGACAAGGACGAAGACACCCGTATGTTGAAGAATTATTATCATCAATTAAAATAGAATACAGATTATGCAGACAAAAAGAGAATGGACAACCATCCGGGAATATGAAGATATTCTTTTTGAATACTATAACGGAATTGCCCGTATCACCATCAACCGCGAACGCTACCGCAATGCGTTTACCCCGACCACTACCGCCGAAATGAGCGATGCCTTGCGCATCTGCCGTGAGGAAGCGGATATTGATGTGATTGTCATTACCGGAGCGGGCGACAAGGCTTTCTGCTCCGGAGGCGACCAGAATGTGAAAGGACGCGGCGGGTATATCGGTAAGGACGGCGTTCCCCGTTTGAGCGTATTGGACGTACAGAAGCAAATCCGCAGCATCCCGAAACCAGTGATTGCTGCCGTAAATGGTTTTGCCATCGGTGGCGGACACGTGCTGCATGTGGTGTGCGACTTGTCCATCGCTTCCGAGAACGCTATCTTCGGCCAGACAGGTCCCCGTGTGGGAAGTTTCGATGCCGGATTCGGCGCATCTTACCTGGCTCGTGTGGTAGGTCAGAAGAAAGCGCGTGAAATCTGGTTCCTTTGCCGGAAATACAATGCGCAGGAAGCGTTGGAAATGGGATTGGTCAACAAGGTAGTGCCTTTGGAGCAACTGGAAGACGAGTATGTGCAGTGGGCGGAAGAGATGATGCAGCTCAGTCCGCTGGCTTTGCGCATGATTAAGGCGGGGCTGAATGCGGAGCTGGACGGACAGTCGGGCATTCAGGAACTGGCAGGCAACGCTACCTTGCTCTATTATCTGACGGATGAAGCCCAGGAAGGTAAGAACGCATTTCTGGAGAAACGCAAGCCTAACTTCAAGCAGTATCCCAAATTCCCCTGACACCCGTAATGGACTGCAAGATAGAGATTATCCCCCGGTTGCTGCATTTCAAGCAGCCGGCGGGGACTTCCCGCGGGGTGTATACGACCCGGAAAGTGTGGTATCTTCATCTGACCTCTCCCGACTATCCGGGCAGGACGGGAATAGGAGAGTGCGCTCCGCTGCCTGCATTGAGTTGTGACGACCTTCCCGATTACGAGAATATACTTGCCGGGGCTTGCCGGCGGCTGGAACAGTGCGGGGGAGAACTGGATACGGATGTCTTGCGCGACTATCCGTCCATCCTGTTCGGATTGGAAACGGCGTTCCGTCATCTCCTGACGGGCAGTTGGGCATTGTACGATACGGACTTCTCGCAAGGAAAGGCGGGGATTCCGATAAACGGGCTTATCTGGATGGGCGACTTTGACACGATGCTCTCCCGGATAGAGGAGAAAATGGCAGCCGGTTTCCGTTGTATCAAACTGAAAATCGGCGCTATCGGCTTTGAGGATGAGTTGGCTCTGCTTCGCCATATCCGTGCACATTTCTCTTCCAGGGAGATAGAGTTGCGTGTGGATGCCAACGGCGCTTTCTCTCCGGCTGATGCGATGGAGAAACTGAAACGCCTGTCCGAACTGGAGCTGCACTCCATTGAACAGCCCATCCGTGCAGGGCAGTGGGAGGAAATGGCGCGTCTTGCTGCCGACTCTCCGCTGCCGATAGCCTTGGATGAAGAACTGATAGGCTGCAATACGCCGGAAGGGAAGCGGAAGCTGCTTTCGGCAATCAATCCGCAGTATATTGTTCTCAAACCTTCTTTGCACGGCGGGATATGCGGTGGCAACGAGTGGATTGCCGAAGCGGAAAAACGGCATATCGGCTGGTGGATTACTTCGGCTCTGGAGTCGAATATCGGCCTGAATGCAATAGCCCAATGGTGTGCCACCTTCGATAATCCGCTGCCTCAGGGGCTGGGTACGGGACTGCTTTTTACGGACAACGTGGAAATGCCTCTTGAAGTGAGGAAAGATTGTTTATGGTTTTGTAATGATGATATTTAAAGGTATCCGATGATATTCGACCGACAACGACAGCGTTTGCTGCTGCAAGGAAAGGAGTATACGGCCGGGGATATATTCCGGTTGGTGGCGGAGGGAGTGGAAAACTGCCCGCCCGCCTTGTGGGATTTGTATCTTTTTCTGGAGAAGTGGTTCGATGCCTCTCCGGTTATCACCGTTCATACGTCGGGCTCCACAGGCACGCCGAAAGAGTTGGTGGTGTGCAAAGACCGGATGATGCAGAGCGCCCGCCTCACTTGCGAGTTTCTGAACCTGCAAGCGGGAGATACCGCTTTGCTGTGTATGAACCTTCGTTATATAGGGGCTATGATGGTGGTGGTGCGTTCTTTGGTTGCGGGGCTGAATCTGATAGTGCGTCCTGCTTCCGGCCATCCTCTTTCGGATATAGAAGAACCGCTGAGATTTGCGGCGATGGTTCCTTTGCAGGTTTATAACACGCTCCGTGTTCCCGAAGAAAAGGCGCGGCTGGAGCAGACGGATATTCTGATTATCGGCGGCGGAGCGATGGACGACAGTCTGGAGGCGGAAATAAGCGCTCTTCCCACGGCGGTCTATTCTACGTACGGCATGACGGAAACGTTGTCCCATATCGCATTGCGCCGTCTGAACGGAGAGACCGCTTCCAAGCATTATTATCCTTTTCCCTCGGTCGAACTGTCCTTATCCGCTGAAAGTACGCTGGTTATTAAAGCTCCGCTGATTTGCGGGGAGGTCTTGCAGACCAATGACATTGCCTGCATCTATCCCGATGGAAGTTTTACCATTGCAGGCCGGAAAGATAACGTTATCAATAGCGGCGGAATCAAGATACAGGCGGAGGAAATGGAGAAAAGACTACGGCCGTTTATCCCTGTACCATTTGTAGTTACTTCTGTTCCCGACCCGCGTTTGGGGCAGGCGCTTACCTTGCTGATTGCCGGACAGGTGGATGCAAGAGAACTGGAGAGTAAGTTGCAGACGGTGCTGGATGCCTATCATCGCCCCAGACATATTTTTATGACAGAATCGATACCGCAAACGGAGAACGGTAAAACAGACCGTGCCGGATGCCGTATATTAGCTCGACAAATGAAAAAACTTCATCCTTTGATGTTTGCCGGAACCGGCAGCGACGTGGGCAAGAGCATTATATCCGCTGCCTTTTGCCGCATTTTCAGGCAGGACGGATACCGGCCTGCTCCCTTCAAAGCGCAGAATATGGCGCTTAACTCGTATGCCACTCCCGAAGGACTGGAGATAGGACGTGCACAGGCCGTGCAGGCGGAAGCCGCCGGAGTGCCGTGCCATACAGACATGAATCCGTTACTGCTGAAACCCCAGTCGGACCGGACTTCGCAAGTGGTATTGAACGGTAAGCCTATCGGCAGTCGTGGTGCATACGACTATTTCCGCAAGGAAGGACGCGAGGAGTTGCGCAGGGAAGTATGTGCGGCGTATGACCGCCTTGCGCAGAAATATAATCCCATCGTATTGGAAGGTGCGGGCAGCATCTCCGAAATCAACCTGCGCGAGGTAGACCTCGTGAATCTGCCGATGGCAATGTATGCCGGTGCGGACGTGATTCTGGTAGCGGATATAGACCGTGGCGGGGTCTTTGCCAGTGTGTACGGTTCGGTAATGCTGCTTACTCCCGAAGAACGCAAGCATGTAAAAGGTATTCTTATCAATAAATTCCGGGGAGATATACGTCTCTTCGAGTCCGGCGTCAAAATGCTGGAAGAGCTTTGCGGAATTCCGGTGGTCGGGGTGGTTCCTTATTATAAGGATATCTATATCGAGGAAGAGGATTCGCTTGCCCTTGCCACCAAATCATTGCAGGCGGAGCAGGGTAAGGTGAATATAGCTGTGGTTCTGCTGCGCCACCTCAGCAACTTCACGGATTTCAATGTGCTGGAACGCGACCCGCGCGTGCATCTTTTCTATACCAACAACACCGACGAACTGGCGAAGGCGGATATCATCATCCTGCCCGGTAGCAAGAGTACCCTTGCCGACCTCTATGAATTGCGCCGCAACGGAGTGGCGCAAGCCGTCATCCGTGCCCATCGTGAGGGAACTGTCGTGTTGGGCATCTGCGGCGGCTATCAGTTGATGGGGCAGGAAGTGCTCGACCCCGACCACGTGGAAGGGGAGATAGAACGGTTGCCCGGTCTTGGACTGCTGCCTGTAAGTACACGAATGACGGGAGAAAAGGTGACGCGGCAGGTGAACTTCCAACTTCTTGAAAGCTGCCGTGCCGTTGTTCCGCAAGGTAACTCTTCCCCCTCAAATTTCAACAACCAACCTTCAGTGCCCCATTTTCAGCTAAAAGGCTACGAGATTCACATGGGTAGTACCGTACCGGTGGAGGGAGCGTCCGCTTCTCCGCTGAACCGGTTGGAAAGCGGGCAATGTGACGGGTATATCGTGGACCGTACGTGCATGGGGACTTACATTCACGGCATTCTCGACAATCCGGAGTTTATCGACTTTCTGCTCGAACCGTTTGCCGGTAAATTGTCGGAAGCAGCGGAAACGTTCAACTACCGGCAGTTTAAGGAAGAGCAGTACGACAAACTCGCCGACCATGTGCGGCAGCATGTCAATCTGCCGCTTATTTACAAGATATTGACGGACAACAATTAAAATCGGATAGAATATGATTGACGGACACGGAGACGATTCCTATAAATACAGCCGCCCGATAACGGCAAATTTCAGTTCCAACGTGTACAACAAAGTGAATCTTTCCCGTTTGAAAGTTCATCTTTGCGAATGTATCGGGGAGATAGGCAATTACCCCGAACCCGAACCCTATACGTTGGAAGCCCGTATGGCTTCCCGCTGTCAGCTGCCGTCCGGAGCTGTTTGCGTAACGAATGGCGCAACGGAGGCCATATACCTTATTGCACAGACTTTCCGGGGTACGAATACAGCTATCCTGCAACCCACTTTCAGCGAATATGCGGATGCCTGCCGTATGCACGGACACCGGGTGAGTTCGCTTTATCAACTGCCGAAGGAGCAGGACGGGTATCGCCTGCCGGACGATGTGCGGATGCTGTGGCTCTGCAACCCCAACAATCCCACGGGAACGGTGGCCGGTAAAGAATATATGCGCGGATTGATTGAACATAATCCGCAAGTTTGTTTTATTATAGACCAGTCTTATGAGTTCTTTACGCTGTGTCCGCTTTTCTCTCCGGCAGAGGCGGCGGAGTATCCGAATGTACTGCTGCTGCATTCCATGACGAAAAGGTATGCGATTCCCGGTTTGCGGCTTGGATATGTAACGGGCAGCTCCGGTTTGCTGGAGCGGCTGCGCACCAACCGTATGCCGTGGTCGGTCAACCGGCTTGCCATTGAAGCAGGACTTTTCCTGTTGGAGAACGATGTGCCCGAACCGTTGGATGTGGCTGCTTATTTGCAGGAGACGGCGCGTCTGGGCAAGGCGCTCAAAGCCGTAGGCGGATTGGACGTTTGGGATACGCAGACGCATTTTATGCTGGTGCAGCTTCGCATGGGCAAGGCGTCTGCCTTGAAAGAGTATCTTGCCGGGGAGCATGGCATACTTATTCGGGATGCGTCCAACTTTGCGGGGCTGGACGAGCGCTTTTTCCGCATAGCCACACAGACACCGGAAGAGAATGACAGGCTGGTGGCGGCGATAGAGGAATTTATGGCGGGGTAGAGCCGGCGTAATAGTAGAACCTGAGTGATAAACATTTTATGGAAGATATAATCATATTTTTAGGCATTGCTTTCAATCTGAACCTGCCGCTGCTTACGGCATGGCTGCTCGACCATTGGTTGGGCGATCCTGTCTGGCTGCCGCATCCTGTGGTGGCTTTCGGAAAGGCCATCTCGTTCTGTGAGCATCGTCTGAATAGGGGGAATGCCCGTTTCCTGAAAGGGGCTGTCATGTCGTTGGTACTGGTGGCAGGCGTTTATCTGCTTACATTGTTCCTGCTGCGTTGGGCAGCGCATTATTCTCCCGGTCTGCTTTTGACTTTGCAGGTGCTGCTCATCTTTTATTGCCTTGCGGGTACTACGCTGGTGCGAGAAGTCTGCGGGGTGTTTAAGGCTGTAGACCGTTCGTTGGAAGAGGGAAGGAAGCAGGTAGCCCGTATTGTGGGGCGCGACACTTCCGGACTTTCGGCACAGGAAGTACGTACGGCGGCATTAGAGACGTTGGCAGAGAACCTGAGCGACGGCGTAATCGCTCCGCTGTTCTGGTATATGTTGCTGGGTGTGCCGGGGATGCTTGCCTATAAGATGATAAATACACTCGACTCCATGATAGGGTATAGGAATGAACGCTATCGTCGGTTCGGCTGTTTCGCGGCACGTCTGGACGATGTAGCCAACTATATCCCCGCCCGTCTGACGGCTTTTCTCATGGTGGCGGTTTCCGGCAGATTCCCGTTGCTGTTTTTTGTGGGGAAATACGGCAGCAAGCATGCCAGTCCCAATTCCGGCTATCCGGAAGCGGCACTTGCCGGAATATTGGATTGCCGCTTCGGTGGTTCTCACAACTATTTTGGCGAGGAAGTGTGGAAACCTTATATCGGCGACAATGAACGGCCTTTGACAACCGAAGACATGAGGATTGCCGTGCGTATCAACCGCAGTGTGGAATGGATAATGGTAATCATCGTTGTTGCTACCGCTACCTGTATGTACGTTATTCCCTCATTCTTCTGAGTGCTAAAGGGTAATTCTGACGATACCGCCATAGGGTGTCAGTGCGCTGAATGCCTCTTCGGGTTTGATGATGCCGGCATATATCTGTGCGCAAATCAGGACGCCGCCGTGGGCAAAAACGGCCACCCGCTGGTAGGGCTTTCCTTTCAGCTCATCGAGAAAGTCGCTGACACGCCGGTACTGCATGGCGAACGACTCTCCGCCCGTAGCCGCTACATTCAAATAGTCGGCATACCACTCCTGTAGGCGCGGGTCGTCGTTGCGGTCGAAAGGTTTCATTTCCCAACTGCCGAAGTTTATTTCCATAATCCGTTTGTCACGTTCTGCATCCGGATAGCCGCAATAGGTGGCAAGGCGTACGCAACGCGTAAGCGGACTGGTATATACATGGTCGAAAGGCAAAAAGGCTTTCAGGTTCTCTTGGGTAACGGCCGCTTCCTGTTCGAATGTCGGTTTCAGGGGAACATCCGTTTGTCCGTAGCATACGCCGGGCGGTACATCGACGGATGTGTGACGAATAAGTATGACTTCCATAATTCTTCAGATTAAATGTTTAGTGAAAATAAAAGGGAACCGAGACAAAGTCCGTAAGGAAATCGATTCCAAAACCTGCATAGACATATGCCAATACAAGGCTGCCTATGTAGAATGCCAGTTCGCAAAGCAGGAAAGCCGCTCCGCAGCAATCACCCGTATATCCTTGCAGGCGGCGTTTCATAAGGCGGCACAGCAGTACGAATGCGAGCAGCGGGAAGAGGGTGGCAGGCCACATCTTTACCGGCAGGAGTAAGACGAAAGGAAGCAATCCGCAGATGAAGGCGGATGTCAATTCCTGGCGACTCATGCGGTTGTACACGACTTTAGCCTTGCTGTCTTCTTCTTTTCGGGCGTATGGCAGGCAGTTAATGAGTTGGGATGTGCAGAACTTGCACCAGCAGTCGCCGCAGAAGACAAGGATACAAAGGAAATTCAGAGGCAGATTGCGCATCTGTAACAGCAATAGGAAATAGAATATCAGTCCGATAACTCCGTAGCTTCCTATATGGGAATCTTTCATGATGGCAAGCGTACGCTCGCGGGTGGTGCCGCCGCCGAACCCATCCAGAAAGTCCGCTAACCCGTCTTCGTGCAGGCATCCCGTAACAAGCAGGCGGGCGATGATAGCTATAATCCAGGCAAGGGATACGGGCAGTATCTGTCCGGTCAGCCAGAGAGTGCCTGCCATGATGCCGCCCGTCAGCCAGCCGGTTAGCGGCCAGTAGGGTACTACATGCTTGAAACATTCGGCGGGTACTTCCCTGATTTTCCAAAAGGGCAGTCGGGTGAAGAAGATAAATGCAGCCAGTATGTTCATTATATATAGGTATTGTCTATAAAATTAAAATGTGGGTACTATCAACAAAGTTATATATGTTATCTATAAAATGGTTCTCTGCTTAGAGATGCCGTTTGAGGGGCTTCTTAAAAGTATTTGGTGATGGAAGCGTGTGCGAAGTTATCCATTTCATTAATCATGCGGACAGCCGATTCTATAATGGGATATGCACAGATAGCTCCCGTGCCTTCTCCGAGTCTTAATCCTAAATGCAGCAATGGTTTGGCATTTAATGAGTCAAGTACAAGTTTATGCCCGCATTCATCTCCGCAATGTCCGAATACGGCATAATGCAGCACTTCGGGATACAGCTTGGCAGCGGCAAGGATACAGTTTGTCATGATGAAGCCGTCTACCAGAATAATCATTTTCAGCTCGGCGGCTTGCAGCATGGCGCCTACTGCCATAACCATTTCCAACCCGCCGAAGTAGCGGATGGTGTCACGCGGCGAACCGTCTCCTTTGTAGTTGTCCAACGACTGTTTCAAGACTTCGTACTTATGGCGGATGCCTGCATCGTCCAGTCCGCTTCCCGCACCGACGCATTCTTTTAGCGGAATGCCGGTGAAGCAGCTCATCCATAGGGAAGAAGAGGAGGTGTTGCCTATTCCCATTTCCCCGAAACTGAGTATGTTACTGCCTTCTTCGCGGCAACGGCGCACCACTTCCGCACCCCGTTCCAGGCAAAGTTCCATTTCCGTTTCGGTCATTGCAGCTTCGTGCAGATAGTTGCGTGTGCCTTTGCGCACTTTCATATTAATGATGCCTTTTTCATAAGGCAGGTCATAATCTACTCCCGCATCCACTATCTTTAATGTAAATCCGTGCTGGCGGCACAGGAAATTGACGCCGGCACCCCCATGAAGGAAATTACTGATTTGTTGCCAGGTAATTTCTTTGGGTGAGAGGCTGACACCTTCCTCTACAATACCATGATCGGCAGCAAAGATGATATTCTGAGGATGTTGCAGAATGGGAGTCAGGCTTTGCTGGATGAGCCCTACCTGAAGCGCAAGGCTTTCCAGCATTCCCAAAGACCCTTTCGGCTTGGTCAGGTTATTGATTTTCTCAACCAGTGCCGGTCGTATAACTTCATCCGGTCCTATTATATCAAATGTCTTCATAATTTTATACCTTATACTTCATTCTTATATTCCGTACTTATTCACACTTAATTTTTGTTGCAATCCCCGACACCATTAAAATCACTTCATCTGCCCGTGAAGCCACATACTGGTTCATCCAGCCTTGCATATCCGTAAACTTCCGTTGTATTTCGTTTTCGGATGTGCCGCCCATACCTATCTCGTTGGTGACAAATATAAATGTGGCATCCTGTGCCGTAAAGCGGTCGAATTCGGCTTTGGCTGCGGCAAGGGAACGGTCTGTATCGGCATCCAGGTCGAAAAAGAAGTTGGTGCACCACAACGTTATGCAGTCTATCAGTACGGTGCGTCCGGACAGCGAGTGGCGGCTCAGCTCTTTATCTTCTTCTATGTTTGTCCATTCCGGTCCGCGCCTTTCCTGATGGTGTATCACCCGTTTGCGGAATTCTTCATCCCATATACGTGCCGTAGCGAGGTAGACAGGGGTGGGCGAGAGGCTGAGCGCCAGCTTTTCCGCATAGGTACTTTTGCCCGAACGTGCTCCACCGGTAATAAGTATGATTCGTCTCATTGGTTTGCTTGAAGTTTTTATGAAAGCAAATGTACATGATTTCTGCGTCAGTGGCAAGAATAGAGTATTTTTTTAGCGGTTTCGTTTTTTCTTTTTTAAAAGATTTCATTACCTTTGCCGATGTTTTCAGAATAAAGGGAAACGAAACCTGCGGCAATAGCTCAGTTGGTAGAGCATCAGCTTCCCAAGCTGAGGGTCACGAGTTCGAGCCTCGCTTGCCGCTCTCTTGAAAATCAAGCAGTTACAAATAAAGTAGCTGCTTATTTTTTTATGTATGCTGAATAACATTCCGCTTTTAGACCCTTTTAAACCCTTTTAATCTTATCTTTGTATGCAAATCCTATGCAAATTTTCAGATTTGCATAAACTAAAAACATAGATATATGGCAACGGTTAAATTCTACCTTGATAAAAGAAGGCAAAAAAAAAATGGTACTTATCCGATAAAGTTGAATGTATTCCACAACAAACAAATAATGATAGCTACGCAGCTAAGTGCATCGGAAAAAGAATGGAATGGGAACGAATATTCTGTGCGTGCACAAAATTACAAGCCGAGAAATATAGTTGCCCGTGGAATAATAAACAAGGCGGAAACAGTAATATTTACTTTAGAGCAACAAGAAAAGTTGAAATCAACTACAGACAAAGCTTTGAAGAAGTTGATAGAGGACGCTATAAGTAGCAAGGTTGAAAATCAAAAGACGTTTCTCTATTATCTTGATGAATTCGTTTCCAAGAAAACCAATCAGGGGACTAAGTCTATATATACAACCACAAGAAACAAGATTGAGGAATACGATAGTCATTGTACTTTTGAGAGCATGGATAAGTCGTGGCTGGAAAACTTTGAAGCGTGGATGGCAAAGACGATGAAGGTTAATGCCTACGCTATTCATTTACGGAACATACGTAGTGTATTCAACTACGCCATTGATGAGGAGTACACAACATTGTATCCATTCAGAAGGTTTTCAATAAAGAAAGAGGAAACCCGAAAACGCAGCCTTACAGCAGAACAACTTAGGTTATTGAGAGATTATCCATGTGAGGAATACCAGATTAGATATAGGGATATGTTCATGCTCATGTTCTATCTCATAGGAGTAAATGCAGCCGATTTGTTTAACGCAAAACATTCTGCATTGGTAAATGGTCGTTTTGAATATAAAAGAGCTAAGACGGGGAAATTATACAGTATTAAAGTAGAACCGGAAGCGCAGGCTATAATTGAGAAATACAAAGGGAAGGATTATCTTCTTAATATAATGGATGACTACGGAAATTACAAGGATTTCCTACATCGTATGGGAATAGGGTTAAAACAGATTGGAGAGACAGAAAGGAAGGGATTGGGAGGGAAAAAGAGTAGAAATCCTTTATTCCCTGATTTGTCTTCATATTGGGCAAGACACACATGGGCCACGGTAGCGGCAGAGCTCGATGTCCCCAAAGAGGTAATCGCCCACGCGCTTGGGCATAGTTGGGCGAACAGCACAACGACTGACATCTATATCCATTTTGACATGCGAAAAGTAGATAAAGCTAATCGGAAAGTTATCGATTATGTAAATGTTTTTAAGAAGTAATAAGGAAGTGGGGAGATAAATATTTTCGATAATTATACCAGTTATTTCGGATAGATAGGTATGATATTCCAAATAATTACATATCTTTGCAAAAGCATGTCAAGTGGCATGCTTCCCATACTAACGAAAAGACATGAAAGGACTTACAATCAAACAAGAGAATTTTTGCAACTACTACATCGAAAGCGGTAATACTTCCGATGCCTATCGTCGTGCCTATTCGTGCGAGAAGATGAAAGATAAACAAGTGTGGGAAGAATCTTGCAAGTTGTTGTCCAACCCAAAGGTAGCCCAAAGGGTCAAAGAGTTGCAGGAGGAACAAAAAAACAAATCGGATATAACTAAAGAACGCATTCTACAAGAATTGTCCGGTATAGCTTTCTCATCCATTGCCAGCATGCACAACACATGGATAGAGCGTAAAGAATTTGATGAACTCTCTGACAAAGAGAAATCAGCAATAAAAAGTATATCTACCAAGATATTGAAAAAAAATATCGGAACAAGTGATGCTACGGAAATTGTAGATGTTGAATATGTGAAGATAGAACTTTATGATAAGATAAAGGCTATTGAGCGTATATGTAAAATGCTTGGGTTTGATGAGCCTACCGAAATAGAGATGAATACCAGCAAACCCATAAGTGTCGAGGATGCAAAGAAACTGATAGAAAGGCTATGATGGACGGTGTACGGTATCTACAAGCATTTTGTATGTCGGGCGTTCTCAATTACACAAAATTTTTCTTTAAAAGTAAAACAGGGCGCAAATTTGTGGTGAGCAGACACCATGAACGCATATGTAATGCGTTGGATGATGTTATTTCCGGAAAAATTCAAAAACTGATAATCAATATTGCACCACGATATGGAAAGACCGAATTAGCCGTAAAGAACTTTATATCATACGGATTGGCACTCAACCCTTCCTCAAAGTTTGTCCATCTCTCATATTCTGACGATTTGGCTCACGATAATTCAGAAGAGATTAGAGACATAGTTAAATCAGAAGAGTATCAACAGCTGTTCCCGTATGTCCAGATAAAGAGAGGAACAGACAGCAAAAAGAAGTGGAGTACCACTGCTGGCGGTGGTGTATATGCGGTGTCAACAGGTGGACAGATAACGGGATTTGGCGCTGGAGAGGTGGACGATATAGATGATAAAGAAACAGAAAAAGAAATAGATAGCATATTAAAGGGGGCAAGGTTTTCCGGCGCCATTGTCATAGACGACCCTATTAAGCCGGAGGATGCTTTGTCTGACGTGAAAAGGGAAAAGGTTAACCAACGCTTTGAAACTACTATCCGTAACCGAGTGAACAGCCGAAATACCCCGATTGTAATAATCATGCAGCGCCTGCATGAGAATGATTTGTGCGGCTATCTTATGAAAACAGAGCCAGGGCAATGGACTGTTCTTTCATTGCCGGTCATAGAAAAAGAAGCGGACGGGAAAGAATTTCCTTTGTGGGAATTTAAACACACATTGGATGAATTGCATAATCTTAATAGAATAAATCCATTCGTCTTTGAAACACAATATATGCAGAACCCTACACCTATAGAAGGTCTTATGTACGGTACATTCAAGACTTATAGGGAAATACCATATACCAACCGTGCCATTCGGAAAAATTATACCGATACCGCAGATACGGGCAGTGACAGATTATGTTCCATAGATTATGTGGATACAGAAATAGGCAACTTTGTTTTAAGCATACTATATACGGACGCTCCTATGGAGGTTACGGAGCCGAAAGTTGCAACCATGCTTGCTAAGGACGGAATAACCGTGGCTAATATCGAAAGCAATAACGGTGGACGTGGTTTTGCCCGAAACGTAGAGCGGCAATCACGCATAATGGGCAATAATGAAACAGAAATAAAATGGTTTCATCAGTCGGGAAATAAGGAAGTTCGAATATTTACCCACTCCGCTGAGGTTATGAATCTTACATATATGCCAGAAGGTTGGGAAGTGCTCTTTCCTGAGTTTTATGCAGAGATAAAATCTTTTAGGAAGTTCGGGAAAAACGCACATGATGATGGGGCAGATGCTCTTACCGGAACCGTAGAAAAACGCGGAGATTTTGAATATGACAGCTATGAGGCTGCGACAGTCGCATTTTCCGGCATTCCAATTGTAGAAATACATCCACTGCTTAATGGGCGTTTTCTGTATGCGAAAGCGTATGTTGTACATGATACAATATATGTGGACGATGCGTATATAGGAGAATTGATTCCCATCAAAGAAATCGCCGCGCTGGTCGCTGGTGCCGATGTAAACATCGAGACTTCGCAGGCAATGCTTCATTATATACGCGATTATAGGGCTGAAATAGGTGATGTGTGGGCAAGGCAAGAAAATACAGGAAAACTTTCTTATATTGAAGCATTTAAGGGGCTAATTCGAGATTTTAAATTCAAGAGGGATAATAAAATGTCCTTATTTATGCGTAATCTAATGGACTATGATGGCAAAGATGTCTATGAAGCAATGTATGTATTGTGTTGTATAGCAGATAGAGTAAAAAGAAAATCAAAAAAATAATCATAAAAATGCTATTAGTTATTTGGAATTAGTCTAAATAATATATATATTTGCACACGTAGGGTCACTACAAGCGTGTGAAGTTGCACGCAACCGTATTAATGGACTAAAACACTAAATATATGGGAGTGGCCGCATTAATTTGCTGTCGCTCCTGCTTTGTATATGGGCATATTTACTAAATTTTGGAAGCCAGAAAATAAAAAGTCTATCCCGATGTATGATAATGTAAATCGGGTAGAAAGAGATGCAGCAGGAAACTACTGGTTTTTGTCCGATTTGTTTGGAAGGCGTTCCAAATGGAAAGTATATTATGACATGACTGACAATTTGGATAAAGCCGGAGCGCTTGTTTCCTGTACGCCTTTCTTCACTGTAGTTGATAAAATCGGTTCTATGATGTCCCGTGGTATTCCTTATGTGGTAGATAAGGATGGAAATGAAAAAAGGACATTTGCCGATATACGTAATATACTCAACGCTCCCAATCCGCTGCAAACATTCTCTTCATTTGTAAAGCAAATTGAAATATGTCTTAAGGTATTCGGCTATTGTCCAATTGTTCTTGTTAGAGCGACAAAAACAAGCACTCCTAAGGCAATGTGGATAATTCCACCTGAGATTTTCCATATGGAAGGAACCGGTAAGGTGTTTCGCCAATACGAACTGAAAAATATTATATCAAGTGTATATATAGACTGTAACGGAACTCGATTAGAGTTGGAGGATTATGAATACCTTGTAATATATGACAGCAATATAGTAATAAATAGCGGTACGACTGCTGATGTCAAATTTGAGTCCGTTTCAGATAGCCTTTCTCAGCCTATATCAAACTGGGTAGCTTCTATGTCTGCAAGCCATACATTGCTTGTAAATGGTGGTCCTAAAGGCGTGCTCTATAATGATTATACTGACCAGATGGGAAATGTTGCCCTTTCCTCGGAAGATGAAAAGGATATAAAGGACAGATTTAAACGTGATTATGGCTTAGTAAACAAGGAATATCCCATTTTGGTGACACGTTACAAATTAGGATGGCTTCCTCTTGATTTTAATGCTGATGAATTAAAACTTCATGAAGAGGATAAGAGGTGTACAGATAAGATTGCCAATGCAATGGGTATAAATGCCAATCTTTTTACGGACGCCAAATACGACAACCTTGAAAGTGCCGGGAAAAAGGCTTATCAGGACGTAATCATTCCAGATAGCCGAAAGATAGCAGAATGTCTTTCAAAAGCCATATGTCCGGAAGGTGTTTTTATTAAGATTGATTTTACAGATGTTGAATGCCTTCAAACCAATAAGGAGACAGAAGCCAATACTTTGGTTAAAGTTGCTGATGCCTTACAGAGATTGATAGATAAGTCTTTGATAACACATGATGAGGCGCGTATAGAAGTTGCAAAATACATAGATATTGACCCGGATAATCCAAAAGGAGATTTTGATAGCAGTGCAGCAAGCAGTGCATCTGTTGAAAATAACGTCAATAACAGTAAGGAAAATGGAAACAATGACAAATAAATACAAAGATAAGATGGGGATGCAGTATAAATTGTTCTCCATAAACTCGAAGGATGTCCAATATAGCCCCGAAAGCCGGACTATCAGCGGATACGCTGCTGTATTCGGAAACATGGATAAGGCTCATGATATTCTATTGAAAGGTTGCTTTTCAAAAAGTATCAATGAAAGAGGGCCGCAAAGCCAGGCAAATGACAAAATTATACTCCTTTGGATGCACGACATGTCAGAGCCTTTGGGATTTATTACAGAATTGAAAGAAGATGATAGAGGGCTTTATTTTGAGGCGCGCATAGATGAGATTGAACTTGGAGATAGGGCCATAAAACAACTTGAGTCAGGCACGCTTAATCAATTCTCTATTGGCTATGAATATGTATGGGAGAATTGCGAATGGGATTACGAAAAACAAGCTCTGATTGTTAGAGAGGTTAAGCTGTATGAAATATCGGTAGTATCAATTGGCTGTAATGGAGAAACTGAGTATTTGGGGTTGAAGTCAATTGAAGACTACGAAAACGCTTATAAGGATTTAAGCGGTGAAATTTCCTTGTTATGTAAAAATATGAGTACAACCAAGCAACAGTGTTTGCAAAAAATTATAGCCAAAGCAATGTCACTTGCATCTTTTAGGCCGGACGGTGTTATACCTGCTCCACCCAAAGGGATGGAAGCCGGCAGTAATGGCAAAACGGAAGAAAAATCATTATGTAATTTATTAAAACTAAAATCGGTATGAAATTAGGATTTTTAGAACTTATGGACACATCCGGCTTGTCCGAAGAAAACAAGAAGTTTTTTGAATCTTTGGACGAAAAAATGGGAGAAGCCTTTGAAAAACAAGTGAAAGGCTATCTTGCGGATGAAGTGAAATTGGAAGATTTGCGTAAATCCATAAAGGATGCCGCTGATTCCATAAATGACATCAAGGAAAAGGATTTTGCCGGCATTGACAAAAAGACTTTTGAGGAGAAGGTTAATGAATTGGAGAATGCCATTTTACGTGTAAAGGCTTCTACCGAAGTAGGTAAAAACGGGGAGGTAAAGATTAAATCTGTTTATGAGCAGCTACACGAACAGCTCAAGGAGTATATTGCTGCGGACAAGAAGGGCGTTATGTCTCTTGATTTGAAATCGGCTTGTCAGTCGGCTCCCGGCAATAAGTTGGGATTAAATCTTGTGCTGGAAAAGAAAGACGCTGCAACTATTACTTCCGGGTCCCTTGCTCCGCATTACGGACTTGAGGTTGACCCAAATTTATCAGTCAATCCGAGAGCGCAAACCGTCATTAGAAAATATGCAAATGTATCAAGCACAAATAATAGGGCTTTGGTTTATGCGGAATATACAAGCAAGGACGGAGATGCTGCATGGGTTCCTGAAGGTGGGCTAAAGCCTTTGATGGATGCGACATTGACAGAAAAAACAATAACCGCTGCCAAAGTGGCTATTGCTGCTAAATTTACAGAGGAAACGCTGTCGGATTTTCCCAGCTTCGTCAATGAAGTTGAAACGGAAATGGTAAATAAACTTGGAATCAAAGAAGAGCAGGGAATTTTGTCAGGCAATGGCCCTAGTGGAGAAATAAAAGGCGTTGCATCGGATATGCCGGCATTCTCTCTCTCTACTTTCTATGTTGAGAAGCCAAATATGTTTGATGCTCTTGTGGCTGCATATTCGCAAATTGTATCCACCAGCGAAATGGCTTATCGTCCGAACCTTGTACTGATGAACCCATTGGATTACGCGTCCATGCAGTTGGCTAAGGATGCTAACGGTCAATATCTCCGCCCATTCCGATATGGAGATGAATTGATTCAGGGATTGCGTGTAGAAACGACCACAGCAGTAAAACAAGGAGATTTCATCATGGGTGATTTCTCATACTTGAACATTCGTGACTTGTGGGAATTGTCTATTACCTTAGGATGGGAGAATGACGATTTCCGCAAGAATATCGTGACTGTAATCGCAGAGAAGAGGCTGATGTGTTATATCAAGTCGCAATATAAGACCGCATTTGTAAAGGACACATTCTCTACTGTAATAGAAGGTATCACTCAAGAAGCATAAGGAGAATAATTATGGGAAAAGAATATAGAATAAACCTGACTAAGCGTTATAATGTAACATTTGTCAAGGATGGTGTGAAGTATAAAACAGGCGATGAAGTTTCAGTCGGAATGGCTCTTGCGAGCAAGTTTTATGCCGAGGGTAAAATTGAAGCAACAAACGAACTGATTAATGATGCCAGAGCGTTGGGTTGCGAGGAGTTGTTCACTAAACGTAAATCTGCGAAAAAAGATACGGTATGATAATTGACTACGAATCTTTCACCGGGTTGCTGAGTGTCGGGATAAATCCTGACACTGGCGCTCCCTCTATAACAAGAGATGCGGAGTTGGGCAAAATAGAATCATATATTTCCGTATATGAACAGGAATATTTGATTCGTATACTTGGTGAGGATATGTGTAAGGCTTTTACCGATTATCTTAATTCAAAAGAAGATGGCGTTGATGATAAATGGGATAGGCTGCTTGCTATTTTATCAGAAAAATACAGCCCTATTGCTTGCTATATATTTTTCAAGTATATAGCGGACGGTAATTACAGCGTAACAAATGTGGGAACAGTAACTTCTGCCGATGGAGATGCTGTTTCTCCACAAGTTTTGCAAATTAGGGCATGGAATGATATGGTAAATATGAATAAGCGTGTTTATAAACTTTTGCAAGGAAAGGAATATGCTGGTGTATGTTTCAATCCATGTATGTTGCGTAAAATAAACTGTATGGGAATATGAAGCCGGTAAATGATATATTTGCGGACATTGTAAAAAAGGTATCGAAAAGATACGGAAGCAATGTGTCGTTTTTATTCGGAGACTGGGCCTACATAAGCAATCAATTAACTTTATGGGGTAAAAGCCCCAAGACAAGTAAATTGAAGTTTCCTATAATATGTCTTTATTCTCCGTTCACGGAAGATAGAAGTTCTGCCGAGACAGAGGTTAGCCTGGAGTTTATTATTATGGTAAACACTTTGAAAGGGTATTCGAATGAAGACCGGCAAAAAACTTCCTTTGAGCAGGTATTGCGACCTATATACAATCTTTTCTTGGATGAAATCAAGAAAGACATAAACATTGTCCGTAGTTACAATGATGTGGTTCCACATTCCTACATTGAAAACTACAGATATGGCAGGGTTGGAGTTATAGGAGAAGACGGGAAGCCATTCAGTGATTTTATTGATGCTATCGAGATGAAAAATGTAAATTTAACCATTAAAGAAGTAAAATGTTATGGCAACAGATTATAGAAAGTGTCCGGGCGTTGCAACTTTTAATACAGGTAGTTCCGTGTGTGTGCTTGACCCCGGTAAAATAAAAGCTATCATACTGACTATTCACGGTCATAAGATACCTACAGAGAAAACAGCGGAAGCCTTTGAAAAGGCTTGCCATGCAGACCGTCCGGGAAGAATATTCCCTATCAAAACGATTGTGGAATATGCACCTTCCGGTGGAGAGGCGCAAACTTCCGCTACGGGATATGGCCCTACTAAAATCACAAGCTATTCAGCTAAAAATGATGTATGGACTTTGCAGGACTACGATGCCAGCTTGAAAGCAAACATCATGGTGGCAAAGAATGTGGCATTTGATGCTTATTTTGTAGATGAGAACAACGTCATTTACGGAATGAATGACGGTACGAAAGATTTGGCGGGCATTCCACTGTCCGGCGTTTATCCGGGCGGTCAGGACTGGGATTCTTCTGGCACAGAAGCCAACTTGACTATCGCAACCATGTTCAAGGATTACGAAAAGTATATTAAGAACGCGGATGTGAGAGCTTATGATTTTGATGTCGTTGACGCATTGAAAGGATTGGTATATGTTGATTTAGTATCTACAGTATCAACGGAATCAAACAAGTATAAATTGATTGAGCACTTCGGAAATTTGGATATTACGGAGTATTACGGTGAATTACTGGCAAAGAATGCAGAAAAAGTGTTGGACGGGGCGACAAGTGCTTCTTATGCTAACGGGGTCATTACTACCGTTGGCGAGGACTCCGTTACCCTTGCACCTCCCTCTGTATTGCAAGAAGCTGGAATTACGGGTATTGAGGCTTGGACATGATAGTAGAAGGTGTAACATTCAATGAGGAGAGGGTGAGAAATATGAAGAAGAGGGACTTCATAAACACACATAAGAATGTGTTTTTTCTTGACCGACCGCCCGAAGAAAGGGAGAAAACCCTTTCGTCCATCTACGATGATATAGCATCTTCCGGTGCGGCAAGACAGAAAAAAGATGATTGTATATTATGATGGTGGTATCGTTTAATTAGGGGCGTTCATTCGCCCCTAAATTGTCTTGACTATGGCTAACATTATTGAAGCAGAAGAAAATTTCAGACGGTTTGCTACCGGATTTGAACCGATGATACGGGATATTATGGTAAAAAACAGAGAAGAAGTTTCCCAATATATTGTAGAACAACTATGGTCAGGTATTAACGGAAATGACAAACCGTTACGCCCTACTTACTTTAATGACCCGTATTTCAATACCAAAGAAGCGGGGTATTGGTATAAGAACGCCAAAGGCTATGCTGCTTTCAAGCAAAGGGTAGCCCCGCTTATGTATTCTTCGCTGATAAACGCTCCTGTAAGTTCAAAAGGGACGCCAAACCTGATAATTACGGGTGAATTTCACGATTCTATTACAGCCGTACCGATAGATAAGGGGCTAAGGATTGAAAGTGTGGGGATAAGCTTTAGCGGTGATATAGAAAAGAAATACGGACAGGCGATTTACAAGGTCGGTTCTTATGCGAGAAAGGCATTCATGGAAAGGCATATAAAGCAAGGCATTGCGGATTATTTTAGAAAATTCGGTTTATAATGGGATGTGCGTGTGAAAACAAAAAGAGAATGGCAGATATAGCTAAGATGCGTTCGCTTGCAAGAAAAGCCGCAAAGATGGAGGGGAAAGTATATATCCTTTATGAGAAAGACGGGGTTTTCAATTTTTGCCCGAGAGGCGAAATGTTCAACGGGAAACTGATTGAATATGTTTGGTTCTGATATTAAAAAAAGAACACTGTTTTTTGTATAACCCCCGTAATTTTTCTGCCTTTAAATTGAAAAATATTAAAAACAGAACAAAGGCGGGATAACTCCCGCCTTATACAATCATTTCCTGGTTATTATACTCATGTGTGGGTATTTGGTTTCATGAATTGTCGGCTTCTTGGGCTTTTCTCCTTTGAGTTCTGCAAGTTCCGCCTTGACTTCCTTAAGTTCGTTCAATAAATCCGTATATCCTTCCGTCAATCGGAGGATGTGTTGCATCATTGCTGTGCTGATTTCCATAATAGATGAATATTTGTTTTAGTCGTTATTTCTGCCATCTGCCCGCCAGCCGTATTGCTGACGGGGTATCATAACGTGAACGTTGGTCGAACCTCAACGTGCATCTATGCTTGGTTATGTGGCAATATATTTTTGGGTATAGTTATATCTGTCCGCATAAATGCGGATAACACAAGTATTTGGTTTATAAACTTTAGATTACGCAGCGGGTTCTAATTCTCCTTTTATCTGCTTGATGGCTTTCTTCACGTTCCAATCATTTTCATATAGAGCAATAATGAAACGCACACCTTTGGTAGTCCATACCGTATATACACTTGTTCCTGTCGAACCGTCCGAACGTGTGTACGTCTGTGTACGAGTTGAGTGCATCCCCCATGTAGAATAAGGTGCATGTAATATCCACTGCCCGCTTTGCCGGTAAATGATTCCGATTTCTTTCAGCTTCTTGTGCAGCTTTTCAGCATCCATTCCTATCTGCTTGGCGGCTTGTGTGCTCGTCTGCGTATTCACACTCTGTAAGTGGTTGTCGTAGTAACTGACTTTTGGTGCAGATTGTGTAAGCTCTTTCTGTTGGAGTTCGATAGTTTCCTGTTGCTGTTGGACTTCTAATGCAAGAGCTTGATTTTTCTCGTATTGGTCTGCCCATGCACGGGCGGCTTCGGCAGGATTATTAAAATTTGGGAGTTGAGGTTGGAGTGATGCGCTTCCAGTAGTTAATAACTCCTCTATTTTATCATCTACCCATATAGCAAAATCAGTGGATAATTTTTGAGCGACACGGATAGCAACACGATGATGTGCCCATGTACCTTGTTCTCTTCCATCTGAATGATTCCCTTTTGTAACTTGCAGTAAATCAAGTGAACTACAATTTTGTATTTCACTCATTCGTGCTACATAATCGCTTAACTCCTTTGAGTTTACAATGTGAGAAAGATTCTTGTCAGGAAAAGGTTTTGCAAAGTCTGTAAGGCACACAAGAATATACCCATTCATTTTGCGCATTCTTACACTATTCCCATTATAAGAGAAGATTTGCCCCATGTCGGAAGGGCTTGCCGTACCTAACACAGCAACGCTATTGCTGTTTGAGTAATTTTCATTCAACTGTGACATAAACAATGAAAATTAAAAGTTAATAAATAAAGAAAGCAGAGAATTTCTCCAACTTGTCACAGTTCCATATCGGCTTTGGGGCGAATATGTACGGAGAAACCTCTGCTTATATTTTAAGCAATACTTCAATATCGGGCATAAAAAATCCCCAATCCGAATATGATAATAAAACTGTGACACTGCAAAGGTGCAAACAAATTTATTATTTACCAAATTATATTTTGACTTTTTCATTATTTCATCTTTTTTATGGGTACAAGAATGGCTGTACGTCATTACTCCGTACCTGTAAATGTTTATGCTTCAATGCTATTTGATTTTTGCAATTTTCCCGTCAGAAGGCTTTCCGCCAAATAGATGGTTGATATAAGCAAGTCCTTTGGGCTTGCAAAACACCTTTTGGCATAATATGTCTGGGTGGTTGTCTCTGCGTATTGGCGGCAACAGCGTCATTTCAAAGTAGCCTGCGTCAATATACTTTTGTTTCGGCTCGTTCCTGTCTTTGAAGAATATGCCCGCATCCCTTAGCTTCCCGAAAAGGGTGTTCCTCCCAAAACCGAGATTGAGTATCTTTGCGGCTTGACCTATGTCTACCTTACCCTCTGCCCTGAAGGCAGCTTCGGCAAAGTCGGCTTTAGGCTGGAGTTTCTCTATTTGTTTCTGCTGCTTTTCATTCTCCAAAGCCAAGCGTTCTTTCTCTTCTTCGGCTTGAACCACCATTAAGGCAAGTTCTTTTCGGGAAAGCTCGTGCTTGTTTTCCTCACATGCGATAAAGTATTTTCTCGCTTGCTTCCCACGCTCGTTATTCTCAATCATGGATAGTTCTTTTGCCATGCTGATTGAGAGAGCGTATTCGATTCGTGTCGTAGCTCCTATTTCTCGCTCCACAATTTCGGTGAATGATTGATAATCAACACCTTCAATAAAATCATAAGATTTAATACGGTCTTTAATCCACGTTGAAAAATCTCTTTTACTTTCAAGAAAAGCATGTAAATCACGTGCATTAACGGCTTTCTTACCGTTGTTATCACTAATAGGAATCAGTTCATTCGTTGTGTTAAGCATATTTATAACGAATATGATAAAAAGAAACCCTCCGTAGGTGTGCTTAACACAACATACGCAGGGCATAGAAGTTGCAGATTGTTTCCTTTCTGCCACCTTAGAGGGTTTCCCAATATCTTGTACAAAATGTATTCGCTTTATTTTGCCCAAGAATTATTATGTTGTATTAAGCACTGCAAAGATAGCCCTTATCTTTGAAATAGCAAACCTCTTATTAGAAAATTAATTATTTGGATTACTTTTTTCTTATTTTTGATTGGTCGCCCAAAATATTGTATTATATTTGCTGTACAATATAATACAATGTAATGCAAATAATAATATGGAAGCAGTAGTAAGAAAACAAACTTCGTTCCGCTTGCGTGAGGATTTATTGCAAATCTTGCAGGAACATGCTAAGAAGGCAAACAGAAGCCTTAATAATTTTGTAGAAAGCACCTTGATGGATGCAATGTATTCAGAACCTAATGAAGAGACGGTTGCAGCCATAAACGAGGCGCGTTCCGGTAAATATGCCGGGGTTATTGATACGACAGATTTTGGCTCATTCAAAACAACAACAGAAAAGGCATGAGCGCAATAGACATTATTCGGGGTATTTTGATATACATGTACGGGCAAGACCACAACCCACCACACCTGCACATTAAAGACGGTGGCAACTGGTTTACTATCACTATCAAAGATAGGATGGTAGAAGGTAAGGGAACAGCAAAGACTATCCGACTGATAAATGAATACATAGACACCCACGAAGCGCAATTACTTGAAATTTGGGAAAAGGCGCAAAACGGTGAGAAAATAGAAAAGATTAAACGCTAAAAATAAAGGTTATGATACTATTAGTAGAATCCGCTGAATACATGGGTAAATACACTCTTTTGTGTACGTTCAACAATGGAGAAAGAAGAAAAGTAGATTTAACGCCACTCCTGAAATATCCGGCTTTCGAGGAACTGAAAGATGAAAGCGAGTTTGAGCGTTACGGGGTTGACGGTACAGTATTTTGGGCAAACGGTGCGGACATTGCCCCTGAATTTCTTTATGAAAATGGGACACCATATAAAGCATAATTATCTTTTGATACAGACGGAGATTGAGCTTCTTAAACTTGGAAGCCATTCCGAACTATTTGGGAAAAAGAAGTGAAAAGCTATTTATAACCAGTCTAAATTACAAAGATTTCCGTTAAAAATATTGTCAAAATGATTTATTAGGAATTACTTTGCAAACAAAACTTAAAAAAATAGATATTTGTATGAAAAATACGATATTTACACTTATTATATTTTTATTAGCGGCTTGTTCTTCTTCTAAAGAAAAAATAGATGCATCGCAATTTGTTGGGGATTACGAATTAAGAAGCTGTTTTGATGAATCTAATTTTTTCCCAGATGCGAAAGGAGGATGTGAAATTATAAACAATGAAGGAGTTGTAAAAATAGAAATGCGAGTAGATAAAAATTCAAATGAGAGCGTTTCTGTCTGTGGATATATTGAAGGAGATAAAGTTAGGTATGATAATGGAGAACTTTTTGGAGAAATTTTAAACGGAAAAAGTTTTTGGATATATCAAAATAATGGAACAGTATATGAATTTTGGAATAAATATTATAATGGGAATAATAACACAAATGAAGGAATTTCGGAGAGATGTATTGCTATAACCAAAAAAGGAACAAGATGTAAAAGAAAAGCTGAAAAAGGTAGTTTATATTGTTGGCAACATAAGTATAATCATTAATTTATATATACATCATGAAAAAAATATTATTTTTACTGACCATTTTAATGTTTATTCCCATTTTGGGAAATTCACAAACTATTAGAAAAAAAATTGCAAAAAAAGGAAATATATTTATCAATAAAACAATTGTAGACGGGGGAGAACCTATATATTTCCTCATGGGGCAAAATTCGGAATATAGTAGAATTATAGATATTGTATCTCCTTTGTATGGCAAGAAAGAAGATGTGATTTCTTTTTTTGAAGGAGCCATAAAACTATACAATACTTATAAAGGAGAAAATGTATCCGATGAAATAAATAATGTTGAAGTAAGTTTATCAAAAGTGCTTGGAAGTACAGTGATATTTGTTCAAGACAAAAAAAGTAATGGGTATTTAACCATGAAAAAAAAAGATTTAGATTTTTTCTTATCAAAAATGAAAGAAGAATGAAAATATAACAAACTGTATATGCATTTCCTCTCAACTGCTTATTTAAACAGTTTATAAATAATAAAGCCAGACACTAAGTTTGGCTTTTTCTTTTTCTCTTCCTTTTTCTGGTTTTCATTTTTGCCTTTCTTATTTAGAAAATTCTAAATAATTCAATATCTTTGTATCACCATGTGATGTTGCATGGCACTCAAAATTAGGACTTATGGCAAACGAGTTTGTAATTACCGATGTAGTAAGCGATAAAGCTTTAAATCAACTAACCAGCCTGACTAATAAATTTACGGAAGTTAAAAAAGCATATGCGGAGTTAGGGAAAGAACTGGCTAAATCTTATAGTATTCCGGTTTCTAATTATGACGACTTGACTAATAAGGCAAGATTATTTGAAGAGATTCAAAAAAAGTTAATTACAACAGAGAAAGAACTTGCTAACATCCAAAATGAATATAAGGCTCTTTTAAAAAACATTGCAGAGGAGACCCAAAAAGCCACAAAAGAAGCTTTGGAGCAGGCTAAAGCAAATGATTTAAATGCGCAAGCAGAGTTAAAAGCGGCTAAAGTAGAAACGGAAAGATTAAAGCAGCAAAAGATGCTTAATCAAGAAAAGAAGAAACTTAAAATTACCACGCAAGAAGCTATTGCTTTGACAAATAAAGAGGTTCATTCTATTAATGAGGCAAAAGAGCAAAATAAACTGCTTCGCATTGCAGTTTCCCAAGTTACTGATGCAGAAGATAAAGACAACAAAGTGCGTCAGCAATTAAATAATCAGATAGCTAAGAATACAGAGTATATACGCAGAAATACTGATTCATATACTAAGCAAAAGATGGCTATTGGGGCATATAAGAACGAAATAAAGGCTGCAATAGTCGAATTACAAAACGGAAATAAGACGTTTAAAAATTTAGGAATTGTCGCCAAAGGATATGGAAATATCTTAAGGTCAAATGTAGCAGGCGGACTCAATGAAGTTAGAATTGGGGTAGGTTCTATGATAAAGGGAATGGTTGGAGCACAAGCTGTTATCAGTGGGTTTCAAAAGCTCATAGGTTTATTTAAGTCAGGTGCTCAATCTATTGTTGATTTTGAAGCTGCAAATAGCAAATTAGCAGCAATTTTAGGTACTACATCTAAAAATATAAAAGACTTGACAACTGATGCTCAACGATTAGGTGCGGCAACTAAATATACAGCATCACAAGCTACTGCCTTACAAATAGAACTGGCTAAATTGGGATTTTCTAAAAATGAAATTCTGCAATCAACGGAGGGTATTTTAAAATTTGCCCAAGCTACTGGCGCAGAGTTGCCAGAAGCAGCAGCTCTTGCAGGTGCTGCACTTAGAATGTTTAATGCAGACACATCAGAAACGGAACGATATGTATCTGCAATGGCTGTTGCTACAACCAAGAGCGCTTTGTCTTTTTCTTATTTGCAAACAGCGATGCCTATTGTGGGTCCAGTGGCAAAAGCTTTCAATTTTCAAATAGAAGATACTTTAGCCTTATTAGGGAAATTGGCAGACTCTGGATTTGATGCGTCTATGGCCGCGACAGCTTTAAGAAATATATTCCTTAATCTTGCTGATAGTAATGGACTATTGGCTAAATCATTAGGTGGAGCGGTAAAAACATTGCCTGAACTTGTGAATGGGTTAAAGAAGTTAAAAGAGCAAGGTGTGGATTTAAATACTACGCTTGAACTCACTGATAAAAGAAGTGTGGCTCAATTCAATACATTGCTTACTAATATTGATGCGCTTATCCCTTTAAGAGAACAGATAACAGGAGTTGAAGAAGAACTTGGGAACATGGCAAATACTATGGGGGATAATGTACAAGGAGCAATTCTTGGATTGTCTTCGGCATGGGAAGCATTTATGTTGTCTTTTATGGAATCTACTGGGCCAGCAAAGAATGTTATTAATTTTTTTGCAAGAGGTATTAGAAATATAGCCAATGACTTGAAAAATACAGAACAATTACAAGACGATTACAATAATCGAGCTGTGTCTATGGCTCAGAAAGGAATGGCTACATCTGACGTGATAGAGAAGCATACAAATCGTATGCAAAGGTTGTATAAAGAAAAATTAAATGAGGGTATGAAAGCAGATGAAGCTGCATTATCCGCTAAAGAAGAATATCTTGAAACATTAAAAACTCAACTCATGTTTGAGAACAATGCCTATGAAGAAGCTATAAATAATAGAAGAAAAGAAGAAAAAGCATTGGATAATATAGGATTTTTTAAAAAAAATACAGAGCGTTCAAAGGATCAAATAAAAGAAAGTATACATAATTTTACAGTATTAGCTTCCGGAAAAAAAGCATTAGCATCAATTACACAAAGTATAATTGATGAGCTGGATAAACTTGATTTACGACAAACAGAAGCTATTGGCAATATAACACTTCCGTTAACGGATAAAGAAAAGAAAGCTTTGGAAAAAGCCGCTAAAGAGCGTATTCGCATTCGTGAAGCTTTACAACAATCCGAACTGGATTTAATGGATGAGGGATTAGAGAAAGAACTTGCTAAAATATCATTGAATTATAACAAGCGAATTGCAGCTATTAGAGGCAGTTCTAAGGAAGAACAAGCAACCAGAGAAAATCTTGCAAAAGCAATGCAAGAAGCTTTGGAAGATAAACAATTATCCTATGGACTTGATAAAGAAAAGTCTCAAATTGAACATAAATTAGACATTGTAAAAAAAGGGAGCGAAGAAGAATATAGATTAAGATTGGAATTACTCGATAACGAAAGGGAGCAAGCTATAAATGCTGCTATAAAAAACGGAGAAGATGTTTTTCTTGTTGATGAGAAGTACAAAAGAAAACGATTAGATTTAGAAGAAAGGTACGCCTCTGAAAAGAATAAGAAAATACAAGAATCTTATTCTTTTCAATCGGTTATTATAAATGCTGCAATGTCTAAAGAATTAGATGAAGCAGCTGCACAATATTCTCAAGGTTTAATAAATAAAGAAGATTATGAAAGGAAGAAGCAGGAAATAACAGAAAAATATGCTATAAAGCAAGCACAATTAGCCATTGATTTAGCCAAAGAACAACTAAATACACCAGGTCTATCGGAAGAAGATAGATTAAAATTGAAAGAAAAGATAGCACAAGCTGAAATTGCCCTTGCAGAAAAGGTTAGGGATGCAGAAATAAACGCAGTAGATAAATCAGCTGAAGCTAACAAGAGGAAAATGGATAAAATAGCAGAAACTATTCAAGCTATATCTGATTTACTGGGAGGATTTGCAGATTTGGGAACTGCTATTTTTGAAAGAAAGATGGAAGAAGTGGAAGCTGAACAAGATGCTAATGATGAAGCATATGATAGAGAAGTCGAAAGAATAGAAAAACTTGAAGAAAATGGTGCAATCTCCACCGAAGAAGCGGAAGCTCGTAAACGTGCCGCGGAGGATAAAACAGCAAAGAAAAATGCGGAGCTTGAAAAGAAAAAAGCCGCATTGCAGGAGAAGCAAGCAAAGTTTGACAAGGCTAACAATATTATACAAACGATAATGGCTACATCTTTAGCTATAATGAAAGCATGGACTAATCCATTCGCTGCTCCTGGGATAATCCCATTAATTATAGCACAAGGAGCAGTTAGCTTGGCGACCATAATAGCCCAGCCCATTCCCAAATACGCCAAAGGGACAAAAGACCATCCCGGCGGTTTGGCAATAGTAGGTGATGGCGGCAAGAAAGAGGGTATCGTAACTAATAACGGGCTTTTTATCACTCCTGATAAGCCGACATTGGTAGACCTTCCGGCGCATGCGCAGGTAATCCCTGATTTATCATATATTTATGACCGTAGAGGACTTACATCGGATTATGGTTTATTGGAACAAAAGCTAAAGAATATGAGAGAAGAGGGGATTGTTGTTAATGTAAACAACGATTACAGCCGACTTGAAAGAAAGATGGAAAGCAATACCAAACAATTGCAGAACATTGGTCGGATTATGAAGAAAGCCAACCATATTGCGGATTATAATTGGATTTCAAGCAGAGTATAAGATATGATATATAATGACTTAAACAAAATATGCCTTTCCCGCTTTATAGACATATTCCTGGGGGATATTGATAAGGTTGTTCAAGGCGGAAGATATAGTATCAGAGAAAAGGCTTTGGCGGCCGAGAAGCTATGCAATGAATACTTATCAATAATAGGGGGAAAGTCTGTTTCCGCCCAAATAAACCGGAAAAATGAAGTGCTGAAAATTCAAATCCGATTAAACTGCCTTGCCATATGTCAGGAACTCATTTCTTCCGGAAACTGGAGTGATGCTGTAGAAGTCATGTCTGCTTTGGGTTATAAATTCAGAGAGGACGAACATGATAAGATAAAGAACCGGATAAGCAGCGTTTCCGCTTCTGACAATTACCGCCTTGCAAAATTGCAGGAAACATCTCCGGATATAGGGAAAATAAAAATGGATAGGGAATATTTTACCAAAGAACGCGTTTCTTTAATGTCTCATGTAAAAATGCACATTGATGAAAACACGTTCTCCGCCAAAGAATATGCCTATATGGTCAGGCGTATGTGTGATGACATAGATGCCATGATACGTTCAACTTCAAAAAAGAAATAGATATGTATTACAGATGTGAACTGTTGATAGGCGGAATGACATATGACGCCACAAATGAGCTTGTTAATTGGGACGATGTAGAGATGTCTTTCAAGAGAGGGGATTATGACGGAGTTGTTCGTAGTTTTTCCACAAAATTTGAGTTTGCCAACGGCGCTTATTCGCTATTGCTGAAAGAATATTTGTCGAATTACCTGAACTCATCCGCAACACTCGTGTTTTATACCCGGAATAACTCATGGCTGTTAAATGAAAAGTTCAGATGCGCTTTGGACTACTCCACATTTTCCTACAATGATACGACGTGCGAAATAAATGCCGTCGACAACAGTCTCGCAAGCTTGATTAAAGCAAAGAAAGGCACGCAGTATGAATATCCGGTAAAAGAAATAAAGGAGTCCCAACCTTTGGATTATGACAGATTGTTGATGAACAGTGATATAAAATGGTCTATACCAAGTGACGCAGAGGAGCCTAATGTTTCCCATGTAATGACTGCTTATCCTAATGCTTATTATACTATTCCTTTTTATATGTTAGGACAACCGGAAATTGCGACAAAGGACATTGTAGAGGTTTTTGATACGGCTGAAAACCGATTTGAAAGTACGGAAAGTCTATTCGGAGAATATCTGTTCAAAAATATATCTGACAGGGATTTGACCATACGAATAAAAGTAAAATTCAGTGTATTCATTACGTATCAGAGACCAGGCGTATCCTTCCCGATATATATACGGCTTTCCTCTTATAATGAAAATAGTAAAGAGCTTAAAATATATTATCAATCCGCTACAATTCAAACATTTAATACATACACTGTCGATATTGATGAGAATTTGACAATATCTCCAGGTGAGATGATTAATTTCAATATAGCACTTGCAAAATCTGACCCTATATATCAAAATTTTCCCGTTAATTTTAAATTCAACAGTCTTGACACACCGTTAAATATAAGTTTTTCCGAGCGTGGAAAATCTGTAAAAATAGATTGTATCAGTCCTAAAGTATTGCTTAACCGTTTACTGAGGTCTATAACTGATAAGAACAATGTAACGGGTGAAATCGCCACCGGAGTAGATGAGCGTTTAGACATGGCGATGATAGTTCCGGCAGAAAGCATACGAGGACTTCCCAATGCCAAAATATATACATCTTATACCAAATTCGCCAATTGGATGAGCGCGGAATTTGGGTTTGTCCCTGTAATCGGTGACGAGAAGGTGACATTTGTTCATCGTGATACTTTATTCCAAGATACAGAAATAAAGGACTTGCAGGACAGCACTTCCGATTTGGAATACAATGTGAATGCCGGACTGGTTTATTCGGGGGTAAAAGTCGGGTATGACAAACAGGATTACGACAGTGTAAATGGTCGCGATGAATTCCGCTTTACCAATGAATACACCACCGGCATTACATTGACAGATAACGTATTGGAATTAGTTAGCCCATATAGAGCCGATGCTTATGGTATGGAATTTCTTGCGGAAAAAAGAGGTGAAGATACGACTGATAGCGACAGTGATAATGATATATTCTTTGTTGGAGCATCACTTGACGGAGAAAAATACAAGCTTGTAAGGGATGGATATACAATATCCGGTGTCATATCTCCTTCTACTATGTTCAATGCCATGTATTCCCAAAGGCTTATGATTGAAGCAAACGCAAGGTATATAGGTGCTTTTGCCAACGCGTTGGAGTTTACATCATCTGACGGTAACAGTGATGTGACAATCAATGGAGTTAGCGAAAGGTCGAGTATTGTATTGGGAAACAAACTGTTCACAGTAGGAGAACTTTCCGTCAAGACCGGAGATTTGGAAATACCGTCAGACTTGACGGGTTACATTCGGGTGGAAAAGAACGGGCGTATCTATAAAGGCTACGTAAAAAGTGCAAGCTATAATTATGGACGACCGGAAGCGGTAAAATATTCTTTGATAGTCAAGAGTGTGGATTAATAGATGAGGAGATTTCATATAAGTCTATCAGGCACTCGTTATTTTACAATGTATTATTTGGAATTGGTCTAAATAGTATGTATATTTGCGCATGATGTGTGAAGTTGCACATCACTATAAAAGGACGAAAAGACATGGTAAAAGTTGGTGATGTTTGCCCTCTTTTTTTCTCACCTGTAAAAGATAAGTTTGGGCTTGATATGGACTATATTCAGAAGTTCCACGCTTCTGATAAAATCCATATACAGGTATTCACTAATGCTTCTGAGGAAGTTTCAGCGAGCCTGAACAATCTTGCCGCAGGAAATTCTACACCAATATCACTTTCCACATATAATCATAATGACAATGTAGTGATGTATTACGCCATTCTTCGAGACTTGGAGGATGCCGTATATACGGTTACAATCAACGAAGATACATCAGAACCTTTTATCGTATGCTCCTCTGATGACTTGTTAGAGGAAACTGTGCTTATCCGTTATTCCCATAAAAGCAATAACTCCGCTTTTGATAACATATTTTGGGTAGATGATATTCAGCAAGTATTTAATTTTCGTGTGGAAGCAGGATTTAAACCTGGAGGATATTCCCCTCGAATAGATAATGAGCAATATCGCAACCAAATGCAAGAGATAGAAGAATTATACGCAGTACCTTATGATGTATATAATCTTACAATAGGAAATTCAAACGGTGTCCCTTATTGGTTTGCAAAACACATAAACCGTATTTTATGCCTTTCTATGGTGGAAATTGACGGGACAAGATATGTCCGTTCGGAAAGTTCTGTTCCGGAAATGACGCAAGTTATTGAAGATAGCCAGTTGTTCCATATAAATATGGCTCTTGAATTACAGAATAACGATATTGCAGGTATTGGCGGCTCTCCTGAAGCTGGTTCTTCCGCCTCTTTCCCCGCATTCCTGATAGACCACGCCAAAGATGGAGAGATGTTGCAATTCAGCGCAGAAAAAGCTGCATTTACTAATGTTGATAAGGTTGAGGTATGAAAAAAAGGCTTAGTAAAATATTATGGTTTGGTGATGCTCTTAATGAAAACAATCAGGCAGCTCCCCCTGCTTTATCTCCGAGTGATGAAGAGCATTTACAAGGTCTGAATCTCGGGGAAATATATATATGCGTCGCAGATGCCGACCCAGCACTGTTCATCAGGACTTCCGCCGACCGAATTGTCTACTTTAAGGCTCTTGATATAGAGGCTTTATCCAAGTTCTTTATAAGAAAAGACAGACCGGACGAAGCTGGATTTTTAATAAAGTTCTTAGGTGGATTGTTTTCAGACTACATCCAGTCCATGAACTTTTCTTCCGGTGCTCTCGGTGAAGGCTTTGTTATTAAAGTAGACAGCAAGACGGGAGACAGCTATTTGGAAGTAGACCATATGTTGGCACGCAAAAGTGCCACGTTTATTGAGTTGCTGATACAGCGATTACGCCAGGTTGGCGGTCAGATAATACTTTCTCCCGCATCCATGTCATGTTCTAAGGTAGAGGAATACGATACCTTTTACCGCTGTTACTTCGAGAACACAGACGGGGAAAAGACCATTGTTCAGGAATTTGTAATAGGAGACCAAGCCCGCAGCCAGACATTCAACATCAAGCCAGGCGTACATGAGAATGTCTCTAATACCTACTATTGGCGGTTGGTGACAAGCGTAGGTGACAATTACATAGACCTTTCGAAGAGCGACTGTGACACGGGGTCTGCCGCACCACAAGCAGGCGATGACATTGTACAGTTAGGCAACCGGACGGATAAGACCAGACAGAACGCCATCGTATTGGCAGCATACGGGAATGATACTCCGAGCTTCCGTCAGTATGCAGGGATTGATTCTTATTCTTTGACTGGTAAAGAAGTGACAGCTTTCAGTCCTAATGGGAATAAAGTTACTGGTGACTTTATCCTGAAAACGGGTGTGAATATCCTTACCCAGTTCAAGATATTGGAAGATTTGATTTACTCTGAAATCTCCAAAGTGCTTGACGAGGTGCAGGCAGAGGATAATTACCTGTACAATGCGGCATTTGCAAGCAATACGAACGGTTGGGAGACAAAGAACGATGTTCGTTTCTTTACTGTGAACGGAAAGTTCTTATTGGTTAACGACAAGTTCTATTCCCGCAAGGATGCCATGGCTGCCGTTATCAGAGACGGGGATAGAAACGTGCTTCGTATTCTTTCTTCCGGAATTAAACAGTCAAATGCTGATTTAGCCAATAAACCGACCTATGAGGAAGGGGAAGAACCGGGAAAGTTCTTTATCTCTTTCCGGTATAAGGTAGCTACAGCCGGAACGCTGACAATAGGATTTCCCGGTCAGAACCTGCATTTCACCGAACGTCTTGAACCGAGTGAGGAATACGCAATGAAGGAGTATTCCGGCACATGGGACGGAACGGGCGATTTCGAGTTGAAGTTTACGGGGGATATATACATACACTCGCTGGCTCTTACCGAAAACGCATTCGAGGATTTATATACAAAATTAAGTTCCGAAATAAAGCAGACAGCGGAAAGTATCAGGTTGGAAGTAAAGGAACTTTCTGAAAGTAATAATCAGAAGTTCTCACAGATTGAGCAGACAGCGGAAAACCTCAAATTGTCTGTTACAAAAATAGAGGAAGATGTAACGCAGTTGGGGCTGGACATCAATGGAGTTACCGATGAACTTAAATTATATGTCAAAAAAGACGGATTAGGTTCAGAAATCAATGTGGCACTTGATAACATTTCCGTGGTTTCCAAAAACATATACTTTACCGGAGATATATCCGCCAACGGGAATGTGTCTATTCAGGCAGACGGGACAATAAAGGCTATTGGTGGATATTTTGAAGGAGAGATAAATGCAAACAGCGGGGTGTTTAAAAATGTAAGAACTCCTAACAACTCTTTGGTGATAGACGAAAATGGGAATGTTAGCATTGTTGGCAAAATATCAACCGCTTCGTCAGGTACAAAAATAGAAATAAACCCAAATTCAAACAGCATAAAATTTTATAATTCAAAAGGATATGATGTGGGTGGAATTTCATTCCTTGATAGTGGAGGCGGAGGTACTTCTGTTACTTACCCAAGATTAAAATTAGACAATATAGCAAGTGATGGCAACTTAACTGCGTCTACCACCCTTTTTGCAGGGTCATTGTCAATGATTTCAAATTTAAGTGGTTCAAGATACCAAGTGTCTCTTGGCATCAGCGGACTTTCTTTTTATAAAGATGGAAGATTAACTAAATCATACCCAAGCTCATGAAAAAGATAAATTTTAAACAATTACTGATTGCTACGGACATTACCCGTAAGCATTGTGAAAATATAGATTGTAGAGAGAATTTTGCGAATGTATTATACCGGAACGGTAACGGTATCGCATCGCATGCACTCGCTTTGAAGATATACAACTCCAATGAAGAGACAGAGTATACCGATGAAGAAGTATCCTTGATACAAGAGCATGCAAATGCTTTTTGCAAACCTTTTTTTATTGACGCGCTCAATCGTGCTATCAACAATCAACCGGAAGAAGCAACCGATAAACAGGAATAATTATGACTTGGACAGAACAGGATTATCAAGAAATAGTTGCCCGCCTTATGGCTAACTCCATAGGAGTTAATGAAGTACCGAATGCGGACAAAGCGGATGATGTAACGTCATTGCCTGCATTTAAACCTTCAGGAAGCGACAGTGAAGCTTCTGTGGTCAATTATCCTTTAGAATTTTTGAAAGGAGAACAAGGCGAGCCAGGTATACAAGGAGAACCTGGGAAGTCATTTAAGGTAGCTGGTGAATACGCCACCCTTGAAGCCTTGAAATCCGCTGTTCCCGATGGTTCGGCAGTTGACGGGTTCATGGCTGTAGGCACGGAAGCCCCTTATGATTACTACGCATGGGTGAACGGTGAATGGGTAAGCCAGGGGAAGATAGCGGGAGGAAATGTTATTGTTCTGCCGAGAGAAATACTTGACTTGACAGGTAGTTCCTCCTCGGAAGAGATATTTGCTACATTTGGCGGTATAGATAAATACAAGGATTTGCTTGAAAAATTGAGCGCAAATAATTACTTGGTACAGATTGGAGAACCGTCATTAGGCTCACTAAGACATATCTATACTCTTGTAGAATATTCTGTCAAATTCGCTTCAAACAAACAATCGGGAGCGTTATCTTTAAATATCTACAACGAAGACCAGCAGTTAAGAAGATTACATTTCTATTTGGAGGATAACGGCACTACAGCCCGTTGTGGGGAGGCAAGTACTTTCCAACTCGTCAAAGACTCCGACGTCCTCACCAAGACCAACACTTCATCATTCACCCCTACGGGAGATTACCAGCCGGCAACGAAGAAGTATGTGGATGATAAACACATTATGCTTACGATTACAGATGAAGCTCATATACAGTTGATTTCAAATCAAGAAACTTCAGGAAATGATGCTGAAACTAAAATATCAATAGTTTTTGGTGATGTACATTCTTTTAAAGATATTGTTAAGAAACTATTAACTACAAATACTCTTTATTTAAGTTCTAACAATAAAGAGATATTTAAAATTGGAGTAAGTCAAGTTTATTGTAATGAAGATAATAATGCTTACGAATTAAGTTTTATATTTTGTTACTCCTCTATTAGCCCCAATGAAATAAATATTATTACAAAAAGAATATTTATAGCTCTTAATCAAAATTATACAAATTATTTTATAGTTCGTGATTTAGTTCAATCCGACAACCTCACCACCCTCACCAAGAAAACCGCTGCCGAGTACGAGGCTATTGGCTCTAAGGATGCCAATACAGCATATTGTGTAACCGATTAAAACAACAATTATGAGTAACGAAAACAGTAATCTTAGAGTTGGCTCGGCTGGAGCTGGGCTGTTTGTGGGTAGTAGTCAAATCATGGCTGGGGGAGTAGCAAATTTACTAAAGGAGATTACCATTGCACCGGATTTTAATGCATCCAATACAACAAGCGTATTAGTTGCTAACCTTAGCAGCAAAGAGTTGACTTTAACAAGGAATGATGATGTTACTATCATTCCCAAACAGCACATCCAGTGGTATTCATACAGCGGAAACACGCATGTAAAATTACAGTCCAATGAGGATATTTATATTTTAACAATACTTCATATGGGAGAGACAACAAGCTATGATAAAAAAATAGGAACTAATCTTATTGACATAAATATGCCTATGAATATAGGATTTTATCAAGCCTTTATAATATTTGACAAAATATGATGAAACTAATCTTTTTAAACAGCCGGCTCGCCAAACTGATACTCTTTGGCGGCTACACAACAATCATGCTCTTCGGCTTCATCCTTACGAAGCTGAAAGAGTTGTCCGAAACAACTATCCGCCATGAACGGACACATCAGAAACAGTTCTTCGAGTGCATGGAGATAGCGGCTATCCCGTCTGTATTGCTGGCGTTCTATGTCAGTGCGTGGTGGTTGCTCCTTATCCCACTATTCTACTACATTCTTTATTTGGCAGAATGGTTTGTAAGCTTCGTATACCACCTGTTTACAGACAACATAATAGGCAGCGGTAAGGTAAACGCCAACGCCTATCGAGCGAGCGCATTTGAGATGGAAGCCAAACTCAACCAGGACAATCCGAACTACTTGAAAGAACGTAAATGGGGCGCATGGTTCAGATACTACGGCAAGATATGAAAATCCCGTCCTACTCTCACGAGCAAAACGGAATGACAGTAGTTCGCTTATTTGATAAGAGACACAAAGATAGGAATAATTGACAAATAACGATAAGATGAGTACAGAAGTTGTAAATGCAGCCCTTCAAACAAGTAAGGGGATTAGTGATTTCGGAATGATGGCTATAACCGCAGGTTTTTTCCTTGTGTTATCAGCCTTGTTGATGGTGGCGTGTTTCCGTTGGTTTATGAATATGGTAAACCAGCTTATGACATCACAGAAAGAGATAAACCAAGACTATAAGGACACCATGAGGCAGCTATTGGAAGAAACCCGTGCGCAGAACGAGCGGTTGAACGTGCTATCGGAAAGTCTCATGCCCGAAACGCAGCTGCGTATAAAAACGCTAAGCAATGTATTCTTCGACCTTTCCGTTGAGAAGGTGTGCCGTATTATCAAGAAAGTGCGTGAAGAAAACCATATATCAGACAAGGAAGCTACTGCAAGAAAGATACGTACATTGCTTACAAACATACACGAGGACAGGAATTCAAAACTTGACTGCTTTTCGTATCGTGGGAACAGGCTTTCCGAATACACGGAAAGGAAATGGATAGAACAGGTTGCCAAAGCCGTTGAAGCGGAGATTTACAATGAAAACGGAGCGAACAACGGGAGGGCATACACGAATGTAGAGTCGGTCTATGCGAATATAAGATTAGAATTTTATCACAATTTGAATGAAAGATAAGGAGTAACAAAATGAAAAAGAAACTGATTATCGCAGCGATTGTTATCGCTATCATCGTGGGAGTTATGCTGTACATGCACTACACTCCGTTTTGGGTGAACCTGACTACTGTTGTATCATTCGGTGTCGGTGTTGTTGCCGGATGGGTGGCTCGTTTAGTTTATGACAAATATTTTAGAAAGGAGAAATAACATGAGATACTTTACAATTGCAGAACTGGTTAAAAGCGAAACGGCTGATAAGAAAGCTATAGATAACAGATTGCCGCAAGAACTGCTTCCCAATGCACAAGCGTTGGTTGACAATGTCCTCGACCCGTTAAGAGAGGCTTACGGCAAACCTATCACAGTGACAAGCGGATACCGTTGCCCTGCTCTTAATAAAGCAGTAGGCGGCTCTAAAACGAGCGACCACATGAACGGGTGTGCTGCCGATATTGTCGGTACTCCAAATACCCCGAAAGAGAACAAAAGACTGTTTAATCTTATACAAGAATTGAAACTTCCCTTTGACCAGGTTATTGATGAGAAAAACTTCTCATGGGTACACGTCAGCCACCGAAGAGAAGGGAACAGAAACCAAGTATTGAAACTCTAAAAAGTAAACATCATGGCAGCAGAAGTTTTATCATTTCAACAAGAAGAAGGCAAAACAGCGTATTACGCAACGTTTGTCAGTGACGGTAATCCCGTTACCATACAGATAAAGAACAAGGGCGGAATGGTGACTGTATTTGCCAATATCGAGGGCATGAATCCTATCCCGCTTTTCCCAAATGCCAATCAAGCCTTAGGTCCTTCCAATGTGATATTTCGTCTTATTGGCATAGCGGCAGGTATGGAAATTACAATAAGAAGTGCTACGAAAGTGTCAGAAGCGAAAATGATTAAAGAGGGATAGCCTTATGAAACCAATCACTATCCCTCACATCAGCATTCCTATAATCGGCATTCCCGTAATCAGCATACTTACCATAGGGTTTCCCGGTGCTGGCGGAAATAAGCCGCATCCATTTCCTGACGAAGGGTATTTATTATTAGTCAATGACGCTCCATTGTTGTTGACTAATGAAGAGCCGATATTGCTTACAAGTAAAAATAAATAGTAGTATGGAAGAGAAAACAGAAAAAGGACAACAAATTGGACAACTCCCCAAAAGAGACGTTTTGACGGGTAATGAGCAGTTTCCATTTCAAGAAGACAGAGAAAACGGTTCTACTACTCCTAACGCCCTAAAGAGTTTTATCGGTTCCGGTCTTGCGGACGACGAAGACCTTGTGTCTGTAGACAAAGGGGAAAACTTAAGTGTTTTAAAATTTGCAGACCGTGCTTATAATCCTGACAGATTCAGCGGCAAGGGGTATAAGATATTGCGTAGGAATATTGTTGGTGGAAAGAATATTCTTACCCAGGAAATGATAAATCAGCCTGATACTATATACGAAATCAGGTATGATTTTGATTTGGATGGCGCTGAGATAAGCATTCCTGAAGGGTGTATTCTAAAATTTAATGGGGGGCGTTTTTTAAATGCGTTGAATATCAAAGGGGATGTAGAAAACAAATACTTAATGCCGGAATGGTTTGGCGCGTCCAACGACGGTAAAACAGACAGCTCTGATGCATTTAATGCAATCGTGCGGATATGTCGCAGTATAAGATGTTCCAATAAGAAGACTTATCTGTTTACCAAAGACATAGATGCAAAGATTTTGAATGAATTGTCGATTGACATGAATATGTCTTCTTTCATAGATTTCCATATTGTCATAAACATGAATGATGGAATAAATGATTGGAGAACGGCATACTCTTCTATCGGGCTTTCAATCAAAGAAGGTTTTATCATGTCTAAAGGCAGCGATACGAAATACCGTAATTGGCAAATTCCTGTCATAATCAGTGGGGCTCCTGTACGTTTGGACAATATTAGTATAAGGCGGGCTCCTTATATACTGGCATTGGCTGATAGATATATTGATGTTATGCGTTGGCATAATGTCATTTATTATTCATGGGAGGACACCTATTCAGATGTAACATACCGGCTTGATGCTATAAATGTGGTGTTAAGGGATGGTACTATATCCAAAATGAATGAGGGACAGGAGTTAGCGGGAGATGCTTGGATATTTAATTCGGTAAATGAATTCAGAGGATATAACGAAAAAAGGACTTTTGATTATAAGTTAGGTACATTCAGAGGAGGAATGTATACTAACTTCATTAATTGCATACAAAGCAATATAGCATTAACTCAAAAAATCAAAGCTAATTTTACCGGCTGTCACTGGGAAGCCAGCGGAGTTACAATTGAAGGTGGTGGAGGTCTCATTCAAGCCAACTTTATAGGCTGTTATTTTTATATGAATAGCAGGATATTAAGTGAAAATCAAGGTGTAACATATATTGGTTGTTATTTTAGAGGGTTATGGGATAAAGCCGGAGATATGACAATGCCTGAGTTTTTGAATAATACTGATATTGTAGATATGAATTGCGTATTTCTCAACTGTAGAATAGGGGGAACATTGGTTGATACAAATTGGTACAAAGCCTGTTATTATAATTATAATAGAACGACTTCATTAGGTATGCGCCAGTATGTTATAGATGCTTTTAACAAAAAAAATATTGAATTAAGGGATATCGGTAACATTATTAATAATCGGGAGAATGGAAATTATAAATATACAATATATCTGTTGTGTGGAGAAAATATACCTATTGCCAAACGTGCGTTTAATATAGATATTACCGATAGTGATAAAGAGAAAACACCATATTTCTATATAAACCCTGGTAAGAACTATGGGTTTGAGGTATACAGAGAGTCACCTAACGGGAAAAAAGAAGTTGTTGTTGGATTCAGTTCGGTTAATGACGTTGAAACCTTATCGTTTCAGGATTTTTCAGACTGTGCGCTAATCGGTGAACATGATTCTACCTGGTCAACAATGAAGACATCGGTATTGCTGTGGAAACCAGTAAAGGACGACATACCGGACAAAACTTTATACCCGCATTTTTTTTACAATCAGGGAGTCTTGATGTCAACGAATGGGAATTTAAAAAGTCCGTTTCTTGATTTTTTCGCAATTCCATGTTTAAATGTAGGAATTACTTCACAACGTCCTGGCAATGCAGATAATGGTTTTCATTTTTTTGATGTGACCCTGCGTAAACCTATATGGTGGAACGGTTCTTCATGGGTAGATGCCAATGGAGCTACGGTATAGTGTTTTACTAATTATTTATGGTATGAAAAATAACATCTTAGGTGCGGTGGTCTATCTATCCACCGCCATAGTATTCGGTGGCAGCACTGCATTGCTGATGCTCTTTATCAAGGAGAACAGCGACCGTTGCCACTACTATAACGGCAAGTGGAATAAAACGGACTTGCTGTGTGGGGTTGCTGCAATATGTGTAGGCATGGTTGTTAATCATTATCTGTTGAGGTTATGAAAAAACTACCCTGGCTATTAGTTGTATTGCTGGCCATCGCTTGTGTGGCGGCGTGGTTCCGCCCGCTCAAGCCTTTGCCGGCAGAAATACGTACCGAAACAAAGATACAGACGGTTGTCAAACTTGATACAGTTCTTATCTCCGCACCGATAGCGGTCTTTTGGCAGATATTGCTGAATGACACAGTACGTATAGGTGATACCTTGCTTCATCGCAAACGGGTTGTGTATGAAGATAGCTTGTACCGTGCGGTGGTGAGCGGATATGTAGACCCACGGCTGGATAGCATAAAGGTGTTCCCAAAGACCGTTTATCAAGTGGTAACGAATGACATCTATCATCCGGTTCCCATCAAACTGAAGAAGAAGCGTTGGGGGCTAGGGTTGCAGGCTGGGTATGGGTATCCAGGCGGCATGTACGTAGGCGCAGGAATAAGTTATAATCTATTTGTATGGTAAGAAAGAAATTAACGATGTAGAAGTTGGCTTGTAGCTGACACTCTTTCGGGGCTTAGAGTAAAAAGAAAGCCCCCAACGTTCAAATAATTATTGCCACATAAAAATTTGAAAAAAGCATAAGACACCGCACGTTGGAGGCTTTAATATCTTCAACACGGTATCTTATGCTTTGTTCGTATATAATCAAATATTTTATGTGGCAGGGCAAAGATAAATATAAAATTCAGAAAAACTATGTGTAAGTCAGAAATCTTTGCCGAAACAATCAATCTAGTGGCGCAGGAGACCGAAATACCCGCCAGCCGAATACTATCTTCGGATAAGGATACGGAAACCGTAGACGCCCGCTATCTGCTTGTACAGTTGCTTGTTGAAAGGGGAATGTACCCTTCACAGATAGCTCCTAAAATTCACAAGACCAAACGCGCGATAAACTACATGATTTCCAATTTCCAGGAACGTATGGAAGGCGGGAAAATGTTGAGAATATATTGGGAAAACATTAGGAAAGCGTTGGGAAACAACTGATTTCATGGCAGTATCGGTATTTATACTTTTGTGATGCGGTTGATTTTGACCGTAATACAAAATATAAATCTCTATGGAAAGAACGTATGTCTTCAATCAAGACGGGAACAACGGAAATGGTGGCGGAAGCAAATTCGACATCATGGCTATGTTGCCCAACTTGATGGGAAGCAAGGGTGTAGACCCCGGACTTCTCGCTTTACTGAACCAGGGACGTGGCAGCCAAGACCAATGGGGCGGCTCGTGGTGGTTCATCTGGATTATCCTTTTGTGGTTCTGTTGGGGCGGCAACGGCTTTGGCAACCGCTTTGGCAATGGTGGCGGTCTGCCTGCCGAGCTTAACGGTGATGTCGGTCGTGAATACCTGATGTCAGCCATTCAGGGCAATGGCAATGCCATCAACCAGCTTGCTTCTTCTTTGAACTGCTCTACCCAACAGTTACAGAGCGCCCTGTGCAACATCCAGGGACTTATCGCCAATGTAGGAAATCAGGTGGGCATGTCAAGCCAGCAAATCATCAACGCATTCCAGTCCGGAAATCAGGCTGTTCTTACTCAGATTGCAGATTGCTGCTGCAAGACTCAGAACGCCATTACCACAATGGGCTATGAGAACCAGCTTGCGATGTGCAATCAGACCAACGCGCTTGTCAACACAGCCAATCAGAATGCACTTTCATTGCGTGACGGTGCTACCGCCAATACCAATGCTATCCTTGCGAAGCTGGACGCCATGCAGAACCAGGCATTGCAGGATAAGATTGCGGCTCTTACAGCAGAAAAAGCTACTTTGACTGCTGAAATCTCCCAACGTAACCAGAATGCTACTATCCTGAATTCAGTAGGACAACAGATTGCTCCTTTGGCAGCAGGCCTGCAGGCATTGCAGTCCGATGTCGATGGAATAAAATGCAAGATGCCTAACACCGTTCCGGTTGTTTACCCTAATATTCAAGCCATCAACACAGATTGTTTCCGTGCTGCGGCTTTCGGTGCTTACGCCGGTGATGCAATGTATGGACGTGGCGGTTGTGGTTGTAACAACTACTGGGGTTAATTCCGGTAAGAAAGGGGGTAATTATGTGGCCTAACTTTTTTACAGGATTTCCTTTCTTGTTCCCTACTATTGGAAGGGCTAATTTCAATACCCTTCCTACGGTAGCCGTAACGGTCGGCACGGAGAACGTGACTTTGGAACTTCCTAACCATGCGTTCCGTAACAGAAGCTATGTAGGCGGTTTCTATGTCAGTCTCCGCCAGGCAATACCTGCCGGCACGACTGCTACACTCCCGATACTGATAGGGACTAATGGGGATACAAGACCGTTGCTGGCTTACAACAATGAGCCGGTGACTGTCGGCAACCTTGCCGGAACGGGTATCTACGAAATTCACTATAACAAGTACACCAACGAACTGTTCCTTGTTAACGGTGGGCATCGTCCGACAACCGCATCGGCACCGACTCCGACAGCAGAAGCAACCGCTCAAAAGAGCAAGTAGTTAACATGGGGCTTTGTGGTTGTTTCCAAAATGGAAATAGCCACACCCCTTTAAAATCAAACCAATATGTTTCAATCACTTCGTACCAATAACCAGTTGTATATACTTCATAAGGATGCTAACCCGTTTATCGAATACGGTCCGGTAGTCAGCGTTTCCGCTCCCAAGCCGAAATATCCTATGGCATCCCCTATGGGACAGTTACCCCAAATGGAAATGGTTGTGGATGTCGTTGTCTGTATCAACGGGCAGAACACGACTTTCCAAAATCTACCTGCCGGCATGGATATAGCCGACTTTGGACAGAACGGTAATATCGTAGTGTCATGTTCTCGTGATGCGATGAACAACGAGGTCGCTTCTATGAAGCAGAAAAGCATAGACATTATCAATAGCATGGACTTCCACAATTCCGTCATTGCGGGATGTGACAAGATGCTGACGCTCTTGAACCCCGAATTTGCAGAGAAACAACGTCAGGAGCAGGAAATATCATCTCTGAAAGGGCAAATGGCGGAAATGAGCAAGAACATGTCCGACCTTATGGAATTGAACAAACGGCTTATGGAACAGCTCGGAGTTGCTGAAACATCTAAAACAAAGAAATAATATGGGAATGTGGGAAATATTGGAAGAAGGGCGCGGAGAATATGACCGTGACTTCGGTATGAGAGGCGGTAATCCTATGGAAGAAGCCTATAGAGAGGGTTGCCGTCATGGTTACGAGAGAGCCATGCGTGAGATGCAGGGCGGTGAAATGGGCTATCGTAACAGCGGTGGTTCACGCGGTGGAAGCTATAGCGGCGGCTCAGATATGGGCGAACGCCGTATGCCGGGTTACTTCCCGGAATATCCGGTTTACAACGAACGCCGCGATTCACAGCCTTACGGTGATGATATGGGCGAACGCAGACGCAGACGCGCCAACGGAGAGTTCATGTAATGGAGAGGGGATTATTCCCCTCTTTTGCCAATCACTTAAAATCAGGAAAATATGAAACAAAGATTAGATACATACGACAGAATACCGCCTGCAATGGCTGACTATCTCAGCCAGTACGGATGGCATTTCAGCAAGAAGATGTGCCTATGGGCTGTTTCCCGCATGAAGATGGAAAACAAATCTACGGGCAAGGAGGAAAAACTTGAACCAATCAGCAAAGAGCAGGTAGAGGAACTTCTTAAAAAGTACAGTGTAAACCTGGAGAAAGACGCAGGATACGACAGCGTTTACGTGGCAAACATGGCGAAGTCGGATTACTACAAAAGTTCTATCACTGACGAAGCCCATCTCGCATTGTTCATTAAGGATTACATAGATGATGTGGACACTTACAATGGAATGCCTTTCACTCGGTTCTATGCCGATTGTATAGGCTCCGGCAATCCTATCATGTGGGAACAGATGATGTAGCCTATGATAATACAGGAATTTTACATACCGGATTATGATTGGGAAGTGCGTGTATATTATGCGGTGGACTGCTATTATACCGACCGCATCATCGCCGACCTTCAGCGGGTAGGATGCAGGGGGATGGATTTGGCGAATGCCTATAAGAACATGCGCTCCTGCAATCTGAATACGGGTATCACTTACTCCAATATCCGGAGCAGACAGACCGTAATGGTTATAGCTCTTACCTCTTCCCCGGCAGAGTTTCAGAACTCTTTCGACCACGAAAAGGGGCATCTATGCCGGCATATCTCACGGGCGTTCGGCATCGACCCATACGGGGAAGAGGCGCAGTACCTTAGCGGATATGTGGGACAGAAGATGTTCCCGGTAGCGAAGAAATTTTTGTGTGAACATTGTAGACGTAGCTTATGTGGAAAATAGTACAAGCCATTTTATCAGGCAAATCACGGGAAGAAGTATATAACATGCTTTCTCCCGAACAGAAAGAGACGCTGAACAGCCTTGCCATAGCAAATGGTATAAACCGCCAACAACGTAGAAAACTTGAACGTGATGCGAAAAAGGGATTACATAGATGAACTGCTTGAATTGGCGGACAATGTCCTTTACATGGACTATTGCCGCCTTTTCCGGGTTATCCAATGGAACGTTTAGAACGCTTTGAACGGGTTCTCCATTGGGTTATACCGCTTGCCGTTTTGGCGAGGGCATTAGCTTGGTGTCTCTAATTCTTTTACATCCTCTAAAGCCTTATATAGCACATATAGCGTACCCATGTGACATTTGAACAAGTCGGTAGCGCCTTCTTCTACGTATTGTGCGTAATCAAACACCAGTTCGATAAGCTCCCCTCTAAGTTCTTCGGGTGTTATGCTATGTTTGAATAATTCGTCTATTGCGCTAAGGTCGTATTTCTTCTTAGCGGGTGTTGTATTTCTTTCCATGATGAATATTTGTTTAGTCTTTTATTTAAAATGCAATTCGTTGTAAATCAAGTGAACTAAAATTTTTTATTTCACTCAAATGAATTGAATAAGGTTTGCTCACCTCGTTTATAAGGTGAGCAAGAATTAGTTTTAAGGTTATGCTACATTCATTAATGACAGCAATTCATTCGATGTTTTTAAGAACCATATAGGAGAAGGGAATGAAGCGTCTTTGTGTTGGTGCATTTTCCCATATTTCTCACCTTTCTTTGTGATAATCCATTGAGGAACGTCTTTCCCTTTGCTTTTGCTATGTCTTGTCACTTGTTCTATCAATCCGGCTTCAAGCAATCTTCTGTTTCCCTCTTGTCCACTCATACGCTTCCCTTTTTTATTCATAATTCCTTTCTGTTTGAGAAGCTCTGATATTGGTAGTGCCGCTTCCTCATCAACAAATTCGGGCAATGGCAATCCAAGAGGGTCAGCTATTTTTTGAAGCATACCTAAAGTGGAATGATTATCAAGATTAAGAAGCTTCTTAGTTTCCTTTACCCATGTAATTTGGTCTTTCAGCACTAACGACTGCTGGGGCTTCTTCTTGTCTTCAATAGTTTTATGAACGGCGTGATGGAATACTTCCCTGTACACCTCAAAAACGGCTCTTACTTTTCTTGCAATGAAGAACTCCATACAGGAAACGGTAAGTTTATAATCAATTTTATTACTACCTCCCCAACTTACTTCATCTTGCTTGCCATTTTGGGCAAGCGTCTTGTAATCAACCCCCTCAATAAACTGCTCATTTGAAGTCAATGCCCTAACAGCCTTTCCTTTTTCAGAATAGACTAAGGGCCAAACTTCATCGAGATTTACGGGAAACTCGTCATCAGATTGTGACAACTTTAACACTGCGTTGAAATACGCTTTGATTTCGCTTTCGCTACTCTCCTTTGATAAAATAATCTTTTTAGCCATAGTTATAACGAATTTATTGGCATTATAGAACAGAAAAACGGCTGTTCACTTCCCGTTCGTTACACTCCTTGATAGGCAGTTGCTACGCCATTAAGCAATAGCACGGGGTTAAACAGCCGTTGTATTATATATACAGCGTACTTACAAGCATAAAAAATGCCTGCATATAGCAGACAACCGTCTGCCTATCATAAAGTGTAACGCTGCAAATATACCTCTAATTTCTATAACGCCAAATAAAAAACTTAATATTTTACTTTTCTACCCCATATCATCGCGTTATACAGCGAAGTGGCATACATCTTAATCTCTTCCTTGCTCTCAAGGAAATCAACCTTAGAGGCTGCTATCATAGCCTCTGTATAAATCTCTTTGTTTAAAATATTATTCTCTTTCATGTTATCTGCATTTAACTTTTGTAAGTCCATACTTAGCCAACCTTAGATATATCGTCCTTACACTTACATTCAGCATCTCTGCCATTCTGCGGGGCTGTATATTTTCTTCCTTGTACAACTTGGTAATGTTTTCTTCCGAAAGTGGGTCGACAAAAGGTTTCTTCGGCTCTGCTATCCCCATCCGTTTACGTGACTTCGCTGCATATGCTTCATTTTGTTTGTCTTTTGTGACGTAAATAACAGTGGTCTTGTTAAGGCGTAGAGGGAATAGCCTTCTTTCCACTTCCTTGTGTTGTTCGGCAAGGCTTTCTACATCCCCGTTGACCGTAGTGTCAATCTTCTTGTATTTGTCCGGGATGCGGGAATGTCTGTCTCTGATCATTCTGTCTGCTTTTCTCATGACTTCTCTTCATTGTCTGAAAACACTAAATTTTGTACTTCTTCTTCCCATATATCTCCCTCATTTCCTTCAAAGTCAAGATATACCGTATCTTTAGGGCTTGGATTGTTGAAACTAGAAAGCAGCCCTATTACCTGCATGGGTATGGAAAGTCTTTCTCCTTGTGGTGACGGGAGTTTTATTCTCACCCGGTCACCGATTTTTAATTCTGTTATATCCATTATTTTATTATACTAAATTTATGATACCATTTATCTGCATAACTGAACCATTCTATAATGAATGATTTGCCGAAGAGGGTTGCTTTGTATAGTTTACTCATGCGTTTCTTTGTTCTTTAATTTATCAAGGAACTTGCTATCTCCCGAATAATTCACACCGATAGCCTTTTTACTTTCAACAATCTGTTCCAAAAGGGTTATAGCTTCCTTTTTCACTTCTTCTACTTCATTATAACCGCAGGCTTTATCAACCAACTGCTCCATAGTCGATTTAGGCTTGGAAAGCTGTTCTTTGAGCTTGTTTAATCTCCAGTAGCAGTAATCAATTGTGGCGATGTGCTCTAATTTACTCATGGTTATATTATTCATTTATAATTAATTCACACCAACTATTATCGCTTTCCCAAAACCATTGATAGCCGCCAGCGTGTTTACGCTTTCCGGAACAGCAATTCCTGATATTACGGGCGCAAATGCCAGTCTTTCGTTCCGCATCGTTAGAGGACTGGAAAACACCTTGTAACCGTCCGCTCTTTATAGCTACTACTTTCTTTGCATTGCAGCCCGCTATATTAGGGTTTCCCGTTCTCCCTAAGGCTAATCCTTTAATCATACTTTCCCTTTTATGCGAAGGGATGTAATCATCCCATTTCTTCCCCTTGTTATGGGGGATACTTCCTTTCAAAAACCGCCCGTTAATAGGGTTGCGGTTTAATCGCTGTGGAGGTATATATAATTCATTCATCTTTAAATTCAAGTTTTGGGTTACTGGTAGTCTCGATATTCCTTTTCTTTGTCTTAACCATTCTCCGATAAACATCATCAATCAATTGCTTAAGCTCATTGACGTAGCTTTCCATGCTCCAGCCTTCGAGTTGACACACCATTAAATCAAATTCTATTTCTTGTAGCAGCTTTACTTTAAACCTCTCGCGTGCAAAGACATTTACCCGTTGACGCACATTACGGTTAATCATCGGGTCTTGTTTAGGTTCTTTGCTATTGGGGATAGATTTTTTCACGGGGTGATGGTTGTCTGTTATGTTGTTAACATGAACATTCATAGCTTTTACAAGAATTCTTACTCCTCCGTTTAAGACGCTTTTCCCGTTTGTGTAAAAGTCGTATCCGGTCAAAGGAGAACCAGTATGCTTGTCAATGGAGAAGCCTTCAGGCGGTTTATCATAGAGTTCCCAATTCATGTATTTACTCATGGTTGTTTTATTTCAACAAATTCGGGTTATCGTGAATATTACTGAATCGGCCATTTATTCGTGGTTGTTTTTTGGCTATTTCTGATAATTTTTTCTTCGTTTCACTTGAATGATTTCTCGAAATTTCTTTAACATCAAAAATGCAGTCTACAAGTCCAGCTTTAAGCCTTTGCCATTGAAGTCTATAGTGTTTTGTACATAGTGAGTATTTACTTGAAGTTTTATTAGTACATCCATGAAATACACAATTATTCTTTTTCTTAGAAGAATGATTGTGATGACCCATCTCTTCGTGAAGTTTCGTATGTTCGCTCTTGGATATTAAAGCCAAATTCTCAACTCTATTATCAGACTTACAACCATTAATATGGTGAACATCTTCGCTATTAAACAGGCTTCGGCCTAAATGCTTTGCCATTATGATGCGGTGTTCCCTTTCATATCGCCGCTTATCGCTGTTCCAAATATGTACATATCCAAATTTATCAATATATTTTCCGCCTTTCCAAGCAGGACTAAGATTTCCAGTTTTGCCTTTTTTTGCACGACTAACAGCCTGTATGCATTTGTCTGATGGATAAGGCTTTTTCACATCAAATCCACACTCTCTAATAGCATTCCCCCAACTTCCGAACTCTTTTCTATAAGCCATATCACTTGGCATCAACGCATCCTCGTTTAATTGCCTCTTGGTAGGTATAGCACCATTCTTTTGTACATAATCCATTAATAACGAAATTAGTTTCGTCTTTGAGTAAATCTTTGTTTTCATATATATTTCCTATTAAAGTTCCATGCAAAGACAATATATCTCCTTCAAATACACAATTAACGCCGTTCTTATCACATAAGCCGGTGAACTGCCCAACAGTTTCAGCCCATACGTCATCGCACCGGCAGTCTTCCGGAGAATATATCTTTGCCTTGTCTGTGAGGATAAGTCCGTTTTCGTTCCTTCCGGCAGTATAGAAAAAAGAGAGAAATCCATATATCCATTTCCCCGTATCAGTACTTTTCCCTCTGAATTTTATTTCACGTTTCATAATCAATATCTTTTTCCGTGTTTGTTTTCTCTCAATTCATTGTATCCATATTTATTCTGTTTTGAGCCATACGGCAGACGTCCAACCGCCGTATGGCAATATTTATTTCTTCATTAACCCAATGCGCTCTTTCAAAGTAAGAAGGTAGTCGTGCATCTGTACTTTTTGAACCTCCATTAAAGTGACCTGATTTTCACCAGCTATTTCAACAGCATCTTTTCGGCCAAGAAACAGGACTAACTTATTATGTTTGTCCATCAACTCATTATATTCGATATACATACGGTCAAGAGGAGTATCAGCTACCTTGTATGCCTTTTCAAATACATCTTTAGGCGACCAGCTTTCATATCCATCTTCATAACGAACATGATAACCCTCATCGTCAAAATTTTCCGTTGACGGCTTTTCTCTGAGGAGATGTTTTCCCCACGCATCACCTCTTGTCATAGGTTCGGCTTCAATCTGTTTTGTTCCAATATACTTTTTCATATCAATATGGATTTTACAAAGCCCGTCCAAGGCTATTTAATTTATTTCTCTTGTCGTAATTACTCATACGGGGGCATTTCCCGTCACACCGCATGTTCACATGCACATTGTTTGCTACACCCGATATGAATGACCTTTTGTAGCATTGTCCACTGTAGGGGCTGTAATGCTTGCAGTGTTCCTGGTATTCTTTTCTATTCATGGTTAATCAACTAATTCAAATTCGTAAACGAAAACATAAGGGTTAGACTCCCACGTCCCTTTGCCGGAGACTTTATCTATGAGGGCGGCAAAGGCTTCACGAGGGGTGCAATAAGGCTGAATGTCCCCTTTATAATAATAAGCATCCATAAAATGTGTATCTGCACTTCCGCATTGTCCTTTGTAAATTCCTTCTTTCAGGCAATCTTTATCGGAGATGTCTTGCAACCGTTCTATCTTGATGTCGGTAATGCGGATATGATGGGGCATGAGGTCAGCGCGGACAAACATTTTATTTTTCCAACCGGGTGCAAATTTTGTTTTAGTATAAAATCCTATTCCGTCCCTATCATTAAGTGCAATTTCGGGATTCATCCCTAAACTTTCATAACATTGTGCAATGGCGACAAGTTCGCTAATTTTGTATATAGGCTTTATTTCATATCCATGAATACTCTCATAACCACTCTTCCAAAATACACTATTGCGTATTTGTTCTTTTGAAATTCTTCTCGTCATAGTCTTCCGACCATCCAATACAGCCTGGGTTAGGCTATATTTATCATTGAACATTATCTTCTTCATTGTATCTTTCTTTTAACTCTTTCAAAACAATCTCCATACCTTCATCCAGTCCTTTCTTGTAGCCTGATATATGCTCACCTATGTTGTAAACCAAGCATCCTGCAACGATAAGAGTAACTCCTACAGTCCTATGCCAATAGAGAAAGGATACACTGAACGGTGAGAATGTCAGTCGGAAATGACCGATGAATAATGCTGATATGATGAATATCGCAAGAAAAAATATTAGGTTTGCTTTCATAATCAATCCTCCACTTTTTCAAAGTGCACATCTTGTTTATCTTGTCTTTCAAAATACAAGCAATAATAATTACAGCATTCCGGTCTACCATTAAAGACGCATTTATCGCATCCGTATATAAAATCGCTATCTTTTTTCACGATAATTTTTTCTCCATTATATTCAAATACCTCTCCGATTTTTCTTTCTTGTTCCATAATCAAATCTCCTCTACTTTAAAAGATAATTTCTCAAGTTTCTCCATCTGCTTACGAAGAGAAGCGATTTTCCTAATCTTCATTTCTTCCGCCTTTTTCAACGCTTCGGATTTATCGGTGAATGCGTTTTCCCCTATACGGAAGTAAGAACATAAACCATCCCTTACATATTCTCTATCTTCAAATCTACTTCTAATAATATCTGTTTCTATCTCTTTAATACCTTCTGTTAAGGCATACTTTGTTATAAATACTTTTGCCATAGTTGTAATCATTTATAAGGTTAAAGTGAATTAAGAGAGGCAGCGGACACGGGGCGAACCCAATCGTCACTGTCCTGAATGTTGTCGTATCTAAAACCGTCGCCCCAACTGAGAATAAAATTGCGTTTGTTTCCTTTTCTCGTAGAACACCAATACCAGTCATCTTTCACTGGTTGTTTTCCGCAGATAGCTAAGGCTGCATTCAGCATAACCTTATGTTCATACCCTAAGACACTCTCTTGTAGTGTAGGAATGCGCCAACTTAATCCACATAAGTCCAATGCTATGACTTTCTCAGCAATTTCGCTTCCGGATGCAGCCAATGCTTTGGTATTGCCTATTCCATCGGTATCCTTCATGCCTTCTTCTGTGGTTGGATATATCTTTCCTGTTTGCTCTTTCTCCCAATCAAGAAGAATATGGGTATCATTATCCATATCTTCCGGATAGAAGAATAAAGCATTGCCATCATGGATAATAACTACACATTGTGCCTGTTCGTTTTCTTCATGCAGTCCCCAAAATTTAGGTTCTACAAAATTCTTATTGACGGTAAAGATGAATACACCATTACCTACATTTTCTTTTGTGTAAATTCCTTTGCTCATAATAGTTATATACTTTTATTCGTTAATCATTAAACAAATCAACAGCTTTCGCAACCCAATACCATATCACGAAATAAAAAGCGTATTTGGCTAATCTTTCGCAAGCTTGTGAAGGCTCTAACCCAACAATGAAATTCCACGTATTATACTCATGTACACAAATTAGATATGATATAATGATAGAAACCAGTATATATATAAATCTTCTCATATAAGTTTTAACGCTTCTTGTATCCCGGCTTCCAGTGCTTCCTCGTAGGTGTCATATACTTTATAGCCATTCCCTTTGTTTATTTCGTTCTCCATCCAGTCGCTTTCTTCTGTTGGAACATTGAAATCACAAAAAGAAAGCTTCCATCTTTTCCCAATAACAGGTTCTACATATACATACACACCTCTTATTTCACGCAGCCACTTTTGGGCGATATACAATACTGGACACAAAAATTCAACTGGTTCGTCATCTATTTCCGTACAACACGACACACTTTGCGGAAGGTCATATTTTGTAATAACCTTATTGCGGTCTATTAGGTGTTCACACTTCCAATTGAAGCCCTTATCTTTCAGCAGCTTCGCAGCCTCTAATGTTACGAGTTCTTCGGTCATAGTTCACTCCTCCTTATCTATCTTAATATCTGTCACTTTGCCACGATTGATAAAACCGCCACAGCTAAACAAATCGGTTATACATGCTGTGTAGTTCACCTCTGCGCATTTCTCGTACAGAGAGCATGAGGCGCAATGAATATTATCTTGTACCGCTTCATGCAGCACTCCGTCTATTATTATTCCGTTATTTACTTTCATACCGTTCATCTATTAGAAGTTACACCCAAACATAATACTTTGTCAGACACACCTATATCATCAAATTCAAGAATTAAATACTCTGTATCGTAAGGATAAGGGTATCTGCAATTTTTCAATTCTTCATCCGTTAATTTGCGTCTGACACGCATCTCTATTTCGTAATCATCGGAAAGATTCTCAATTATTTTTCTAAGTTGTCCTACGTTCTTTATTTCCATGGTTATTTCCCTTTCAAAATTTCAAGTAATTCTTTCGCTCTTTTATATGTATCAAAGCCTTTTATGTTTCTCCATTTATCAGAAAATAAGCCATCTTCTCGTACCTGAACCCAATATACTGTTATAGGGATACAACCGTTATATCCCTGACCTTGTATAATCCTATATCGTTCCATAACTTATAGCGTTAAAGTTATACTCACTTTTATGTGCTCTGCGGGTTCGACTGTTAGTTTCGACTCTGCATATTGCCGTACCGGATATATAACATTAACATTCATGCCTGTCTCGGCTTCAAGTTTTTCCAAAATATGAGCTATCTCCATTTCGGCTTTCGCTTTCTTGTTTTTTGCTTCTTCTATATCCATGATTATTTTCCTTTCAATTCATTAATTAGCACATCGGCGCAAGCAATAGCAAATTGAGCAACAGCTTTAGGTACTGTATGTTTCTCGTTTTCTTTATATGTTGCTCCGGAACAGGCATAACCAACTTCTTCTTCATTGCTTAGTATTCCTTGCATGGCAGCTTTCGCCAGTTCGTAACGCCTCTGTTCCCAATCAATATTATCAGACCTTTCTTGAAGTATTTCAACCTCATCAAAACTTAATTCAATAGGGCTCCCGTAACTATCACACTTATCAAGTGTGGCACGTGCGTAATCAGAAATATTGATAATTTCTCCAGTCTCTTTTATTCTCGCTTTCATTATTTACCCTCCTTTTCAACATATCCGTTTTCAATACACCAGCACAGCATCTCGTAGGCTGCATCTAATAGATTTCCGGCAACTTTAAAAATGAATGGTTCAGATATGCCTCTTTGGTAACTTATAGCCCAAGGACCAGCAAAAAGAGGCTCAACGCACAGCTTATACGTTATACAGAAGACATTTATGTATCGCGGCATCTTATCGAGAATGTCTTGCAAGGTGTAAGTGGGAATTATTTCCCAAAATGCACTATCTCGTTTTTGATTAATTACATCTTCATATATTTCAAGTTCCCATTTTGCATTTTTGTAAGAAAGAGCGTAGCACCAACACATGCTTCCATCGCTTGTATCCAACCCAAGCTCCTGCAAATGTTTCATCTGTTCGACTGATAATACTTGTTTTGTTTTCATAATTCCTCCTCCAATTTTTCCAAAAGTTCCTTGGATAACATTTCACAATAATAAATATTATCTATCATTGTGTCATCAGAACTTATATCTGCCTTAAACCTCTTAACAAGTACCCAGCCATACCATTTTTTCACTTGAACGTCAAAAATGTGGTCAAAAAGTCCGTATCTGTATATTCTGTATTTTCCCATATCTCAATCTCCTTTCTCCTTAATCCGTTCCAGTACATCCTTGTTGGCTTCGAGTATCCCCTCGAAAGAGGGGATGGGAAACCATGCAACAACATCATCTATCACTTCATCATAATAGCCGCCATTACTTTTCATCCATTTGTTTTCAGATGAAAAATACGCTTTGAATATATCACCATTCATAACCATTACAATACAGTCGCCAGATGTGTCGCAACCAGCCTTGTCCTCAACGCTTATCCACGGAGATTGCTTTGCCTGCCAGTCTGCACCTTTTATAAATGCAGCTTCTGCAATTTCATCATGGGATAAATATGTAAAATCATCAAGTGACGTATGTGTACCATAGGTGGTCAATGTTTCGGCACTTGCCATTCTTGCTTCCTTTGCAGCTTCTTCTACTGTCTGTTTCATAATCAATATGTTAATATTAAATTTCCACTTTTGTGTAATTACTAAAATCACAATACAAGTATTGACACCAACTACCAAAGCGATACTTGTCATTTAAATATCTACAACAAGAAGTCCATTTATCCTTTGCAATAATTTCGTATACTGCTCCTTTATGGATGAAAAGGTCGCCGACTTTTAAATTGGAAAGTTTAACTGTTTTCATTTCTTCCTTTCATTCCGTTTCCGATTGTCTTCCGAAACACGCATTTTGCACCATGATGTCTTGATGTGATACACCTTTCCGTTGCGGTAGATTGTCCTGTCATAGAAGCAGGATAGCAGAAGCAGCCTTCCGCAACGGCTGCATGCCTTACGCTCCACGCCATCCACTATCACCCGGTTCCTCGGTTTCCGCTTCACTATCTCGCACGGGCCGCATTCGATAGCGCCGTACTTCCGGCAATAGGCAAGGGAATGCTTGCCACATTTCGCGAAAGAGGTACAATCCGAACGGGGAACTGTCTGATGGATGTTCATACTATTTGCCTTTTTCTATAGATTCTATTGCTAGGAATATCTCATACATTACTTGTGGTAAAATCGCATTGCCGTATGCCTTTATCGATTCCTGCCGCCACTTTGAAAAGGCAATACCGTCCAATCTGGTGGAAATCCCATCATCTCGGCTACAAACAGGGGATTGAGTAGGGAAGTTTTCCCAATCAGGCGGGCACACAAATGGTTCAGTTCTGATGTCCGGGGACTGCCGTCTTTCCGGTCCTTTGCCGTTCCGGGATTGTGACAACTTGTCGTTGGTGTAGGTAACATTCCGTGGAAATCCATTAGGCTGTTCGGACGATTGCTTCCGTTTCTTCGACTCGCCATCGTTTTTGCACCTGCATTTTTCAAATCCTTCACCCGTTTTGCATGGTGTATGTCGGTAGACATCGGAGTTGGGAGCAGCTCTACCGGATAGAATGTTGTTTTCCCATTCCCGTTGCATACCTTCAACCCCTGCGTCTGCACGGTGGACAACAATTTTCTCTCCGCATTCAACCTTGCATTCATCGCCTCCTCTTTTGTATCGAAAAATCCGAGGTGAATCCTTTTCCTGTTCACATAGATTATCGCATGCCATTTGTTCCGTCCCTTCGGTTTCCTTACTCCTGAACCTTTCTTCCGATTGTGAAGATTTTCCCAATGAGCTAATATCCGAAGATTTTGCTTTCTGTTGTCCGTTTTGCATCTGTTGATATGGTCCACTTCCTCGTTTTCCTTCGGACAGCAAATCAATCTGTGCATCAAGATAGTCTTCCATTTCTTTCCATCTTCTTTCGCTCCGATTGTTCTGTAAACATACCCTGAATTGTTTATCTTCCATTTCCATTGATTCAGAAACGGAAAATCTTCCGAATCTACAAGTATATCCACTCCCGATGTTGTTGTTATTGTCTTGTATTCTTCTCGCAATAAAGAAGACACGGTCCCTTCTGTGCGGCGCTCCGACGGCACAAGCCGGAATAACAACCGGTTGGACGGAATATCCTTCACGTTCAAGGTCGTTACACACTGTTTCGACGACGTATTCCTGCTGATGCAATATTCTTTCTCGGTCAACCTCTCCGAACAGAGATTCTTCACGTCCCAACGCAGTTTCACTGCCGGGTTGTACCATCGAGAGGATTCCAGCAACGTTTTCACCAACAACCCAATCGGGCTGAATCTCCCGTATCGCTCGTAGCATTTCCGGCCAGAGGTAGCGGTCATCTTCCGCTCCCTTTCGCTGTCCGGCGCAAGAAAAAGGCTGGCAGGGGAAACCTCCGGTGAGGACATTGATTTTTCCCCGCCACTCTGTAAAATCTGTTTTCGTGATGTCTTCATAACTTTTGCTGTTTGGAAACCAATAATCAAGTATTTTTCTCCCGAACGGGTTTATTTCACAATGGAACACGTTTTTCCAGCCCATTATCTCGGCGGCTATTTCCGGGCCACCGATGCCGCTAAACAGAGAGCCGTGTGTCAATTCTCCTTTCTTCATTTCCATAATTCAGAACCACTCTTCATCCGCTCCAACCTCTACCGAAAGCCAGTCCATGAGGAGGGTTATAAGGTTATAAATCAGTTTCATTTCACTAAACTTTTATCGCGTTGGCAATATTATCCGCATCCGACAGCTTTCTTACCAGCACATCAAACGCCGCCGTGCACCGCTCTGTGTTCATATTGACCGTTTTCCCGATTTTCAAACTATCGGAAGCAAGGTTCATCATCCTTGCCACATTGGAAAGTTTCAGGTATTCCAACGTAAACCCGTTGAACCGTGCATCTTTCTTCTGAAGTTCTTTAATCCTTTCGTCAAACTGGATGCAGGCGTAATCACATAATGTCCTTGCAAGTTCGAACTTTGCAATCTCTGCGGAATGGGATATGCCGTTATCGTCGAGAACCTGCTTGAACTGCCAATACAGCATATCCACGTGCTTGTTCACTTCTTCCGTGTACTTGTCGTTGCAGTCGGCGAAAAACTCGCTCCGGTCTGAACCGATAACGCTGTTTACAGTACGCTCGTATTCCTTTCTTGCTTTATCGGCATCATTCAAATACCGCTTGAATACCTGTTTGTAATAAGGCGTTCTCTTCATCGCATGCAGACACTCTATAACCTGCCCGCAACAGATGTCGTTCGTGAGCAATATGTTATAAGTGCAGAGTACCACAAGGTTCTCATACTTGCTGATTATCTTGGTTGCTGCATCGGTAGTCATTGTCTTGCGTATTCTGCCTTGTTCATACTCTTGTTTCTGCTCTCTGTTGCAAGTTCATCAATCATGCGCTGATACTTCCTTGCCACCAACGGGCAGCGTATGCGCATTGCATTGTCACGCTGCCACTCCAATTGTTCGATTTTCTTTTCAATCTCTATGTCCATGATTATTTACCGTTTGTTTCTTATTTGGATAAACCCTCGTTTTTCGCATTCCCTCAACAGCTCCATATCTTCATCCCTTATATCACATGGCGTCTCATGATTAACACTCATGTAATCCGATATGCCAAACTTTTTGCATATATCATAGTAAAAGCGTCTTTGCCTGCCTCTTGTCGTCCAACATATTGTAAGTCTCATATTATTGTCAAATTTATGCTTTCGCCACTACTTACGTAAACTGATACTACATACACGATTTGCCGCTCGTTTCATGGCTTCTGCATCTCCACTTTCCACAAGCTTACGTTCACGTTCAAGATACTCGACATAGGAAATTCCGTTGCTACCGCGCTCTTCTATCTCCTTTTGGCGCTGTAGTCGGTATTGCTCACGTTCGTAACGCTCAATGTCAATGCGGCGTTCCTTGATATAGTCAAGCATAGCGCTTGTAATCTTCATCGGGTCTATAGCTCCATAGAATCGTCCGTATTTCCCAGACTTAAACCGTGCAATGAAAAAGCATATCTCAGCTGCATTAAGGTAATAATACTCAGAAATAAATATCTCTGCTAACTCATTAAGCTGCTCCTTAGCAATCTTGGTAGATACCTCTGCGAAGTCATTGAGTGTACCGAATTGAATTTTCAACCATTCTAAAGGAGTTTCATCTCCATAAGTCGAAGCCAATAATCCTAATGTAGGTATAGAAAAATTCATGGCTAAATCGGAGTGAGTCGCCTTACACCTGACAATTTTGAACTGCAAATCTGGATTGTAATCAAGTATGAATTGTGCAGGGTCAGGATATTTATTCAATAACGCCCTCTGCTTCAAGTTCCTTTCTTTTTTTTGCGGCAGCTTCTCTGACTGTTGTAGCGACTGCAAGAACTGAATCACGTTTTCGCTGCTCGCTATCCTGTTGATTTTTACTAAGTCTTTCTCCATTGTAATTGCCTTCTAAAATCTTAATGAAATTTGTCGGTCTGAATATCCAGTCGAAATCACAATGCCAGTTTTGGTTATTATGCCCCAAAAGAAATGCTGATTGAGAAACGTTGTTGAAAACAGCCATAATAGCCTCTTTCCCATATTCTGCGACTCTTACTTTTACGGCTTTCTTACGTTTTTCTGTCATTGCCGTAACTTTGGGTAACCGTCCTTCAAACATCTTGTTGAACGTATCCATAAGACCATTGTAATTTATCTTATCGCTCTCATTGTTCCCTGATGGCGAGGCTTCCCCTTGGGGGGAATTATAGGGGGGATATTCTTCTTCTCTTTCTACTTCTATTTTAGTCACGTATTGTTCAGTGAATGATACGGTAGTATTACGTGATTGTTCCGTGATTAATAAGTGAATATTATCTTTTATTTTGTCTATCAAGCATTTAGGTATATTCAAATCCTCGTAATTAGGTTTGTTGATTACTTGATGCCGAGTGAAATTTGGCAGATATATGAATCTTTCCCCTTTATAGGAAAGCAGACATATAAATCCGTTTATCACAAGCTCGTTCATCCATTTTTCAAACTGTTGTATTTGGATTTGGTCATACGGAAATATTTTAGACTTTAACCAGATAGAATCACCTATTACAGTCCCTGAATCATCAGAGAAATTCCAAAGACCTATATAGAGAAGCCTTGCATCCCTTGTAAGACGTCCTATTTTGGTATCATCCCAGAACTTTGGCTTAATCATTCTGTTTCGTGCCATGTTTATTCATCTTTATTTTCATGCATCTTTCAAATTGTCTATTTTTTATAATTCAACTTCCTTGATTATAAATTCTATTCTTGGATTTACTTTGTCTATAAACTTCTCTGCTACTATCTTCACGCAATTACGGTCGTTCTTGATAGCTTTGCATCCTTGTAGGCAATCAAGTACTGTCTTGAAACAATTGTCGAGGTCTGGGCGTTGGTTTTCATAGAATACATTCAAATAAAGTTCAAACAGCCCTGCTATCATCTTGCCTCTGTACTGGTTACATTGTAGATAGAACGACTTTTCATATTCATTCAATGCCGGCTGTTTGGCAAGACTGCCATGACCGCGGATTGTTATAACTTTATAACAATTAGATTTACTCGGTATTTTGCCCCTTATTATCTGTTTATTATATATCATGTTATGGTAGTTTTAATTTTATTTCATTGATAAGTTCTTCATTGGATATACAATAGCCGGCATTAGCTATGTCGCATAAGTGCCTTTTTAAATCGGCTAGATTGTTAAATTCAATAGGTTGCTCTCCAAAAGGAGTAATAGGGATTCCTTTTTTATATACCACATGCCCTCGTTTTTCTATTTCTTCAATCAAATCTTCATCAGAGGCAACGGTCATAAAATCATCAAGATAATCGTCTATATATATGTCCGTCTCGGTTGTGATTGTAATATACTCTCTTTTTTTCTTCATATATATTTGATTTTAAGTTCCACATCCACCGGCTTATCTTTCATCATGGAGAAAGCATCGAGTATCCTCTCCTTAGTCAACTGGATAGGTCGGGTCATTATTTCACTCTCTATGTTTTCCAACGGTATCTTCTTTCCGTCATAGGTAATAAGAACCGCAGAAGTTATTACGTAAGGACTCATGTCTTATATTGTTTCTTTATCTGCCTTGCAATCTTCTTGTTCAGCTTACTTAGACGCTCTGCCTGTTTGCTGTCACCTCCAATATTATGAATGTCTGACTTTCGGTCTGCAATAAGCTTCTGAATGATTGCACCTTCGGATTTGGTTACCGTAAGTTTCATTCAAGTTTTTATTTAAATCCCCATTCTTTCATGTAGTCAATGTTTTCAGGAAATCCCTCTACTGATTTAGGACTAAGGAATATTTTCTCACTCTTCAATGGAGTGCCTCCCCAAACAGTAGCAGGGCATTCTTCATATTCTTCTTTAGAAACTTCACTTACATTAAAATGGGGTTGGAAGCCATATCCCATTACGCTTTCCCCTAAGTAAGTACCAAACTTCTTTAAAGCCCATTGAAATGCAATATCTTTATATAGGTAATGTTTAGAAAACACAGCCACATATATTTTATGAGAGAAATTTCCTGTTTCTGTTAAGTCAGGATTACATCTGATACAGAAATACTTAATACGTGAAAGTATTTCTTCAACAAACCTTTCATGCTTTTCGCAATCTTCTTTCGTTAAGAACTCTTTCCCGTCATTTGCAATGTAAATAGTCTTGGTAATTTCTTTTGTTTCCATGCTGTTTTTTATTAAAGCCCCGAAGCGTATTCTCCGGGGCACAACCATTATTTACTAACCCTTGCCATTTATGTGTGGCTCACATTTATGAGGTGGTAGCAGGACTTGCACCTGCATGATTGTTATGCTGCTCACTTGCATCTTTTATCGCCTACTATGAATAAGGCTCGCTGTTGTAGGTTTTGGTATCCGTCACCGAGTGATTAATAACCCTCGAATGCTTCGTTTACCTGACATGCTGGTCTCCTTTTCGCCAACCTTCCCCGATTATCATTTCCTATAATCCTCAGCTTAGAGCATCAATCTACTGCTTAATAGCGTCTCTCGTTGTTCCGCCATACCACCATTTTTGCCCGCCCAATCTTCACAGACCGGACAGACAGGTTAACAAATAGTTCCCGGATAGGCGGTCAAGCCACACCGGGATAGTTAACTGTTAGCTGAAATTAAATCACTTAACCCGAACCTTTCACGGGACTTCTGCGTGAGCAGAGGGCGTTTAGTTAATAATTATGGTTATTTGTTAGGGATATACCAATCCGGGATATAATCATTCATTTTTAGCCTCACTTTCTATACTGCCGTTCGGAATGACTTTAGGTTTATTTCCGGTCTTGTCTATAATAACCGATTTGCCGCCAATTGTGACCTCTGTACACTGTCCCTCTGGGAATCTATTGATAAATCGGGATACTTCTGTATTACTATCATCCTCAGTCTCGTTTGGCTCATACGGATATACATCCATGATAGCGGCTTCCGCTACCGATGCAATCTGGTAATCGGCCATTGTTCCTTTCATGCCCTCATCCAGCTTCTTTACCGCATCACGCAAGTCGGCTGCCTGCACCAATACCT
>OFMN01000045.1_pt1 | contig 119769 bp, 122 predicted proteins | sample 1541791 | NCBI WGS metagenome assembly OFMN01 (sample SAMN04209248, study PRJEB22552) | human gut metagenome | biome: gut; material: feces | host: Homo sapiens | place: USA: Oklahoma
ACAACAGGAACCGTAACCGCAGGTCCAACCGAGCGGGTCAGCCCAATCCCAAGCGCGAGGCCCGTGCCAAGGCCGCCGAGCGTCACGTGGCAACTGTGTCCGAAGCGTGCGCCAAGGATATCGAGCGTTCGCTTGCCGGTGTTCGCGAGTTTGACGGTATGCCTGCCGGCTTTGTCTCGGCGATGAAGGCCAAGGTTCAGAGTGCTGTGGCCACCGAAGAACAGGTTGCCGAGGACGTCGAGGGCGCGGAGGCTGCCGAGGTCGAGGCGGCACCCGAGAGCGAGGCAGCGCCCGAGACCGAGGCAGCTCCTGAGCCCGTCGAGGAGCCTGCCGAGGAAATCGCCGAAGCTGAGTCCGCGCCTGCTGAGGAGCCTGCTGCGTCTCTGCCTGAGGTCACCGTGCTCGATGCCTCCGCCACGCAGGCCATCTTGGACAACGGTCGTGGCTATGCGCAGTTCTGCGACATGGCCGTGCTCGCCTTTGCCTCGTTCACCAACCCGGGCGGTGGCTATATTCAGGGTTATCTGGGCCAGGAGGCCACACTGTGCGCCGATTCGTATCTGTACAACGTTCTCGATAAGCAGCGCAAATGGTACGGCGAGAACCGTCGCCGCAACATCAACTGCGAGCTCTATCGTAACCGCGCCCTAGTGGTGCCTGCGGTGCGCTTCGACCGCAACCACGTGCATGCATACGCCGACGTGATCGTGGCCGCCGCGCCCAACGTTAAGCGCGCCCGCCAGGAGTATTGCGTGAGCGACGATGCTCTGCTGGATGCCCTGCGCGACCGCATTCGCTTTGTGCTTGCCATCTGCGACGAGCTGGGTCGCGAGAAGCTCGTGCTGGGTGCTTGGGGCTGCGACAACAACGGCTTTGACGCAGAGGCCGTGGCCGAGCTCTTCCGCAAGGAGCTCGCGTCGGGCGACTTTAAGGTCAAGCAAGTCTTCTTTGCCGTGCCTTCTACGCGCTGGGATGAGGATTTTGCCAAGTTCGAGCACGTGCTGGCAAACTTCCCCGAGCGCAACGAGGAGTCCTATGCTCAGGTTGCCGCTCGCGCTGCGGCAGCTCGCGCCGCCGAGCAGGCCCAGGCTGCTACCGAGGATGATGAGGACGAGGACGATTGGCGCAAGTACCTGTAACCGGTACGTGTTGACAGATAGGTCGAGCCGGCGGGAGAGGCTGCTCCCGCCGGCTTTTTACTAAAAGGAAGGGCTTACGATGAAAAACGCTCTATGCTTTGGCGACAGCAACACCTATGGTTACGATCCGGCGGGCATGCGCGACGGCACCGCGGTGCGCTATGCGCGGGATGTGCGCTGGTGTGGCGTGGCCCAACGTGACTTAGGCGAGGGCTGGCATGTAATTGAAGAAGGCCTCAACGGCCGCACGACGGTACGCGACGACATGTGCCATCTGGACACCAATCTTAACGGCATTCGCGCGCTTCCGATGATGCTCGAGGCCCATAAGCCGCTGGACGCCATTGTGATCATGCTGGGCACCAACGACTGCAAGACGGTCTTTAACGTGACGGCTGCCGATATCGCTCGTGGCGCCATGGCGCTGATTCGCGCCGTCCGCGCGTTTCCGTGGACCGACGCTGCGCCTTGTCCGCGCATTCTGCTGATGGCGCCTATCAAGATTAAGCCGCAGATCGCCGACGTATATATGACCGATTTTGACGAGCATTCCGTAGAAGCCTCGGAACATTTTGGTGAGTACTACGCACATGTGGCTGAGCAGTTTGGCTGCGACTTTTTGAATGCCGCCGACTTTGCCGAGCCGGGCGATATCGACTATCTGCATATGATGCCCGAAAGCCACGAGAGCCTGGGTCACGCCGTGGCAGCCAAGCTCCAAGAGATGCTCGGTGAGTAGTGCGATCCCAAGCCGCCGCAAAGGTGTCTGTCCCCTTTGCGGCGGTTTGGGCTGCGAATCTTAATACTGCCACAACTAACGGCGTGCCATCTACCTGCGGCTTTGCGGGGGAATATCCTAACTTGTCCCAAGCGCGTCGAAGGCGGCGCGGACGACCTGCTCGGCGGTGGGGCGGATATAGTGCCGTCCCGACACGCCGGGGAGGGCGTGGCCCATCAGCATCTCGATGAGGTCCCACGGCAGGCGAAGCTCGACCTCCGCTATCGTACGCCACGAGTTGCGCAGGTTCGACCACGGGATGTGCTCGATGCCGCGGGCGGCGCAGAGTTTCCGCCAGCGGTTGTTGCAAATGCTCCGGTTCATGGGCAGCCCGTCGCCACGGTCGCTCAGCCATTCGCGGCCCTCGGCGGCGCGCGAGGCCGCTATCTCGACGAGGCGGTCAGCGGCCTGCGGTAGGATCACGACGGTGCGGGCGGACTTGGCGGTCTTGAGGGCGCCCACCGGCTCGGTGCCGGACTGCTGCATCTGGCGGCAGATGTCGGCGGAGGCGAGTACGGTGCCGCTACGCTCCCAGCGCAGCACCTCGTCGGTGCGGACGCCCAGCGACTCGCCCGAGCGGCAGGAGCCGAAGCACGCGAGGATGAACGCGGGCTCCAGGGGGTTGCCGCGCAGCTCGTCGAGGACGCCCAGGGCCTCGTCGAGGGTGTAGACGCGCTTTGAGCGCTCGCGGGTCTTGCGGGTGGGCATGGTGTACCTGACGCTGGCGGCGAACGGGTCGAGCGGCAGGCGGATGAAGGTCGAGACGCAGGCATAGACCTTGCGCAGGGTGAGCAGGGCGGTGTCTGCTGTGGCGGCGGGCAGTGTCAGCAGCCAGTCCTGCAGCTCGACGGCGCGCAGCTGGTCGACGGGCATTGCGCCCCAGCGGGGCCCGACGTAGTTTCTCCACGAGCGCAGCACGAGGTCGCGGGTGTTGGGGGCGAGCGTCCCCGCCTCGACCTGTGCGGCCATCTTGGGGACGAGCCACGTCTCGTAGGCCTTGGCTATGGTGGGCACGGGGGCGTCGTCGGCGTGCTCGACGTGGATGCGGTCGAGCTCCGCGCACGCTTCGCGGTAGGTGCCGTACACGGTCTTGGTCTTGCGCCTGCGGCCCTGCGGCGTGTTCTGCATCCAGCGCAGGACGTACTTCTTGCCGCGCCTCATCTCGGTCACGGAACCCCAGACGCGGCGGCGCTGCTTCTTTGTCATATAATCAGATCCGTTCAGATCGCGGGCTTATTCTCCGTTTCGCCCGGTTCTGACTCCGGCCCCGTCTCACGTTCCAAAGTGCAGGGGCCGTCTCCTTAGTCTCGGGACCTCGGCATCAGCCTGCGGTCCCGAGATTTTTCGCTTTCATGGGCATCACCTCCCTAGATGTGGACGCATGGAATCTCGCCCTTGCCGACCCCCAATCTCCACAACGTGTTCGGTTTACATTTCGCCGCGATGGGGCGATAATCGGGATAGCTCATCCACCGTGTGTGTGAAGGAGTCCTCTGGAGGCGCCCAAACAGCGCCTCCTGCTTTTTCGGCGTGGTTTCTCGCCATCTCGCGCTCAATCATCTTCCTGCTGTGGTCGTTGTCGACGTAATATGCGGTTATCAGCAGGCAGTAGTGCTCTCTCGGCTCGAACACGACAATGTAGCTCTCTTCCTCAAGGTAAAACTTAATCCGTTCCCTTATCTGGGTGCCATTGCGGCTCTTCCTTGCGCGATGCTCCGCCTTCCAGGCTATAACGCCTCCGCAGTCGGGACTGTTGGGGCACTTCTCGGCATTCTCGATGAACGCCTTCGGCCATCTGATGCGCCTGCACCTTTCGAGATCTGGCACACGGTCCTCTGGCAGACCCGACTTATGATCGTAGTCCCTGCAGGTAAGGTGCCAAAAGGCTTCGGCCCGTCCCTCCAGCATGGGCTGGTACCGTATCTTTACCGGTTTCCCGTGGTAGACGGGCCTGCCATCGATGAAATCACGCCTGAACACGCTGTAGACAAGAGCGTCGTATTCGCTCCAGGGACGCGAGCTGTCCCTTTCGACTAGGGGCGGTATCCAACAGCAGTTCATGATGTGATTCCCCCGGCCTGCCAGACCAGTAGGTTCATCTTCTTTTCACTGAGGAGCGAGGTCTTGACGAGAGAGAGGCCCGACCTCTGGATAATTCTATTGATGAGCCTGATCTTCGTGACGCTATCCGATGGCATGATGGCGTCGTGGTTGTGGCGATACGCGATGGCGCCGGTAAGGATGTCAACGAGTTGCATCAGCTGGACCTCGTCGGAGCGTATGGGCTGCACCCTCCTCACGATCTCATGGTTGAAATCGTACGCATCGTTCGCGAGCACGTTCTCGAGCTTCTGGGCGTTTCGCCCGGAATGGGTGTCCTTTATGTCGATATAGACGTAATACCGCGCGTCGCGGGAGAAGATGGTCTTCAACATCGTGAAGTACATCTTGTAGTACCAGAGGTCATGGTCCTGGTTGAAGCGGGCGTGATCCAGCTTTGATTTGTCGGGAACTACAAGACCCCTGAAGTGCAGGTCGTCGTCATCGAAGAAATAGTCGATGATGTCGACATAGAGGTCGTAGTTGCATGGCGACACCTTCGTCCACTTGACCTCGGCGCCCATCCCGACGCCATGCCTCGCCTTTATCTCCACGAGGCGCTTGCTTATCTCCCTGACTTTCGATTTGGGGCACCATACCGCCCCGAGCGACATCGCCTTGAAGCGATCGTGCTCGAGATGGCAGCTCTCGTCGCAGTAGACATTAAACTCCTCGCCGCCGAAGGCAGCGCCGTTTCCCGATTCGTAATATGCCCGCACGCCATCCAAAGCTAATGGCCTCATGCGTCCCACCTCTTTTCCGTTCCTACTACCTCTCGTCCCGCTCGCCCATGTACCAGACGACGCGGCCCTTGCATACCACGGGCTCGTCGCCCGGCCCGGCGAGGATGTCGTCGTACTCGCCGCTGTGGCTGTCGGCCGTGAGCATGACCGTGGAGCGGCCCCGGGTGTAGTTGCGCACCACGGCGCCGTAGTCGGACGTCTCGGCGAGCACCGGCTGGCCGTTGACCGGCTCCATGTCGGGGTCGACGAGCAGCAGGGCGTCGTGGGGGAAGCGGTTGTCCATGCAGCCGCCCTGGGCGTGGACCATGAACCCGCGCGGGTGCGCGTCGGCGATGGAGGCGGGGACCTCGACCTCGTCGGCGAGGTTCCCCTCGTCGCACGGCTCGCCCATGTGGGCGAAGCCCAGCAGGGGGACCATGCGCGAGGTGCCGCTGATCGCGGCCTCGGCGGCGTCCTCTCCCATGAGGTCAGCCACCGTGGTGTCGAAGAGGTCGGCGAGTTGCTCAAGGTTCGCTTTTCTCGGCATCGACTTCTCGGATTCCCACTGGCCGATGGCAACTCGCGATACATCGAGTTTGTCGGCTATCTCCTGCTGGGTCAGTCCAGCTCTACTTCTGAGCCGGCGAAGGTTTTTACCGATTTCCATGGGCCTCTCCTTGCCTATGTATAACTTTACTTATCATTTTAGAAAAGAAAACTTTTCATTCTAGAAAAGTTTTTGTTTACACGATGCAAAGAAAGATTTACTATTAGTTCAGCAAGAGAGAGGAGGCCACTTGAATACCCTGCGAGATGTTCGCGAGAGCAAAGGGGTTAAGAAAGTCGCAGTTCAGCGGATGTTGGGGGTTAGCCAACCGACCTATGACCGTTACGAGCTTTATCCCGGAGAGATGCGCGCCAAGGACCTCGAAAGGGTCCTGACATTCCTCGGCATCACTCGCGACGATATTTTTTTGGCAACAGAGGAAAGTTAAAGTTTGCATCTAACGAAACGGAGAGAACCATGAACGAGAACTACATCGACATCGAGCTGGGCGGCTGGAACATCCCCGAGGCCATCACGGTCGAGGCCGAGCCCGTCGAGGCCCGCGACTTTTCCGACTTCGAGCTGTAGGGGAGGGCGACATGGGAGACGTGAAGATGCGCCGCGAGAACATCAGGTACGAGGCGCGCGGGAAGTCGTTCGAGATCGAGTGCCCGAGCGGCTTCTCGGGCATCGAGGCCATCGTCTGCTGGTGCGATGCCGGCGGCGGCTGGCACCGCGAGGCCTTCGAGTCGTTCCTCGACGCCCGCGGTCGCCTGGACGGCCTGCTGCGCGGCGAGGCGGTCATGGCCTACGTCCAGCGCACGGTGGTGATGAACACCGCCGACGCCATCGACCCCGGCATCCAGCCGGTTGAGGTCGGCCTCGCCGCGGGCGAGTGGGTCATGTATCAGCTGCAGAAGGGGCGTGAGTAGCGATGAGCAAGTTCTGTCAGGCGGTTCGCCTCGTGGTCGCCATCGTCGTCACCACGCCGCTCGTTCTGGTCGTCGCGGCGCTCACGCTGGTCGAGTGCCTCTTGAGGATGGTTTCCGGGGCGTTGACAAGGCTCGGCATCTCAATCCTCAGAACCCTGTCCTAGCGGCGACAGGCCCCGCTCCCGGGGCGGCACCGTTGCCCCGCGGCTCTCCGATAACCATCCGCGGGGACGTTCCCTACCGGTGCCGTGCCGGGGGCGAGGCCCCGAAAGCAAGCAACAAAAAAAGAGCCGCCCGGTGTGGAAAGCGGGGACGGCTCCAGACCTGAAAGGAGGTCACTCATGGATTCTAGCAGAGCCAAAACGTTCCAGCAGATGGCCGACGAGCTTGGCATCAGGCACAAGCTGATGTACACGCTGCGCGAGGCGTCGAGGGTGACGGGGTTGCCATACGACACGCTGCGCATCGAGTGCAAGGCGGGCCGCCTGCGCTCGCAGCTGCCCGAGGGGCGCAAGGTGGGTCGCATGGTGCGCCCGGAATGGGTGGAGCAGTGGATCGAGGAGGGAACGCATGGCATCGAGGCTGCTTAGGTGCGTGGGGTACATCGCGCTCCTGTTCGCGGTGTACGCGCTCATGCCCTACGTCCTGCGGGCGATGCTGCTCGCGGCGGATGGCATCCGCGTGGCGCTCGGGATGGGGTCGGTACTGTGATCGGCAGGCGATTCGCGTTCACCGTCCCGTTCGTTGCGGGCAAGCAGCGCCACAGGCTCGACCGCAGGCACGCCCGGATGTACACGCCAAACGAGACCATCCGCAACGAGGCCGCCATCCGCGACGCGGCGCTCGGGGCCATGCGGGAGGCGTACCCGGAGCTCAAGGGGCTGCTGTTCCCGTTCAGGGTGCCCGTCGCGGTGCGCATCGACGTGTACGAGCCGCTGTCCGTGTCGAGGCCGAAGCGCGTCACGTCGGAACCGAACACGTTCAAGCCGGACGCGGACAACATCGCCAAGCTCGTGATGGACGGGATGAACGGGGCGGTCTGGGGCGACGACAGCCAGGTGGCCGAGGTCCACGTGGTCAAGTGGCCCCGTCGGCGCGGCATCGAGCCGCACATGGACATACAGGTATATCGCGGCTGGACAGACCCAGCCGAAGAGAAAAAGTAGAAACGGAGAATGAAATGAAGCGAAAGGCATTCAAGGAGCTCATGAGGCAGGCCGTGGGCAACGTCCTCATCAACACGGAGCTCAACGCCGAGGCGCTCGAGGAGAAGGTCGACCCCGCGGTGCTTCGCGGCGTCGCCTACGGCATGGCGGTCGCGCCCGTACTGATGGACGAGGAGCCCATCGAGTTCGACCGCGACTTCCTTGCCGTCATCATCGCGTACGGCAAGAAGTGCGAGGACATCTACGCCGAGAACGGCGCCGTCGCCACCATCTCCAAGCTCTACGGATGCGAGGTGAGCGTCGATGAGTAGCGAGATTATCGAGTTCAAGGACGATGCGGGCATGCCCGTCAAGTTCACCTCGCAGGACATCCGCGAGCGCCTGTGCCCCAACGCCACCGACAGCGAGCTGGCGCTGTGCGTGGAGCTTTGCAACCGCCAGCACCTCAACCCGTTCACGCAGGATGTCTACCTCGTCAAGTACGGCAACGCCCCGGCGAGCATCATCACGAACTACCAGGTGTTCAACCGCCGCGCGAACAAGCAGCCGAACTACGGCGGCATCGACAGCGGCGTCGTGGTGCTCCGCGACGGCAAGGTCGTCAAGAAGAAGGGCTCAGCCGTCTACAAGATAATCGGCGAGCAGCTAATCGGCGGATGGGCCGAGGTCAAGTTCACGGACGGCAAGATACCGGCCTACGCCGAGCTGGCGCTCACCGACTACAGCACCGGCAAGAGCAACTGGGCGAAGATGCCCGGCGTCATGATCGACAAGTGCGCCAAGGCCGCTGCGTGGCGCCTCGCCTACCCGGGCGAGTTCCACGGCATGTACGTGAGCGAGGAGATGGACCAGGCGCAGCCGCAGCCGCGCGAGGTGGCCGCCGAGGTCGAGAGCGTCGAGCCCATGGTCGACCTGCAGCCGGTGCGCGAGCTGTTCAAGCCGTTCATGGCGGCGACCGCGCTCGACAGCGCCGGGGCCATGGCCGCCATCTGCGCCGCCGTGGGCTGCACGTCGGGCTCCATGCACGACATGACGCTCATGCAGGCGCGCCGCGCGGCCTCGTGGATGGAGGAGGAGATCGCGGCACGCAGGGCACAGCCCGAGCCCGCCGCCCCCGAGCCGGAGCCCGCGCCCGTCTATGAGCCCGCGCCCGCCGAGTATGCGACCGACGACGACCTGCTGGGAGGCTTCTAATGGCAGACGAGGTTTTGGCAGTCGAGGCCGTGCCGCTCGAGGAGGACTTCGACACGCTGGTGGCGTCGCTCGCCATCGACGACACGCTCGAGGACAAGCTGGCAAAGCTCAAGAAGAACGTGGACGAGAAGCTGGCGGACTACGTGGACGTCAAGCGCATCGAGAAGGACGAGGACTTCAAGGCGGCGAAGAAGTACCGCGCGGCGGTCAACGACGTGAAGAAGCCCATCGAGGCGCAGCGCAAGGCCGCGAAGAAGAAGTACAGCGACCTGCTCAAGACGTTCGACAAGACCATCGGCGAGATCACGGCGCCCATCGACAGGCTCTCCGATGAGTACAAGGCTGAGATCGACCGCTACGACGGCGAGTGCAGGACCCGCCGCCTTACCGCGCTCAAGGGACACTACTACGACCTCGCGGGCGAGATGGGGCCGCTGGTGCCCTACGAGCGCATCGCCGACGACAGGTGGCTCAACGCGAGCTTCGGCGAGGTCAAGGCCAAGAACATCATCGAGCGCCGCGTGGACGAGCTCCTGCACCAGTTCAAGTTCGTCAACGGGCTCGATTACGCCGACGAGGACGAGAAGGCGTGGGCCGTGGCGTGGTGGACGAGGACGCTGCCAATGGACTCGGGCGAGGTGGCGGCGGCTGTCGCCGCGCACCGCGAGGAGGTAGCAAAGGCCGCCGCGCTCGTGTCGACCTACGAGCAGGCGATGGCGCCCGCACCGGAGCCCGAGCCGGAGCCCGCGCCGCTGCCGCCCGAGCCCGAGCCGATGCCCGCCGATGAACCTGAGCCGCCCTTGGGCGTGCCGAGGTGTGTGCGGGTGGTCCCGTCGCGCCCCGAGCCGGATGTGGCCGAGGATACAGCCCCAGCACCGCAGAGGGGCTACCGCGTGGTCATCGAGTGCGCCACGGCAGACGAGCTGCGTCGCGTGAGGGCCGTCATGGTCGACAACGACATTCACGGATACGTCGAGAGGATGTAGGACATGGGAGAGAGCAAACTGCCGCCGACACGAACACCAGAGCAGCGCAAGGAGGCGATGGCCAAGGCCGTCCACACGCGCCGCGAGCGCGCCGCGTTCAAGGCCGCCTGCAAGGCGGGCAACATCCCGCCCGAGGCGGCCATCGAGGCGCCCATCGCGCAGAGGCTCAAGGTCGAGGAGTTCGTCCGCTCGTTCCCGGGCATCGGCACGGTCAAGGCGAAGGTGATCGTCAAGGCGCTTGACATCCCCGATGGTCGCCGCGTGAGCGGCCTGGGCTACATGCAGGGGCCGCGCCTTGTCGCGTTTATCAAGAACAACATGACCGCGAAGGAGGACGGGCAGTGAGCATCAACCGAGTGAACATCAGCGGCAACCTCACCCGCGACCCCGAGCTTCGCGCCACCGCCGGCGGCACGCAGGTCCTGTCCTTTGGCGTGGCGGTAAACGACCGCCGCCGCAACGCGCAGACGGGCGAGTGGGAGGACTATCCCAACTTCGTCGACTGCACCATGTTCGGCAACCGCGCCGAGGCCGTTGGCCGTTTCCTCGCCAAGGGGATGAAGGTCGCGATCGAGGGCAAGCTGCGCTACAACTCTTGGGAGCGCGACGGCCAGAAGCGCTCGAAGCTCGAGGTTATCGTCGACGAGATCGAGGTCATGGTGCGCCGTGAGGGGCAGACGCAGGCCCAGCCGCAGCAGAGCCTCGCGGACACGGTGCCCGTGCAGCCACAGGCGCAGGCCGCGCCGCAGTGGAGCGCCCAGCAGGCCTACGCCGCGGTCCCGCAGTCCGAGTTCTACGACGAGGACGTGCCGTTCTGATGAGGCACGTACCCGACATCATCCGCGACCACTGGGAGGCGGCCCTGTTCGCCGCCTCCTTCTCCGCGGGTTTCCTGTTCTTCTCTTCGCTTCTATGGGGGTGGTTCTGATGGCCTTCACCGTGTTCGACAGCTTCGCCGAGGTCTACGACGACTTCGACGCGAGCGACCCCGAGGACCTGCGCGACCGCGCGATGCTCGCCGACGCGATCATGATGTACGGGCTGCACGGCGTCGAGGCCGACCTTCCGAAGCACCTCCGCCGCGTTTTCAAGGCGATGAAGAACGCCATCGACAACTCCAAGGACGCGCGCGGCAGGGGCGGCAAGGGCGGCCGCCCGCGCAAGAAACCAGTTTCCGACAAACCCGAAACCCCGGTTTCGGAAAGTGAAAACCCTAACCTAACCTACCCTAGCCTGTCCTGTCCTGAACTGGATTGTGCTGAGCTGTCCTGTGATGGGGGCGATGCCCCCGCCGCGCCGCCCGAGTTCGAGCCGCCGACCCTCGACGAGGCTCGCGGTTACTTCGGCGCCAACTGCCTGAGCGGCGACCCGGACGCCTTCTGGGCCTACTTCGAGTCGCAGGGCTGGGTCAAGGGCAACGGCCAGCCGGTGAGCAACTGGGGCGCCCTCGCGCTCGACTGGTCCAGGCGCCAGAAGCGCATCGACGCCGACGACCGGGCGAGGGGCAAGCCCACCGCCTCGGAGGTCGAGGCTGCCACGTTCAAGCCGACGAGGACGCCCGAGCAGACGAGGGCGGAGCTCGAGCGCAGGTGGCGCGAGGAATATCCGGGCATCGACCCGGCGAAGGTGAAGGCCCCGAGGGGGACGACCGCCGACCCGGTGGCGCTCAAGGCGTACCAGGACGCGCGGCGTCTGCTGGACGCGAGGGCCGCATGCGAGAGGAGGGCGTCATGAGCTTGGACGCCGAGAGGAGCGAGAACATGGGCAGACCGAAGGGGTCCGCGAGCATCTACGACGACGGGCCGCGCAGCGCCCGCTGCGAGACGTGCGGGTTCTGCGCCGTGAGCGAGGCAGTCATGACGGCGTCTGGCGAGGGCCGCAAGCGGTACACGTGCATGCGCTGCCCCGACTTCGTGCACGCCACGCAGGGGCTCGCGAGGTGCAACTACTGGGAGGCGCGACATGAGGGCTGAGTCGCTGGACAGGCGCGGGGGCTACGTGCTCGTGTGCGGGCAGTGCGGCAGGCGGTTCCGCACGGCGTACAGGAACCAGAGGTACTGCTGTGGCTGGTGCGAGAACGTGGCGCACAGGAATGCGAGCAAGCGGCCCGTGGACGTGTACCTCGGCGCGAGGAGCGAGAGGGGCCGCGAGATCAACGCCATGCGCGCGGCGCTGGCGGAGGGGAGGTGCGTCTGATGCGGGACGGTTACAGGCTCGCGTTCGGCGCGTTCGACAAGCCGGATACGCCCAAGGCGCAGGCGCTCAAGCCGCTCGAGGAGGCAGCCGAGGTATTCGGTGCCTGGCAGGATTGCGACGACATGCGCCTCAGCCCGATCATGACGGCGCGCATGGCGTAACGCGAGGACCTTATCGACGAGTGCATGGACGTGGTCCAGGCGGTCGTCAACCTGCTCGACGCCGAGGGGTTCACGCAGGAGGACGTGGACGCGGCAACCGAGCGCTGCAACGAGAGGAACCGAGAGAGGGGACGTTTGTGATGGAGACTTTGGATCAGATCAAGGCCGACGCGGTCGAGGTGTTCCATTTCGACCGCGAGTGCAGACCGCAGGACAGGGCGCACGCCTACCTGGGGAAGTACCGCGTCAGGCGCGGCTACAACGACACGGCGATGCAGGTCGCGGTGACCGACATGATCGAGCGCGCCTACGAGGCGGGAAGGGCGGAGGTCACCGGCGCGAACCTCGTGCAGAACCTGCGCCGCCAGCTGACGAGCATCGAGGCGACCGTCGGGGATGCCATCGACCTGCTCGACGAGAGCGTAATGGGCGGACTGCGATGAGTGACTCGAGGGTCGGCGGCTACCCGATGGGGGTGACCGACGCCGCCATTGAGCGCCACTTCGGCGGGGCCTGCGAGCCTAGGATGTGCGGGAACTGCAGGCACTTCTGCGGCAGCGACATCCATGTCGACTACGGCTACTGCCACCTCGAGTTCGAGCGCGCCTACGACGCGGAGGCGCCCGAGCGCAAGGAAGGGTTCTGGCGCCTGGCGAAGTGGGCTGTGGCGTGGCTCATGGAGAACCTGCTGTATTGCGAGGACGAGTGCGGCGAGTGCCGCGACTACGAGGAGTTTGGGCTATGAGTGTCGAATTGCCAAGAGATGCCGAGGGACGAGAGATACCTCTAGATACCGTGGCGCTGTTCAACCGTGTCGGGAACGTATATAGCATCGTGCGCTGGACATTCACCACGGACTTTGATTTGAGTGACGGATGGTCGAACAAATGGCGTGCGATTACCGACCGTGGATTTGCACTCGATCCGGCACTCGTGTACCTCACCACGCCAGACACATGGGAGAAGCTGGAAGAGGACTTGGGCAGGGGCGCGGACGCGCTGAATTATGAAGCCTGCGCCTATTTTGGCAAAAGCGCGTGCGACTGCTCATCGTGCATTGCCGACAAAGGCGAAACCTGCGAAAGGGTTGTTATGCGCGACATCGCCGACCGCATCCACAAGCTGAGGGGTGAGGGCGATGCCTAGCGATTGTCCCTACTGCGGAAAGCCGCATTTCAACTTCGGCGATGACGAAGAGGGAGTCGAGATGTGGATAAATGAGCCAAATGACGGCGAGTATGTCATTGTTGTCGACCCGCCGTTCGCATGGAGCACCCCGATTAACTTCTGCCCGTTCTGCGGGCGCAAGCTGGAGAAGGTGAGGACTGATGTTGACTAGCAACCTTGTGCCGTGCTTCGTCCAGTCGTTCAGGACGGACTCAAAGACCGGCTACGAGAAAGCACTGCTCGTCGGCGTTTTCGACAAGACGACCACCGATCTCGACTGCTGCATATCCTCGAGCAGCAGGGATACGGGTAAAACCTGTCAGCCGGTTGCCGTGGTCATGCAAGAGGATGGCCGGCCGCGTGAGGTGAACGTATCGAATGTCATCATCGACGACTCGTATGAAGTGTTCAACATGTACTCGTGGACGTTCAACGAGAACGACATAACCGAGCAGCTCGGGTTCCAGCGTAAGGAGGACTGATGGACGAGATCGAGCTGAAGCCCCGTCCGTTCTGCGGTGGCGATGCTGAGATGCAGCAGGGCAAGTATCAAGGTCTGCGCACCTTCTACGTGAGCTGCTTGGGATGCTGCGCACGGACGGACCTCGAGTACGCCGAGGAGTTCGCCGCAGATCTATGGAATGAAAGGGTGAGCTATGTTGACTAAACGAGCGATGATTTCTCAGCCCATGGCCGGCAAGACCGACGAGGAGATCGCGGAGGCGAGGGACAAGGCGCACGCCAAGCTGCGCGAGATGGGCTACGAGTTCGTAAACACCCTGTTCACCGACGAGTGGTACAGCGACGAGGCCATGGAGGAGCGCGGCGTGGTGCGGGTCCCGCTGTGCTATCTCGCCAAGTCGCTCGAGAGCATGAGCCTGTGCCATGCAGCCTACTTCTGCAAAGGCTGGGAGAACGCACGCGGATGCCGCATCGAGCATGATGCCGCCGTCGCGTACGGGCTTGAGGTTCTGTATGAGGATTAGCGATGAAGAGCGCCGCGAGGCCGTAGAGTTCCTGCGCTCCGGCACGTGCCTATACTTTGCCGAGCATCGGAAAAGGCAGCTCGACTGCACGCGGTGCATGAAGGTGAGCACGATGCTTTTCGGCCACTACGATGCGCTTTGCGATTTGGACAGCTGCGGGACCGATGCGTGGCAAAGACTTGCCGACCTCATCGACCGCCCGAGCGAGAATATCGAGCGTCCTCGGTGAGTTGGTCCCCGGCGCTTGATAAGGTTCTGCCGTGGCGGGCGAGCTTTAGGGGGGTATGCGAATGGCGTGTAGGCCACCTGTAGAAGATGGGCCAAAAGGCCCATCTACAAAGTCAACACATCCGTTGAGGGACGAGTTGGCGCTCCGGAAGGGGCGCTCCTCTTACGTCCTGTGGACGGACGAGATGATAAGGCGTATGCAGGCGCACCCGGAGCGGACGGCGGCGGAGATCGCGGCTGAGCTGAGGGTGACGCCGAGCGCCGTGAGGCACGCGCGGCAGCGGTACGGGCGCTTTTCGACCGGAACGGACGGTCTGTGCATCGTGTGCGACGCGCGGCCCGTGTTCGACACGTCGGCGCAGGCGAAGAAGTGGAGGCTGTGCAAGGGGTGCTATCTGGCGGAGCGGAAGAGACGGCTCGAGGAAGAGGCGGAGAGCAACCGCATACGTCAGGCCGCGCACAGACGTCAGAAGCCAGACGGAGGCGCTTGAGAGGCTGGCCGAGGCAATCGGAATCAAGCCGACCAAGGTCGAGTAGCCGAAAGGCCCCGGGAAACCGGGGCCTTTTCTTTAAACGTTACCCCCTTTTTACGCTCGTGGGCAAACGCACGCGCTTGTCCACGTGCGTAAAAAGGTGGGAACGTTCGCGTTTCCATATGGCTATCTACCAGCGGAAATGTGATTTTGTGGCGGGAAAAGGGCGTGAAAAACTGACCAAGGAGGGCATCGAGGATGCCGTCCGCCTGTGCCGTGCCGGAATGACCGACAGGGACATCGCCGCATATCTCGGGGTCGCACGCGAGACGTACAGCCGCTGGATCAACCACCCCAGAACAGACAATCAGCGTCAACTGTGTCACGTTCTAAAAAAGGCCGAGGTCGAGCGCAAGGCGACGCTCGTGGGCCGCATCATGGACGCGAGCGGCGACAGCTGGCAGGCGGCGGCGTGGCTGCTCGAGCGCAAGTACCCGCAGGAGTACGCCAAGGCGCAGCGCATCATGGACACAACCGATACGGCGGTGCTCAAGGCCGCCAAGGAGCTGGTGCTGTCCGTGCCGTCCTCAATCGGCGGGAAAGAGTAGCCGATGCCGCTCACGAGGATGCAGCGCGAGTACCTCGCCAACTGCACGCACCGCTACAACGTGAAGTGCGGGGCGACGGGCTCGGGCAAGAGCTACGTCGACATAGCCGTGACCATACCGCAGAGGCTTCTCGCCATGAGGGGCGAGGGGCTGGCGGTGATGATCGGGAACACCCGCTCGACGCTCGAGCGCAACATCCTCGAGCCGATGCGCTCGCTCTACAGCGAAGACGTCGTCAGCCAGATCGGGCGGGACAACACGGCCCAGATATTCGGGCGCAAGGTCTACTGCCTCGGGGCGGACAAGAAGACAAGCGTATCCAAGATTCAGGGCGCCACGTTCGAGTGGGTCTACGGCGACGAGGTCGCCACGTGGAGCGAAGATGTGTTCCAGATGCTCAAGAGCCGCCTGCGCTGCGAGCACAGCCGCTTCGACGGCACCTGCAACCCCGACAGCCCGAACCACTGGCTCAAGCGGTTCCTCGACGGCGACAGCGACATCTACAGGCAGGACTACACGATCTGGGACGGTGCGCTGGCGCCGGATGTCATCGAGGCCCTCATCAAGGACTACGGCAGCGGCGTGTACTACGACCGCTACATCTTGGGCAAGTGGACGCTGGCCGAGGGTCTGGTCTACCCCGGGTGGGAGGGTGCCCTAGAGAGCCGGTATACGGGCAGCGCCGCCAAGTACGCGGTGTCTTGCGACTACGGCACGCAGAACGCCTTCGCGGCGCTGTTGTGGGCGTTTGACGGCAAGGTGTGGCACGCGGTGGACGAGTACCGCTACTCGGGCCGCGACACGGGGCACCAGAAGACGGACGCCGACTACGTGGCCGACATGGCCGACTTCGTGCGCGGGCTGGGCAAGCCGCCCACGTTCATCATCGACCCGAGCGCCACGAGCTTCATCGCCGCGATGCGGCAGGCCGGGTTCAAGACCAAGAAGGGGCGCAACGACGTCGCGGACGGCATACGAGAGACGGGGGTGTGCCTGGGCAACGGCACGGTGCGCATCTCCGACGCCTGCGCGGGGCTGATAGGCGAGCTCGGCGGCTACTGCTGGGACGCCAAGGCGGACGGCGACAGGCCTGTCAAGGTCGAGGACCACAGCTGCGACGCGCTCCGTTACGGCGTGGCAACACTGCGCATGTACAAGCCTGCGAAAGAGCAGGTAAACCCATTCTTTGGAGGGAGGTAACGGCTTGTCTAAGGGGCCTTTGGTGACCGATGGCGACCTCAAGGCGGCGGCGTCGGCGACGGCGTTCGCGGCCGATGCCATCGAGCGGCACATGTCGAGCGAGATGTACCGCAACGCCGTCACCGCGAACGAGTACTACCGCCAGCACAACGTCACGATCAACCGTTTCGTGCAGAAGATCTACTCGTGCTCCGGTGCCGAGGCCGAGGACTTCACGGCCTCGAAGCTGAGGCTGGCGAGTAACCTGTTCAAGCGCCTAAACGTCCAGCGCTGCACGTACTCGCTCGGTAAGGGCGTGAGCTTCGTGGACGTCTCGGCGGGCGGCAAGGACACGACCAAGGAGGGGCTTGGCGACCGCTTCGACGACGACGTCATGGAGATGGGGCTCAAGGCGCTCATCCACGGTGTGTCATTCCCGTTTTGGAACCTCGACCACATCGACGTGTTCACCGCCGACGAGTTCTGCCCGGTGTGGGACGAGTACTCGGGGGCGCTATACGCCGGCGTGAGGTTCTGGCGGCTCGACTCCGACCATCCGTGGCACGCGACCCTCTACGAGCAGGACGGCTACACGGAGATGGTGTCGGGCGGCAGCGGCTTCGACTTCGAGGTGGCCGAGGCCAAGCGCGCCTACAAGGTCACGTACCGGGAGATACCGGCGGACGGGATGAAGCTGGCCGTCGATGCGGAGAACTACTCCCGCCTGCCCATCGTGGCGGTCTGGGGCAGCGACGCGCACCAGAGCACGCTCGTCGGCATGCGCGAGAGCATCGACGCCTACGACCTCATCAAGAGCGGCCTGGTGAACGACACGCGCGACTGCGCGCAGATCTACTGGCTCATCAACGGAGCCGGCGGCATGGACGACAGGGACCTCGACCTGTGGCGGGCGAAGCTCAAGCTGACGCACGTGGCCGAGGTCGACGCCGAGCAGGGGCAGTCCGCGACGCCGTACACGCAGGAGGTGCCCGTCGAGGGCCGCAAGGAGACGCTGGCGCAGATCAAGGCCGACATCTACGAGGACTTCGGCGCGCTGGACGTCCACACCATCGCGGCGGGGGCGACCAACGACCATATCGACGCGGCATACCAGCCGATGGACGAGGAGGCCGCCGAGTTCGAGCGCCACATCCGCGAGGGTATCATGGACATCCTCGCCCTCCAGGGCATCGAGGACACGCCCGTGTTCACGCGCACTCGCATCAGCAACACCAAGGAGCAGGTCGAGACCGTGTGCCTGGAGGCCGAGTGGCTGGACGAGGAGACGATCCTGCGAAAGCTGCCGAACATCACGCCCGACGAGAGGGCGAAGATTTTGGAGCGCAAGCAGCGGGAGCAGGAGGAGCGCATGGCAGCGCTGCCGCCCGCCCTGGCGGCGAACGCGAAGGGTGCCCAGGAGGGCGACGAGGACGAGGAAGGTGATGAGTGATGGCGGCATTGCAGGTGCTTGACGGCGAGCTGTGGCAGTGGGACACCGGGCGCGAGGTCGAGGTTGTCGGCTGCGAGCAGGTGCATTTCGCCAAGTCGACCACGGGGACGTGCTACACGGTTGCGGTGGCCGACAGCAAGGCGAAGATTCCCGACGAGCTGCTCCAGGCGGCTGGGCGCGTGTACGCATGGGCCTACATCACGGACGAGGCTTACGGCGGGCGCACGCGCATCGAGGCGCTCTGGGACGTAAAGAGGCGAGCCAAGCCCGCCGAGTACATCTACGAGCCGAGCGACCAGCGCACCATCAAGGACGCGGAGACGGCGCGAGACGAGGCCAAGGCCGCGCAGAAGGCGGCGGAGGCCGCACGCGACAAGGCTGTCGCCGCCGAGGTCAAGGGGGCACGCGCCACGACTCTTGCCTCGGGCTCGGAGGCAACGGCGGCGATGGAGGGCAACGTGCTGGTCGTCGGCGTGCCGAAGGGCGACGCGCTGAGATACAGCGACCTCACCGCCGAGCAGAAGCGCGAGCAGGATTCGACCAAGGCCCTCGCCGACGCGCAGGCGGCGCTCAAGGACGCCAAGACGGCAGCCCTGAACTACCAGTCGATTATCGACTCGGCGGCTGCCGTGACGGCGCTGGGACTCAAGAAGGTAAACGGCAAGATTTGCCAAATGCGAAAGGTAGGTGCCTAAATGGCCGATACGCAGGCAACCGAGCAGGCAACCGAGGGGTTCGAGTACGCGGACCCGCTGGCATCGGACAAGGCGGTATGGGCGCTTGTCGGCGCGGTAAAGAACCTGGGCGACCAGAAGGCGCTCGAGCGCGACGCCTCTACGGGCCGCTACTCCAACGAGAGCGTCGCCGCGATGGTGGACAAGCACAAGACGGGGCTGGTGTACACGTTCCTCATCCCGGCGGGCAGCCCCACCGACATTCAGCCGATGAGCGCCGCCGCGAAGCGCGTGGCCTCCACCGAGTTCGTGCCCGCGACGGCGACGAGCGCGGCTGTCGACCCGTTCGACACCGAGGGCGGCCCATGGTTCCACGTGTCCGCCAACGCCGGTGCCGACGCCGACGGCGTGCCGTGGGTCGAGGCCATCGACGGCGTCGACTATGGCTTCTCGCGCGTGGACAACGGACACGGCAACAACGTCTACGAGATCGCGCCGGTCGTGTGGCAGGCGGTCGAGGTACTGACGAACGGCAACCTGCTCGTCTCGTGGTCCGACAGCCGATTCAGCGGCTCGCAGCCGAACCCCAAGGCGTTGCTGCCAGACGGCACGCTGCGACCGTACATGCTGACGCCGACGTATCCCATGAGCATCGACGCCGACGGGCGCCCGCGCTCCGTTTCGGGCGCGAAGGTCGCCAACCGCACGACGTCGCACGACTCGCTCGTCGACCTTTGCAAGACCGCGACCACGGGCTACTCGGGCATGAGCGTCTACGACCAGTGGTATATCAACTTCCACCAGTTGACCAAGACGCTCTGCAAGTCCTCCCAGGTGGACTTCCCGGGCTGCACGGACTTCAACATCCAAATTCACCCCGCGCTCGCCGAGACGGGCGTCACGCGCGTGGTCGTCACCGCCGAGCAGGCGGCGAAGATTCCCGTGGGTGCGTCGATGATGTACGGCACCGACACGGGCACCACGTGTCCAGACCGAGGCGCCGCGGCGGCGTACGACGTGTTCGACGGCGCGGTCGTCGGCGGCAAGGAGACGCTCGCAGACGGCAACGTGGCGCTTCTCATGGACGTCGCCAAGGCGTTCGACACGACCGTGAACACATGGCTCCAGAGCGCACCGTGGAGCACGGGCAACACCGATGCCCTCGTTGGCGACGGCCAGGTGGCGAAGGACGGCAAGCATCCGTTCAAGGTCGGCGGCGTCGAGACGGGGCTGGGCCTGTGGGAGTTCATGGGCGATACGCTCTTCGTTTCCGACGGCACGGGCTTCGGCATCGCGGTCAACCCCGACACCCGCAATGAGAAGAAGAATGCCGTGGCGGACGGGGTGACCCCGACGGCGGCGTGCATGCCGACGGCAGATGGCTACATGCTCGACATCCAGTTCGTCAATGGCCTTATCTTGGGAAAGGGGCTCGGCGGCTCGGCGACGACCGGTGTCGGCGACTACTTCTACTTCGACACCTCCGGCGGCAAAGTCAAAGGCACAATCCGTCTGGTTCCGTTCCTCGGCGGCCTGTGGTACGGCTCGGGCGCCGGTCTTCGTTGCGCGAGCTCGCGGGTCTGGTCCGGTGGGGCCGCTTGGTGCTTCGTCTCCCGGCTTTCTGCTACGGGCCGTAGCCGGGGGTGAATCAGGGCGTAGCCCTGAGAGGGGGCTGGCCCCCTCCTAACTCCAAACAGGGATTCACGGTGAGGGCGGCGCTGGTTTCTGGTTCAGTTCCTCGGCAACCTGAGGAACGGCTCGAACGCCGGTCTTCGTTACGCGAACTCGAGGAACAGGTCCGGTAGGGCCACTTGGAACTTCGTCTCCCGGCAATCTGTCTATAAATCTCTACTCGCACCGTGTCTACCGCGCCCGCCGCTTTCTGGCGGGACGCGGCTCTGCCTGACTCCTTTGAGTGAAATTTGTCCGCAAGGCTCACGGGCTGGTAGCCGCAAGGCGAACGCTCGTATGACAGACAGAAAGAGCTTTGATCTATGAAAACCTACTGCAAGGGCATCGAGTTCACGCGCAAGAGCGTCGTCGAGGCCCTGCACCGATGGAAGAAAAGTGACTCCGGCAAGGAGAACGGCTGGCGCGTCGCCGACGAATACGGCACCGAGACGGCGTTCGTCGACCGCATCTGGCTAGAGCTCTCGACCGAGACGCTTACGTTCGAGCCGATTCGAACCTACCTGAAGCACGACCCGAACAACGGCAAGCTGCGCGAGATAAGCGTCGAGAGCATCAAGCGGCAGGTCTGCAACTACCTGTGCGTTGGGGCACTCGAGCCGCTCCTTGCCGCCAAGGTCGGCTTCTGGCAGGTGTCGAGCGGCGTCAAGGGCAAGGGCGCGGCGCTGGGGATGCGCAAGCTCAGGCGTGAGGTTCACCGCTTCGCCTACCACGTACACGTCGACATCCGCAACTGCTACGGCTCGATGCGGACGGAGATAGTGGAGGGTCTGGTGGCGCGCTACGTCAAGAACAGCCAAGTCCTCTACCTGCTCCATTCGCTGCTGTCGACGATGAACGGCGTCCTTATCCTCGGCAGCTACCTGTCGCTTCGGTTGGCGGCGCTCGTGATCTCGTTCGCGTACCACGCGGTCGAGGAGGCGGCGAAGGAACGGCGCGGCAAACGCGTGAGGCTCGCGGGATGCCAGGTGTGGTACGCCGACGACGGCTATTTTCTCGGCAACTCAAAGCGTTCGCTCAGGAAGGCCGCGGCCATCGCCGCGCGCGTTTTGGGGCGGCTAGGATTGTCGCTGAAACCGTGGAAGGTGAGGCGCAACGGCGCCGAGCCCATCGACTTCGCGGGCTATCGCATCTGGTGCGCTCGCGGGCGCCGGGTCGACTTGCGAAAGAGGCTCTGGAAACGACTGCGACGCGCGTTCGCGCGCTACATGCGCGGGCGCACCGAGCGCTTGGCGAGGCGCGTGTGCTCTTACTGGGGCTGGCTGAAAACGGCTGTCATGGAGCACCAGATGAACGTCAAGCGGTGCATATTCAACGCGGCGAGGGCCGTGGGTTAGGAGGAAAAATATGGTTGTGAAGTCGGAGCGAACGGGCGAGAGGCCCGAGACGGTCGAGATCGCGGGGACCGACGTCTGGCTGCGCCGCGGCATCGCCGAGGGCGAGCGCGAGGAGCAGGGAGGCGAGGGCGGTTCCGTCAAGGTGAAGGTGTTCACCTATGAGGAGCTGCACTTCACCGACCCGACTGGCGAGCTGACGGTCGAGGGCGCAAAGGCCGACTTTGACACCGTCTGGACGGCACACGAGGCGGACGGCATGAGCATGGAGGAGCAGATCGCATCGCTCCAGCAGCAGGTCGCCGACTCGCAAGCGGCCCTTCTCGAGCTCGGCGACATCGTTGGAGGTGAGTAACTTGGCGAAGATCTACTACCGCGCCGTGAAAAGCGGCAAGCGCACGCTCGAGAGCGTTCCCGAGCGCTGGCGCGACGAGGTACGCCAGATGCTAGAGGCAGACGGCGAGTAGGGAAGGGCCCCGGCTTCGGTCGGGGCCCTTTTCCGTTATGCGCGGGCGACCATGCGTGCCGACGATTGGAGGCGGCGCATGGCGAAGGATAGCGCTCATGAGTTCTCAGACGCCGAGATTCGGGCGTTCGAGCGCGAGGTGGCGGGAGTGTACGGCGAGGCGAGCAAGACGGCCTACGCCGACCTCAAGCGCTATCTGGCGCAGTTCGAGGCCGACGACGAGAGGATGCGCGGACGGCTCGAGGCCGGCGAGATCACCAAGGCGCAATACAGGTCTTGGCGAAGCGGGAAGATAGCGGCGGGCAGGCGCTACCGAATCGTCCTCAAGCAGTGCGCCGAGGCCATGACGCATGCGAACGTCGTCGCAGCCGCCGCCATCGAGGGCAGGCTGCCCGAGGTCTACGCCGAGAACTACAACTACGGCACGTGGCAGGTCGAGAGCGCCGTGGGCGTTGACACGGCCTACGCACTGCAGGACGCGTCAACCGTCCAGAGGCTGCTCACCGACCACGACAGCTACCTGCCCAAGCCGTCCGTCAACGTCGCCAAGGACACGGCATGGAACCGGCGGCTCATCGCCAACCAGATCACGCAGGGCGTGCTGCTCGGCGAGTCGATACCCAAGATCGCGAAGCGCATCCAGGACGTGACGGGGTCCAACCGCGCGGCGGCGGTGCGCCTGGCGCGGACCTCGACGACGGCGGCGGAGAACGCCGGGCGCGTCGACAGCTACAAGAGGGCCAAGGGGCTCGGCATCAAGGTGCAGCAGGAATGGATGGCGACGCTTGACCTGCGTACGCGCTCGAGCCACAGGCAGCTCGACGGCGAGAAGGTCGAAGTCGGCGAGAAGTTCAGCAACGGGTGCCGCTACCCGGGCGACCCCGAGGCGCCGTATGCCGAGACGTGCAACTGCCGATGCACGCTGGTGGCGTGCTGTGACGGGCTCGACGTGCTCGACGGCGAGCGGTTCAGCCGCCTGCCCGAGGGCATGACCTACGAGGAATGGAAGGCGGGCAAGCCTGCCGTCAACGGCACCAAGCCCGCGAACCGCACCATCTCCGAGTTCATGGACATGCCCGGCACGGCCCGCAAGCTCGATGCCGCCGGGGTGTCCGCGACCGAGGCGAGAAAGAGGCTCACCGAGCAGCTCAAGGAGTACGGCATACCGTCCGGCTCGTTCCGCAAGATGAGCGCCGGCGACCAGCAGAAGGTGTTGGACGCGGCGCTGGCCCGAATTCGGCGCATCGCGGGCAAGCCCGATATGTCTGCTTCCGTCTACTCGTGCCTCAATGAGGATCAAAGGGATGCGGTGAAAGGCATTCTCAAGCGTTCGGACAAGGCTGCCCGTAGCGTTTACCTGAAGCATGAGCGGGATTTCGTTTTGCTGAACGGCGGATGGGGCGGAACCGCCCACTACAGCCCAACGGACGGTGGCGTGAGGCTCAACCTTGAAATAGTGTTTTCGAAAGATGGATTGAGACCCCAAGGAACGACCTGGTTCCACGAGTTCGGGCATATGATCGACGGCCTGCACGCGGACATCTCGAGGACGTACGGCGGCGGCGTGTTCGCCAAGACCATAAAGAGCGAGGTCGAAGCCTACATTGACGCAAGGCACAAGGAGATGCGCGATGGGCTCAAACGGGCAGTCAAGTCAAAGGACATCGGATGGCTCGAGTCGAATGGCTACCTCATGGAATGGCATGCTGACTACCTAAGGAGACATCCTGACAAGGTGGCCGAGGCGCTCTCGGGCCTCAAGCACACGAAGGCTGCCACATATAGTTCCGTCGCCTCCGAGATAGGGGAGATGAGCAATGCCGAAAAGGCCGACCTTTCCGACCTTTTCGGCGGGGCAACGCTGAACAAGTGTAACGATGGATGGGGCCACAGCAAGAGTTATTGGCGGCCAAAGGGGGCGTCCGAGGACTACCAGCTGGCAAGGCTTGCGCAAGAGGGCTTCGCCGAGTTCTTCAGCGCAAGCACCGCGAACCCGGAATCTCTCGCCGTCCTGCGCAAATACCTACCGGAATCGAGTAAAATATTTGACGAGATGATGAAGGAGGGGCTGTGATGGTTGCCGAATTGCATACATGGGAGCAGGTCGACAAGCTCGCGGCCAACTTCGAGGAGCGTTTCGGCTATGAGCCGATATGGTACGGCAATGTCGATGAGGTCTATGCAGCCCTCAAGGAGTCGCTCGACTCTGGCGTTCCAAAACTCGAGAGGCAGGACCCCGAAATCTGTCTCTAGCGTATAACGACGTATCATCAAGGTCGACGAGTGCCTGACGACAAGAGGTTGACATGCTCACATTGGAAGAGGCCATAAAGCCGATTCTGGAAGAGGAGGCCGTAGACGGATACGGCCCGGTGTGCGCATACGAGGGCAAATACCATTGGTTCGTCGGTTTCGGTTTCGATGGAAAGATGGCCCCGGGCGACACTCCGTATGCCATCGACAAGGAAACGGGGAAGATTGACTTCTTCCCGATTCCATTTTTCCTCAGAGGCGAGAGCTCGTCTGCTATCGAGCTTGAGATGGACAAGGCCCACGAGGTAAAAATCCAATAGATCACAGCGGGCCCCGCCACGGCGGGGCTTTTTTCATGCCGCGTGACCGTGCCGCGACACTGCCCGCAGAGAGATTGGGGCAGGCATGAAAGAGCTATTCACTTGTGCGAACTGCGGCGACTGCGCCGTAAAGCTGGGCTTCGGCTTCACGTTCCCGGATACCTACATCTGCACGCAGCGCGGCGACGAGGTCGAGCCCGACGACGGATGCACGCTCGGGTGCGAGGGCGTTCCGATGCAGGCCATCGAGGCCATCGAGGCGGACGTCAACGGCCGCGTGGGCTACGGGTGCGAGGTGCTCGACTGATGGCTTACGGGCTCGTCGGCGGCGTCGGCGACCACGGCCGGCACGGCACCCTCATCACCGAGGAGATCGTAAACGCTGCGAAGCTGGATACCGCCGAGTGCATCGAGATACGGCAGAACAACATCGAGCAGGTCGAGAAGGCCCTCTTGCGCGCCTACAAGACGGGCCTAGAGGAGATAGGCCTCGTCGCGGAGGGCTACGCCAAGGCGACGTGCCCGGTCGATACGGGCAGGTTGCGCAACTCCGTCACGCACCTACTCAAAGGCTACGACTGCTTCATCGGGACCAACGTCGAGTACGCGCCGTACGTCGAGGAGGGGACTTCCCGCATGAAGGGCAAGCACTTCCTGCGCAAGGCGGCAACGGGTCACGGTGATACGTACCGGGCGATTCTCGAGAAGCACCTGAGGGGTGGCGCGTAGGGCCGCGTTACTCCGCTTGGATACTCACCCTTGCCGCGAGGTATTGCGGCGCGGGCCCTGCCGAGGCAACAGGCTGGGACCCGCCCATTCCGAAGCAAGGGAGATTCTGTTGGCACTCACGCGAAAGATGCTCAAGGCAATGGGCATCGAGGACGAGAAGATCGACCAGATCATCGAGGAGCACGCCGAGAGCGTGGACGCGCTCAAGGCGCAGCGCGACGAGTTCAAGGAGGCCGCGGACAAGGCGGACGGCTACAAGAAGGAGCTGGACGCACTCAAGGCCAAGGGCGAGGGCGCGGACGAGTACGAGGAAAAGTACAAGGCCGCCGTCAAGAACCTAGAGGACTACAAGGCCAAGGTCGAGGGCGAGAAGGCCGCAGCCGAGAAGCGCGGCCTGTACCGAGAGCTGCTCAAGTCGGCGGGCGTCGACCCCAAGCGCATCGAAACCGTTCTCAAGGTCTCCGACCTCGAGAGCGTGACCGTCAAGGACGGCGCTATCGAGGACGCGGACAAGCTGACCGAGGGCATCAAGGCCGACTGGGCCGACTTCATCGCAACCACGACCGTCAAGGGTGCCGACGTGGCCCACGCCCCCAAGGGCGAGGGCGGCAAGGACATCAACGAAATGAGCACCGCCGAGTACATGAAGTACAAGGCGGAGCAGAGAGGCTAAGGGGTATCTATGTCGAACACCATCCTTACACCCAACATCATCGCCAACGAGGCGCTGGACGTTCTGCGCACCAACGCCGTCATGGCAAACCTCGTCCACCGCGATTACTCCTCCGAGTTCGTCGCGGGAGTGGGCGACACCATCACCGTCCGCAAGCCCGCCACCTTCGAGGCCAAGGAGTTCACCACCGAGGTCGAGGTGCAGGACGCCACGGAGGGCAAGGTCCCCGTCAAGATGGACAAGCTGCTCGACGTGACGTTCGCCGTCACGTCCAAGGAGCTGACGATGGGCATCGTCGACTTCTCCGCACAATTCCTCGTCCCGGCGATGCAGGCCTTCGCCGACAAGATCGACGGCTACCTGCTCAAGCTCGAGAAGGACGTCACGAACCGCGTCGACCACACCAAGGGCGCCATCGCCGTGGCGGACATCATCGCCGCCCGCAAGTTCCTCGTGGACGCCAAAGCACCCTCCACGGAGCGCCGCTTCGTCTACGGCTCCCAGGCCGAGGCCGACCTGCTTAACACCGAGGCGTTCACCAACGCCTCCGCCGTCGGCGACAACGGCACCGCCCTCAAGGAGGCATCGCTTGGCCGCAAGTACGGCCTCGACTTCTACTGCGACCAGAACGTGCAGAAGACCACGGCAGAGACGGCCAACTACACGCCGTCCATCGCTTTCCACAAGAACGCCTTCGCGCTCGTGACCCGTCAGCTCGAGATGCCGCTCGGCGCCCCCAAGGCGTACTCCACTTCCTACGACGGCTTCGGCCTGCGCGTCGTGCAGGGCTACGACCAGAAGACCAAGACCGACACCGTCTCCATCGACATGCTCTGCGGCGTCAAGACCCTCAGCCCCGAGCTCGCCGCCGTCATCACCGATAAGCGATAGGCGCAGAGATGCTCGAGCAGGTGCTTCTGTCGTTGCGCAACTGGTTCGTCGCCGACAAGCGCACGGGGCGCGTCCACATCGAGGACGGCCGCCTCGTGCCGCCCGCGGCCCTCGGCCTCAAGGAGGGCCAGTACGTCCGCATCACGGGCTCGACGTTCAACGACGGGCTGCACGCGTGGCCCTACAACGGACTCACGGACGAGGAGTTCGTCGGCACCGTCTGGGCGCTCGCCATCCCGCAGGCCGTGGTCGACCTCGCTGACGAGATCGCAGCGTGGCAGACCGAGCACGCCAAGGAGCTGGACAGCCCGTACGCATCCGAGAGCTTCGGCGGCTACAGCTACACGCGCGTCGGCGGCGACGGCTCGCCCATCACGTGGCGGCAGCAGTTCAAGGCGCGTCTCGACCCTTGGAGAAAGCTGTGAGCCGCCTGTACGAGCGCATGGCGGTGGCGTGCGCGAGGCTCGTCTCAAAGACCGAGCCTGACGGCGAGGGCGGCTTCAAGACCGTCCTCGCCGTAGGCGACGGCTTCACGGCGGCAATCGTGCGCGAAAGCTCGACGGCCTCGCGCATCGCGGAGCACGACGGCGTGAGGAACGTCTACACCGTGACGACCGCCGAGCCGCTGCGCTACGGCGACCTCTTCCAGCGTGCGTTCGACGGGCAGGTATTCCGGTGCACATCGAACGCGGACGACGGCGCCGCGCCGTGCTGCGCGTCGTTTGGCTTCGGCCAGTGCAGCGCGGAGGAGTGGGAGGTGCCGGATGGCGACTAAGGCGGCAGCGCTGCAGGCTTGGCTCGAGGGCTTCGGCCTTCCCGTGTACCGCGACTCGGCGGTGCCGGGCGAGGCGAAGATGCCCTACATCACCTACGACCTGCCGACCGCGTCGTTCGGCACGCAGTGCAACTCCGAGGTGAACCTCTGGTTCCGTATATCGTCCGAGGCCGCGCCGAACGCCAAGGCCGAGGAGATCGCCCGGGCGCTGGGGCTGTCGGGCGTGCTGCTGCCGTGCGACGGCGGCGGCATGTGGGTGATGCAGGGCGAGCCGTTCTGCAACGCCATGGCCGACGAGGACAACGCCGTGAAGCGCCGAATCATCAACCTGACCATTGAGTACATGACCAGCTACTAGGAGGTCATATGTCTAAGTTCACGCGCATCCCCGAGAACACGTTCAAGGAGATCGTCATCAACGCGGGCCTACTCGCCACGAATTTCAACCCCAAGACAGCCGAGGTCGCGGAGTCCGAGCTGATGGGCGCGACGAGCGGCGGAACCAGCTTCGCCGCCACGCCCAACTTCATCGACTACGGCGAGGATATCGACAACTGCCCCGCCAACACGATGGAGCTCAAGCGTATCGACAGCATCGAGGCCAAGCTGAGCGGCACATTCGTGACGCTGAACACCGCACTCGGCAAGAAGCTCGCAGCCGCAGCCGACGAGACCGAGGGGAAGATCGTCCCGCGCTCCGCGCTCTCGGAGGAGGACTTCGCCGACATCTGGCTCATCGGCGATTACTCGGGCGAGAACGGCAACGGCTATATCGCCGTCCGCCTCATCAACGCACTCAACACGGGCGGTCTGCAAATCACGACGCAGAACAAGGCCAAGGGCCAGTTCGCGTTCGAGTTCACGGGCCACTATTCAATCAAGAACCCCGAGATCGTGCCCTACGAGCTGTATATCAAACAGGAGATTGGAGCCTAACCATGAAGCTGGACAACCTTAACGCCGACGAGTTCCAGAATGCCATGTGCCTGTTGGCGGACGTGGCGGAGGACGTCATGAACGGCGAACTCGGCGCAAAGGCAAAGGCCTCCTACGCCAAGTTCCGCTCCGACTCCGCCAAGGCCAAGGCCAAGGCGACCGCCAAGGCGAAGGGCGACCCCGAGGCCGCGAAAGCAGCCGCCACCGCCGAGGTCAACGGCCTCGCCGTGGACATGGTGGTGGGGCTTCTGCCCGACGTGCTGCGCCAGGGTGGCGAGATCAGCTACAAGCTGCTCGCCGCACTCGACGGCCAGACGCTCGAGGAGTACAAGGCCGACTTCACCGTCAAGAAGTGGGTGAACGACATCAAGGATGCCATCGACGGCATCGACGGCATCAAGGACATTCTGGCTCCTTTTTTTGGATAGCCGCCGAGGACCCATCTCACATATGGCTCTGTCTGGGCGAGTACGTCGGGCCACGGCGTGCTCGCCCTTTCTCTAGGTACATGGTCGCGCGGTGGCGCGAGCGGGACGAGCGGGAGGCGTTCCGCGTGTACCTGAGCGAGTCGGTGCGCCTCATGGCGCAGGGGAAGTGGCTCAAGGAACCCTTCCTGAGCATCGTCAACGGCGGTGCGGGCGATGGGTCCGAGGCGGAGGACACGCGCGGCGGCGACGAGATCGCCGCAGACATCATCGAGCGGATAGGATTGAAGGTGGTCTAGGTGAACCTTCTCGACCTGATGATTAAGGTCGGCCTCAAGGACGAGGCCAGCGGCAAGGCCGAGGGCGTGGCCTCGAAGGTCGTGGGCACGCTCGGCAAGGCCGGCGCGACCGCCGCCAAGGCGGTAGGCGTTGGCGTCGCCGCCGTGGGGGCGGGCGTCGCTGCCGTCACAGGCATGAGCATGAGCGCATACGCCGCATACGAGCAGAACGTCGGCGGCATCCAGAAGATTTTCGGCAACATGGGCAAGTCGCTCGACGAGTACGCCGCGCTTACGGGACAGACCGTCGAGCAGTGCTCCGGTAAGTGGGAGCAGCTCGAGCAGGCCCAGACGACGGTGCTGGCAAACGCCGACCGCGCCTACATAACGGCCGGCCTGAGCGCCAACCGGTACATGGAGCAGGTGACGGGCTTCTCGGCCTCGCTTGTCAAATCGCTCGGCGGCGACACGGTCAAGGCGGCCGAGTACGCGAACACGGCAATGGTCGACATGAGCGACAACGCGAATACCTTCGGCACGGCGATGGAGGACCTCCAGAACGCGTACCAGGGCTTTGCGAAACAAAACTACACGATGTTGGATAACTTGAAGCTCGGCTACGGCGGCACCAAGGAGGAGATGCAGCGCCTCGTCAAGGATGCGCACGCCGTCAACTCAGCCGTGGACGAGTCGAGCCTGTCCTTCGACAACATCGTGCTCGCCATCCACACGATGCAGGAGCAGATGCAGATCGCCGGCACGACCTCGCGCGAGGCCGCGACGACCATCGAGGGCTCCTGCAACATGGCCAAGGCCGCCTGGGAGAACTGGGTGACGGAGCTGAGCAAGGACGACGCCGACATGGGCAAGCTCACCGAGGAGCTGTTGCAGTCGGTCGAGACGGCGGCCTCGAACGTCGTCCCGCGCGTTGCGACCATCGTCGGCACGGCGTTGTCGCAGCTACCGAGCCTTGTCACGTCGGTCGGTCCCGTGCTCGGCCAGGCGTTCGTCGACATTTTCACGCAGGCGCTCGGCAGCGCGGCTGAGGCCGTGCCCGGGCCCATGGGCGATATCCTCTCCGCCGTGTCTGACGGCGTGGACGAGATCGGCGAGCGCTTCAAGGGCCTTGGCGAGATCTGGGCGGTTGGGGACAACCCGTTGGAGTCGCTGCACCTCGCCATGGTTTACGGGCTGACGCTGCTCGACGGCGACCTGTCCACATTGCAGGAGAACATCACCTCTTCGCTGCCCGGCATCGCCGAGGGTTTCGCCGACGTCGGCGGCGAGGTCGTTCCCAGGCTCGCCGAGGGAATCGAGATGGGGCTGTCTTTCCTCTCGGAGACGGCGGCGTCGCTCATGACGTCGCTCGGCGGGTACCTGTCCGAGAACCTTCCCTCCATCATGGAGAGCGGCCTGCAGATTCTCACCGGTCTCTCAGAGTCCATAGCCGAGAACGCGGGCGTTCTTGCCGAGGGCGCGGCGAACCTCATCGTCGGCTTGGCGCAGGGTATCGCCGACAGCCTGCCGACTATCATCGAGCAGGCCCCGGTCATCGTGCAGAACCTCGCCAGCGCGATCAACGACAACGCGCCGATACTGCTCAGTGCCGGCATCCAGGCAATCGTGACGCTGGCGCTCGGTATCGTGCAGGCGATACCGACGCTCATCGCCAACATCCCGGCCATCTTCTCGGCCTTCGTCTCGGCGTGGTCGGCGCTCGACTGGTTGAGCCTCGGCAGGAACGCCATCACGTTCCTGGGCAACGGAATCGCGAACATGGCCGGCTTCGTGCGCTCGTGCGGCACCAACATCGTGTCCGCCATCCGCGGCGCGATCCAGAACCTGCCGTCCACCTTGGCGAGCATCGGCCGCAACGGAATCAGCAGCCTGGGCTCCGCCATCCGCGGCGCGGTCGGCTTCGTGACCTCGGCGGCCTCGAGCATCGGCAGCTCCATCATGAGCGCCCTGTCCTCCATCCCGGGCCGCGTGGCATCCATCGGATCGCAGATCGTGCAGGGCATCGCAAACGGAATCAGCGGCGCGGCTGGCGTGGTCGTGAGCAAGATTACCGGCGTGGTTGGCGGCGCCATCGACGCGGCCAAGAACCTGCTGGGTATCCACTCCCCCTCGCGCGTGTTCCGCAAGATTTTCGGCTACGTCATGGAGGGCGCGGCCCTCGGCATCGACGACACAGCTGACGAGCCCGTGAAGTCCATGAGGTCGGCGGTGCGCAACGTCGAGAAGGCCGCCGTGTTCGGTGCGAGCGTTACCGGCGGCGGAGCATACGGGGCGACCGCCAGCGGAGCCGCGGGCATCGCGGGCGGCGGCAACGTTTACAACCTCTACCTCGACGGCGACCTGCTGGGCGTCGACGGGCGCGTGGCCTCCGCCTTCAGGAGCTTCGTCGCGGCGGTGGAGCAGAGCATGGCGATGGGGGTCGCGTAGGATGGCGCAGGGAAACTGGGTTCAAGGCGGAAGCGGCTATCGCAAGTACTGCTGGTGCGCGTACGTGGACGTTGCTGAGGTTGAGCGCACGGACACCACCGTGACCTACCGCGTCACGCACGGCTACGGCACGCGCTACGCCATCGACTGCTACGCAAACGGCAGCTCGTCGGCGGGCGGCTCGTGGAACGGCTCGGTCTACTCGACGAACAACTCCGGCTGGGTATGGGTGCAGTGCACGTCGCGCGACGTCGAGCTCGCGCGCGGCAACGGCAAGGCCTACGACCACACCTTCACGGGCCAGATTAACGTCACGGGCGGCTTCGGCAACGGAACGTCCAACGCCTCCAATACCGTCACGGTCCCGTGCCGCGCCTACAGCACGCCTCACCCGCCGAAGAACATCAGGGCGGAGCGCCTGAGCGACACCAGCGCGAAGGTCAGCTGGGACACCGACTACACGGGCATGAACGGCGACTACCCCTGGTCGACCGTGACCGTCGGCGTGGTGAAGAACGGCCCGGGGAAGTTCACCGACGTCGGCACCGTCAGTTGGGATACCACGAGCCACACCTACAACGGCCTCGAGCCGGGCTGCATGTACATCTTCTCGGCCAAGGCGACGGGCCCCGGCGGCACGTCGGACTACGGCGTGAGCGCGCCGGCGATCTACACCACGCCGACGGCGCTCGGCATGCTCGAGGCAGTCAAGGCGGAGGCGGCGAAGGTCGTGCTCAAGGGGCACGACGCGCCGGCCTTCGTCGACAGCTGGGAGTTCCAGCTCACGACCGACGGTGGAAAGACATGGGTCGATGCGGACGTAAACGCCTCCTGGGAGGACGAGGAGGCACCGGCGGGTACGGTGCGCTACCGCGCCCGAGCGGTCAAGAGCGGCCTCAAGGGACCGTGGACCGAGTCAAACGAGGTCACGACAATATGCCCGCCGCTCGCACCGTCCATCAGGGGCGTCAGGGCGGCTTACGCCACAGGTTCGACCGCGATAGTCGAATGGGTGCCCAACCATCCGGACGGCTCGGCGCAGACCTCCGCTGAGGTGCAGGTCACGACGCCGACGGGTCCCACCACCACGACGGTCGATGGCCCGGGTACGAGCCTGAAGCTGCCGACCGGCACCAAGGGCCTCTACTCCGTGCGCGTGCGCACCAAGGGCCTCGACGAGGACTGGGGCGCATGGTCGAGCGCGGCGGCATATACCGTGGCGGACGCGCCCCAGGCATTCTTCACCGACCCGGCTGCGGACGGGGCGACCTTGCGCGCGGTGCCGCATACCTTCACGTGGAAGGTGGCCGACGAGACGGGCGTCAGCCGACAGTACCTGTCTTTGTGCGACATCAGGGGCAACCTCCTGTGGAGCGGGGCTGTGGACAAGGACGCGCGCTCCTTCCGCCTGGGCTATGCGCAGCACGCCTTCGTCAACCACACGGTCTACAGGGTCGTGCTTACGGTCACAGCTGGCTCGTCGCTGTCGGTCGCCGCCTCGAGAGTTTTCCAGACCGACTGGGCACCGCCAGCCAAACCGTCGCTAAACATCTTCGTCGACGAGAGGCTGGGATGCCAGCTGTCGGTATTCCCAGGCAAGGCCGACAGTGACGACACGCCCGAGACGTCCCACTTCACCGTGTCGCGCGTCCTGCCCGACGGCTCGACCCTGCAGCTCGGCTCGCACCTTGCGGCGGGCGAGGGCGCGAGCGACCCGCTGCCTCCGCTCAACAGCGAGTTCGAGTACGTCGCGGTCGCCTACGCCGCGACGGGCGTGAGCACGGCGACGAGGGTCAAGACGACCGTGGCGAGCCGCGAGGTGGCTCTCAACTGGGGAGCCGGCGCTGAGAGGTCGTGGCTCGGGCGCTATCTCAAGAAGGGCTCGAGCCGTAAGGTGACGCACGGGTACAAGATGCTGCACTTCGCCGACGGCGGGGAGGGGCTACCCGTCTCGTACGGCATCAACGAACGGGACGTCAAGGACAGCATGGACTTCCTGCTGCTCGACGAGGAGGACTACAAGTCATTCCTCGAGATCATGAACACCGCGGGGCGTTTCTGGGTGCGCGACCTCCACGGCGAGCGGTTCCGCGCCCGCCTGAGCTGCGGCGTGAAGCGTTCTGATGGCGCGTGGGTGGCTTCGTGCGACCCGACGTGGGAGACGTGGGAGGAGCCCGCCAATGGCTGATAACTGGACGAGGCCGTTCGACGCCTCCTACGACTTCGTGCGCGTCTCGCGCGAGACGGGGCTCGAAGTCGACTTCGTGCGGGACATCGAGAACGGCGGCTCCATCGAGCGCAACGCAAACACGGCGCTCTATGAGACTGCATCCCTGGACTTCGCCGACAAGTTCGACGTCGGCAACGACTTTCTGCGCGTGTACCTCAACGCCTCCTTCTCGGACGGCAGCGAGAGGCGCGAGTGCCTCGGCACGTTCATGCCCGTGGTGGACTCGGTGGACATCGACGGCGCCTACCGCGAGGGACAGATCAATGCCTACGGCCTCCTGAAGCGGCTCAAAGACGACGACTTCGACGGGCCGTACGTGATCGTTGCGGGCAGCAATCTGGTTGATGAGGCCGTCAAGATAGCCGAATCGGTCGGCCTCACCGTCTACGCCGACCCTAGCAGCCTCCTTCTGGGCAGCACCTTGGTTTTCGGCGTGGGCGGGGACAACGACGCTAAGAACAAGCTGGACGCGGTGGGCCTGCTCCTCAAGGCGGCCGGGTTCCGCTCGCCAGCGACCGACCGAATGGGCAACGTGATCTACAGGCGCTACGTCGAGCCTGCCGACATGCCCATCTCGGCGGAGTTCACCGAGGGCAGGGACGCGCGCTTCATGTCGGACATGACCGAATCGACCAACCGCGCCGAGGTCTGCAACGTCGTGCACGTGGACTTCAGCACGCAGGACGCATCGGTGCGCGGCACGGCGGTGGACGACTCGCCCGACTCCGACCTGTCGACCGTCTCGGTCGGGCGCCGCATCGTCAAGAGCTACAGCTACGACAGCCTGCCAGGTGTGGACACCGAGGATACCAACCTTATCGAGGGCGCCGCCAACGCCCTCATCGGCATCGGAAAAAAGTCTGAGAAGAACTTCCGCAAGAGCGACTCACACGGCAGCATCCAGACCGTCTACGTCCCCGACTCGCCGCAGACGGGCGTGCTCTTCGGCATCAAGGTCGTCTCGAGTGGCGGGCGCGTCGGCTTCTGCCAGGACGAGGGGCCGAGCGTCAAGAAGGATACGGACTACACGCAGAGTGTGTGGGTCAAGGGCACTAAGGGCGCGACGGGCATCATACAGTCTTTCTGGGATCAGGAGAGGGCGCTTGGCCCGGTGACCAAGGGGTTCACCATGACTGGCGAGTGGCAGAAGGTCAGCTACACCTACCACGCCACGGAGAACCACAGCAAGGTCAGCTGGGGCTACTGCTACATCGACGGCGGCGAGGCCATCTTCGTCGCCGACAAGGTCGAGGAGGGAGGCAACGCCACGCCTTGGCCCCAGGACGCCATGCAGGCGGCGGCGGACCGCAAGGCGGCGGAGCTGCTCGCCACCGAGCGCGCCGTGACGCGCACGGACGAGTTCAGGAGCGTCTACAAGCCCGTCGAGCCGTGCATGGCGGTAGCGATGAACTACAGGACCGGCGGGGTTGTCGGCAAGCTGGCAATCCAGAAGCAGACGCTGACGCTCGACGCCGGCTGCGTCATAAAGCACACGGCGAGGAGGTACGAGCGATGAGCGATTCGGCGGTCGAGATCAAGGGCGCTGCGGCGCGGCTGGCGGCGGCGATTCCGTCGGGCGGCAAGCGGCTGACGATGGAGTTCGGCACGGTCGTCGGCGTCCATGGCACGGCGCTGGACGTGATGCTTCGCGGTACGGTGGTGACGGTCCCGATGGTGCGCTCCTGTACGGGGTGCATCATCACCGACCGCGCCGTGATCCTGTCACAGGGCCCGCTGGCCGTGTGCATCGGCACGATGGCGGCGGTGTAGGCCGGCGTTACGGGGGCCCGAACCTGCAATGTGGCGGGGAATGGGCCCCACCACACTGCAGAACGGGAGGGAGGCCGGATGGAGGTACTAAAGCTGTTCGTGCCCTATGGGCCGGGATGGCTCGGTGGCGCGGCGCTAGTGCTCATCGCCGCTTATTTTGGTAGGCAATTTTTGGACGAGTACAAGCGACAAAACCAACGGAAGGGCGAGCTCGACCTCAAGCGCGAGGAGCGTAAGCAGGCCGAGGTGGACGAGCGCGCGCAGCGAGACCGGGAACGCTCGCAGATGGAGGGGCGCATCGCGGCGCAGATGGAGCGCAGTAACACCTTGATTGAGGGGATGAAGACCCTCATGGAGTCGGTCGTCGCGTCAAATGACGTGTTGCACGCCGATCTGGTCCACAGCCAGGCGCGCAGCCAGGGGATGGCCGAGAAGGTCGACCACATCTGCGACCGCGTCGACCTTATCTACAGCAAGGAATCCGACAGATAGGAGCAATCAAATGACTGAGATCCAGGCCGGCCTCACGGTCGCCACGGTGCTCGTGGTGCCGTACATCGTGCAGGCCATCAAGACCAAGGCCATGACGGGCGGCGTCGCCCGCTGGACGGCCATCGCCGTCTCGGCGGGGTGCGGTGCTCTCACGGCCATGGCAGGAGGCGTGCCCACCGACCCCTCGGCGTGGGTGACGTCCATCTTCGCGTGTGTCGGCGGCGTGCAGGTGGCCTATGCCGCCTTCAAATCCGTCGGTATCACGGACAAATGGCTCGACGCTCTGCTCGCGCTCGGCGACATCAAGGAGGACTAACATGGCAGATTTCGCGAACGTCCAACCGGACGAGTACAAGCTCCTCGGCTGCAACTTCTCGGCGGGACGACCCTTCGGCATCAAGGGCGTCACGATCCACCATATGGCGGGTGACCTCAATGCGGCCCAGTGCAACAGCATCTGGGCCGCCAACGGCTGCTCTGCCCACTACTCGGTCGACCGCAACGGCTACATCGTGCAGCACGTCAACGACACCGACCGCGCCTACGCTTGCGGCGACGGCATCGGCACGGGCGGCGGTAACGACACGACCATCAGCATCGAACACGCCAACAGCGCGCGCGGCCCGTGGACGGTTCACGAGGCCGCCATCGAGAGCGGTGCGCACCTCGTGGCGGCGCTGTGCCTGTACTACGGGCTGGGCCGCCCGGCATGGATGGTGAACGTGTTCCCGCACAAGCACTGGTCGTCCACGGCCTGCCCCGGCGAGCTGGCTGGCTCGCAGCGCGACCACTACATGCAGCGCGCCGTCGAGTGGTACGACGCGATGGTCGGCGGCACGCAGCCGTCCGCGCCGACTGTGCAGCCCGCGGCGACCCCCGCTGCGCCTTCGGCGTCGCAGGGCGCGCCGGGCGGTTTCCCTCGCTCCACTGGCGCCCGTGTTCCCGTACACTACTCGCTGCACCTCAAGGGTGGCGGCTGGCTGGACGAGGTGACTGACTTCGGTGCCGGCGACGACGGCTTCGCGGGCTACCCGTGCCGACAGCATGACCTCCTTTGCGCCCGAGTTGATCGCGGTACGCTCAAGTATCAGGTCCACACCGTCGAGGACGGCTGGCTCGACTGGGTTGCCAAGGGCGACCGCAACGACACCGTAAACGGCTGCGCCGGTATCGCCGGTCATACCATCGACGGCGTGCGCATGTACTACGTGACGCCGAGCGGCGAGGAGTGCAAGCAGGCGTGGTACCGCTCCCAGACCACTGCGCGCGCCGGATGGCTGAACACCGTGTGCGACGACGGCTCTACCTATAGCGGCGACGACTACGCCGGTATCTACGGCGAGCCGCTCGACCGTCTGCAGGTCTGCGTCACCGACGGGGTGCCGTGGTAATGGCTTTCGTCATGGGCGCGGCGCTCGGCGCGATTTTGGGCAGCTTCGTCACGGTTGTCGCGCTCGCCCTGATCTGGGGCGGGAGCGACCGCGGGCGATAACAGCAAAAGGGGCCGTGGCGGTTCGTCGCCACGGCCCCTTTCTCGTATCCCTCGAATATCCCAAGTGGGCGTAAAACCCTAAGTACGGTCAGTGTGTTGCGGTACGTTCAGCGTGTTTTGCCTGTTGGTCAGCATCAATAGCGAGCTGCGGCAAACTGTCTCAGTACTGCCACATGTGATTGACGGGGCCGGAACCTTTGCCCATGTCAAAGCCGGCGGCGAGGGCGCCCGTTAGGTAGGCCTTGCCCGCGTTGACGGCGTCGGCAAGATCCATGCCCTGCGCCAGCGCGCAGGCGATGGCGGACGAGAGCGTGCAACCGGTGCCGTGTGTGTTGTCGGTCTCGATGCGCTTGTGGCGGAACCACGTGGTGAGTGGATCTCCCAGATGGTTGCCCTCGTCATCGAGTGGCGCGGGTTCGGCCAGTACATCGTTGGCCTCGTTGACAAGATGCCCACCCTTAACGAGGGATGCGCAACCAAAGCGGCGGGTGAGGAGCATGGCAGCATTTTGCTGCGTGCGCTCGGAGTCGACCTCGTAGTCGAGCAGGGCCATGGCCTCGGGAATATTGGGCGTGATAACCGTCGCTAGCGGGAACAGGCGGCGGGTGAGCGCCTCGGCGGCATCTTCGGCAATCAGCCGTGCGCCCGAGGTGGCTACCATGACGGGGTCGACTACCACGTTTGTCGCGTTCCAAGCGCTCAAGCGGTCGGCGATAACCTCGATAATCTCGGCAGAGGAAACCATGCCAATCTTGACGGCGTTGGGGCGGATATCGTCAAAAACGGCATCGATCTGTGCCGCGACAATATCCGGGGAGATGTTCTGCACGGCGGTGACGCCCAGGGTGTTCTGTGCGGTGATAGCGGTGATGGCCGTCTCGGCATACAGGCGGTGCGCCGTGATGGTCTTGATGTCGGCCTGAATGCCGGCGCCACCGCTGGAATCGGATCCTGCGATGGATAGAACGGCAGGTACCTTACTGCGATCCATGTTCGCTCCCTTGTTCGGTCGGAATCAAATGGGTCTATAAGCCAGCATTATAAAGATGCCCGGGCCGACTCTATGTCGAACCCGGGCGGGCGATGCAATCTTTACGCAAATGCAAGCAAATGTTCACACGTCAACAATTGACAGGCACCAGCTCGCCGCCAGAAGCGGCCGCGGCGACAGGGTTAGTCCTCCATGCCGAGGTCGATCGTGGTGCCCTCGAAGATCTTGTTGACGGTGCGGACGGCGCACATCTTGCCACACATGGTGCAAGTGCCCTCGGTGGCGGCGGGGGACTCCTCGTAGCGCTTCTTGCCCGTAACCGGGTCGAGCGCGCACTTCCACATGGCGTCCCAGTCGAGCTTGCGGCGTGCCTGGCCCATCTTGTCGTCCATGTCGCGGGCGTGGGGCACCTTTTTGGCGATGTCGGCGGCGTGTGCGGCAATCTTGGTGGCCATGAGGCCGTCGAGCACGTCCTGGGCGTTGGGCAGGCACAAGTGCTCGGCCGGCGTCACGTAGCACAGGAAGTCGGCGCCGGAGCTGGCGGAGATAGCGCCGCCGATGGCAGCGGTGATGTGGTCGTAGCCCACGCCGATATCGGTCACCAGCGGCCCGAGCACATAGAACGGGGCGTTGTGGCACAGGCGCTTCTGCAGTTTCATGTTGGCGGCGATCTCGTCGAGCGCCATGTGGCCCGGACCCTCGACCATAACCTGGACGCCGGCGGCCCATGCGCGCTTGCACAGCTTGCCCAGCTCGATCATCTCGGCGGTCTCGGTGGCGTCGTTGGAGTCGTAGAGGCAGCCCGGGCGACAGGAGTCGCCGAGCGAAATCGTCACGTCGTACTCGTGGCAGATTTCGAGCAGCTCGTCGTAGAACTCATAGAACGGGTTCTCGTTACCGGTGACCTCCATCCAGCCAAACAGCAGCGAGCCGCCGCGGCTCACGATGTTCATGAGGCGGCCGGTCTCCTTAAAGGTCTTTGTGACCGACTTGTTGATGCCGCAGTGGATGGTCATAAAGTCCACGCCGTCCTCGGCGTGCGCGCGCACGACCTCGAACAGGTCGTCCTTGGTAAGCTTGACCAGCGGCTTTTCCATGTAGCCGATGGCGTCGTACATGGGGACGGTACCTACCATGAGCGGCGTCTCGTCGATGAGCTGCTGGCGGAACTGGCGCGTCTTGCCCGAGTTGGAGAGGTCCATGATGGCGTCGGCGCCAAAGTCCTCGGCGATCTTGACCTTCTTCCATTCCTCGGCGGCATCGGCCTTGTCGCCCGAGATGCCCAAGTTCACGTTGACCTTGGTGGACAGGCCCTCACCGACGCCAAAGGCGCGCATGCCTTTTTTGATGTGCACGATGTTGGCAGGAATGGCGATGCGGCCGTCGGCCACGCGCTCGCGGATGTACTCGGGGTCGCGATGCTCGCGCTCGGCGACCTCCTTCATCTGCGGTGTGATCTGCCCGGCGCGGGCGAAGTCGATTTGCGTGACGAGCTTGGGCTCGGTCTGTGTGCTCATTGGCACGGCTCCCTTCGTTGGCATTACCCATATCAGGTTTGCGGGTCAGGGCGGGCGCGCCCAATCTCAGCCTGCCGTCTTGTCCTGCAAGCCCCCCGTTTATGTAATGGGCTCAAGTATAGCTCGAATGGGTACGATTGGCCTAACGAGCGTGCCTGTGGGGAGGCGAACATGGAAGACAAGCATCTATATCGAGAGACGCAATGGGATGTATCGGCCGAGGAAAGCCGTGCGCACCATGGCCTTGTCGCGATTAGTTTTGCGGTGCTTGCCGTGCTGGTGATTGCCGTTTGTATCTGGACGTTTGGTGGTCGCGGCGGCGCTGCATGGGAGTTCGAGGCTGATGATAGCCTACCGATAATGACGGTGAAGGTCGCGGGTGGCAATACCGTTGCCGCGCCGGGCGACTATTGGTATCCGCGCGATGGATTTGTCCAGCTGCAGCTGAGCGGCGGTTCCATTCCTGGTGAAGAGATCGAGCGCGTGACCTTCGATGCGTCGCTTAAGACGCTGTCGGTCGAGCTCAAAGATCAAGGGGATGTGCCCACGACGATGGATATCGCGCTGACGGAATGGCGCTTGGAGCCCCCATCGGGTGTTGCGGTGTCCGAGGTAGAGCACGTTAAGATTACCTACCAAGATGGCTCGACAAACGAAGTTGCCAAAGCCGACGGCTTGGCGGAATAGACGCCGTGCCTAGGCAGCACATTCAAAAGTAGCGGTGGTCCTACAAGGTCTGTTCGTTCAGGAAGACCAAAGTGTTCTTATTTGAAAGCTCGGGAAAGTGACGATAACCAACATCAAACGCGGTGAGCCCGCTTGCATCCTCGAGCTTGTTTTCTGCCATCCAGCGCACCATGGAACCACGTGCCTTTTTGCTGGCGGTCGAGCGCTGGATGGGCTTGCCGTTGCGGATGCCTTCGCCAAAGAGGCACGTGACGACCGTGGCGTCGCCCGCGAGATGGGGCAGAACGGCTTTGGCGTACTCTACGCTGGCGAGGTTGACGATCGTGGTGTTTGAGCCTGCCGGGGCGATAGCCCGCGCGAGCTTGTCGCTCCAAAACGCGTAGAGGTCTGGGGCATCGTCAACGGCGAGCTTCGCGCCCATTTCCAGCCGATATGGTTCCACGGCATGAAAGGGGCGAACGCACCCGTAGAGGCCAGAGAGGATCCACAGGTGGCTTTGCAGCCATGCGAGCTGCGCGGAATCCATCACCTCGGGCGCCATGCTCTGGTATTGAATGCCGTGGTAGGACATGACGGCAGGGGAGAGGTGACAGGCGAGTGCGGGATTGTCGAGATCGCCGTTTTTCAGGATGGGCCCGAACTCATGCAGGGTGTTGAGGCAAGGCCCCAGCAGTTTGTCACTCACGTTCCATAGTGCCTGCAGGCCGCCGCTGCCTTCATTCCGCTCGATATCTAGCAGTGCGCGGTGGAGGCGAGCCGTCTCGCGCACAAAGGGTGGGATGCCCAGGACTTCAAAAGCATCTTGGGCCGCGCGCATCTGCTTGGCGGGCGAAATGATGACCTGCAGCATGGACTCTCCTCTGCCAAAAAGGAAGTTGCGGTGGAATACGGTCTGTTTTGGCCGTTTATGGGCCAGTTTAGTCCGTATTTCACCGCAACTGACGAAGGGTTGGTTAGGCTCGCTCGATGAAGGCCTTGTAGCCGCGGTAGGCCTCGTAGATATCGGCCTTGTTGGCGACCTCCCACAGGGCGTGCATGGACAGGACGGCAACGCCGGAGTCGATGACGTTCATGCCATACTTGGCCATGATGTAGGCAATGGTGCCGCCGCCGCCCGCGTTGACGCGACCGAGCTCACAGGTCTGGAAGTCCACGCCGGCCTCGTCCATGATGTCGCGGACGAGGGCCACGTACTCGGCATCGGCGTCGTTGGAGCCGCCCTTGCCGCGGCTGCCCGTGTACTTGTTAAAGCACAGGCCGCGACCCATAAAGGCCGCGTTCTTGGTCTCGAACTTGCCGGCATAGCCCGGGTCGAAGCCGGCGGACACGTCGGAGGAGAGCATGCGGCTGCGGGCGAGTGCGCGGCGCAGGGCCAGCGGGCTATCCTCGCCGGCGAGCGTCATGATCTCGGCGACGGTGTTCTCGAAGAAGCGGCTCGTCATGCCGGTGGCACCCACGGAACCGATCTCCTCCTTGTCGACGATGAGCGTGATGCTCGTGCGCTCCACGTTGGTGACGTTGATCTGGGCGAGCATGGAGGGGTAGGCACAGACGCGGTCGTCATGGCCATAGCCCAGAATCATGGAGCGGTCGAGGCCCATGTCGCGGGCGGGGCCGGCGGGCACGACCTCGATCTCGGCGGAGAGGAAGTCCTCCTCCTCGACGTCGTACTGCTCCTTGAGGATATCCAGGAACATCTGCTTGACGGGCTCCTTGGGGGCGTCCTTGTCGTCCTCATCGAACTTGACGGGGCGGCCGCCCACGATCACGTCGAGAATCTCGGCATCGACGGCGTCCTTGGCAGGCTTGGACATCTGCTCGCTCGAGAGGTGGATCAGCAGGTCGGAGATGGTAAAGACCGGGTCGTCCGCCTTGTCGCCGATATTGATGTCGACGGTGGTACCGTCCTTTTTGCAGATGACGCCCACGAGTGCGAGCGGGGAGGCCACCCAGTGGTAGCTCTTGACGCCACCGTAGTAGTGCGTGTCGAGGTAGGCCATGTCGCCGGCCTCGAAGGCGGGGTTCTGCTTAAGGTCTAGGCGCGGCGAGTCCACGTGGGCGCCCAGGATGTTAAAGCCCTGCTCGAGCGGGGCGTTGCCCAGGTTGACGAGCATGAGGTCCTTGCCGTGATTGGCGGCGTACACCTTGTCGCCTGCCTTGAGCTCGCGGCCTTCGGCGATCACGGTCTCCAGGTCGACGTATCCCGCCTCCTCGGCCATCTTGATGCCGGTCTTGACGCACAGGCGCTCGGTCTTGTTCTCGCTCAAAAACTGCTTATAGCCGCGGCAAAGCTCCTCGAGCTCCTCGACTTGCTGTGGCGTGTACTTTTTCCATGCGCAGGGACGCTCCATGACGCAGGCTCCTTTCGGATCGATCGTGCTGGTTGATGTACCGTGAGCCATCGTATCACGCGCGGGCTCACGGTGGCGGGGGAGCTTGATGTGAGGTGGCCGCGGGGCGGGGAGCGTGTAAACTGGAGTGAGCAAACCGTGCCCAGCCCAAAGCGAGGTATTTAATATGTCTGACAAGCGCCGCACTTTTGCCGTTATCGACGGCAACTCGCTCATGCATCGCGCCTTCCACGCCGTGCCGCCGACTATGAACGCGCCGGACGGTCGCCCCACCAACGCGATCTTCGGCTTCCTGAACATGTTTCTTAAGATGATCGATGCCTTTAACCCCGACGGCGTGGTCGTGGCGTTTGATAAGGGCAAGCCGCGCGTGCGCATGGAGATGCTGCCGCAGTATAAGGCGCAGCGCCCGCCCATGGACCCCGATCTGCATGCGCAGTTCCCTATGATCAAGGAGCTGCTCGGTGCGCTCAACGTGCCGATTCTGCAGTCTGAGGGCTGGGAAGGCGACGATATCCTGGGAACCATGGCGCGCCTGGGTGAGGAGGCCGGCTGCGACATGCTGCTGGTGACCGGTGATCGCGATATGTATCAGCTCGTGACCGAGCACGTCAACGTGGTCTCGACCCGCAAGGGCCTGTCCGACGTGGCGATCATGACGCCCGAGAGCGTGGACGATCTGTATCACGGCATCACGCCGGCGCTCGTGCCCGACTTTTATGGTCTGAAGGGCGACACGTCCGATAACATCCCCGGCGTGCCGGGCATCGGCCCCAAAAAGGCGAGCGCGCTCATTGCGCAGTACGGTAGCCTGGACGAGGTCATCGCGCATGCCGACGAGGTCAAGGGCAAGATGGGCGAAAACCTGCGCGCACACATCGACGATGCTCTGCTGAGCCGCAAGGTCGCGACCATCCGCACCGATGCGCCCGTTGAACTCGATTTTGAGGCGACGTCCTTCCCGGCGTATTCTGCCGATGAGGTTTCCGCGGCACTGGGTACGCTCGGCATCACCGCCATGCAGAACCGTTTCTTGGCGCTGATCGGTGACGAGGGTGGCGCTGCTGCCGCTGCTAGAACGTTTGAGATGCCCACGATTGAGCGCACCGCTGCCGGCGATGCCGAGGCGCTTGCTGACGTGGCGTCCGAGGTTTCGCGTGCGATCGAGGCGGGCGAGTGGGTCGCCACCGTGGTGGACGATGACAAGGAAGAGGGCGCGCTCTTTGGACTGACGCGCACGCTGTGGTTGGCGACGTCCAAGGGCCTCTTCGCGCTCGAGGAGGGCGACAGCTGCGCGGCGGCTGAGGTTGAGGGCTTCAACTTCGTCCACGGCGTGATTGCTGGCGTGCTCGCGCGTCTGTTTATGGAGGGTCGCGTGGCGAGCCCGGATATGAAGGTGCTGTTGCACGAGCTTTCGCCCATCGATTCTTCTGAGCCCGAGCTCATGGATCCGCTGGCAGTCGATTCTACGCGCATCTTCGATACCGTGGTTGCCGCCTATCTGCTGGATTCCGATCGCTCCGAGTTCGATGAGGCATATCTTGCCGATACGTATCTGCAGATGGCGCTGCCTGCGGCGCGCGGCGCAGAGGGTGCCGGTGAGGACGCTCCGGCGCCTGCCGCCCGTACTGCGGCTCTGACGCTGGCGCTCGTGGCACCGTTGCGCGAGTGCATGGCCCGCGAGAATGCCGCCAACGTGTTCGATGGCATCGAGATGCCACTCGTTCCGGTACTTGCCAAGATGGAGCGCGCGGGCATGCTCGTGGACCCCGACCGTCTGCACAGTCTGTCCGAGGGTCTGGCGACCCAGATTACCGAGGTTGAGCGCAGTATTCGCGACCTGGCGGGTGACGAGACCTTTAATATTGGCAGTCCCATGCAGCTGTCGCATGTGCTCTTTGATGTGATGGGCCTTCCGACCAAGGGTCTCAAAAAGACCAAGCGCGGTTACTATTCGACCAATGCCAAGGTACTGAGTGATCTTGCCCGTGACCACGAGATTGTTCGTTTGATCTTAGACTGGCGCGAGAAGTCCAAGATCAAGTCAACCTATCTGGACACGTTGGGCCCGCTGCGCCGCGGTGACGGTCGTGTGCACACCACGTACAACCAGACCATCACCGCGACGGGGCGTCTGTCTTCGAGCGACCCTAATCTGCAAAACATTCCGACGCGCTCGGAGCTGGGGCGTACCGTCAAGACGGCGTTTTCGGCAGGCGAGGGAAGCGTTTTTTTGGCGGTGGACTACTCGCAGATCGAGCTGCGTCTGCTGGCACATCTCTCGGGTGACGAGCACTTGGTGCGCGCCTTTAACGAGGGCGAGGACTTCCATGCCGAGACGGCGGCGCGCGTGTTTGGTGTGCCGGTGTCCGAGGTAACGCCCGACCTGCGCAGTCGCGCCAAGGCCGTGAACTTTGGCATCGTGTATGGCCAGCAGGCCTACGGCCTGTCGCAGTCGCTGCATATCTCGATGGCCGAGGCGCGCGACATGATCGACCGCTACTACGAGGCCTACCCGGGCGTGCGTACGTTCCTCGACAACGTGGTGGCACGCGCCAAGCAGACGGGCTACGCCGAGACCATGTACGGCCGCCGTCGTCATATTCCGGAGCTCAAGGCCAAAAACCCGCAACTCCGCGGCTTTGGCGAGCGCACGGCCATGAACCATCCCATGCAGGGCACCGCAGCAGACATCATCAAGATCGCCATGGTCCGCGTAAGTCGTCGCCTGGAAGAAGAAGGCTTTGCCGCCCACATGATCTTGCAGGTACACGACGAACTGGACTTTGAGTGCCCCGTCGACGAAGTCGAGCGCCTAACCACCATGGTCCGCGACGTCATGGAACACGTAGTAGACCTCCACGTCCCCCTAATCGCCGAAGCCAGCACCGGCATAACCTGGGCCGACGCCAAATAGGGAAGTGCCCACAACCCTAAAGTAACCAAACCAGAAGGGGGCTCCTTGCCAACAAGGAGCCCCCTTCGTTCAATTAAATTCAGCCTAAGTATCTAGACACTCAAGACGCCATCTAGGCGGCAAACAAGTAAACCTAGGGCCTGGCCGGGCGGCACAGGTTAACTTTTCGTAGATTCCGCACGCAAAGAAAGCCACTTAATGTGGCTTTCGTCTTGCGCAGGACCTGACCGAGCGAAAAGTTATCCTGTGCCGCCCGGCCAGGCCCGATGGGACGGCTACCGGGCCGCCAAGATAGCGTCGATGAGCGTCAGTACGCCCCCGTCGTTGTTGCTCGGAATGCGCCACTTGGCGTGCGCGTTCATGTGCTCCTCGGCATTGTCCACGATAAAGCTATGCCCGACGCGCTCCAGCATGGGGATGTCGTTGTAGGTATCGCCCACGGCGGCAGCATCGGCAATATCGATGCCCAGGTGCTCGCACAGGTGAGCGACGCCGACGCCCTTGTCGACGCCCAGGTTCATAAAGTCGATCCACTCGCGCCCAGCGTTGGTGACGTAGAGTTTGTCCGAGAACTCGGGGCTATAGGTCTCGCGGAAAGCGGGCTCGGCGTCGTAGCCGGGGAAGAAGACCGAAATCTTGTTGGACTCGAAATCAATGCCCTCAAAGCTGTCTACGTAGTTGATTGTGTTGTAGTAGACGCTGATCTCGTCGTGGTATTGATGGTCGCGGGCAAGCACGTAGAACTCGTCGAAGCAGCACAGGACGGGGACAGCGCGAGGATCCTCCGAGGCACGGTTCAAGACCTGCTGATACAGCTCCACGTCAATATTGCTTTTATAGATATAGCTGCCGCGATAGATCACGCAAGCTCCGTTGTCGGGACAAAAGGCGAGGCGGTTCTTGATGCCCTCGAACATCTCCTCGAGCTTGGGGGCGGGACGTCCGCTGGCGGGGCAGAATACGATGCCGGCGTCGGCGAGCTTGTCCAGGCGCTCATCAAGACCCTGGGGCAGCACACGCTCGTCGGTCAGCAGCGTCTTGTCCATATCGACGGCGAGAATCTTAATGTTGCCGATGTTGGCGTCCGATTCGTAAGTTTGCATAAAAATGCGCCTTTCGTTTCGAGATTGTTTCAGACGTTATAACCATCAACTAGTAGTCGAGCGTATTTTCGCAGGAATGGTGCGTATTTGCACCACGCTTCACAAAGTAATGAAAAAACTTTTCAGAAATTTGAATTTGTCGCTTGTGCTGCGGGCACTTTAGCGTAATATAGCGACCATCGAAAACGGAGACGGAAAAACAACCGCTTACCGAGTAAAAGGTACCGTTTACGATATTTGAATTGCGCCCGGCGATACGTGAAAGGAGAGGCAGATGCAGTTCGTAAAGATCATCACCACTGCAGACAATGCCATCCGACGCCAGCGCGCAATTTCCCGACGACGATAACAATCGTCTCTGTCCGCATGGGGCGAATTGCCTCAACAGAGTCATTTTGAGGTCGTTGGGTTTTAGCACGACATTGCTGCATGTTTCTAGGGCATGTATGTGCTGATTTTTGCTATTTAACCTGATATTGCACGGTATATGACCTTGAAATGACTTGCAACTGACCGATGTTCTAACTAGCTACCAAGGGCGAAAGGAAACAGCCATGAGCAAGGAAAAAGTCGTTCTCGCATATTCCGGTGGTCTTGATACATCCGTATGTGTCAAGTGGCTCCAGGACGAGAAGAATCTCGATGTCGTTTGCGTCTGCGGCAACGTGGGCCAGGAAGAGACCGGACTGGATGCCAAGAAGCAGAAGGCGCTCGACCTGGGCGTTCTCGATTGCCAGGTGCTCGACCTGCGCGACGAGTTCTCCGATGAGTTCCTGACCAAAGCCATCGCCGCAAACTCCATGTACGAGAATAAGTATCCGCTGCTCTCCGCCCTGTCTCGCCCGCTGCTTGCCAAGAAGCTTGTTGAGGTCGCCCACGAGTTTGGCGCGACCTACGTCGCCCACGGCTGCACTGGCAAAGGTAACGATCAGGTCCGTTTTGAGGCCGCCGTCAAGGCCCTCGACCCCGAGCTCAAGGTTATCGCCCCGGTTCGCGAGTGGGACCTGAAGTGCCGTCCCGACGAGGTCGCCTATGCCCACGCCCACAACGTGCCGGTTCCCGAGGGTGCCAACGACAACCCCTACTCCATCGACGACAACCTGTGGGGTCGCGCCATCGAGTGCGGTCACCTGGAGGACCCTTGGAATGAGCCGCTCGATGACGCTTGGGTTATGACCAAGAACCCCGAGGACACGCCTGACACCCCGACCTATACCGAGATCGAGTTTGAGGCCGGCAAGCCTGTCGCCGTCGACGGCAAGAAGATGAAGCTCTCCGAGATCGTCATCGCCCTCAACAAGATTTCGGGCGACAACGGCTTTGGCCGTCTTGACCTGGTCGAGGATCGTCTGGTGGGCCTCAAGAGCCGCGAGTGCTATGAGGTTCCCGGCGCCCTGACGCTCATCACCGCCCACAAGGCGCTCGAGGACATCTGCGTCGAGGGCGACCTGCTCAAGACCAAGATCAAGCTCGAGCAGGATTGGGCCACCGCCGTGTACAACGGCCAGTGGTACAGCCCGCTCAAGAACGCGCTCGACGCCTTTATGGCCGATACCCAGAAGTTCGTGACCGGCACTGTCCGTCTGAAGTTCTTTAAGGGCAACTGCCATGTCGTCGGCCGCAAGAGTCCCTTCAGCCTCTACGACTACGGCCTGGCTACCTACGACCGCGACACCACGTTTGACGAGAAGGCCAGCGCCGGCTTTATCGAGATCGATACGCTGTCGCTCAAGACGTGGGCAAAGGTCCAGGGCCCCAGCTCTGCTGCTGCCCAGGCCTAGCGCCTCCTTCCCTTGGTATCCGCGCGGCCCATCCGCGTGATACATAACGGGCGCACGGGGTCCCTACCTTTCGTTATGCTTGCTGACACTTCTTAACATCGGTGGCCCCTACGTTCCGCCCGCATATATGATGCCGCGTCTGCGGCTGAGTCCGAGCCCCGCCGGGGTTGTCCGGCGGGGCTCCTTCTATCAATTTGGCGGCTCTGTGCCTATATATATGAGGAGTATCCATTATGTTCAATGCTATCGCGCATGCTTTGCTTGCCCTCGCGCCCGAGTTCGATGCTGTAAGGGTCGAGGACGTTCCTATGAGCCTGAAGGCCTGGATCGATGGTTCGCAGGGCAACATCCGGAGGGAGACGTTGGGCGCCAAGTGCATGGCGCGTCACTTCTTTGCAAATTAGCCACATGGCACCGCACACGGTGGGGAATGTGTAAAACTAGCGGTTGAAAAATCGCTTTAGCGATATGGCGCATTGCTTTGGGCGCTTGTTTTGGTATTTGGAGAAAGGGGACGGTTCCATGGCTCTTTGGGGCGGTCGTTTTGAGGCAGGCGTGGCCGAGGTCACGCAGGAGTTTGGCGCGTCGCTGCCGGTCGACAAACATCTCTATAAGCAGGATATCGCCGGCTCTAAGGCGCATGCCAAAATGCTGGCGGCCCAGGGCATCATCAGTGCCGAGGACGAGCAGGCGATTGCCAAGGGCCTGACCGAAATCGAACAGGATATCGATGCCGGCAACTTCACCTTCGATATCAACGATGAGGACATTCATATGTCCATCGAGAGCGAGCTGACGCGTCGCATCGGCGAGGCTGGCAAGCGCTTGCATACTGGGCGTTCGCGCAACGACCAGGTGGCGACCGATACGCGCCTGGGCGTCAAGGCGCTGGCCAAGGAGCTCATGGAGGCCAATCTTGAGCTGCGCCATGTGCTGGTGGATGCGGCCAAGAAGTACGACAAGGTGATTCTGCCGGGCTACACGCACATGCAACATGCTCAGCCCGTGCTGCTGTCGCATCACCTGCTGGCGTATTCCTGGATGTTCGCGCGCGACTTTACGCGTTTGAAGGCCGCCTTTGATGCTGCCGACAACTGCCCGCTGGGTGCCGCTGCGCTTGCCGGTACGAGCTATCCGCTCGATCGCCAGATGACGGCTGCCGAACTTGGCTTTGCGGGCGCGATCCCCAACTCGCTCGATGCCGTTTCCGACCGTGATTTTCTGCTCGATCTGCATTACGCCGGATCCGTCATGGCGATGCACCTGTCGCGTCTTTCCGAGGAGATCGTACTGTGGTCGAGCTCCGAATTTGGCTTTATCACGCTTTCCGACTCGTACTCCACTGGCTCGTCCATCATGCCGCAGAAGAAGAACCCCGACTTTGCCGAGCTTATCCGCGGCAAGAGCGGTCGCGTGTACGGCAACCTGGTGCAGCTGCTGGTAACCATGAAGGGCCTGCCGCTTGCTTATAACAAGGACTTGCAGGAGGACAAGGAGGGCGCGCTCGATACCGCCCATACGCTCATGCAGTGCCTGTCCGTTATGGCCGGAATGATTTCGACTTGGACCGTCAACGAGGATGCCATGGCGCGCGAGTGCGGCGTGGGGCACCTTGCCGCCACCGATGTTGCCGATTACCTGGCCAAGCGTGGCCTGCCGTTCCGCGAGGCACATGCCGTGGTGGGCCATCTGGTCCTGATGTGCGAGAAGCGCGGCTGCAATCTTGAGGACCTGCCGTTTGAGGTGTTCCAGGAGGCAAGCCCGCTCTTTGAGCGCGATATTACCGAGGCGCTCGATATCCCGTCGATTGTCGCCGCGCGCACGACCGAGGGCGGCACCGCTCCTGCCGCCGTTGCCGTGCAGTTGCAGCGTGCCGAGGCACAGCTCGTGGCTGACGAGGGCGTGTTTGGATCGCTGACCAAGGTCGTCGAGATGGGTCACGGGGCAAAGTAGAGGTTTGGCTGAAGCCGTTTTGGCCATGTATTGATAAATCGTTTTCGCTTTACGGGCGCCTGCTGATGTGGGAGCCCGTATTTTGTTGCTATGGGGGAGGGGCTTGTCGAGAACTTCTGTAGGACCTTTGGGCAGGTTGTGAAGGGGATACGTTCGCGGGCGGCAACCGACCGCCTGCTCTGTTCGGCGCGGTTGATGGGCGGTCGGATGGTACTCTAATCGGGCTTCGAAACAGAAGTGACACATATGGAGCGCTTTAATAAATTGCAACGTTTCAATAAACAGCTTTTTGTTTAACTGCAGCTAAAACTCTGTTACGATGCAGTCCAGGCGGGTGCCGGAATGGGACTTGGGCACGCGCGAACCTACTTGAAAGGCTACTTTTATGGCTATCGAGAAGACCTTCATCATGATTAAGCCCGACGCCGTGCGCGACCGCAAGATCGGCGAGATCGTTGCTCGCATTGAGCGCAGCGGCCTTGTCATCGAGCACATGGAGATGACCACGCTCGAGCGCGCTACCGTCGAGGAGCACTACGCCCATCTGGCCGACAAGCCCTTCTTTGGCGGTCTCTGCGACTTTATGACGAGCGGTCCGGTCGTCAAGATGGTCGTTTCCGGTCTCTCCGCTGTTGCTAAGATGCGCACCCTCATGGGCGCTACCAACCCGCTTGAGGCTGCTCCTGGTACCATCCGCGGCGACTTTGCCGTCGATGTCAACGCCAACGTGATCCACGGCTCCGACTGCCTGGAGAACGCCGAGATTGAGATCAAGCGCTTCTTTGGCTAAACCAGCTTTGACTCCTTAAAGCTGTTAGCGTGTGGCTTGGGCGCCGCGTAACTCCATCCGCGGCGCCCTTTTATTCCAAAATCTATGCAGGGGCCCGCTCGGACATGTGTTCCGAGCGGGCCCCTGCTGTTAGCTTGTGGCACTGAATAGTTTAGGCTTCGTCGACGATCTTAAGGGCGCGCGTGTGATCGATCTCGTTGAGGAGGTTAACGCGACGCTCGTGACGACCGCCCTCAAACTCGGCGTCGAGCCACTCGTCGACGATCATCTTGGCGAGCTCGGAGCCCACGACGCGGGCGCCAAAAGCGAGCACGTTGGTATTGTTGTGCATGCGGGAGAGCTTGGCGCTGAAGGGCTCGGAGCACACGACGGCGCGTACGCCCTCGACCTTGTTGGCAGCCAGGCTGATACCGACGCCGGTGCCACAGATCAGGATGCCTAGATCGACGTCGCCGTTGGCAACGGCCTTACCCACCTTGTAGCCGGCGATGGGGTAGTCAAAGCTCTCGGAGGTGTCGGTGCCAAAGTTCACGACCTCGCAGCCGCGCTCCTTCAGGTGCTCGGAGATGATGTTCTTGAGCTCGACGGCGGCGTGGTCGTTACCGATACCGATCTTCATGGATAGTTCCTCTCTGGTCTGTGCGGCGAGATTGCTAAAGGTTTTACCGCGTTCGACTGCATGATAGCGCGACTTTTGTGTAAACGCTTGGGCGTTTTTTGGTCAAACGCTTTAGCATGCAACAAGACCGGTTTCTCATGAATGAATGCCGTCAGTTTGCGCCTGAATGCCGTCTACCGGAACCTGGGTTGCGGTTTTTGATGCATTGTTATCAAATAAAAGAGCTAATTATTATTGAGAGCCCAGCCCGTTATACAAGTAGGAGATACCTATGCCTGCCGATTCCCTTCGTGATGCCGCGTTTTGCGATGTTTTGAACCGCGAACTTGTTTGTGCACTCGGCTGCACCGAGCCCATTGCCGTTGCTTATGCAGCGGCGCTGGCGAGCCAGACGCTCGGTTGCGAACCCGATCATATGGATGTTGCCTGCTCGGGCAACATCATCAAGAACGTCAAGAGCGTGACCGTGCCCAACTCGGGCGGTATGCACGGTATTGAGGCCGCGGCCGTGCTGGGTGCCGTGGGCGGCGACGCCAAGAGCGCGCTCGAGGTGCTCGAGAGCGTCGATGACGCGGACCGCGCCCGCGTGGCCGAGCTGCTTGCCGATGCGGACTACTGCGATGTGTCGCTTGTCGAGGGTGTGCCCAACCTCTACATCAAGGTGACTGCGACGGCCGGGGGCCATACCGCGGTCGTCGAGATTACCGATCACCACACTAATGTCACGTGCCATACGCTCGACGGTATTCCGGTATGCGGTAAGTCGGCGGGGGAGTGCGCCGCCTGCGCCGAGCGCGTGGTGGCCGAGCGTGCGGCAGATAACGCCGACACGCCCATGTCGATCGAGACCATCATCGACTTTATCGAGGACGGTGACATTGAGGACGCCCGCGCTGCCGTTGAGCGTCAGATTGAGCTGAATGGCGCGATCAGTGCCGAGGGTCTCGCGCACGCTTGGGGCGCCGAGGTGGGCCGTACGCTGCTGGGTGCTCGTGCCGATGACGTCGCCTGCCGCGCCCGTGCCCGTGCGGCCGCCGGGTCCGACGCCCGCATGAACGGTTGCGCGCTGCCGGTCGCCATTGTGTGCGGCTCGGGCAATCAGGGCATTACCTGCGCATTGCCCGTCATGGAGTATGCCGAGTACCTGCGTTGCGACCACGAGCGCCTGGTGCGCGCCGTGATGCTGTCCGATCTTATCGCCGTGCATATCAAGAGCTATATTGGTGCGCTTTCGGCGTTTTGCGGTGCTATTTGCGCTGCGTGCGGCGCCGGCGCTGCGATTACCTGGCTGTGCGGTGGCACGCGCGAACAGATTGGCGCGACCGTCTCGAACACGCTCGGTAACGTGGGCGGCATCGTGTGCGACGGCGCCAAGGCGAGCTGTGCCGCCAAGATCTCGGCTGCCGTCGATGCGGCGATTCTGGGCCATGATATGGCCATGCAGGGTCGCGGCTTCCGCGCCGGCGAGGGCCTGATCCAAGATACCGTTGAGCAAACAATCGCCAGTATGGGCTACGTAGGCCGCGTGGGCATGAAGGACACCGACATCGAGATCCTCAACATCATGATCGGCAAAACCCAGGTGTGCTAGTTACGCGGTTTTACCAAACCGCGTAACCAGTCGACGCTGCAAATGCCCCTAAGCGGCAATCTGCCTTTCAATCGTCGGGCATGGCCAGAAGGCCTATGCCCTCCTCTTTCAAGGCACATTGCTCGCTTAGGGGCATTTTCGCTGACTTGTGCTCAACCTGCGGCGATATTTGGTTTGGAGCGAGGGGTCCTACGACAGTTCGTCGGCTACTTGGTGTTCGTAGAAGGCTTCGATTACGGCGTTAAAGTCGCGGGCGAAGTCTTCCATGGTTCCGCGCCAGGTGGCTCGGCCGGGTTTTCCCTGGCCAACATAGGCAGTTTGAATGCCGCAGGCGGGACTGGGGAAGTCGCGCTTGGGATCGTTGCCCACCATAAGGACCTCGTGTGGCTCGAGTCCCATCACCTGAAGCTGCTCTAGATAGTAGGTGGCATCGGGCTTGCAGCGGGTGGTGTTTCCCATGTGCGTGACGAGCTCAAAGGGAGCGTCGGCCAGGTCGCCCCAACCCATGCGGCACTCGATGGCCCCTTGGGGAAAGCTGGGGTTGGTAAAGAGCGCGCAACGCAGCCCTGCGTCCTGTACGGCCTGGAGCGCGGCGTGTGCTCCCGGCATGGCGTGGGCGTTAATGACCTCGTCGTTCTTGTACGGAAGAACTTCGCGGTCATAGTAGGTAAACGCCTCGTAGATGAGGGGATCGGAGAGGCAGATCCCGCATCGGCGCTCGACCTCTTCTTGGTAAAACTCAAGATTGGTGCGGTTGTCCGTGCCGCTGCGGCGATTGGCGTTGAGGTCGACCAGGATGGTGCCGAGGCGCGCCATCGTGCCACCGCGGCTGCGGCGCCCGATATCCGCGAGCATCGAAGAGACATCCTTAAAATAGCGAAGGATGAACGCGTTGAGGTTGATGCTGAGAAGCGTTTCGTCCATATCGAAAACGACTGCTTTGAGCACGCGGGCACCTTTCTCGAAAAATCGATCTAGAATCGTTGGCTCCGGATACTTTACCCCAAAGCCGAATGCCTAGCTGGTTATCGTCAAGTTGCGGAGACGTGTGTTCATAAGATTACGAAAAAGTCTCCACACGAGTAAAAAATCGCAGTTCACGCTTGAAATCGAACTCATTTCCCCGTAACCTATACGAACGTGATTGCATAAGCGTCACATTAGTATCTGTCGGCTCCCGAGTGTTCCTAAACGTTGTGTGCTTGTCGCACCCTTCTGTAGGTCCTAGCAATCGGGGCCCCGTAGTTCGAAAGGGGTCCACCTTTGAGTGAGATTCAGAACTCGTCCATTTTCTCTCTTGACGATGTCAACGAGGAGGAGATGAACAACCTCATCGACGGTACGATTACCGACTTTGATGAGGGCGATCTCGTTAACGGCACTGTCGTTAAGATCGAGCATGACGAGGTGCTCGTTGACATCGGATTCAAGTCCGAGGGCGTTATCCCGGTCCGCGAGCTGTCCATCCGCAAGGACGCTAACCCTGCAGACATCGTTGCACTCGGTGATCCCATCGAGGCTCTGGTACTCCAGAAGGAGGACAAGGACGGTCGTCTGGTCCTGTCCAAGAAGCGTGCCGAGTACGAGCGTGCTTGGAACCGCATCGAGGAGAAGTTCAACTCCGGCGAGAACGTCGAGGGCGAGGTTATCGAGGTTGTCAAGGGCGGCCTGATCCTCGACATCGGCCTGCGTGGCTTCCTGCCCGCCTCCCTCGTCGACCTCCGTCGCGTCAAGGACCTCACCTCCTACATGGGCACCCGCATCGAGGCCCGCGTCATCGAGATGGACCGCAACCGCAACAACGTCGTCCTCTCCCGTCGCGTCGTGCTCGAGGAGTCCCGTAAGGCCGAGCGCTCCGAGATCCTGTCCAAGCTCAAGTCTGGCATGCGTCTCCAGGGCACCGTTTCCTCCATCGTCGACTTCGGCGCCTTCGTCGACCTCGGTGGTATCGACGGCCTCATCCACATTTCCGAGCTCTCCTGGAACCACGTCAACCATCCTTCCGAGGTTGTCAAGGTCGGCCAGGAGGTCGAGGTCGAGGTTCTCGACGTCGATCTCAACCGCGAGCGCATCTCCCTGGGTCTCAAGCAGACCACCGAGGATCCGTGGCGCGCACTGGTCAAGAAGTACCCCGTCGGCGCTATCGTCGAGGGCACTGTGACCAAGCTTGTCCCGTTCGGCGCTTTCGTCGATCTGGGCGAGGGCATCGAGGGCCTGGTGCACATCTCCGAGATGGCCAACAAGCACGTCGATCAGCCTTCTCAGGTCACCCACGTGGGCGACAAGGTTCAGGTCAAGGTCATGGAGATCGACCTCGACCGTCGTCGTATCTCCCTGTCCATGAAGTCCGCTGCTGAGACTCTGGGCGTCGAGATCGAGGTTACCCCGCTGCCTTCCGAGAAGAAGGACGAGGAGACCGACGCCGAGTAAATCGGTTTGACGATCACTTGTTTTAAGGGATCCGTCCGCAATGGACGGGTCCCTTTTTTTGCATTTGCTGCTGAGGTGCGCGATGCTGCCCGGGCTGTCCACAGGCTATTGGGTTGTCAGTGCATGAAAAATGCCGACATCCCGCCTCGGGGAGGAGGCGGGAACACACCGAGTAGACGGAGGGGTGTGGAGCGCGGTCGCGTCTCGACTGACGACGTTGCCCATCGACAGGACCATTGTAGCGCATGGCGGTTCTTGGTTTATCGTGTCGAGCGTTTGCGTTGTGCCATTGCCTGCGGCAACGGTGTGTTACACTCTTGCACTGCTGAGTGGGCCAGACGGTCGCGCGATGTGCTGCTTGCAGCACGCGTGAGGAAAGTCCGGGCTCCAGAGGGCGGGATGCCGGCTAACGGCCGGGCGGAGTGATCCGACGGAAAGCGCCGCAGAAAAGAAGACTCCCACCTGCGCCGCAAGGCGTAAAGGGAAAAGCTGAAACGGTGGTGTAAGAGACCACCAGCGTCGTGGTAACACGGCGGCTTGGCAAGCCCCATCCGGAGCAAGCGCGAATAGGAACGCTATGGGCCGGCCCGGTCCGCGTTCGGGTAGCGTGCGTGGAACTGCACGGTAACGTGCAGACAAGATAAATGACCGTTCACGACAGAACCCGGCTTATCGGCCCACTCAGCACTTTGTTGACGCTGCGAACCCGTCAGCGCGGCAATCTGCCTTTCAAGCCTTCGGGCATGACCATAAGGTCAATGCCCTTGTCTTTCAAGGCACCTTGCTCGCGCTGACGGGTTCTCGCTGTTGGTGACGGTATCATTGGCGTTTCCGTTCTTGTTGGCGAGGTCAACGGTGCTGTCTTTGCCGTATTATTGAGGCTGTTTGTTGCTTTGCTTGTTGTTGAGGGGCTTTGTTGGACAGCTATTTTACTCTTCAATCGAATATTGAGGCTTCGGGCGAGTTTGTGGACCGCAAGAGCCGGTTTATTGCCCAGCTGGTCCATATTGAGTCCGAGGATGAGGCGAATGCCTTTATCGAGACCGTTCGCAAACGTCATTACGACGCTCGACACAATGTTCCCGCGTGGATTTTGGTCGATGGACGCGAGCGTCAAAGCGATGACGGTGAGCCGAGCCGCACGAGCGGTATGCCGACGCTCGAGGTGTTGCGCGGCGCGGGGCTCAAAAATGTTTGCTGCGTAGTGACGCGCTATTTTGGTGGCACGCTGTTGGGGCCTGGTGGCTTGGTACGCGCCTATACCGCGGCGACGCAAGCGGCGGTGGCCGCGGCTCGGGAGGCCGGGCAGATCGTCGAGATGACGAGCGTCGTGCCTGTTGACGTGCATGTGGCCTATCCGCAGTATGAGCAGGTGCTTCGCTTGGCGCAGGATTCGGGTGCCAAGGTTTCGGATACCGATTACGCGGATGCCGTGACACTTCACTTGGTGTTTAAGGCGGGGGAGCAGGAGTCTTTTTGCGCCAGGATGCGCGAGCTTATGGCGGGGCGCGAGGAGATCGAGGTCGGTGCTCCCGTATTTGCCGAGTTCTAACGGCGACGGCCGGCGTGCTTTTGGATGGATCCCAAGCGCGCCGGCCGTCGTTTTTCTGTGCTGCCGTTTACTCGGCGAGCTGCTTTAGTACATCACAGGCGATTTCGACGGCATCGTCGATGCAGCCGGGGCAGCTGTGAAGCGGACCCTTGTCCGATCCGATGCCCTTGAGCGTGCCGCAGACGGTCGTCGTGTTCTTCTCGCCAAAACGCTTGGCGATTTCGCGCGACAGCTTGTAGGTCTGGCCCTTGGTCTTGGGGTTTTCCATGCCGTCGCTCATCACGAAGCCCATGATGGCCACGGCGCCCGAGATGGCGCCGCAGGTTTCGGTCATGCCGCCCATGCCGGCACCAAAGCCCTCGGTGAGGGTAAAGGCGATCTGGGGGTCGAGTCCGACGGCAGGCGCGAGGGTGCAGGCGACGGCCTGGGCGCAGTTAAAGCCGCGGGCGTGGTATTCGGCTGCCTGAGCCTGACAGGCGTTGATGTCGAGCTGGGCCGTATCGATTTGCTTCATCGTTGTCTCCTTGGTTACGGTGTACTCGCCTATGGTACCCGTGACGGTGCATGTAATCATCGAGAGCTTCATGTATGCCTCATTTTTATCTATCGAGCAAATGCCCAAGGCTTGAGATAAAACCCTTGATTAATTAGTCCCATAACCTACCTTTGGGATGGGTTGAGAGGGGTGCAGGGTAGCGGTATCGTGAACCGAATAAAACGTAACCCAGGCAAGGGAGCAAGATATGAGCGAGCAGACCATCGGTACCACGTGTGTTCAGGGCGGTTATCGCCCGGGCGATGCGGAGCCGCGCCAGGTGCCTATCTACCAGTCCACCACGTGGAAGTACGATACGTCCGAGCACATGGGCAAGCTGTTCGACCTGGAGGAGTCGGGCTACTTCTATAGCCGCCTGCAGAACCCCACGTGTGACCTCGTTGCCGCCAAGATCTGCGAGATGGAGGGCGGCACCGCTGCGATGCTCACGAGCTCGGGCATGGCCGCGAACTTCCTCGCGATCTTTAACGTTGCCGGTGCCGGCGATCATGTGGTCGCGAGCTCTGCCATCTACGGCGGTACCTACAACTTGCTTGCCCACACCATGGGCCGCATGGGCCTGACCTGCACGTTCGTTGCCCCCGACTGCACCGATGAGGAGCTGGAGGCCGCTTTCCAGCCCAACACCAAGCTCGTCTTTGGTGAGACCATCGCCAATCCCGCGCTCGCCGTGCTCGACATTGAGCACTTTGCCAAGGCCGCACACGACCACGGCGTGCCGTTGATGGTCGACAACACCTTCCCGACGCCCGTGATGTGCCGTCCCTTTGAGTGGGGCGCCGATATCGTTACGCACTCCACCACCAAATACATGGATGGTCACGCGGCCTATCTCGGCGGCGTGATCGTCGATCACGGCCAGTTTGACTGGATGGCGCATGAGGACAAGTTCCCGGGTCTCACCACACCTGACGAGAGCTATCACGGCGTGACCTATGCCGAGAAGTTCGGTCGCGAGGGCGCCTTTATCACCAAGGCTACTGCGCAGCTTATGCGTGACCTCGGTCCCATGCAGAACCCGCAGGCGGCGTTCTTCCTGAACAGCTCGCTCGAGAGCCTGCACGTGCGTATGCCGCGCCACTGCGAGAACGGCCTGGCGGTCGCCAAGTTCCTGCAGAGCCACCCCAAGGTGCGCTTTGTGAGCTATCCGGGCCTGGAGGGCGACAAGTACTACGACATGGCGCAGAAGTACATGCCCAACGGCACCTGCGGTGTCGTGAGCTTTGGCTTTAACGGTGGTCGTGCGGCGGCCGAGACCTTTATGAAGAGCCTCAAGCTCGCCCAGATCGCCACGCACGTTGCCGACGCCCGCACTTGCTGCCTGCATCCTGCTAACGCTACGCATCGCCAGATGAACGACGAGGAACTCATCGCCTGCGGTATCTCCGCCGACATGGTGCGCCTGTCGTGCGGCCTCGAGGACACGGCCGATCTGATTGCCGACCTTGAGCAGGCACTCGAGCAGTGCTAGGCTAGCGTTCGCATAAGGCGCCGATGCTGGCAGAAAGCTTCGGCGACCTTTAGTTCCGATTCCGTAGGCGGGACCCCAATCGCGACTGTTTACAGGCGATTGGGGCCCCGTTTTTGCGTTGGGCCACTCGAAAGGATGGATATGGAGAAAACCGCAGAGCAGCTGCGCCGCGAGCATATTGCCCTAGAGGGCGACACCCATGGCAAGAACAAGTGGGCGATTCTGTTTACCGTGCTCATCATGACGTTTATGGTGTGTCTGGATTCGACCGTCGTGACCGTGGCGCTGCCCGTGATGCAAAAGGAGCTGGGCGTGGGCCTCGATCGCATTCAGCTGGTAAGCTCGGTGTATCTGCTTGCGACTTGCGTGGCTATGTTGCCGTTTGGCCGTCTGGGCGACGTGCGCGGCAAGGTGAACGTGTTCCAGTTGGGCGTCATCGTCTTTTCGGTCGGTTCGCTGCTGTGCGGCCTTTCGGCCTCGCTCGAGGTTCTTATCCTGGCACGCATTGTTCAGGGCGTCGGTTGCGCGGCGGCCATGGCTAACAACATGGGTATCATCACCGAGTCGTTTCCGGCGCGCGAACGAGGCCGTGCCATGGGTATTCTTGCGACCTTTGTGGCCCTCGGCATGATGTGTGGCCCCGTGCTCGGCGGCATGCTGGTGGCAAGCTTTCCTTGGGAGAGCATCTTCCTCATCAACCTGCCCATTGGCGTCATCTCGTTTATCGTGGGGCTCTACACGCTGCCGCATGTTAAGCCGGAGGCCGGCGAGCGCCCCATGTCCCTGATCGAGGCCGCTCGTCGCTGCTTTGCAAATTCGGCCTTCACCATCAACCTTGCCTGCATGCTCATCGTGTTCGTTGGTATTGGCGCATCTGAGTTTATCCTGCCGTTCTATTTTCAGGACGCCCATGGCTTTGGTTCCGACATTTCCGGATTGCTCTTTTTGGCGCTGCCGATGGTGAATGCCTTTATCGGACCGCTTTCGGGTACGGTTTCGGACCGTGTTGGCTGCGAGGGCCCCACGGCGGTCGGCCTGGGCGTGTACGTGTGCGGTCTCTTTGCGGTAAGCACGCTTGACGAGCACTCTTCTATCCCTGTGATCGTGTGCTGCGTTGCGTTTATGTCGTGTGGCACGTCGATTTTCCAGAGTCCCAACAACTCGCTGTATATGGGCTCGGCTCCGCGCGAAGCGCTCGGCTTTGCGGGCAGCCTGGGCAGCCTGGCGCGCTACGCCGGCATGGCACTCGGCATTACGGCGGCGTCGCATATCCTGTATGGGCAGATGAGCGTGGCGATGGGCGAGGCCGTGACCAGTTTTGTTGCAGGCCGTCCGGATGTATTCCTATTCGGCTTTCGCTCGGTGTTCTACGTACTCATGGCTGTGGCCGCTGTGGGCTTTGCGCTTGCCATGGTGCGTTTGGTGAAGATGCGCGCCCGCCATTAGCGTGTTGGGAGGCTGTCTGCCACGATTCGCGCCGTCCCAAAAAGACTGGTTTGTGGTGCGATGCGGCTTGTGGGGCGGGCGGGGGTCGGTCCGTGGTAGACTATCGTGCAACGTTTGTTCATCGCGCGGAATCATTGCCGCGAGAAAGGGTTGCGCCATGCAGGAGCTTGAGGATCGTATTCGCCGTGACGGCATCGTAAAGGCCGGTAACGTCCTTAAGGTTGATGCCTTCCTCAACCACCAGTGCGACGTTGAGCTGTTTGACCATATGGGCGCCGAGTGGGCCCGTCTGTTCGAGGGTGTCGAGATCAACAAGATCCTGACGATCGAGGCTTCGGGCATTGGCATGGCTTGCATTGCGGCCCAGCATTTTGGCGGCGTGCCGGTGGTCTTTGCCAAGAAGGCACAGTCCATCAACCTCGACGGCGAGCAGTATGCCACGACCATCTACTCCTTTACCAAGCAGAAGGAGTACCCGGTTATCGTTGGCAAGCGCTTCCTGTCCGAGGGCGACAAGGTCCTGATTATCGACGACTTCCTGGCCAACGGCTGCGCGCTCGAGGGTCTTATCAAGATCTGCGAGGCTGCGGGTGCCGAGGTATCTGGTATTGGCATTGCGGTGGAGAAGGGCTTCCAAGGCGGTGGCGATAAGCTCCGCGAGCGCGGCTTCCGCGTCGAGAGCCTGGCCCGTATCGCCGATATGGACTGCGAGACCGGCGAGATCACCTTCGCCTAAGCGCGCAACACAAGCGATTGGTATGCGATGTGACAAAGGGACTGTCCCTTTGTCACATTTTTTGTATGAGGGGAGGTGTTGATATGGATGAGAACAAGATGGGATGGCGCGAGTATGCGCGCTTTGCCGAGATGTCGGTCGAGGAGTTGGCGCGCGATTGCGAGGTGCAGGTGTTTCGCGCGACAGGTCCGGGCGGGCAGGGCGTGAACACGACGGATTCAGCGGTGCGCATGAAGCATGGGCCCACGGGGATTACCGTGACGGCGCGCGAGAGCCGCAGTCAGTTTCAGAATCGTGCGAGCTGTTTGCGTAAGCTGAGGGCAGAGCTTGAGCGTCGCGGGCGTCCACCGCGTCGACGCGTAAAGACCAAGGTGCCTCAACGCTCTCGGCAGCGCAGGCTCAACGACAAGCACTTCAACGCGATTAAAAAGGCCAACCGTCGCAAACCGGGCAGCGACGAATAGCCACCCCTAAGTTGCGGTGAAATAGGGACTGTTTTGCGGCTTTAGCTACATAAACAGTCCCTATTTCACCGCAACTTAGGTGGGGCTAGCGGGTGGGGTGCCAGACGTGGAGGGCGCCGGCGAGGATGTCGACCTCGATGCGCGAGGCGACGATGGGCTCGCCGTCGGCTTGGATGGGGTAGTCTGGCTCCTCAAAAGTGAGCTCGGCATGGCGGCATCGGCGCATGCGAACCGGTGGCAGTTTGGTATGGTGGCCGTCCTTGGCCGAAAGGAACATAGGCAGGGCAACCGCGCGAGGGACAGGGCCGCATGCGTAGCAGACGTCGAGCACGCCGTCGCAGGGGTCGGCATCGGGGCAGATGCGATAGCCCGAGCCATAGGTGGGACCAAGCTGAATCGCCATGATGATCGCCCTCACGCGCTCGGCGGGCGCGCCGTCAAAGCTGACTGTCATGGAGTAGTTGCGATAGCGCAGGCCAAACTGCTCAAGTCCCGAAAGGGTGTAGAGCGGAGCGCCCGTCAAGCCGGTCTTTTTGCGCAGCTCGGTGGTGCCAAGGCCGATGGCGGCATCGATGCCGACCGAAAGCGTCTGGTCGTAGTACTCAACGGTAGCCTCGCCGCTACCGCTTGCGGGGTTCCATGAGCGAATCCGCCCGATGTCCTGACGTTGAAGCTCACAGGTGAGCAGCGCGCCATAATCCTTGCCGGAGAAATCTTCGATACCGAGCGTTTGGGCAAAATCGTTGCCGGAGCCTACGGGCAGGATGGCAAGAGCGGGGCGGACCGCCTCATCCTGCGTCATGAGTCCGTTGACGACCTCGTGGATCACGCCGTCGCCGCCGAGGGCGATAACGGTGTGATAGCCCTCGGCCTGTGCGGCCAGCTCCTTGGCGTGTCCCATGCGCTCGGTCAGTACCAGGTCAAACTGGGATGCGCGCGCGGTCATATCCAAAAAGCGCTGCAGGCGCTCGGCAACCTCGCGCGCGGCGCCCGACTGGGCGGCAGGGTTGGCGATGATGAGCGTGCGACCAAAATCAGTTGCGTGCATGGAACGACTCCCGGCGTATGACGTGACGGTGCGGTCGCGCTCAGGTCGAATTGCCCCCGATTGTGGCTGCACGGCGAATACTAACGTCTACTCTATCAGGTCGTTGTGGCGCTCGATAGCCTCCGCTACCGTACCGCCCTCATCCACAATAAGCGAACGGCGCTTGGGCGAGATGATGCGCTGGGCGGGGTACACGCCGCGGTGTCCGGCGGTTAGGTAGCTGATAAAGGCCACGATGACAAAGAACCCGGCTGCCGTGCCGTGGAACAGGTCGATGGCCATCATACAGGTGGTGATGGGCACGTTAAGGCCGGCGCAGAACACGCCGAGCATGCCCAGCGCTGCCAGAAAGCTGGGATCGATTCCGACGAGGCAACCTATCCAGCCGCCGAGCGCCGCACCGATACCAAACAGGGGCGTGACCTCGCCGCCTTGGAAGCCGGCGCCCAGGGTGAGCGCTGTGACGACCAACTTGATGGCTGCGTCCGCCAGGGTGGTGTTGCCGGCAAATCCAGCGCCGGAAAGCCACGTGGAAAGGCCGGCGTAGTCCCAGGCGTCGAGGAGGGCATAGGCGGCCAAAACCACGAGTGCGCCTATAAGTGCGCGAACGAGGTAATTGGTGATAAAGCGACCGTACAGGCTCTTGACGGTTCGAACCGACCAGGCAAAGAGGCGTGCCGTCAGACCGAAGATGATGGCGCTGATAACAACGATGACGACTGTCTTGGGCGTCATGGCGGGAACGCTGGCGATGACATTCGCTTCGTACTCGGTACCCAGGGCGAGTGATGTGAAGTAGCCGGTAAACGAGGCGACTAAGCAGTAGATGCCCGCGGTGTAGTCGATCTTGCCGATGAAGCACATCTCCATGCCAAAGAAAGCCCCGGCAAGGGGCGAGCCGAATACGGCGCCAAAGGCCGACGAGATGCCGGCGAGCATGAGGTCGTGGTGGTCATGCTTTTCGAGGTGGGCGAGGCTCGAGATGTTGCTGGCGATGGTGCCGCCGATCTGCACCGCGGCTCCCTCGCGACCGGCCGATCCGCCCGTTAGGTGCGTGAGCGTGGAGCACACAAACGTGAGGACGGCCATGCGCATATGGATGAGGCGTGTGCCTAGAGCGGAGTCGATGACCAGGTTGTTGCCACGCTTGGCGGCGAGACCGTGGTTTTTGTACACCCATGCGGTGGCAACGCCCACAACGGGAAGCAGCGCGTAAATCCACGCATGGTGCTCACGATAATCGGTCGCGATATTCAGCGAGGCCAAAAACGCCCAAGCGGCAACGCCCATGGCGAGCGAGACGATGACGACGAGTACGAGCAGCTTAGCGCTCGCGAGTAGGTTGCGGGCGTTGCGGCGCGTGTCGGCAGCCAAGAGATGCTCGGAGCGGGTAAGTTGATGCCTGCCTGCCGTAATGACGTCGTTCAGGGAGAAAAAGCCGCCGTCGTCGAGCGGCTGGGAATGATCCTGCGCTTCGTTTGCGCTTTCGGGTTTGTCGTTATGAGCCATACGTTCCTCTTTTAGGTTGCAACGCAAGCATTATAAAACGCGGTAAACGCGACGAGCCGGTGGGTTGGTTTCCATTCTGTTTCGCGGCCTGCAACCGACAGGTGTATTTGCGGGCACAGACCAAGTCGCGGTCGCGCGTCGGGGGATTATACTGAGACAAGCATAAAGAATTGGCGCCCCCGTTGTGCGCCGTGGCATTAAGAGGTGCATATGGCAGAGAAACTCATTCCGCTGGATGACGCACAGTCGATTGTCCTGTCGCACGTTGCTCCGACCGATCTCGTCGAGATTCCCGTGTGGCAGGCGGCTGGTTTTCCCTTGGCCGAGGACGCGGTGGCCGATATCGACATCTCGCCGTTTGCCAACAGCGCTATGGACGGATATGCCGTGCGCTCAGCGGACTTGGTGCAGGCATCTGGCGAGGCGCCAGTGATGCTCGACGTTATCGGACACGAGGCCGCGGGCCATGTGTTTGAGGGCGCAATCGGCGCGGGCGAGACGGTTCGCATCATGACGGGCGCGCCGGTGCCCGAGGGTGCCGATGCCGTAGTGAAATACGAGATTGTCGAGGTACTTGACGGTGACGGCAACGAGGGCTCGCACGTGAGCTTCTCGGCACCTGCCAAGGTAGGGGAGAATGTTCGCTCTGCCGCCGAGGAGGCCCATGCCGGTGACGTCGTGATGCGTGCTAGAGAGGTTGTGGCCCCGGCGGGCGCGGGTCTGCTGGCAAGCGCCGGGTATGCAAGCGTGAAGGTGCACGCTGCCCCGCGCGTGGGCATTATCTCGCTGGGCACGGAACTGGTCGCACCGAGTAAGGTACCGGCGCGCGGTCAGATTCGCGATTCCAACTCCTCGGCGCTGATGGCCGAAGCGCTCGATGCGGGAGCCGAGCCCGTGTTCTACGGCATTGCGCCCGATGATGAGCAGGCGATTGCCGAGCTGGTGCATCGTGCCGTGCAGGAGTGCGATTTTGTCATTACGAGCGGTGGCGCCTCGGCGGGCGATTACGATTTCGTGACGGCGCTCGTCCGCCGCGAGGGCGAGGTGCTGTTTGACCGCATCTCGATGCGCCCGGGCAAGGCCATTACGTTTGGCTTGCTCGCAGGTAAGCCCTACCTGGGACTTTCAGGCAATCCGGCCGCGGCGTATGTAGGCTTTGAGATGCTTGCCCGTCCGGCGATCCGTAAGATGCGCGGCTTTGCCGAGGGTGTGCGCCCCGTGCAGCGGGCGACGCTCACGCACAGCGTGAAAAAGCGACAGCATCGCCGCTTCTTCGATCGCGCCACGGTTTTGCGCGATCCCGAGACCGGTGAGTTGTTGGTGACCGAGGCCAAGACGCAGAATTCGGCGTTGCTCGGCACGATGCAGCGGGCCAACTGCCTGCTGCGTATTGACGAAGGACCGTGCGAGCTCAAGGCGGGCGGCGTCGTGGATGTCGTGCGTGTCGACCTGCCTGAGGGCACGGTGCTATAGGAGGAATGCTATGGAGCTGAAGATTTCGATTGTGACGTGCTCGGATACGCGCGATCTTGCCCAGGACGAGGCGGGTGCCGCGCTCGAGGAACTCATCGTGGCGCAGGGCTGGACGGTTGCCTCACATGTGGTCGTGCGCGACGACGCCAGCGAGATCGGTGATGCCATTGTGGAAGCCGCCGATGAGTGCCACGCCAATGTCGTGCTCACCTGCGGCGGCACGGGGCTTTCGATGCGCGATGTGACGCCCGAGGCGACGCGTGCCGTTTGCGACCGCGATGTGCCGGGTATTGCAGAGGCAATCCGTGCGTACTCCATGTCCAAGACGCGCCGCGCTATGCTCTCGCGCGCCGTGTGCATGCAGCGTGGGTATACACTTGTCATCAACTTTCCGGGATCTACGAAAGCGGCCCGCGAAAGCTGGGAGGCCGTGAGCGACCAGTTGGAGCATGCGGCCCAAATGACGGCGGGCGGTGGGCACGCCAAATAAGCGCACTACCTGCGGCGGAGCGACCTTACGGGCTGCTCCGCCCTTTTTATGCAGCGACAGTGCGGCCGTCTCGGGGTTATCGGTAAAAGAAATTTATTAGGCGAGAAATCATTATCACAAACATTATTCGCGCGGAAGTATAATCTAGTAACAGAATAAAGCCTGCGGCGGGGTGCCCGGGCATAGCGTTCGAAAGGGTTGAATATGTTCGATATGGTTTCACGCCGCGGTTTTGTCTCGCTTTCTGCTGCCGCTGCCGCCGGCCTTGGCCTTGCCGGCTGCTCGGGCAACAAGACGTCCGAGCCCGCTGGTTCCGATGCCGGCTCCGTCAAGTCTTCCTCTAAGAAGAAGGCTGTCGAGCTGCAGGTCTTTGCCGCTAACTCGCTCGAGAAAGCTCTGCCCGAGGTTCAGGAGCTCTACACCGAGCAGACCGGCACCACGTTTGCCGACACGCAGTTTAAGGCGTCTGGCGACCTTGTCGAGCAGATGCGCGCCGGTGCCGCCGTCGACGTGCTCGTCACGGCCTCCAAGGGCACCATGGACGACGCCGAGGCCGCCGAGCTCGTCGACGTCGACACACGTGAGGACATGTTCGTCAATGATCTCGTGATCATTCGCGCCGAGGGCTCCGACACCAAGGTCGAGGCCATCGCCGACGTCGCGAATCTGGACGGCAAGATCGCCATCGGCGACGCCAAGACCGTTCCCGCCGGCAAGTACGCCAACCAGGCGCTGGCTTCTGTGGGCCTCTACACCGGCACCGAGGGCGATGACGGCGAGTACGTGCCCGAGATCGCCGACAAGGTCGCACTGGCCGACAAGGTCGGCACCGCTGCCGCCTACGTTTCTACGGGCGACTGCGTGGCTGGCTTTGTCTACAGTTCCGACATCTTCCGCTACGACGGTATCGAGGAGGCCTTTGTGTGTCCCGAGGACTCGCACAAGCCCATCGTGTATCCCGGTGCTGTCGCCGATAGCTCTGAGCATGCCGACGAGGCCAAGGCGTTCATCGACTTCTGCCTGACCAACAAAAAGGCCCAGAAGATTTGGGCCAAGTACGGCTTTGAGCTTTCCGAGTAGTGCGGCTTGGCGCGATAATTCCATCGTTTTGTGTTTCACTCCGTCCTTGTATTCGCTTGGAGCTTTTCGTGCTTAATAGATTCCGCATGCTTGTCGCCTGTGCTTTGACCTTCGCGCTTTGCTGGGTGCCGGGATTTGCGTTTGCTGGGGACGCTGAGGACGGGGCCCAGGTTGCTGCGACCGCTCATGGGCTTTCCTATGGGATCGAGGGTTTTGAGCGGTTGGCCAAGGGGACCGCTCGTGCCATGGAGGGCCAGCCTGAGGGCTACCGGTTTCCCGTTGACGAGGACGTGGACCTTGTAGTGGCGCCTGCTGCCGATCGCGTTGTGGTGTGGATATCGCCCAACGCGGTCGAGAAGTATGGATTGGATCCGCAGGACAACGAGTGCGTATCGGGTCTTAAGGCCCTCGTCTGTGAGCTCGACAGCGCAAACTGCATGGGAGGTGCGCAGCTGGGGGACGTGGACCTTCCTTGGTATGTCACGGCGGATACAAGGTTTGATGCCGGCGGGTATACCTATGGCTTTGACGAGCACGGTGCGGATGGGGACCGCTATGTGGTGATTGCATCAGCCTCGGGTGATGCCAAGGGCGGCGCGCGTTGGCTTGATAGCGCTCAAATGGTAGAGGCGTCGTCTGTCATGTTGCGGGATGAGCAAGGGCCCTTGACCTCTCTGGTCTCCTTTTTGGGCGACATCGACTATCGCCCGTTTTGGGTGTCCATTAAAACGAGCGGCCTTGCCCTGCTGATCTCCCTTGCGCTGGGCCTGTTCGCCGCGTGGAAGACTATGGGTACCTCGAGTCGCATCAAGGGCCTGCTCGACTCGGTCTTTACCATCCCCATGGTGTTGCCGCCCACGGTCTGCGGCTTTTTGCTGCTTATGCTGTTTGGTCGCTCGACCGGGGTGGGCCAGTGGCTGATTGCGCACGGCGTCTCGATTGTCTTTACGTGGCCGGCGGCGGTGATCTCTGCCGTGGTGGTATCGTTCCCCCTGGTCTACCGTACGGCGCTCGGCGCCTTTGAGAGCCTCGACACGCAGATGCTTGACGCCGCGCGAACCCTGGGATGGTCCGAGCGGCGCATCTTTGCCAAGCTTATGATGCCGCTTGGGTGGCCTTCTATTGCCGCTGGTACGGTCCTCGCCTTTGCCCGCGCGATGGGAGAGTTTGGCTGCACGCTGTTCTTTGCGGGCAACTACGCCGGCATTACGCAGACCATCCCCATTGCGATTTACTTTGAGTGGATGGGCGGCAACACCTCGGTGGCCCTCTTTTGGGTCGCCGTCGTGATCGTGTTCAGCTTCCTGGTCATCCTGTTCATCAACATGTACACCGCTCATTCGCAAAAGTATCGCGAGCGGGGCCTTTCCCGTGCGGAGCGCAAGCGGATCAAAGATCTTGCCGGACAGGGCGATTCGCTCGACCCGGCGGGCGGCGATGCCTTGCGTATCGATCGCGAGGCGCTGGCCGAGCTCATGCGCGATGATGCCGCTTTGCAGGGAGGTCGATAGGCCATGTCGCTCGTTCTGGATATCAAAAAGCGCTATCCCGGGTTTATGCTCGACATGCAGCTTGAGGCCGGCGAGGATCGTGTGGCGCTGCTCGGTGCCTCGGGTTGTGGCAAGAGCTGTACGCTGCGCTGCATCGCCGGCGTGGAGACGCCCGACGAGGGCAAGATCGTCGTCAACGGCGTGACCTTTTTTGACTCGGCGACGGGCATCAACCTGTCGCCCCAGGAGCGAAAATGCGCCCTGCTGTTCCAAAACTATCAGCTTTTCCCCAACATGACGGTGGCCGATAACGTATGCGCCGGTGTAAAGGATGCGGGCGACGCCGCCGCGCGCAAAAAGCTCGCCGAGCGCTACCTGGGTATCTTTGGACTGGCCGATTTTGCCGACCGCTATCCCGTGCGACTCTCGGGCGGTCAGCAGCAACGTGTGGCGCTTGCGCGCATGGTGGCGGCGCATCCGGGCATTTTTATGTTCGACGAGCCCATGAGCGCACTCGATTCCTATCTTAAGAGCGCCCTCGAGCAGAACATGCTCGACCTGTTCGATGTGTGCAACCGCACCGTACTCTACGTGAGCCACGACATCGACGAAGCGTGCCGCCTGTGCCAGCGAATCTGCGTGATGCACGACGGGCATGTGGAGGAGATCGGCTCCGTCGAGGACGTGGTTCGCCGCCCGCAGACGCTGGCGGCGCTGCGCCTGACGGGCTGCAAGAACACAAGCCGGGCGCGCAAGATCGGCGACGAAGAAGTTGAGGCCCTCGACTGGGGCATGACCTTCAACGTGGGCCGCGAGGTTCCCGATGACGTGGCATACCTGGGCATTCGCGCAAGCTACTTCCATGTTGACAATCGCGCTGAGCGGGGCCGCAACAGCTATGACTTGCACGTGGCCCGCGTGAGTGATTCGCGCTTTGAGCGGCTGGTGTTGCTGGACGTGCCGCGCGTCGATGCGCCCACGCGTCTGCAGTGGAAGGTCAACAAGGTGGGCATGCCTGTCGACGCGCTGCCGCAAGCAGGCGAGACGCTGCGCATGCATTTTGATGCCAGCAGGATCCATTTGGTTTGTCGATAGCGCCGGGTAATGCCGTCGGGGATATAAGCCTCGGCGGCTTTGTCTTGCCGCTCGCCGAATGAGGGACGACAAACTCTTACCAATCAAGATAATTTTTTATTAAACGACGACGCACGACGCTGTCGTACGAATGTCAACGGTGTTCGTCTGGACGATGACCGTTGATATAGTTGACCTTAACTTGTAAAGGAGGGTGCGCACATGCCGCAGACGACATACATTCGCCGCGTTGCCGCGCGTGCCCTATATATAGCTCGGAGTCGCATATGAGCAGGTATGTTCACGGCTCCGGGAGAGACGACGAACAATTAAATAATCGACCGCAAAGCAGGTTCCCTAAAATTCCGGGTTTAGGCGCGGCTGGGTTTTCGCCACCCACCGTGCAGCAATACCGTAGCTATTCAATTTTGGTTCGAGAGGGGAACCGTCATGGCTGAAGAATTCGATTTCCATCCGATGTGGGAGAGCCTCGGCATGAATCTTGCCGACCACGACATGCTGCTGGGCGCCGTGGGTCAGATGTACGGCGATATGTTTCTGATGCAGCACAATCGCCCCAAGTCCACGTCCTACCTGGACTTTGTGGCCACCAACATCCATAGCGGCCGTATTAAGGAGATGCTCGACAAGAAGGAGGCCGGCGAGGCCACCAAGATCGTCGGCTCGTTCTGCGTGTACGTGCCCGAGGAGATCGTGCTTGCCTGTGACGGCATTCCCGTGGGCCTGTGCTCGGGTGCCGATTGGGCAACCGATAAGGTCGAGGAGCACCTGCCGCGCAACACCTGCCCGCTTATCAAGAGCTTTGCCGGCTTTAAGCTGGGCGAGGTCTGCCCCTACATTGAGTCGAGTGACCTGGTGGTAGGCGAGAACACCTGCGACGGTAAGAAGAAAGCCTACGAGTTCTTTGCCACGCAAAAGAACATGTACGTCATGGATATTCCCAACGTGCACGACGAGTCGACGCTCGTGACCTGGAAGGCCGAGGTCAAGAAGCTCGCCGCCAAGATCGAGGACGAGTGCGGCGTCAAGATTACGCCCGAGGGCCTGAAGGCTGCCATCCACGCCGTCAACGAGAAGCGTCGCGCCCTGCAGCGTCTGGCTGCGACCCGCGCTGCCGATCCGGCGCCCATCAGCGGTCTCGACAGCCTGCTGACCGTTCAGGCCGCCTTTATGGATGACACGCCGCGCCTGACCGGCGCCATCAACGAAATGGCGGCTGAGTGCGAGCAGCGCGTTGAGGCCGGCGAGGGTGTGGCGCCCAAGGGCACCAAGCGCATCCTGTACACCGGTACGCCCATGGCCGTGCCCAACTGGAAGCTGTTCAACCTCATCGAGAAGGCCGGCGGCGTCGTGGTGGGCGAGGAGTCCTGCACGGGCTCGCGCTACTACAAGGATCTGGTCGACGAGTCCGGCGAGACGGTCGACGAGATGCTCGACGCCATCGCCGAGCGCTACTTTAAGATCAACTGCGCTGTCTTTACGCCCAATGACCAGCGTATGAAGGACATTGTCCAGATGGCCAAGGACCTGCATGCCGACGGCATCGTCGACGTGGCCCTGCAGTTCTGCACACTCTACGAGATGGAGTCGTTTGCCGTGGAGAAGGCCGCCGAGGAGGCTGGCATTCCGTTTATGCACATCACGACCGACTACGCCGGCGAGGATGCAGGCCAACTGCAAACCAGGATCGAGGCTTTCTTGGAAACCATTTAGGGCTATCCGTCTCGGCGGCTTCCCCAGGCACCCGATCTTGCCGTTCTAACTGTCGCTTGCGTACCAAAGTACGCGGCGCTCCTCTTTCACGGCAACCTCGGGCACCTGGGAAAGCCGTTTCCTTGGTTGGTTAAAAGGTTTGTTAAGGAGTTATATGTCGGAAAATATTGAGCAGCCGTTGCCGTCCACGTTTGAGGAGTTCAACGAGCAACGCAAGGCGGCGTTTATTCGCGTCAAGGATTATAAGCAGGCGGGTAATCGCCTGGTCGGTTTTCTGTGCAGCTACACGCCGCTCGAGATTATCGATGCCGCGGGGGCTGCGAGCGTGGCGCTGTGCGGCACGTCCGACGAGGTGATTCCCGAGGCCGAGAAGGTGCTGCCGGCAAACCTGTGCCCGCTCATCAAGTCTACGTATGGTTTTGCCTATTCGCAAAAGTGCCCGTTTACGTACTTTAGCGACATGATCATCGGCGAGACCACCTGCGACGGCAAGAAGAAGATGTACGAGCTACTCAACGAGCTCAAGCGCACGCACATTCTGCATCTTCCGCAGGGTCGCGATCGCGCCTACGAGCGTGAAGGCTGGTACGAGGAGTGCCGCCTGCTCAAGGAGGAGCTCGAGGGCTTCTACGGCATCACGATTACCGACGATGACCTGCGTGCTGCCGTCCGTCGTCGCAACCGCTTGCGTGCGGCTCAGCTCAAGATGTTTGCGCTGCAGGCCAACCAGCCGGCGGCCATGAGCGGCATCGACCTGATGAGCACTATGTTTGCCGGTACGTTCAGCTTTGATATCGAGGCCTATACGCAGCAGCTGGAGCAAAAGGTTGTCAAGCTGCGCGAGGCCTACGACGCGAGCGAGCGCCCGGTTGCGGCGGATGCCAAGCGCATTCTGATCACCGGCTGCCCGGTGGGCGGCGTGATCAACAAGATCGGTCGCACCATCGAGTCCAACGGTGGTGTGGTCGTGTGCATGGACGACTGCTCGGGCGAGCGCACGGCGGCCATGATGATCGACCCGGAGGCTCCCGACATCTTGCGCGCCATCGCCGACCGCTACCTGGACATTAACTGCTCGGTCATGACGCCCAACGACGGTCGTATGGAAAACACGCTGGCCATGTGCGAGAAGTATCACGTCGATGGCGTAGTGGAGAGCGTGCTCCAGGCGTGCCACACCTTTAACGTGGAGAGTGCGCGCATGCAGGAGACTGTCGAGGGTGCGGGCATTCCGTACATGAAGATCGAGACCGACTACAGCAACGGCGACATGGGACAGATCGAGACCCGCATCGCCGCCTTCATCGAAACCCTCTAGCTTCCTCAGGCACCGGATCTTGCTCCTCAAACCGTCGCTTGCGTACCCAATGTACGCTGCGCTCCTCTTTCGGGTCAATCTCCGGCACCTGAGAAACCTAGAGCTAAGGCGCCTGAACGCGCCGCTACCTTTGATGTTTAGATTGGGAGAGAGCCATGATAGGGATCGGGATCGATATCGGGTCTACGGCGGCTAAGGCTGCTGTGGTCGATGGAGGGGGTTCGGTGGCGTGGACGTGCGTGCAGCCAACCGGGTTCTCCTCGGTCGATGCGGCGGAGCGTCTGCGCGGCGAGCTTGCCGCGGCCGGCTATGACGTGGCTGCCGACGACGTGCGCGTGATCGCGACCGGCTACGGTCGTGTCGCCGTGCCCTATGCGCATAAGGTCGTGACTGAGATTACCTGCCACGGTACCGGTGCTGTGCGCCTGTTTGGCGACCACGGCACCGTGATCGACGTGGGCGGTCAGGACACCAAGGTCATTCAGATCAAGGGCGGTCGCGTGGCCAAATTTGCCATGAACGACAAGTGCGCTGCCGGCACGGGGCGCTTTTTGGAGATCATGGCCGACCGTCTGGGTATTTCCCAACAGCAGATGGCCGACCTTGCGCGTTCCGGCGAACCCACCAAGATCAGCAGCATGTGCACGGTGTTTGCCGAAAGCGAGGTCATCAGCCTGATCGGTCGCGGTGAGCCGCGCGAGAACATTGCGCGTGGCGTGATCGACAGCGTGGTCTCGCGCGTGGCGACCATGGCTGGGCAGGCGGCGGGCGCCCCGTACTACCTGACGGGAGGCCTGTGCGAGAACGCATTCGTGGTGGAGCGGTTGGGCGAGCTACTGGGGTCGCCGGTGACCACCTCGCCCCAGGCTCGCTTTGCCGGAGCCATCGGCGCGGCGATTCGCGCACAGGCGCTCAATTAATGCATCCGCCGTAGGCTCGCATTCATGCGTATACTGGGAGGAAATGATTGACCGATGAGAGGAGGTATCGATGGCTGACGATCAGATTAAGCTCACGTCCATGACGGCCGCGAGCGGTTGAGCCGCTAAGTTGGCCCCCGGAGCCCTCGCCCAGGTCCTGGGCGATTTACCCAATGTGCATAACGACAACTTGCTCGTGGGGTTCGATACCTCCGACGATGCGAGCGTCTTCCGCGTAGGGGAGAACCTGGGACTCGTGCAGTCCATCGACTTCTTCCCACCGATGGTCGACGACCCGTTTCTGTTTGGCCAGATCGCCGCGGCCAACTCGCTGTCGGACATCTACGCCATGGGCGGGCGGCCGAGCCATGCCATGAACTTGCTGTGCATCCCGAGCTGCCTGGGCGTTGAGGTTGCCGGTCAGATTCTGGCGGGCGGCGCCGACAAGTGCGTCGAGGCCGGCTGCTCCATCGCGGGCGGTCACACCATCAACGACGACGAGCCCAAGTACGGCCTGTCCGTGAGCGGTTTTGTCGCGCTTGACCGTATGCTCGCCAACAGCGGCGCGCGCGTGGGCGATGTTCTGCTGCTGACCAAGGCCATCGGCTCGGGCATTATCACCACGGCCATTAAGGGCGAGCTCATCGAGCAGGACGAGGCCGCAGCCATGTTTGACTCGATGCGAACCCTCAACGAGGCACCGATTCGTCTGGCCGAGGGACTTGAGCTTCACGGCTGCACCGACATTACGGGCTTTGGTCTGATCGGGCACGCGTGCGAGATGGCCGAGGGCTCGGGCGTGCAGGTTGAGCTTGCATCGGGGGCGGTGCCGCTCTTTGACCAGGTGCTCGACATGGCGCGTCTGGGCATTATCCCCGCGGGCTCCTACCGCAACCAGGACTTCTTTGGCCCGCGCGTGGCGGCCGACGAGGACCTGGAGCCGGGCATGCTGGATGCGCTGTACGATCCGCAGACCTCGGGCGGTTTGCTTATTGCGGCGCCCGCGGCGGATGTGGATGAGCTTGCGCGTCGTCTGCATGCCGAGGGGCGCGTTGCCGCCGTCGTCGGTCGCGTTTGCGAGGCGGAGCCGGGCGGTCCTGCCGTCCGCGTTGTCCGCTAGCCCGCACGTTTATGTAACTGTTTACCGTTCTCTAGAACGGTTCTTTCGAAAGGAAAAGCTATGTCTACCAAAATTGAAGTCAATGCCATGGGCGATGCCTGCCCGCTGCCCGTCGTCAAGACACTTAAGGCACTCAAACAGCTTGATGGCGAAGGTGCCGTGGTGACCTCGGTCGACAACGAGACCGCCGTCAAGAACATCTCCAAGATGGCGCAGGAGAAGGGCTGCACGGCCTCGGTCGAGAAGGTTTCTGACGCCGAGTGGCACGTGACCGTGGCGACCTCTGGCGCCGTTGCCGTGGCCGATCCTGAGCAGGATGGCGCTGCCTTCTGCGACGCCAGCGCCGGCAAGGGCAAGCTCGTCATTTCCGTCTACACCGACTGCATGGGCCGTGGCGATGACGAGCTGGGCCACAAGCTCATGAAGGCGTTTATCTTTGCCGTGACGCAGCAGGAGGAGCTGCCCGCGACCATGCTGTTCTACAACGGCGGTGCCAAGCTCACCGTCGAGGGCTCACCGGTGCTCGACGACCTGAAGGGGCTGGCTGAGCAGGGTGTCGAGATTCTCACCTGCGGTACCTGCCTCGACCACTATGGCATTAAAGACCAACTTGCAGTGGGCGAGGTCACCAACATGTACGTGATCGTGGAGAAGATGGAGCAGGCCGTGCGCGTCGTGCGCCCGTAGCGTATTGGTTGGAGTTGCCATGAGGGAGAAGCGCCCGGCGCTTGTCATCACGTTCCCCACCACGGCGGCCGCCATGGGTTGCGAGTCCCTGTGCATTGAGCGCGGCCTTCCCGGGCGAACGATTCCCGTGCCCGGGGAGGTCGCTGCCGGCTGCGGTTTGGCGTGGAAGGCGTCGCCTGCCGATGAGGAGCTGCTGCGCGCCGAACTCGCCGCGGCGAGTGTTCCTACCGAGGGCTATACCGTGATTGATATGTGGGAGGTCGTGCGATGATCTACCTGGATAACGCGGCGACGACCATGCACAAGCCGCAGACGGTGATCGATGCCGTGACGCAGGCGATGTGCTCGCTCGGCAATGCCGGACGCGGTGCGACGTCGGGCGCGCTCGACGCGGCGCGTACCATCCACGGTTGTCGCGCCAAGCTTGCGCGCCTGTTGGGCTGCCCGCGGGCTGACCGTGTGTGCTTTACGCCCAACTCCACCGCGGCGCTCAACACCGCCATCTGTGGCGTGGTGCGCCCCGGCGACCGCGTGGTCACGACGGTGCTCGAGCACAACTCCGTGCTGCGTCCGCTCAACCGCCTGGCGGCGGAGCGGGGTGTGACCGTTGAGCATGCTGGCTGCGACGCGGACGGCGTTCTCGATTATGACGAGCTCGAGCAGCTGGTCACGCCGGGCACGCGTGCCGTGGTGGTGACGCACGCCTCCAATGTGACCGGCAATGAGGTCGACATTGCGCGCGTGGCCGCCATGGCCCATGCGGCAGGCGCGCTTGCGATCGTCGACGCCTCGCAGTCTGCCGGCACGGCGAAGATTGACATGGATGCCATGGGGCTCGACGTCGTGTGCTTTACCGGCCACAAGGGGCTCATGGGTCCGCAGGGGACCGGCGGCCTGGCCGTGGCGGAGGGCATTGACGTGGCTCCGTGGGCCATGGGCGGCACGGGCGTGCACAGCTTCGATGCGCTGCAGCCGCTTGAGTGGCCCACGCGCCTTGAGGCGGGCACGCTCAACGGCCACGGCATCGCGGGCCTTTCTGCCGGCCTCGACTTTATCGAGGCCCAGGGTGGGGTCGAGGCGATTGCTGCCCACGAGCGTGCGCTCGCTGATCGCTTCCTTGCCGGTGTGCGCAAGATTCCGGGGATTAAGCTCTACGGTGCCTTTGACCAGCAGGCGCGCTCTGCGATTGTGTCGCTCAACGTAGCCGATATCGACTCTGCCGAGATTTCGGACGCGCTCATGCAAGGGTGGGGGATTGCGACGCGCCCCGGTGCCCATTGCGCTCCGCTCATGCACCGCGCGCTGGGGACCGAGCGCCAGGGCGTCGTCCGCTTCTCGTTTGGGTATTTCAACACGGACGAGGAAGTCGACACCGCGATTGACGCTTTGCGCGATTTAGCCTGCTAGAGCGTATATACTTGCGGGACGGGTCTTTTGCCCGTCCCGTTTTTGTTTCGACCCGAAAGGTGTGCATATGGCCTCATCCGCTCCGCGCGGTTTGCGCTCCGACCATGTCGTTACCGTCGGCATTGCGCTGTTCTCGATGCTCTTTGGCGCCGGCAACCTCATTATTCCGCCGCTGCTGGCGCTGCAGGCTGGTTCTGCCACGCCGGTCGCCATGCTCGGCTTTCTGATTGCCGCCATCGGCCTGCCCGTCATGGGTTTTATCGCCGTGGCACTTGCCGGAACGGCGCGCGAGCTTGCCGGCCGCGTGCATCCTAAGTTTGGCGAATTCTTCGTTGCGGCGGTCTACCTGGCCATCGGCCCGTGCCTGGCTATTCCGCGCACAAGCTCCACGGCCTTCGAGATGCTGGTGCCGCTGCTGCCCGAGGGCGTTTCGCTCGGCACGGCACGTCTGGCGTTTGCCATCGGGTTCTTCATCATCGCGTTTGCGCTCACGCTGCGCCCGGGTGTCATTACACGCGTACTCGGTCGCATTACGGGCCCCGCGCTCATTGCGCTCATCGTACTGGTCGTGGGTGCTGCCGTGATCTCGCCACTGGGACCGGCTGCCGCGCCTCAGGCTCCCTACGATGCAGGCGCCGCCGTGCAGGGCTTTCTGACTGGCTATCAGACCATGGACCTGCTCGCATCGCTCGCCTTTGGCATTATCATCGCCGAGACCATTCACGAACTGGGCGTTACCGATGACAAGCGCGTGGCCTTCGAGATTTCGCGTTCCGGTGTGATCGCCGGCGTGCTCATGGCCATTATCTATTGCGGCTTGGCCCTTGCCGGTATGCAGCTCGGCACCGTGATGCCCGACGCCACCAACGGCGCTGCAATCCTTGCTCGCTCGGCCTCCATGCACTTTGGCCTTGCCGGCACGGTCGTGGTCTTCGCCATCTTCTTCCTCGCCTGCATGAACGTGTGCATTGGCCTCATTAGTTGCTGCGCGCGCTATTTCTGTGAGACGTACGTGGTTGAAGGGGGAGCGGAGGCCTCCGAGGAGGCCATGCGCCGCCCCTTCGCGATCCTCGCCTTTGTGTTCGCGGCGTTTTCGTGCCTGCTCTCCAACGTGGGCCTCGACGTGATCCTCATGTTCTCGGTGCCTATGCTCAACGCCTTGTATCCCGTTGCCATCGTACTGGTACTGATGGGCCTGGTGCACGGCTTTTGCGACGCTCATCCGCAGGTGTGGGTGTGGGTCGGCGGCGTGGTTGCTGTGCAGAGTGTGATCACCTCGGTCCGCGATGCGTTCTTTGCGGGCGCGTGGCTACCGTTTGATGTTCTTCCGCTGGCGGATATCGGTGCCGCGTGGGCGCCGGTTGCCGTGGCGGCGTTTGTGATCGGTCTGCTCCACAGCAAGTTTGTCGCACATTCGAGGAGCTAGGGTTTCTGCGCTTGCACAGGCGGGGAGTCTCCCCTATAATTTCCTTCGCTTTGGGACACGCAAGGTTTAGACCTTAGCTGCTCAACACCTTCGGGACGTGGCGCAGTTTGGTAGCGCGCCTGCTTTGGGAGCAGGATGTCGCAGGTTCAAATCCTGTCGTCCCGACCATATCTTGCGGGCGTAGTTCAATGGTAGAACCCCAGCCTTCCAAGCTGATGACGCGGGTTCGATTCCCGTCGCCCGCTCCATAAGATAGCTTAACGGCTCTGATTCCCTTTGGGATCAGAGCCGTTTTCGTAAACGTGCCGGGGACCCCACATCCCCACCTAAGTTGCGGTGAAATACGGACTGTTTTCGGCTTTTATGGCCCATGTAGTCCGTATTTCACCGCAACTATTTGTAAGGTTGGATTTTGATGCCGTTGGGAGGATCGTAGCGACCGTCTACCGAGAGTGGAAATATTTTTTGAAGCTCTGACCTGCGACGTCAAGCTTTTGGTCAGCTTTTGGCAAGGCCTGCGGACGGAAGCATGCGATAGCGTAATGGTATTCTCTCCGCCGTGATGGTTATGGGGTTGGCCATGCTCGATAAAGGCAAACATTTTCCGCAGTCCTATGCAAGGATGCTATTCTCGGCCGTTGGAATTCATCAAGATGGACAGCTGCTTATAACAATTGATCCTTGGGATGAACGCCGTGCGCGCGAGCTTATGCAGGAAGAGCTCATGCTTCGTCTTTACAACCATGTGTATGCGGATCCTGTCTATTGGAATAATCTTGGGGTTGAAGATCGTATCTTTCAGCTGGCATCCGCTATTGCGGTCGTTGAACCGGATGCTGTGTTTTGCGGAGCGACAGCAGCGTTGCTCTACGGCATCGGCTCGGCGTATACGCTTCTGGATAAAGTGCAAGTGCTGCTGCCACGGTCTACAAGGCGTGATACGTATGAGTTCGTTGAATACAAGCGCTGGCGCCCGGGCGAAGTGTGGCGGCTTGGTCTGTTTACACTGACGGATCCGTGTCGAACGGTTGTTGATATCGCGCGATCGAGCGCCTTTCGCTATGCGCTGGGTTATGTCGATGGCTTGGCCCGTGAGTACGATGTCGAACGCGAAGAGCTGCGAGCATATGCGCAGGCAAATTGTCGAGGGCTGCATGGCATCGCGCGTGCTTTTGACGTTTTTGAGTATATGGACGGCAGGTCAGACAATGGCGGCGAGTCTGAGGCGAGAGCAGCGATGATTCTCGCTGGGGTTGCCGCGCCCGAGCTTCAAGTTGAGATAACGCGACCGGGATACGCTGGCTATTATCTAGCAGATTATGGCTGGCAGATGCCAGACGGCTCATGGACGCTGGCAGAGCTGCATGGGCTAGGCAAGTTTGAAGACGAGACTCAAAATGATCCAGAGCGGGCGGCGGCAAAAACGTATCGAACGGCCCTCATGCGCGAAGCGAACCTTCGCGCCATGGGCCACAACGTCATTCATTTCAAACTCTCGGACACCTACGACGTAGAATCGTTCGGTGCCATGATGCGCGGTTACGGCATTCCGACAATAAAACCCTACGCCGACTCCCGATAGCGAAATCGTTCGCGGTCCACCTTCAATAAGTTGCGGTGAAATACGGACTGTTGAGGCCTTTAAAGGCATGAAACAGTCCGTATTTCACCGCAACTTAGGAGGGGATGGGGTTAGTGGCGGGGGTGGTGGCGGAGTTTGTCGATGGTGGAGTCGGTGCTTCGGCTGCGGGCGTCGGCAGCGGTTTGGCGCTTGCGGCGGTAATCGATCATGCCTTGGATGATGGGCTTGCCAAAGCTCACGACATCATCGTTGTAGATGGCGGTTCGGGCTGCGAGGAGGCAGTCGGTAAAGTCCATATGGGTCTTGCCAAAGAGTTTGACGGCAAGGGCGACAACGGTGGGCTCGTCGACCATGACGTCATCGAGCAGCCTTTTCATGGCCGCAGTAATCTCAACGCGGGGAACCTTATAGACGTCGCGCAGCGTGACCACGACGCGCGTGATGATTTCGGGGTAGACGCGAGCGATGCGCGTGGCGATGACCTTGGCGGCGCGCGGTGACAGAACCTCTTCGTCGTCAAGCAGGTAGCGCAGGATGACGGTCTCGTCGATGATGGTGCTACTCATGGATATCTACTTCCTCGGGACCCAAAATCGAATCGTCGCTTTCTGTGGCAAGGTACTCAATCCAGGCATTGCGCTCTTCGGAGCGGCGATTGGGGTCCCCATATGCTTTGAGCGATCCATAGGCGGCCGTGCCGTCCTTGGAACGCACGGCGACCGGCTGAAAGGGGAGCTTGCGCATCAAAATGCTCTGCGCGACAAATAGACGGACAGCCTCGGCGAGCGATGTGCCCATGGCGTCGTAGAGATGCTCGGCATGCTGCTTGTCTTCCTCGCGAATGCGCACCTGCAGGATGGCTCTTTTTTGAGTCGATGACATCACTGGCCCCCTTAATGAGCGTGCAATATAGTCGGTCAAATGCGGCATGTGCCGATACTTGAGCATCTTATAACGATTACTTTATTTCACTCAAGTTGATAACCATAAACACGAATACAAGCGTAGTACATCCAAAACGAGAGCGCGTAAAAATCTCTGAGGCGTACGCATGTAATACACTCACCTTTATAGCTATCCGAGAATAGTTCCAACCTGCCAAAACCCCTGAAATACACCCGTATTGCAGGGCCTATGCTCAAGTTTGCCCCCTGCAACTGCGTATATTTAACCTGTATATCGTTGGAGAAACTCTACCGAGTGCATGTTTCGCCGCATGCATTCGATTCGTCGATGCCAGGCCACGGGCGGCTTGGGTCAATGTCGACAGGGTCTCTCCGGCAAGGGATTCAGGAGGGAGTGAACAACATGGGTAATAAGCGAGTCGTAGCCGATTCTTCGCGCTGCATCGGGTGTCAAACCTGCATGGCGGCGTGTATCGAGGCGCACGACATCCCCGGTAACATCGCCGCGCCGCGCCTGCGCGTGACGCGTACGTACGAGATCTCCGCACCGGTGGCTTGCCATCACTGCGAGGATGCCCCGTGCGCGAAGGCCTGTCCTACGGGCGCCTTGTTCTTTGATCCAAAGAACCATCGCATCGGCGTCAACGAGGACAACTGCATCGGCTGCAAGAGCTGCGTCATGGCATGCCCCTTTGGCGCCGTGAGCGTAGCGACCACGCAGGTCCCCGTCGTGATGGGCGATATTCGCGTGGGTTCGCAGACCAAGAGCTTCGTGCTCAAGTGCGACCTGTGCGTGGACCGTCCCGGCGGTCCGGCGTGTGCCGAGGCATGCCCGACCAAGGGCCTCACCCTGGTAGACGAGGAGCGTCTGGCAGAACTGACTGCCGAGCGTGCCCGCGCCACCATTGAAAACGAGGCGTAAGCGTCGGGCGACAGGCCCAATGATTGTCAAATAAGTACCGAGTATTCGGTAGCAGAGAAAGGAAGGAGGGTGTCATGGAGAAGCATAAAGTGATTTGCCCGTATTGCGGCGCCGGTTGCCAGTTTAATCTCCTGGTCCAAAACGGCCAGGTCGTGGGTACCGAACCGCTCAACGGCATCACCAACCAGAGCGAGCTGTGCCTTAAGGGCATGAGCGGCTACGACTTCATCAACGACACCAAGATCTTGACTCCTCGCGTACTGCACCCGATGATCCGCCGCACCAAAGGCGCGGATCTTGAGCGCGTAAGCTGGGACGAGGCACTGGATTTCACCGCATCTAAGATGCAGGCCATAATTGACGAATATGGTCCTAACGCTGTCATGACCACCGGCTCTTCGCGAGGCGGCGGCAATGAGGCGAACTACGTCATGCAGAAGTTTACGCGTGCGTGCATCGGCACCCACAGCGTGGACAACTGCGCTCGTACTTGACACGGCCCTACTGTCCTCGGTCTGATGGACACGGTTGGTTCAGGTTGCATGTCATGCTCCATCCCCGGTATGGAGGATGCGGGCTGCATATTCCTCTTCGGCTATAACCCTGCCGATTCGCACCCGATCGTCGCAAGGCGTATCGTGCGAGCCAAAGAAAAGGGTTGCAAGATCATTGTCGCCGACCCGCGCCATATCGAAACTGCGCGTATCGCCGATATCTACCTTCCGATCAAGAACGGTTGCAACGTGGCGTTCCTCAACGCCTTTGCCAACTGTCTGGTCAACGATGGCCTCTACGACAAGGAATTCGTCGCCGAGCACACGAACGGCTTTGACGAGTGGTGGGAGACCATCAAGAACTACACTCCCGAATCCGTACAGGACATCACGGGTGTCGAGCCCGCGCTGATCCACCAAGCTGCCGAGATGTACGCCACGGCGAAGCCTTCTGCCATCATTGGCTGGGGCATGGGCGTATGCCAGCAGAAGCAGAACCTGAAGACGGTGCACACCATCGCCTCCATCGCCTGCGTTGCCGGCCAGATCGGCAAACCCAATTCTGGCCTCGCGCCCGTGCGCGGTCAGAACAACGTCCAGGGCTCCTGCGATATGGGCATGCTGCCCAACCTGTACCCTGGCTACCAGAAGGTCACCGACCCGGCAGTGCGTGCCAAGTTTGCCAAGGCTTGGGGCGTACCCGAGGAAAAGCTCCCGCTCGAGGAGGGCTACAAGCTCACCGACCTGGGCCACCTGGTCGACGAGGGCAAGGTGCACTGCTTCTACAACTACGGCGAGGACCCGGTGCAGACCGAGCCCGATTCGGCCGGTATGCGCAAGACGCTCTCCGAGCTGGATCTGTTCATTTGCCAGGACATCTTTATGACGCAGACGACCATGCTCGCCGACGTCATCCTGCCTGCCACCTCTTGGGGCGAGCACGAGGGTGTCTTTACCGCATCCGACCGTAGCTTCCAGCACTTTGACGCGGCTGTTCCGCCCAAGGGCGAGTGCCGCCACGACTGGGAGATCTTCGCGGACCTGTCTACGCGTATGGGCTACCCCATGCACTACGACAACACCGAGCAGATTTGGAACGAGTGCATTAGCCTGTGCCCCAACTTTGTGGGCGCGACCTACGAGAAGATGGCTCCCGAGGGCGGCTACGCCCAGTGGCCCGTCAAGAGCACCGATGTGAATGACCACGGCACGCCCGACATGTTCGCTGGCGGCAAGTTCACCACCAAGGACGGCCGCGCCAACCTGATGGCGCACGACTGGGAGGCACCCTCCGAGCTTCCCGACGATGAGTACCCGCTCATCCTGTGCACCGTCCGCGAGGTCGGTCACTACAGCTGCCGCTCGATGACCGGCAACTGCAAGACGCTGGCGCTGCTCGCCGACGAGCCCGGCTTTGTCCGCATGAATCCCGCGGACGCCCAGGCGCGCGGCATCAAGAACGGCGACATCGTCTCGATTCATAGCCGCCGCGGCCAGGTATACAGCCGCGCCGACGTGAGCGACCGCATCAACAGGGGCACGGTCTACATGACCTACCAGTGGTGGATCGGCAAGTGCAACGAGCTGACCATTCACAAGGTCGACCCGGTCTCGCATACGCCCGAGGACAAGTTCTCCGCCTGCCAGGTCGACGCTATCGCCGACCAGGTCTGGGCCGAGGGCGAGGTGGAGCGTCAGTACACCGAGCTCAAGCAGGCTCTGGTGGACGCCGCCGCTCCCCAGGACGTTGAGCCCGGCGCCGCCAAGTTCGACGACGAGACGCACGTGAATCAAATCGTGTAGTCCCGTTCTCGTTGGCTTTTTGGGCCGGGCGTCCCGTACGTTCGGGAGCCCGGCCCGTTATTTTGAAAGGAAGTGGGGATGAACCGCTTCATCGACATCAACCCGGAGAGGTGCATCGGCTGCGGAACATGCCAGTCCGCCTGTGCCGACGCCCACCGGATGCAGGGTCTTCAGGATACGCCGCGCCTGGCGCTCGTGAAGACCGGCGGTATTTCGGCCGCCCTTGCCTGCCACCATTGCGAGGGTGCCCCCTGCGCCGAGGTCTGTCCGGTGAATGCCATCGAGCACGATGGCGACCGCATCCACGTCAAGGAGCAGGAGTGCATCGGGTGCAGGCTGTGCGCCATCGCGTGCCCCTTCGGAGCCATCCATCCCGATGGCACGTCTATCGCCGGTGTCGCGGGCATGTGCGACCCGACGCCTTCGTATCCTAAGTCCCTGAGCAGCCTGCTTACGTGGGCTCCTGGCCAGTACACCTGCGCTGTCAAGTGCGACCTGTGCGCATTCGATCCGGACGGCCCGCATTGTGTGGCGGCGTGCCCCACCAAGGCGCTTACCGTCATGGGCGGCGCGGCCGATCGCGAGCTCGACGAGGCCAAGCGCCTGCGCTCGATCGAAAACGGTCCGGTCGTCGACGTTACCGCTGTGGCCCAGGGCCTGTCCGAGAAAGCAGAAGGGAGCGTAAACAATGGATAGCATGACGCTGTTTATCGCATCGCTTGCCGTCTCGTGCATCGGTGCGCTCGCCTCGGTTCTGCTGATCAAGGCCGATAACGCCGCCAAGACCGCCGGCTGCCTTATCGGCGCCGTCGCCGCGGTGCTTTCGTTTGTGGCCGGTATCCAGGCCGTGCTGGGCGATGTCACGTCGGTCGACACCATCGTGTTCTTCCCGTTTGCCCATTTCCAGCTGCTGCTCAATCAGCTGTCCGGCCTGTTCGTGGCGCTCATCTCGGTGCTCGCGTTTGCCGGTTCGATCTACGGTCTCAACTACTTTGATGAGTACCCGGGCAAAAAGGGCCGCGCCGGCTTCTTCTTTAACACCTTCGTGGCGTCCATGATGCTCGTCATTACCGCCGACAACGTGTTTTGGTTCCTGGTCGCCTTTGAGCTCATGTCGCTGACCTCGTACTTCCTGGTCGTGATCGAGGAGAACGAGAACTCCATCCATGGCGGTTGGCTCTACTTTGTGATCGCGCACGTGGGCTTCGTGCTCATCATGGCGAGCTTCCTCACCATGACCAACTTCGCCGGCGGCTCGTTTGCCTTTGCGGATTTCCGCGCCACGCAGTTTAGCCCCGCGGTCGCATCCGTGTGCTTCGTGCTCGCCTTCTTTGGCTTTGGCGCCAAGGCCGGTATCATCCCGCTGCACGGCTGGCTGCCCAAGGCACATCCCGAGGCGCCGTCCAACGTGTCGGCCCTCATGTCCGGCGGCATGATCAAGATCGGTATCTTCGGTATCCTCAAGGTTGGTCTCGACCTGCTTTCCGCTTCGGGCGTTCAGGTCTGGTGGGGCCTTATGGTCATGGTCTTCGGTGCGATCTCGTCGGTCCTCGGCGTGGCCTTCGCCCTGCAGGAGCATGACATCAAGCGCCTGCTGGCCTATCACTCCGTCGAGAACATCGGCATCATTCTGCTCGGCGTCGGCGCCTCCATGGCCGCAATGGCGCTCAACTCGGTCGGCATCGCCGTCCTGGCTCTGATGGCCGCCCTCTACCACACGTTTAACCACGCGATGTTTAAGGGCGAGCTGTTCCTGGGCGCCGGTGCACTGCTGTACTCCACGGGTACGCGCAATATGGAGAAGATGGGCGGCCTGTTCCGTCGTATGCCGGCAACGGCCATCTGCTTCCTCGTTGGCGCGCTTGCCATCTCGGCCATCCCGCCCTTCAACGGCTTTGTGTCCGAGTGGTTTACCTATCAGTCGCTGTTTAATGCCGCCATGCAGGGTGACAAGGCCGTCATGATCGTGGCCGTGTTCGCTGCCGTCGCGCTTGCCATTACCGGCGCTCTGGCTGTCACCTGCTTCGTCAAGGCTTATGGCGTCTCCTTTGCCTCCGCGCCCCGCTCCGAGGCCGCGGCTAATGCCAAGGAGGTTCCCGCCCCCATGGTGTTTGCGCAGGGCCTGCTCGCGGCCATCTGCGTCGTGCTGGGCATTGGCGCTCCCGTGATCGCGCCCGTGCTGGTCGATGTCGCCGCGTCCGTGCTGCATCCGTACGGTGGCGTATTTGCCGCCGAGGGCATGGAGCTCATGAACCAATACTCCGGCGCTGCCACCTCCACGCCCGCGATCGCTATTGCGCTCGTGGTGCTCGTCGGCCTTGCCTGCGGCTATCGCAAGCTCAAGACCGTCGGTAAGGTGCAGAAGTCCCAGCCGTGGGCATGCGGCTATGCTCCCAACGAGCATATGCCTGTCGTGGCCACGACCTTTGCCTCCGAGGTGTCCTGGTTTATGCAGCCGCTCTACACGCTGCGCGACCGCTGCACGGCCGTCTGCTGGTCCATCGCGCACTTCTTCCAGAAGCTCACCGGTGTGGCCGAGGCTGTGGAGCCCGTACCCGACAAGGTTCTCGTCGATGCCCCGCATAAGGGTGTCGAGAAGCTCGCCGACCTCGCGACTAAGCTCGAGGGCGGCAACTACAGCATCTATATCTGCTACATCGTCGCGGCACTCGTGGTGTTCCTCGTGCTCGCCGTGCAAATGGGTTAAGGAGGGGAGAGCATGAACAACATCGTACTTGCCGTTCTGCAGGGCGTGGTCGTTATGGCCGTCGCGCCGTTCTTCTCCGGTCTCGGTCGCGTGATCCGCGCCAAGATGCACAACCGTCGCGGCCCCAGCATCATGCAGGACTACCGCGACCTGGCCAAGCTCTTTGCGCGTCCCGAGTCCCAGAGCGAGGACGCGAGCTTTGCGCTGCGCATTATGCCGCCGCTGTTCTTCGCCGTCGCCTTTATGCTCGCGATGGGCCTGCCGCTCTTTACGGCGCAAAGCCCCATCCCGGTCTTTGGTGACGCCATCACCATCATGTACAGCCTGGCGCTCGCCCGCTTCTTCTTCGCCCTTTGCGGCGTGGATTCGTCCAACGCCTACGCCGGTATCGGCGGCGTCCGCGAGCTGCTCATGAGCGTGCTCATCGAGCCGTCCATGCTGCTGGCGCTGTTTGCCGCCGCCCTGGTGTGCGGCTCCACCGACATCGCTACCATGGGTCAGCACATCATGACGGGCGCCGTCGACGCGCCGGTCGCCGTGATCCTCGCCGGCATCGCCTTTGCGATTGCCTGCTACATGGAGCTCGGCAAGCTGCCGTTTGATCAGGCCGAGGCCGAGCAGGAGCTCCAGGAAGGTCCGCTCGCCGAGCTTTCCGGCCCGTCGCTTGCGATGGCCAAGCTCGCCATGTCCATGAAGCAGGTCCTGGTCGTCGCCTGGTTCTGCGCGATCTTCGTCCCCTGGGGCGAGCCCGCGACCGTGGGCGCCGCCGCCGTTCTGGGCGCGGTCATCTTCCTTGTTAAGTGCCTTGTCGACTTTGTCGTGTGCGGCGTGATCGAGAACTCCTGCTCGCGCTCGCGTTTTAAGGTGCTCGGCAATCAGACCTGGGCCGTCGTGGGCATCGCCGTTCTGGCGTTTGTCTTCGTGGTCGTCGGCGTGTAGGAGAAGGGAGAAACAATGTCATTTGCAGTCAGTCTGTCCCTTCTCGGCTTGGTCGCTATCGCGGCCCCGATGGTGGCCTCGGTGCTCGTCGCCCTGTTCCCCCGTCCGTACGCCAAGTGGTTCAGCGTTTTGGGTGCCGCCGTCTCGACGGTCTGCACCATCGCCCTCGCCGCGAATTTCGCCGGCGCCGGCATGCCCGACACGCAGGTCCCCCTGATCTCGTTTGGGCAGACCCTCGTCATGGGATTCACCTTCGATCGCATGAGCACGCTGCTCGCGCCCGCCTTTGTGGGTATCGGCCTGCTTGTCGTGATCTATTCGATTCCCTATATGAGCGAGAATAACCGTGAGCATCCCGACGCGCCGCGTCGTCGCTTCTACGCGTACCTCGCGACTTTCATCGGTGCCATGGCCGGCCTTGTGTACAGCTCGACCCTTTTGGGCCAGCTCGTGTTCTTTGAGATCACGGGTGCGTGCTCTTGGGGCCTCATTAGCTACTACATGTCGCCTACGGCCAAGAAGGCCGGCATGAAGGCCCTGATCATCACGCATATCGGTGCGCTCGGCCTGTATCTGGGCGCCGCCATTGTGTTTGCCCACACCGGCACCTTCGCCATTACCGCGATTGCCGGCCTCGATGCCAAACTCAAGGCTATCGTCCTTTTGCTCGTGCTGTTTGCGGCCTGGGCCAAGTCCGCACAGGTCCCCATGTACATGTGGCTGCCTTCGGCCATGGAGGCGCCGACGCCTGTTTCGGCTTACCTGCATGGCGCCTCGATGGTTAAGGTCGGCGTGTGCGTGTTCGCGCGTGCACTCGTCTCTGCCGGCGAGATTCCCGAGATCGTGGGCTGGGTCGCCATTATCGACGCCATGGTCACCATGCTCTTTGGCTTCCTTATGTACCTGCCGCAAAAGGACATGAAGCGCCTGCTGGCCTTCTCGACGATCGCCCAGCTCTCCTATGTGTTCTTTGGTCTGGGCCTTTCGGTCTTTGGCAGCCAGCTGGCCTTTGATGGCGCCGTGTGCCACATCTTTAACCACGCTTTCGCCAAGACGCTGTTCTTCCTGATCGCCGGTTCGTTCTCCTTTACGCTCGGCACGCGTATGCTGCCCAAGCTTCGCGGCATCGTAAAGAAGTACCCGATCTCGGGCGTGGGCTTCGGTGTCGCGGCGCTCGCCATTGCCGGCGTGCCGCCCATGAACACGTTCTTCTCGAAGTTCCAGATCATCGCCGGCGGCTTTTCTGTGGGTGCCGGCAACGTCGCGATCCTGGTGCTCGTGTGCATTATGGTCGCCGAGACCGTCGCCACCTTCGCCTGGTTCCTCAAGTGGATGGGCTATTGCCTGCCCGGCGAGCCGAGCGAAGAGGTCGCTGCGGGAGCCCCGCTTCCCCGTGCGATGGCGTTTGTGTTCATCGTGCTCATCATCATGGTCATCGTCAGCGGCCCGCTTTCGGCCAGCTGGATCGGTTAGGAGGTAGAACGACATGGGTTATTCGATCGTCAACATCCTTGGCGGCCTTCTGATCGTCATGTCCACCATGGTGGTCGTCTCCAAGAACATCAAACATTCCATCCACTGGTATGCGGTGCAGTCGCTGGTGCTCGTGGGGCTTCTCGCCACGCTCGGTGTCACCACTGGTGCGCAGGAGCTGCTTATGTGGGCTGGATCTGCCTTTATCACCAAGGTCGTCCTGGTCCCTTATATCCTCAACCGCGCATACAAGAAGATGGGTGAGCCGAGCGATGCATCGCTCAAGGCCGGCCTTAAGCCCGCGTGGGCCATTTGCATCATCGCCGTCGAGGTCGCGATCTGCTTTGCCGTCGTGACGCAGATCAGCCTGCCCACGGCCGAGGTCGCAACGCCTGCGCTCGCCATTAGCTTCGCTCACTTCTTTGTGGGCCTTACCTGCATCATCTCGCAGCGCAACATCATGAAGCAGATCTTTGGATACTGCCTTATGGAAAACGGCAGCCACGTGACGCTCGCGCTTTTGGCCCCCACCGCTCCCGAGATCATCGAGATCGGTATCGCCACCGACGCCATCTTTGCCGTCATCATCATGTCCCTCGTCGTGCGTCGCATTTGGGACGACTCCCACTCGCTCGATGCGCGCGACCTGTCCGAGCTGAGGGGGTAGTCCATGGAAACGTTGATTCTCGCCCTGCTCGCGACTCCTTTGGTGTTCTCGCTGGTCATGGCGTTTTTGCCCAAGAACACGTCCTATAACGTGTTTGCCGGTCTCAACCTGGTCTCCGTCGCAGCCGTCCTGGTGCTGTCGATTATGACGGCCGGTGACGTCCTTATGAGCGGCGAAACCGCGAGCGCTCTTGGCCTGTGGTTCCACCTCGATTCGCTGGGTGCCATCTTTGTGCTGCTCATCGGCTTTATCGGTTTTCTTACCGGGCTGTTCTCGCTGCCCTATGTAAAGGCCGATATCGAGGAGGGCTCCATGCCCGCCGAGCGCGCCAAGCAGTATTTTGCGCTGTTTAGCCTGTTCGTGTTCACCATGCTGCTCGCGTGCCTGTCCAACAACATGATCCTCACGTGGGCTGCCGTGGAGGCAACCACGCTTTCCACCGTGTTCCTCGTGGGTATCTACAAGAACAAGACGGCCCTCGAGGCTTCTTGGAAGTATGCGATGGTCTGCACCGCCGGCGTGGCCTTTGGCCTGTTCGGTACGCTGCTGATCTACGCCAACGCCGCCGACGTGATTCCCAACGCCCACGAGGCCGCATTCCTGTCGTGCGTGCTGCCGTATGCCGACCAGTTCGACCCGACGCTCATGCGCCTCGCCTTTGCATTTGTCGTGATCGGCTTTGGCACCAAGGCCGGCCTGTTCCCCATGCACACTTGGCTGCCCGATGCCCACTCCCAGGCCCCGAGCCCTGTCTCGGCCCTGCTCTCGGGCGTGCTGCTTAAGTGCGCCATGCTTGTGATCATGCGCTTCTACGGCTTTACTATCCAGGCCGTGGGAGCCGAGTATCCGCAGCTTTTGCTGTTGATCGTCGGCACGCTGTCCATTTTGGTGGCGGCACTTTCTATGTTCCGCCAGGACGACCTCAAGCGCCGCTTTGCGTACTCGTCTGTGGAGAACGTGGGCGTTATCGCCCTGTGCCTGGGTATCGGTGGCCCGCTGGGTATCGCCGCGGCCCTGCTGCACTGCGTGTTCCACGGCTTTACCAAGACGCTTGCCTTCTGCGTGTCCGGCAACATTCAGCACGCCTTTGGCACGCGTAGCCTGGCCAAGATCCAGGGTGTCGTCGAGGTTGCCCCCGCAACCGCCGCGCTCGCCGTCCTGGCGCTGCTCGGTCTTGGTGCCTTCCCGCCCTTTGGCATGTTTATCTCCGAGTTCCTGACTTTTGTCGCCGGTGTTACCGCCGGTCCCATGTGGCTGGTCGTCGTGGTCGCCCTCGGTCTTACCGTGGCCATATCCGCGCTCACCCGCATCGCACTCAAGTCGGTATTCGGTCATGCGCCCCAGGGCATGGATAAGCATGAGGCCCCGGTGCTCATGCTTATCCCCGAAATCATCCTGGCTGTCATGATCTTGTGGTTTGGCATCGCCACCCCGCTGCCCCTCGTGCACGGTGTGGAGACCGCGACCGGCATCGTGCTCGAGCAGAGCACCGAGGAACTTCACGCGACGCCGATGTACCGCGCTGTGTTCGGTACCGAGACCGCTCAGAGCGAGGTGGAGTAACGAATGATTGAAACTGAGAACAAGGTGTATGCCCGTCGCTGCGAGAGCCATGTCGAGGCCCTGCGCCGCGCCGTTCCGGGCTGCATCGAGAAGGTCGAGTGGCAGTGCGAGGACCAGCTGACGATTACCGTCAAGCAGGACAAGCTGCCCGAGGCCGTCCACTACCTGTACTACGAGCGCTACGGCTGGATTCCCGTGATCATCGGTAACGATGAGCGCAGTCTGTGCGGCCGTTACGCCGTGTACTACGTCATCTCCATGGAGGGGGAGGATCCCGGCTGGGTGACCGTGCGCACCGAGGTTGATCCCGCCAAGATGACGTTCCCGTCCGTGACGCCGTTCGTCCCCGCCTGCGTGTGGGGCGAGCGTGAGCTGCGCGACATGTTCGGCCTGATCCCCGAGGGTCTGCCCGATCGTCGCCGCCTAGTGCTGCCCGACGATTGGCCCAGCGGCCTGTATCCGCTGCGTAAGGACTCCATGGACTACCGCTTCCGTCCCGCTCCCGCGAGCGACATGGAAAACTACGAGTTCTTGGCCGATACCAAGGGCAAGGAGACCACGCTCGTCCCCATGGGCCCGCTGCACATTACCTCCGACGAGCCCGGCCACTTCCGCCTGTTCGTCGAGGGCGAGACGATCGTCGACGCCGACTACCGTCTGTTCTACGTGCACCGCGGCATGGAGAAGGTCGCCGAGACGCGTCTGAACTATGACGCCGTGACGTTCCTCGCCGACCGCATCTGCGGCATCTGCGGCTGCGCCCACTCGGTGGCCTATGCCGAGGCCGTCGAGCGCGCCCAGGGCATCCATGTCCCGCCGCGCGCCCAGTACATCCGCGCCATCATGCTCGAGGTCGAGCGCCTGCACTCGCATCTGCTCAACATTGGCCTGGCGTCGCACTACACGGGCTTCGACTCCGGCTTCCAACAGTTCTTCCGCGTCCGCGAGAAGTCCATGGACCTGGCCGAGAAGCTCTCCGGTCACCGCAAGACCTACGGCCTCAACGTGATCGGCGGCGTGCGTCGCGACATTTTGGCCGAGCAGAAGCTCTCCACGCTCACGACCATCCACCAGCTGCGCTCCGAGGTTCAAGAGCTCGTCGACGTGCCGCTCGTACGCCCAACTTCATTGAGCGTACGAGCGGCATCGGCATCTTGGACCGCAAGATCGCACGTGACTTCTCGCCGGTCGGCCCGCTCATGCGTGGCTCGGGCTATGCCCGCGACGTGCGCTTTGACCATCCCTTCGACGGCTACGCCGATCCGGACGTCCAAAAGATGCACGCCGCCACGGCCGACACCTGTGATGCCTTCGGCCGTACCGCCGTTCGCATCCAGGAGGTCTACGATTCGATCGACATGATCGAGACCATGCTCGAGAACTGTCCGTCGGGCCCCATCCTCACCACGGATTGGGAGTACACCCCGCACAAGTACGCCATTGGCGCCACCGAGGCGCCGCGCGGCGAGGACGTGCACTGGGCCATGCTCGGCAATAACCAGAAGTGCTACCGCTGGCGCGCCAAGGCCGCCACGTACAGCAACTGGCCGGTCCTGCGCTACATGTTCCGCGGCAACACCGTGGGCGACGCGGCGCTGATCGTCGGTTCGCTCGACCCGTGCTACTCCTGCACCGATCGCGTGACGGTGACCGATGTCGCCGCCAAGCGCGACCACGTGCTCGACAAGGAGCAGTTCGAGAACGTCTGGCGCGACAAGTCGCCGCTTGCGGGCGAGGGCACCATAGCCGCTCCGCTCGATGAGGAGGCGCTCTAATATGCTGAAGCTTTGGAAGGTTAACGCCAAGGCCGGCGACGCGACGGTCAAGTACCCGTTTGCGCCGTTCCCCACTAACAAGGACATGCGCGGCAAGCCCGAGCACAATGCCGAGCTCTGCATCGCCTGTGGTGCCTGCGGCGTGGCGTGCCCGGCCGATGCCATTCGCATGGACACCGACCTTGCGGCCGATACCATCACCTGGTCGATTGACTACGGTCGCTGCATCTTCTGCGGCCGCTGCGAGGAAGCCTGCCCCATGGAGGCCATCAAGCTCACCGAGGAGTTTGAGCTGGCCGTCATGAGCAAGGACGACCTCACCAGCAAGAGCGTCTACACGCTCGAGCACTGCTCGCGTTGTGGCAAGCCGTTTGCCCCGCACAAGGAGATCGACTACGCCAAGCGCCTGCTGCAAAAGGCCGGCGGCATGGAGGCCGAGCAGGCCGCCCGTACCGTGCGCGTGTGCCAGGAGTGCAAGCGCGAGCTTGACGCCCTGCGCGCCGCCTCCGCCGTAAAGACCGGCAACGCGCACGGCATGGCTGCCAACGAGACGCTTGCGTCCGGTGAGCCCCAGGGCCCCGACATGGAGTATCTGGGCGGCCACGGCGTGAACCCGGAGTATATCGACCGCGAGCTCAACCCCGATGCGCCCGAGATTCCCGCCGGTCCTGCGCCGGTCGAGGGCATCATTATGGATTTTGATACGAAGGAGGAGTAACCATGGCCGAACCCACGCTTTTGCCCGAGCGGCTTCAGTACCGCCCGACCAAGATCGAGCTCGACGAGAGCATCGAGAAGGCCAAGGCGACCCTTCTTAAGAAGATTAAGCGCTCGGTGTACGTCTACCGTGTTGACTGCGGCGGCTGCAACGGCTGCGAGATCGAGATTTTCGGTTCCATCACGCCCGTCTTCGACGTCGAGCGCTTTGGCATCAAAGTCGTGCCCTCGCCCCGTCACGCCGATGTGCTGCTGTACACCGGTGCCGTGACGCGCGCCATGCGCATGCCGGCCCTGCGCGCCTTTGAGGCCGCACCCGATCCCAAGATCGTGGTGCCCTATGGCGCGTGCGGCTGCACCGGCGGCATCTTCTACGACAACTACTGCGTCTGGGGCGGCACGGATAAGATTCTGCCGGTCGATGTCTACATCCCCGGCTGCCCGCCCAGCCCCGCGCAGACCATCTACGGCTTTGCCATGGCACTTGGCCTGCTGGACCAAAAGCTCCATGCCGAGACTACGGTGGAGGCCGCCGGCGAGCAGGCCGATATCCTGCACCCCGGCGTGCCGTACAAGCTGCGCGTTGCCATCGAGCGCGAGGCTCGTGCCATGAGCGGCTACCGTTACGGCCGCGACCTGGCCAACGAGTTTATGGATACGCTCGAGGGCGCACCCAAGGGCGATATCCGCGGTGCCATGGCGCTGCTCATCGACAAGCAGGACGATCCTCGCCGCGTTGAGGTCTACTCGGCGCTGCAGGATCTGGTGCTGGCCGGAGGTCGCTAGATGGAGCTCACGGACCGCTCTGGTTACTTTGCGGGCCCCGGCATGCTCGGCGGCTCCTTTGGCGATGCCTCGCGCGCAAGCGACGAGGCCGCCGAGGGCGTCGCCGACCCCTGCCTGGGCCATGCGCCCGACCAGGTGGTCTTCTATGAGCTCACGCGTAAGTTTGTGGAGACCGAGGAAGACGTTCCCCAGGAGGCCTGCGACGTGCTGTACTACACGCTCGCCGTGGGCCACCACACCGGCGTGCTCGATTGCTTTGAGCCGCGCCTGTCGGTGCCGGTGAACGTGTTCTATTCGCTCGTCGACGCGCTGCCGGAGGGGGAGGCCAAAACCAAGTTTGAGGCCATCCGTTCCTTTGGTGAGTGCCAGCTCGACAAGGCGGCGGTGCCGTCGCTGCTCGAGGCCTGCGATGCGCTGCTCGACGAGCGTGGTTTTCGCGGTTCTGCCAAGGCCGGCATCTCGGTGTTCGATGACGACTTTGGCCTGCATGCCCAGCAGGTCGCGTTCTTAATGAAGTTCCGCGATCTGGTTGAGCGCGTGCGCGATGTGTCGGGCGTGTATCTGACGGGAAGGTTGCAGTAATGGGTCGCGTTGTGGATGGTCGTGTGAACGGCGCCCCGTTTGCGGGTATCGTGCTCACGGCGGGAAGCGTGCTGCGTGCCGACGATGCCGCCGGCCCCGTGCTCTCCAAAAAGATGGAGGACACGCCCATCGCCGGTTGGTACACCATCGACGGCGGCCAAACGCCCGAGGACGACATCATCGAGGTTAAGCGCGAGCGTCCGCCGCGTTTGGTTTTGGTCGATGCCGCCGACATGGCGCTGCCCGTCGGTGCCATCCGCCTGCTCGACAAGCGCGATGTGGCCCGCAAGTCGATGTTCACCACGCATTCGCTTCCTTTGTCGATTCTGATCGAAGAGATTGAGCAATCGTGTGATGATATCGTCTTCGTTGGGATTCAGCCGGGCGACACGGAGTTCTACAACCCCATGTCCCCGGAAGTCTTTGACGCCGTCGACGCCGTGTACGACGCCGTGGCCGCCAACGACTTTTCCCACTTTGTCCGCTTGGGGCAAGAGCAATAGGAGTGCTTGTCCCTGCTGATTAGGAAAGAAGTGATTGACATGGCAGATTCCAAGGTGGAGTACCCCGCTCCCGATTGCCTGGCACCCGCCGCGATCGAGGCCAAGACCGAGGCCGCCGGCGTGACCAAGGCCAACCTGCCGGTCGCAAAGGCCTTTCTGTTGGCAATGTTCGCCGGTGCGTTCATCGCCTTCGGCGGCCTGTTCTTTACCGTGTTCTTGAGCGATAGCACGCTGGGCTGGGGCGCCCAGCGCGTCGTGGGCGGCCTGTGCTTTTGCCTGGGCCTGGTGCTCGTGCTGGTGTGCGGCGCCGAGCTGTTCACCGGTAATTCGCTTATGGTCTGCGCGCTCAAGAGCAAAAAGATCACCTTGGCCCAGATGCTCAAGGCCTGGGTCGTCGTGTGGGTCGGCAATTTTGTCGGTGCCCTGTTCATTGTCTTTTTGGTGTACATGGCCGGCATCTATAAGCTCAACGGCGAGGCGGTCGCCAACTCCATGGTGAGCGTTGCCGCCGGCAAGGTGACGATTGACTGGGTGACGATCTTTTTCCGCGGCATCCTGTGTAACATCTTTGTGTGCCTTGCCGTGTGGATCGGTACCGCCGGCAAGACCGTGGTCGATAAGGTCGTGGGCATTCTGCTGCCCATTGCCGCCTTTGTGGCCTGCGGTTTTGAGCACTGCGTTGCCAACATGTACTTTTTGCCCATGGGCGCCGTGATGCACGCGTGCGGCTATGGTGCCGACGTCGCCGGCGCCGATGCACTCAATGTCGCGGGCATTGCGTTTAATCTGTCCGCCGCCACGCTGGGCAACATTGTGGGCGGCGCTGTTCTGATCGCGCTCGGCTACTGGTTTATCTACGCCAAGAAGTCCGAGGCGTAAGGTACCGTCTGTTTGACGTTGGGCCTCCCGCGGGGCGTTGTCGTGCGGGAGGCTTTTTGGGTCTGAGGTTCGTTGCCGGGCTGTTGGCCTGTTGTGTTTGGCTGATGAAAGGGGTAATCGAGATGGCATCTGCTGTGAAGCGTGACGGTCGCGCCGTGGTGACCACATGCGGGGGATGCTATGCCGATTGCGCCTTTGCGGCCCATGTTAAGGATGGGCGTGTGGTGGCCGAGTTGCCGGTGCCGGGACATCCGTGCGCGGCGCGTGCCCTGTGCGCCCGCGGACGGCATCGCCTGGCAATGCCGTTTGACGAGCGCGATCGCATTGTGCATCCCATGCGCCGACGAACTGATGGCTCGGGGTTCGATGCGATTACCTGGGACGAGGCGTTTGCCCAGATTGCCGAGCGTCTTTTGGGGATTGTTGACGAATGCGGGCCCCGTGCGCTGGGCATGACGCTCGGCGTGCCCTCGTTCGACCGCTACTGGGCGTATCGCTTTATGCATGCGCTGGGCTCGCCCAACGTGTACGGTGCCGATGGCGCCTGCGAGGTAAGCCGACTTACCGGTTGGGAGCACAGCCTGGGCTATAGTCCCGCCTCCGACCTAGCGCACACCAATTGCATCATGTACCTTGGGCGTTCCATTGTCGATTCGTCGACGATGGGGGCCGTTGACGCGCTCAACGATGCCCGTCGCCGTGGGGCGAAGATTATCGTGGTCGACCCCCGGCGCAGCGGCTCGGCTGCGCTTGCCGACCGCTGGCTGCGCGTGCGCCCGGGCTGCGACCTGGCCTTGCTGCTGGGCATTGCGCATGTGCTCATTGCCGAGGACTTGTACGACCACGAGTTCGTGACCCGCTATACCACGGGCTTTGACGAGCTGGCGCAGGCGTCCCGTGCTTGGACGCCCGAGTGGGCCGAGTCGATGTGCGACGTGCCGGCCGCAGAGATCGCCGCCACGGCGCGTGATCTAGCTGCCGCCGCGCCTGCTGCCGTGGTGGACGCCGGCTTTCATGGCGGCATCGGTATCGCGTATGCCAATAGCACCCAGACCGCGCGCGCGATTTGTCTGGTCGATGTGCTGCTGGGCTGCATCGGACACGCGGGCGGTGCCCTCAACCCGCCCACGCTGCTTGCTTTGGGCGATTTGGACCCTGCGCGTTTCGCGACGCCGTCGATGCCACGTGAGCCCAAGTTGGGGTCCGAGCGCTATCCACTGGTCGATCCGGTGCGCGGCCTGTGCACGACCATCGGTCAGTCGATTCTTGCTGGCGATTTGCGTGGACTCATCGTCTATGCCAGTAACCCCGGTGCGGGCTATGGCAATGCGCAGGCTTGGTTGGGTATTTTGCAGCAGCTTGACCTGCTCGTGACGATTGATATTCGCTGGTCCGAGACAGCGCGCGCTTCTGACTTCGTGCTGCCCGACGTGACGTATCTGGAGGCCGACCGCGGTGTGGGCACAGTCGTGGGCGCCAATGATTCGCGCGTGTTCTACCGCAACGCCGTGCTGCCCGTGTTACATGACGACACGCGTTCCGGTCGGGAGATTTTTGCCGGTCTGGCGCAGGCGTGTGGCGTGGGCGAGTACTTCCAGTTTACGTCTGACGATCTGGCGGCTGCCCAGGTGGCGCCTTTTGGGATCAATCTGGACGAGCTCAAGGAGCGCGGCTGGGCCGACACGGGTGTTACGTTGCCGTCGCGTACGGGCGAGCCGGCGATTCCCTTGGATAGCGGTAAAATTGCGCTGGCAAGCGACGTATGGGAACGAGCCGGCCTGGGCCGTGTACCCAACTGGATTGCTCCCATGGTGGAGCCCGGCCCGGGGATGTTTCGCCTCATTAGCGGCAACCGTCCCTTTGAGTCGCATACCTCGCGAAGGCTTGCGGCGGCCGGTGCCGCCGAGGCTGGATCGGACCTGGATGCCGTGCAGATGAATGCCGATGCTGCTGCGCACATGGGCATCGCCGACGGCGAGGTCGTCGAACTCGTGAGCGATATGGGCCGCGATCGCGTGCGCGTGGAGACGACGCCGTATCTGCATCCGGCGTGCATCTTCACCTCGGCCGCTCCCGGCGGGCGTTCGTTTGGCGCCGATGTCGGTGGCGCTCAAGCCTTGGGCGTGGGTCCGCTCGACCATACGCCGTTGCGTTGGGACCCGTTGACGGGCGCTGCGCTCACCCAGGAAAACGCCGTTCGCGTGGAAAAGATCGCGGCACGCGAGGATAATAGCGATTGATTGACTCAGCCGATCGAATTGGCTGATAGTTTGACGTTTGAACGATTGATTCACCTTTGGTTTTGAAAGGTCGCACATGAGCGATAGCCAGAACATGTCCGATGAGGTACGCGCCCGCCTTCGCGCTATTCCTTCCGTCAACGAGCTGCTCGCAGAGTGGCCGGTTGTGAAGGCGGCGGGGGAGACCTGCGACGCGGTGGTGCATGCCGCCGTCACGGCCGAGCTCGACGAGGAGCGCGCCGCGATTCGTGCCGGCGCCGCCCCGCGTTCCAAGCGCGACCTGGCCTCGGCCATCGAGTGGCGTGCGCATCGATCCGCACTGCCGAGCCTGCGCCCTGCCGTCAACGCCACGGGTGTGGTCATCCATACCAACTTGGGTCGCGCCCCGCTCGCGGAGTCGGCGGCAAAGGCCGTGGCCGAGGTCGCGCGTGGCTACAGCACGCTCGAGTACAGCGTGGACACCTGCTCGCGCGGGTCGCGCAAGGAGCACGCCGCGCAGCTCATCCGCTCGCTTACCGGTGCCGAGGACGCGCTGGTCGTTAACAACAACGCCGCCGCTGTGCTGCTGGTGCTGGCGACCCATGCCGCAGGCAAGGAGGTCATCGTCAGCCGCGGCGAGCTTGTCGAGATCGGCGGCAGCTTCCGCATCCCCGATGTCATGGCGGCTTCGGGCGCCAAACTCGTCGAGGTCGGCGCCACCAACCGCACGCACCTGGCTGATTATGAGCAAGCCATCACGCCCGATACGGCGATGATCCTCAAGGTCCATCCTTCCAACTATCGCATCGAGGGCTTTCACGAGGAAGTGGGCTCTCGGGAGCTTGCCGCCCTGGCCCACAAGCATGGCCTGCTGTTCTACGAGGACCAGGGGTCGGGCGCGCTGTTGCCCGACGACATCTTGGTGCGCGGAGGCGAAGAAACCACGCCGGCTTCGGTCGCGGCGGGGCTCGATATCGTGTCATGCTCGGGCGATAAGCTGCTCGGCGCCGCGCAGGCGGGCATTATCATGGGTCGTCGCGATCTGGTCCAGGCCTGCGGGTCGCATCCGCTTATGCGTGCCCTGCGTCCGGGTAAGCTTGCACTGGCGGCGCTCGAGGCTACACTGCGCATTTACATGGACGGGGCGGATGTGGCCCATCGCGAGGTGCCGGTACTCAACATGCTCACGCTTCCGCAGGCTCATCTGGAGCGTCGTGCCCGCAAGCTCCGCGATCGCATGGCCGCCGGGCTCGATAAGGCGGGTTGCCCGTGCGCCGTTGAGTTGGAGATTGTCGAGGAGTCCTCGACGCCCGGTGGCGGTTCGCTGCCTACCGTTGAGCTGCCCACGATGTGCGTGGCCGTGCGTCTTGTTGACAAGCGCCTGACAGTCGACGCGCTCAAGCGCTCGCTTGTCCAAGATTTCGACACGCCGGTCGTCACGCGCGCCTCGCACGATCGCATTTTGTTTGACGTCCGTACGCTCGTGGGCGACCGCGATATCGAGACGGCGGCGTCGACGCTTGCCGCATGCGTTGCCAAGGCGGTGCGCCGATGAGTAAGGCAGAAGAGTTGGAGGAATGCCCCGTTATCGTAGGTACGGCGGGCCACGTCGACCACGGTAAGTCGGCGCTGATCGAGGCACTGACCGGCAAGAATCCCGACCGTCTGGAGGTTGAGCGCCGTCGCGGTATGACCGTGGAGCTGGGCTTTGGCGAGCTGGCGTTGCCGAGTGGCAAGATCGTTGGCCTGGTCGACGTGCCGGGCCACGCGCATTACTTGCGGGCCATGGTGCAGGGCGCCACGGGCATCGACGTTGCCGTGCTGGTGGTCTCTGCCGTGGAGGGCGTGATGCCGCAGACGCGCGAGCACGTGCATGTGCTGGAGTTGCTGGGTGTAACGCATATGGTGGTCGCGCTGACCATGTGCGACCTGGCCGATGCCGAGATGACCGAGCTTGCCGAGCTCGATGTCGATGACTTTTTGTCGGGTACCGTGTTTGCAGGCGCGCCGATTGTGCACGTGTCGTCTAAGACGGGCGAGGGGATCGACGGGCTGCTTGCGGTGCTCGACGAGCAGGTAAGTGCCTGCTGGGATGCCTGCCGCGACCGTGTCGAGCGGAGTGATGCCGCGCCGCGCCTGCCAATTGACCGCTGCTTTACGATCAAGGGCGCCGGTACCGTGGTGACGGGAACGTTGCACGATGCGCCGGTTGCGGTGGGCGACGAGCTGATGGCTTTGCCGTCGCGTACGGTCTGCCGTGTCCGCGGGATTCAGGTGCATGGCGATACGCCGCGCGCGCTGCCTGGGCAACGCGTGGCGCTCAACCTGGTTGGTGACGGTGTCGCGGCGCTTGACCGTGGCGAGATGCTGGGCGTGGCGGACCGCTTTGGTCAGACGTTGCGCTTTATGATGACGTTTACGTATTTGGGTCGCGAGGGAGCCAAGCCGCGTGTGCTCGAGTCGGGTGCGCGTGTGCACGTGATGGCAGGCACAGCCGAGGTTGTCGGTCGCATCATGTTCATGGAGGGCGAGGCCCCCATGGCGGTGGGCGAGACACGAGTGGTGCAGGTACGCTTGGAGGAACCGCTGCCGCTGCGCGCCGGCGACCATGCCGTGGTGCTGTCGTATTCGCCCGTTATGCTTATTGGCGGCGGACGTGTGCTGCTTTCGCGCTGCCGTCGCTCGCGCGAGCTTGCCGAAGGAGAGCGTGCGCTGTATGTGGCGCTCGAGGCTGGAGATATTGCGTGCGCGGTGGATGCGTGGCTGGCGCTGCAAGCGCTGCCGGTTGCGGCTGCCGATGTTACCGCGGCGCTCGATCTTGTTGCCGGTGAGGCTGAGGCGGCGTTGCGCGAGTTGGTGGCGAAGGGCGCTGCTTGCGCGCTTGCTGGCTCGGATGGCTCGCTGTATGCAGATGCTTCCGCGCTCGATGCCGCGATGGATTCACTGGCGGCGACCCTGTCAGCCATGCACGCGGCGGCTCCCAAGGAAACGGGCTTTACGCCTGGCGCCGTTGCCCATGCTGCGTGGCCTGCCGCTGATGAAGGCGTTGCCGCGGCCCTGATTGCCGAGGGCTGCTCCCGTGGCGTGTGCGCCGCCGAGGGCGCCGAGGTATTCGATCCGCATTCGGCCGCCGCGGCGGCACGCGTGGTGCGAGAGGCTTGCGAGCGCATCGTCGCGCTGCTTGACGAGGCTGGCCTGGATGCACCGGCGCTTCCCGAGGTGGGCGAACAGCTGCAGCTCGGTCGCGACACCATGACGCGTGCCCTGCGCGAGCTTTCGCTCAACCGCTCGATCGTTAAGGTCGAGCGCGACGTTGCCCTGTCCGCTGCCGCCGAGTCCCATGCGCGTGAGCTTGTCGCCGCCGCCATAGAGGCAGCCGGCGGCGCTGCCACCACGAGCGTGCTGCGCGAGGCCCTGGGTGTGTCGCGCAAACGCGCCATCAGCATCTTGGAGCACCTAGATGCCGTGCGCTTTACGGTGCTCGACAAGGATGCCGGCGGCCTGCGCTCCCTGCGCTAGATTGGCTGCTCGGTTTGGTAAAATACCGCCGCACTTGGGAACGGATGGGCTCCGGTGGGCTCCGCGGTCCTCAAAACCGTTGCGAGGCGTGCAAAACGTCTTGGATGTGTTCGATTCACATACGTTCCCGCCATACGCTACCAGCGCTTTTGTGCTCGCGGTCTTGCTGCGTGCCGCAAAGGCGCTGTTTTGTTTTTGCGTGGGTTTGCCGTGCCGCCCGCTTTATCGGCGACGGTATCTGGCTTCGTGTGTCGGGTTTCGAGCATGCCGATGGAGGTGTTTTGCCGTATGACTACCGTAAGACGGATCGATCTTTCTTGCGTCGTCCAAGCGGGCGGGCTGTCCTCACGCATGGGCCGCGATAAGGCGCGCATGACGTTTTGCGGCGAGCCGCTCATCGAACGCGTGCTGGGTCGGCTGGCGCCAGTTGCCGGCGAGTTGGTCGTGACGACTTCGCGTCCCAGCGAGCTTGCCTATCTTGAGGAGCACGCGTTTGGCGGCCTGGTGCCGCGAATAGTGCCGGACCTTGAGGGGTCGGCGGGTGCCATGCGCGGCATCGCGAGCTCGTTGGCTGCGGCCCGATTGCCGCTCTTGGCGATCGTCGCCTGCGATATGCCGTTTGTCTCGCCGGAACTCATCGGCGCGCTTGCCGATCGTTTTGAGGCCGAGGCGATCGACGTGTGCGTGCCACGCGAGGAGCAAGGGATTGAGCCGCTTTGCGCCGTCTGGCGCCGTGACGCTTGTGCGCCGGTTGCCCAAGAGCTGCTTGCCTGCGACCGCCAGCGCATTCGCTGCCTGATCAATCGCGTTCAGGTCGGTTATATGGATGAGCCGCAGATTGTTAAGGCCGCGGGCTCGACGCTCTGCTTCGAAAACGTCAATACGCCCGAGGAGTTTGCGGCGGCCGAGTTACTCGCCTAGACGATTGGAGTTGCCATGTCTCACGATATTTGTCCCGACACGGGAGAGCCTTGCACTTGCGATGGTTCCGAGCCCTGTACCTGCGGCTGCGGTGGCTGTGGACATGCTGCGGAAGAGGAAGCGGCCGCCGCGGCGTATCGTGAGGCACACCGCGAAGGCCCATCCGGTGATGCCCTCGACCACGAGCGCAAGATTATCGTGTCGTTCGATAGCACCTTCGATGTGATGGAATGCGAACAGCTGTGTCTTGCCGCCGGTGTGCCCGGGCGCATCATGCCACTGCCCGGCTCCATTACCGCAGGCTGCGGGCTGTGCTGGGCCATGCCATTCTCGGGCGATGCGCTCGCCGCCTTCCGAGCCGCCACCGAGGGCCGCATAGCCCCTGCCGACTACCATCAGCTCGTCCTCTAGCCACCACACCACCACAAAGGTGCCTGTCCCCAATGTGGTGGTTTGGAACATGTGGACGAAACAGCTTCGAAACACGCGATTTGCGCGTTGGGCACTCAAAAACGCTTCTACCTGCATCGTAATCAAAATGAAACATCTGCTCGTCGGCTTATGCGTAACTTTGCTGCAACAGTGCGATATTATCCATACTCGATAAAGCTCACGGCGCATGGGGCGCCGCGAACGACACCTTTCTTTTCCATCAATTGGAGGAAGCATGAGCTACACGCAGAAAGTTCTCGACGAGCTCAAGGCCCGCTATCCCGAGCAGCCTGAGTTCATCCAGGCCGCGACCGAGATCCTCGGCACCATCCAGCCGGCGCTCGACGCCCACCCCGAGTACGAGGAGGCCGCCCTGCTGGAGCGCCTCGTCGAGCCCGAGCGCATCGTTATGTTCCGTGTTCCCTGGGTCGACGACCAGGGCAAGGTCCAGGTCAACCGCGGCTACCGCGTCGAGTTCAACTCTGCCATCGGACCCTACAAGGGCGGCCTGCGCTTTAACCCGACGGTCACCCTGGGCATGCTCAAGTTCCTGGGCCTGGAGCAGATCCTCAAGAACAGCCTGACCACCCTTCCCATGGGCGGCGGCAAGGGCGGTTCCGACTTTGACCCCAAGGGCAAGTCCAACAACGAGATCATGCACTTCTGCCAGTCCTTCATGACCGAGCTCTATCGCCACATCGGCCCCAACACCGACGTTCCCGCCGGCGACCTGGGCGTTGGCGGCCGCGAGGTTGCCTACCTGTTCGGTCAGTACAAGCGCCTGACTAACGAGTGGACCGGCGTCCTTACCGGCAAGGGCCTCTCCTTTGGCGGCTCGCTCGCCCGTACCGAGGCCACCGGTTACGGTCTGGTCTACTTTGTGGACGAGTACCTCAAGAGCCGCGGCGACTCCTTCGAGGGCAAGAACGTCGTCGTTCACGGCTCCGGTAACGTCGCCATCTACGCGGTCCAGAAGGTCGCCCAGCTCGGCGGCAAGGTTCTCGCCTGCTCCGACACCCACGGCTGGGTCGAGGATCCCGACGGCATCGACTACACCGTGCTCGAGCATGTCTACAACAAGAAGCGCTCCGGCCACGACAAGGGCGTTACGCTCGCTATGTACGTTGACGAGAAGCCCAACGCCGTGTGGCACGAGGGCGACGGCCGCGGCGTGTGGCAGCTGCCCTGCGACATCGCGCTGCCCTGCGCTCGCGAGAACACGCTGCTGCTCGAGGACGCCCAGGCGCTCGTCGCCAACGGCTGCAAGGTGGTCGGCGAGGGTGCGAACATGCCCACGACCATCGAGGCCACGACTTACTTCCAGGAGAACGGCGTCGCCTTTATGCCCGGTAAGGCTGCCAACGCCGGCGGCGTGCTCGTGTCCGGCCTGGAGATGAGCCAGAACGCCGAGCACCTGTCTTGGACTTTCGAGGAGGTCGACGGCAAGCTCGAGCAGCTCATGCGCGGCATGTTCCACAACGTGGACGACACCGCCAAGGAGTACGGCCAGGAGGGCAACTTTGTCATGGGCGCCAACATCGCCGGCTTCCTGAAGGTCGCCGACGCCATGCTCGCCCAGGGCGTCTGCTAATTCTTCGCTCGACATAGCATCGAGGAAGGCTTCCAGTCATCTTGGCTGGGAGCCTTTTCTATCCCGGAGGACTCCTCATAACTTGCGGTGATATACGGACTGTTTTGCGTTCCAGAACGGCTAATCAGTCCGTATTTCACCGCAAGTTATGGATGGGAGGGAGGTTTTTGTGCTGTGGAAGGTCGCGGCCCCTCGTTTGGTACACTTAAAAGTACTGGACAAGTGGAGAGATGGGGGAGAACGTGCTCAAGTTCGGTACCTACGTCCGTGTTGGAAACGCGGCCGAAGCCTATGAGCTCTTACAGAAGAACCGCAACAACAAGATTGTGGGCGGCGGCATCTGGATGCGCCTGGGTTCGCGTCGCGTGGCGACGGCGATTGACCTTTCGGCCTGCGGACTCGATCAGATCGAGGAGACCGAGACCGAGTTTCGCATCGGTGCCATGTGTACCCTGCGCCAGCTCGAGCGCCATGCCGAGCTTAACGCGTTTGTCCACAATGTCTTTGAGTTCGCCGTCCACGATATCGTGGGCGTGCAGTTGCGCAACACCGCCACAGTGGGCGGCAGCATCTACGGCCGCTTTGGTTTCTCTGACGTGCTCTCGGCATTTTTGGCGCTCGATTCGTACGTTGAGTTGACGGGCGCCGGCCGCGTGCCGCTCGCCGAGTTCGTGGACATGGGCTACGTGCGCGACGTGATCGAGCACGTTGTGGTCGTTAAGCACGATTACCGCGCAAGCTATGAGGCCGTGCGCAAGGCCGCGACCGACTTCCCCTCCTTAAACGTCACCGCCGCCTGGTGGGACAACAGCTGGCATGTCACCGTGGGCGCCCGCCCGCTGCGCGCGTCCCTGCTGCGGGGCGAGGCATGCGGCCTGGTGAACGAGCAACCTTCCGAGGACGAGCTGCGCGCACTGGCCGCATCCGTGCGTGCCCTGAGCTACGGCACTAACTTGTGGGGCTCGGCTGACTACCGCCGCCGCATCTCGGCCCCGCTGGCGATTCAGGCTGTACGTCGTGCCGCCGGCATCGAGCTTTCGGCCGCGCTTGCCCGCGAGCTCGAGGGCGTGCAGATTCCTAAGTTTGCCACGGACGAGTATTCCTGCCGCCGCGTGCCCGGCGTCGATTCTAGCGAGGTGCGCTAATGGCTGCCAAACTCATCGATCTTTCCTTTACGCTCAACGGCCGCAAGGTCAAGGTTCAGATTGCCCCCGATACCATGCTCTTTGCACTGCTGCGCAAGCAGGGCTGCGCGTCGGTTCGCTGTGCCTGCGAAACCACCAACTGCGGTCTGTGCACGGTGTGGCTCGACGGCGATCCGGTGCTGAGCTGCTCGGTTCCCGCCGCGCGCGTCGAGGGCCGCTCCGTTACCACGCTCGAGGGCCTCAAGGCCGAGTCCGAGGTACTGGCCCGTTCGATGGCTGCCGAAGGTGCCGAGCAGTGCGGTTTTTGCGCCCCCGGCCTTATCATGAACGTGCTGGCGCTCGCCCGCGCCGCCAAGGAGGACCCAAGCCTCGTCGCCACGCGCGAGGAGCTATCGCGCCAGCTCGCCGGCAACCTCTGCCGTTGCAGCGGCTACGAGAGCCAGCTGCGCGCCATCGTGCGCTTCCTCAACGAGTCCGGCGTGCAGGTGGGCTTTGAGATGCCCGAGCTGCCGGTCAACGATACGAGCTCCGACGGTGTCGCGTACAAGCAGATCACCCACAAGCAGCCCAAGAAGGACTCGAAGGCGCTGCTCGAGGGCCGTCCCGTCTACACGGGCGACCTGGTGCCCGCCGGCGCCCTGATCGTCAAGCTCAAGCGTAGCCCCTATGCCCGCGCCAAGATCCGCTCCATCGATACGTCGCGCGCCCTGAAGGTGCCCGGCGTGGTGGGCGTCTACACCTACGAGGACGTGCCCAAGCGTCGCTTTACCATTGCCGGCCAGAGTTATCCGCAGCCGAGTCCCTACGACCGCCTGATTCTCGAGAACCTGGTGCGCTACCAAAACGAGGAGGTGGCGATCGTCGCCGCCGAGACCGAGGAGGCCGCCGACAAGGCGCTCAAGCTCATCAAGGTCGACTACGAGGTGCTTGAGCCGCTGCTCGACTTTACCCAGGCACTCGATAACGACATCGTGGTCCACCCCGAGGGCGACGTGACCTTTATGTTCCCGCAGGGCGGCGATGTTTCGCGCAACCTGGTCTGCAGCGGTACCAGCGATTTTGGCGATCTTGATGAGGCCTTCGCCCAGAGTGACATCGTCTTCACCCGCACCTACACCAGCCAAGCCACGCAGACCGCGCCCATGGAGACCTTCCGCGCCTTCGCGACGACCGACGCGTTCGGGCGCATCTCGGTGACCACCTCCACACAGGTGCCCTTCCACGTGCGCCGCATGGTCGCTCAGTCGCTCGATATCCCGCAGTCGCAGGTGCAGGTCATTAAGCCGCGCATCGGCGGCGGCTTTGGCTCCAAGCAGACGGGCTGCTGCGAGATCTTCGTGGCGTTCGTCACCCAGCAGACCGGCCGCCCGAGCTACTGCTGCTATACCCGCGAGGAGACCATCACCGCGGGCAACTCGCGCCACCAGATGCAGATGACCGTTAAGCTGGGCGCCATGAACGACGGCACCATCACGGCCATCGATCTGCATACGCTGTCCAACGCCGGCGCCTATGGCGAGCATGCCACCACGACGATCGGCCTCTCGGGTCACAAGAGCCTGCCCATCTACAACCACGTGAAGGCGAGCCGCTTTAGCTGGGACGCCGTCTACACCAACACCAACCGCGGCGGCGCGTATCGCGGCTACGGTGCCACCCAGGGCCAGTTTGCCGTGGAGAGCGCCGTCAACGAGCTCGCCGACATGCTGCACATGGATCCCGCCGACCTGCGCCTTAAGAACATCGTGCGCGAGGGCGAGATCATGCCGCAGTACTACAACGAGAAACTCAACGCCTGCGCGCTCGACCGCTGCCTGCTGCGCGCAATGGACATGATCGGCTGGCGCGACAAGCCGCTGGCCGTTGACCTGGGCGATCGCGTGCGTGCTCTGGGCTGCGCGCTCACCATGCAGGGATCGGGCATTTCCAACGTGGATATCGCCGGCATCGACATGCGCCTGGAAGAGGATGGATTCATTACCATCGGCACCGGCGCCACCGATAACGGCATGGGCGTCGACACGATCCTGGCGCAGATTGCCGCCGAGGAGCTGGGCGTTGAGAGCTCGCTTATCGTGGTGCGCGGCGTGGACACCGATGTGTCGCCGTTCGATGCCGGCTCGTACGCGAGCTCGGGCACGTACGTGACGGGCCTTGCCGCCAAGAACGCCGCGACCGAGCTGCGTGAGAAGATCTGCGCCAAGGCCGCCCAGATGTGGGATGTGGACGCCGCCGATGTGGTCTTTGATGGCCAGTACGTGCGTCTGTCCGACGAGCGCGCCGCGCGCGAGCAGAACCGCTACCTCACGCTGCGCGACTTCGCCAACCTGTGCGTAAAGAACATCGCGGGCGGCGACGCGCTCACCTCGCACGCCTCTGCCTGCCTGCCCGTTTCGCCTCCGCCGTTTATGGCCGGCATTGCCGAGGTCGAGGTCGATAAGGCCACTGGCAAGGTGACCGTGGTGGACTACGCGGCGGCCGTGGACTGTGGCACCGTGATCAACGAGGCACTCGCGCGCGTCCAGGCCGAGGGCGGCATTGCCCAGGGTATCGGCCACGCGCTCTACGAGATTGTCGAGCACGATGATCGCGGCCGCCTGCGCACCGGTAACTTTATGAGCTACAAGCTGCCCACGCGCCTGGATATCGGCAGCATTCGCGTGGCCTTTGAGCCGAGCTACGAGCCGACGGGTCCGTTTGGTGCCAAGTCGATCGGCGAGGTCGTCATCAACACGCCACTCGCCGCAGTAGCCTCGGCCGTGGCGCACGCCACCGGCCACCAGGTGCGCTCGCTGCCGATCACGCCCGAGAAGGCCCTGCTGGGGGAGTAGACGAGGCGCCGCCGCCCTTTGGCAAGCCCGGGGAAACCGCATCCCGCTTTTCGTCCGAATTACGGGCTGCAGTTTCCGTTTGAGGCCCTTGGCGGAAAGTGCATCCCGGAATAGGGGCTCAAAACGGGTTGCAGTTTCCGGTTGATGGCTATAGCGGAAATTACATCCCATTCCGAGGTCCCAAACCGGGACACGCTTTCCGGCGCATGGCCAGCATCGCCAGGCTGCCGAGTCCCGCCGAAGTTGCGGTGGAATAGAGACTGTTTTGGAGGACTGGAGCCCCAAACAGGAACTATTTCACCGCAACTTATGAGATGGGATGCCTTGCGCTCGTGGTGAGGTCGTGAGTCTGTAAAAGGTGTGCGTGCGCTTGCCGCTCGTATCTGCTATCATTCCTAGTCTGTGCGCTCATGCGGGCGTGGCGGAATTGGTAGACGCGCCAGATTTAGGTTCTGGTGGGATTCCCGTGAAGGTTCGAGTCCTTTCGCCCGCACCAACGCACCCGCGTCGGCTTATGCCCTCGCGACGCTTGTTGCATAAAGGTACCAGCACCTCAGATAAGCTGGGCAGTATGAGGAGGAACGTGTTGAACATCACCGCTTCTGACGTCAAGGACGCCAAGCTCACCGCTACGGTCACCATCCCGGCCGCCGACGTCGACGCCGCGATCAAGAAGGCCTACAAGGACACCGCCAAGAAGTACCGCTTCCCGGGTTTCCGCGCCGGTAAGGCCCCCCGTCCGGTCATCGACTCTGCTCTTGGCGCCGAGGCTACCCTCGCCCAGGCCACCAATGACCTGATCGCCGCCAACGAGCCCGCCGTCCTCAACGAGCTGGACATCGTCCCCACCAAGAACGGTGACTACAAGGACCTCGACCTCGCCAAGGATCACGAGGACTACACCTACACCGTCGAGTTCTCCCTGCGTCCTGCCGCTGAGCTCTCCTCCTTCGACGCTGTCGAGATCGAGATGCCCCCTGCGGAGGTCACCGAGTCCGAGATTAACAACCAGGTCGAGATGCTCCTCAACTACCGTGCCACCTTCGAGGACGTCGAGGGTCGCGCCGTCGAGGCCGAGGACTACGTCACCGTCGACCTCAAGGCCGTCGAGAATGCCGACAACTTTGCCGCCGAGGGCCGCATGCTCATCGCCGGTAGCGACAGCAACCCCAAGGAGTTCAACGAGGCCCTGATCGGCGCCAACGTTGACGACGTCAAGACCGTCACCTGGACCGACGAGGTCGAGGAGGGCGAGGAGGCCGAGACCCACACCGTCGAGGTCACCGTCAAGGGCATCAAGGTCCGCAACACCCCCGAGCTCACCGACGAGCTCGTCAAGTCCGACTTTGGCTTCGACAGCATCGACGCCATGCGCGACGCCATCAAGATCGAGATCGAGCAGGACAAGGCTTCCCGCCTCCCGGCCGAGAAGGAGAACCGTTGCGTTTCCGCTCTCGCCGAGCGCCTGCAGCTCGAGGAGATGGACGCCGACTACGAGCAGTCCGTCTTTGAGGAGCTTGGCCAGAACTTCCTGTCCAACCTCGCTGCCCGCGGCATGACGCTGGATACCTGGCTGCCCGCTTCCGGCCTGACCATGGAGCAGTTCATCGGCGACCTGCACAAGCAGGCCAACGACGTTGCCCGTGAGTCCCTGGCTCTTGACGCCCTCGCCCGTGAGCTCAAGATCGAGGTCACCGAGGACGACATCAACGCCGAGTTCGAGAAGGCCGGCGTCAAGGACGTCGAGGCTTCCAAGGCTGAGTTCATCGCCGATGGCCGTATGCCTGCCGTCCGCGAGTCCATCCGTCGCTCCAAGGCCGTCGACCACCTGGTCGAGAACGCCAAGGTGACCGAGGTCGACGAGACCGCCAAGGACGCCGAGTAATTCTCGCCACCTTGCCCGCGAGCGCATGCGTGCGCCCGTGATGGGGTAAAGTTATACACCGGTTATCCGGTAGCTTCGTACGGTGCCAGCCAATGCATAGCATGCGGGCACCGTACGTTTATCTAGAACCAATTTGGTCCGCAAGAGAGAAATGGAGATGCGTATGATCGCTAAGTTCGATTCCGCCCTCGTGCCATACGTTATCGAGCAGACGCCGCGCGGCGAGCGCAGCTACGATATCTATTCGCGCCTGCTCAACGACCGCATCATTTTCTTGGGCGAGGAGATCAACTCCGTCAGCGCCAACCTGGTCGTTGCCCAGCTGCTGCATCTTGAGAGCCAGGATGCCGAGAAGGATATCTCGCTCTACATCAATTCGCCCGGTGGTGAGGTCTACTCCGGCCTGGCGATTCTTGACACCATGAACTTCATTAAGCCGCAGGTCTCCACCATCTGTGTCGGTATGGCCGCGTCTATGGCCGCCGTGCTGCTTTCGGCCGGCGCCAAGGGCAAGCGCTTCTGCCTGCCGCACTCCAAGGTCATGATTCACCAGCCCAGCGGCGGTGCCCAGGGCCAGCAGACCGAGATCGAGATCGTGGCCGAGGAGATCAAGAAGACCCGCCGCGAGCTCAACCAGATCCTGTCCGACGCCTCGGGCCAGCCCATCGAGAAGGTCCAGGCCGATACCGAGCGCGATAACTACCTGACCGCTGCCGAGGCCCTCGACTACGGTCTGATCGACCGTATCGTCACCTCGCGCGACCTCGCCGCGAAGGACGCCTAGGATGGCCGGTAACATGCAGGACAACTTCGACGAGAACGGCAACCCCATCCGCTGCTCCTTCTGCGGAAAAGAGCAGGGGCAGGTTCGCCGCCTTGTTAAGGGTCCGACCAACATCTTTATCTGCGACGAGTGCGTCGCCGCCTGTTCCGAGATTTTGGAGGAGTCGCTGGCTTCGGACTTTATGGACGCCGCCCGCAACGGCAAGCTGCCGGGCTTCCTCAACGATCACGGCCAGGCTGCGTCCCAGCCTGCCATGGATCCCGAGGCCGAGGGCTTTGAGCTCGAGGACGACGCGCGCCAGGTCATCACGCACGTGCCGACGCCGCACGAGATCTATGACGAGCTTTCGGCCTATGTTATGGGTCAGGAGGATGCCAAGCGCGCCATGTCGGTGGCCGTGTACAACCACTATCGCCGCGTGATCGAGGGCGGCGCCGCGGTGTCTGCCTTTGACGACGGCATGGGCTCGCAGTTCGACGACGATATGGACGAGGTAGAGCTCGCCAAGTCCAACATCCTGCTGCTCGGTCCCACCGGTACCGGTAAGACCCTGCTCGCCCAGACGCTCGCGCGCATCCTCGAGGTGCCGTTTGCCATCGCCGACGCTACCGCGCTCACCGAGGCCGGCTATGTGGGCGAGGACGTGGAGAATATCCTGCTCAAGCTCATCAACGCTGCCGATGGCGACATTGAGCGCGCGCAGGTTGGCATTATCTACGTGGACGAGATCGATAAGATTGCCCGCAAGGCCGAGAACCTCTCCATCACCCGCGACGTTTCGGGCGAGGGCGTTCAGCAGGCGCTGCTTAAGATTCTTGAGGGCACGGTGGCAAGCGTTCCGCCCACCGGCGGCCGCAAGCATCCCCAGCAGGAGCTGCTGCAGATCGACACGACTAACATCCTGTTTATCTGCGGCGGTGCCTTTGTGGGTTTGGACAAGATCATTGCCGATCGCGTGGGCAACAAGGGCGTGGGCTTTAACTCCGAGATTGCCGGCCCCACCTCGGTCGACGAGAACGACCTGCTGCGTCAGGTGCTCCCGCAGGACCTCAACGCCTTTGGCATGATCCCCGAGTTCGTGGGTCGTACGCCCGTCGTCACCCAGACGCAGGCGCTCGACGAGGACGACTTGGTGTCGATCCTGACCGAGCCCAAGAACGCCGTGGTGCGTCAGTACCGCAAGATGTTCCAGCTCGAGGACGTCGAGCTTGAGTTTGAGGACGCAGCCCTGCACGAGATCGCCCGCATGGCGCTCGCCCGCAAGACCGGCGCCCGAGGCCTGCGCGCCATCTGCGAAGACGTGCTGCAGCAGACGATGTTCGACCTCCCCAGCGAGGAAGGCGTAGCCAAGGTCGTCGTAACCGAAGCCTCCGTAAAGGGCGAAGAGCAGCCCCAGCGCATCTACGGGTAAACCAGCCTAAAACGTGTTTGCAAATAGCCTCCGATCATTCGCGGTCGGAGGCTATTTTATATATACGCAATAACCCCAACTACCTGTGTTATTCTGTGTGGTTGTTTAAGCCTCAGCGAAGTCATATCAGACTGAAGTAATCGATACCTAAGGGGAGGAATGTAGGCCCGATTTTCGTAGATTCCGCACGAGCCGAAGACCACTTAATGTGGTCTTCGCGCGAGCCAGGACTTGACCGAGCGAAAATCGGGCCTACATTCCTCCCCGATGGGCAAGGGAGAGATATATGGAAGAAATGCCCAAGAACTACGATCCGTCGACCAACGAGCCGGCGATCCTGCAGAAGTGGCTCGACGGCGGTTACTATAAGCGCCGTGAGGGCGTGGGCGACTGCACCGTCACCATTCCGCCTCCCAACGTGACCGGCAAGCTCCACATGGGTCACGCCACCGACGACTCCATCCAGGACGCCATCATTCGTATGGCCCGCATGCGCGGCAAGTCCACGCGCTGGGTGCTCGGAACCGATCACGCCGGTATCGCCACGCAGACCAAGGTCGACAAGAAGCTCAAGAGCGAGGGCATCAGCCGCCTAGAGATCGGTCGCGACAAGTTTGTCGACGCCTGCTGGGACTGGACCCACGAGTACGGCGGCATCATCGTCGAGCAGATCAAGCGCATGGGCTGCTCCGTCGACTTCGATAACGAGCGCTTTACCATGGACGAGGATTACGCCCAGGCCGTGCGTAAGGTCTTCTGCGACTGGTACCACGACGGCCTGATCTACCGTGGCAAGCGTATCGTCAACTGGTGCCCCAACTGCACCACCGCCATCTCGGACGACGAGGCCGAGTATAAGGACGAGAAGGGCCACCTGTGGCACCTGCGCTACCCGCTGACCGAGCCGGTCAACGGCCAGGACTACATCGTCGTCGCCACCACGCGCCCCGAGACCATGCTCGGCGACACGGGCGTCGCCGTTTCCCCGAAGGACCCCGAGAAGGCCGCCTTCGTGGGCAAGACCGTCAAGCTTCCCATCGTCGACCGCGAGATCCCCATCTTTGAGGATTGGCATGTCGACGCCAACTTCGGTTCCGGCTTCGTTAAGGTTACTCCGGCCCACGACCCCAACGACTACGCCATGGGTCAGGCTCACGACCTGCCGCAGATCAACATCTTCGACGAGAACGCGGTGGTCGTCGAAGGCTACGGCGAGTTCACCGGCATGAACCGCGACGAGTGCCGCGAGGCCGTCATCAAGTGGTTCGAGGAGCACGACCTGCTCGATCACGTCGAGGACCTCGATCACTCCGTCATGCACTGCTACCGTTGCGACGCCGCGCTTGAGCCGTGGCTGTCCGAGCAGTGGTTTGTGGCCGTCGACAAGCTCAAGGGGCCGGCGCTCGACGCCGTCAACTCCGGCAAGGTCACCTTCCACCCCGCGCGCTGGACGCAGACCTATACCACCTGGATGGAAAACCTCAAGGACTGGTGCATCTCGCGCCAGCTGTGGTGGGGCCACCGCATCCCCGTGTTCTACTGCGAGGACTGCGGCTGGGAGGACGCCCTTACCGAGGACACCGACGTGTGCCCCAAGTGCGGCGGCCATCACGTGCATCAGGACGAGAACGTGCTGGACACCTGGTTCAGCTCGCAGCTGTGGACCTTCGCCACGCAGGGCTGGCCGCAAAAGCCGGAGCTGCTCGAGGGACATCACCCCACGACGGCGCTCGTCACCGCGCGTGACATCATCGCGCTGTGGGTCGCCCGCATGGTCATGAGCTCGCTGTACTTCCTGGACGAGGTGCCGTTTAAGGACGTCGTCATCTATCCGACGATTCTGGCCAAGGATGGCAGCCGCATGTCCAAGTCCAAGGGCAACGGCGTAGACCCCATGGACCTCATCGGTATGTACGGCGCCGATGCCATGCGCTACAACCTGCTCACGCTGTGCACCAACAACCAGGATGTCAAGTTTGACGCGAACATCGACAAGAAGACCAAGAAGCTTATCGACAGCCCGCGCACCGAGCAGGCCAAGAGCTTTGTGACCAAGATCTGGAACGCTAGCCGCTTCCTGCTTATGAACATGGAGGGCTACACGCCCGGCGAGCCCGTCGTGGAGACGCCGGCCGACGCCTGGATGTTCAGCCGCCTGGCCAAGGCCGTGAAGATGGTCACCGAGGGCATTGAGAACTACACCTTTGGCGATATGGCCCGCGGCGTGCAGCAGTTCTTCTGGAACGAGGTCTGCGACTGGTACGTCGAGGTCACCAAGGCCCGCTTGAAGGGCGAGGACCGTCTGCAAGCTCAGCGCAACCTGATCTTTGTGCTCGACACCTCCATTCGCCTGATGCACCCGCTTATGCCGTTTGTCACCGAGGAGATCTGGGACAACATGCCGGCGAGCGTGCTCGACCTGGACGCCGAGGGCAACGTGGACCGCGCCGAGGCGCTCATGATCGCCAAGTGGCCCGAGCCCGCCGACTACGCTAAGTATGTCGATGAGCCTGCCGAGCGCGCGTTTGAGCTGTGCCGTACCGTCGTTTCCGCCGCCCGCGCCACGCGTTCGCGTTATCGCCTGAGCCCCAAGGCCGAGCTCGACGTGGTCGTGCGCGCCGGTGCCGAGGACATCGAGAAGCTCGAGAGCCTGCGCTCGACCATTGAGCCGCTGGCCAACACCGCTTCGCTGGTCATGGGTACCGACGTCGAGAAGCCGGCTGCGAGCATTGCCGTGGTCGACAGCGGCGTCGAGGTTTTTGTGGTGCTCGAGGGCAAGGTTGATCTTTCGGCCGAGAAGGCGCGCCTGGAGAAGGAGATCGCCGCGGCTCAGAAGGAGCTTGCCGGCTGCGAGAAGACCCTTGCCAACGAGGGCTTTGTGGCTAAGGCCGCGCCCGCGGTGGTCCAGAAGAAGAGGGACCGTGCAGCAGAGCTCAAGGAGATCCTGGCGGCACTGACTGCTCAGGTTGCTGACTTCTCGTAAGGTGGACTGTGGGGCGCGGTTTGGGGCATTGCTCGCTACTGCGAACAGTCCTGCTCGCACGAAGGCCACATTAAGTGGCCTTCGGCTCGTGCGGAACTTGTATCGAGCAAAGCCCCAAACCGCTCCCATAGCGGTTACGGTGGCGTCCGCTGCCTGGTAGGGCCACTTGGTTGTGGCCTTGATTCTGCTGCAAGCGGTGTTTGGCTGATATTTTGAATGGGAGGGGCTCGTTGTTTATTACGGGCCTCTTTTTATGTTGAGGGGACTTTGGGTTATGGCTAAGCGTTCTGGGTCGTATGTCGTTCCTTTCTCGTTTGAGTTGCTTTCGTTTGATGAGGCTGTTGGGCTGGCTGCTGATACGGGGCGGATTTCTGGGGATGCTGGTCCTCTGCTTGAGACGGTTGTCGATATGCTCGATGAGCTGGGGCGTCCGGACGAGTACTTTGATTGCATTCAGGTTGCCGGTACCAATGGCAAGACTTCGACAACGCGTTTTTCGGCTGCCATCCTTCGTGGCGAGGGGCTAAAGACCGCGCTGTATACGTCGCCGCAGCTCGTTCGCTATCCCGAGCGCATGGGGGTCGACGGGCGCGTCGTGAGCGACGAGGCCTTTGCTCGTGGCGTTTCAGCAGCTGTCGAGGCGGGACATCGCGTGAATGCGCGCCGTGTGGCGGCGGGGGAGCGCACCTATTCCATCACGCCGTTTGACCTGCTGACGGCTGCCGCACTTGTAGTGTTTGCCGAGGCCGCGGTGGATGTTGCCGTGCTCGAGGTTGGCATGGGCGGACGTTGGGACGCCACGAGTGCGACCGATCCCGTCGCCGTTGCCATTACGGGCATCGGGCTCGATCACACACGTATTTTGGGCGATACGCTCGAGGTCATTGCGGGGGAGAAGGCTGCGGTCATTAAGCCCGGACGCCTGGTTGTGCTGGGCGAGGGCACGCACGAGGCGAGCGTTCAGCGCGTGATGGATGCCCGTTGTCGCGAGTGCGGCGTCGTGCCACTCGTGGTGAGTCATGCCACGACTAAGGTGCCGGCGCATGTGGGCGACACGGTTGAGTTTAGCTGCACCACGCCGCGTGCAATCTATACGTCGAGCATGGTCAAGCCGGCCTATCAGCCGCAGAATGCCGCGTGCGCGATTATGCTTTGCGAGGGGTATTTGGGTCGCGAACTCGATCATGACAAGCTCGATGCGTCGCTTATGGGCTGCCCCACGCCGGGCCGCTTTGATGTACTGGGAACTGATCCGCTCAAGCTGATCGACGCCTGCCATAACCCTCAGAGCTGCGAGAACTTTGTGAGCGCGCTGGACGAGATCGATTCGTGCGTGGAGAATCGCCCCACGCTGCTGTGTGCTGCGCTGGCCGATAAGGACGTGGCGGGTATCGTTGACGTTCTGGTTCCGGCGTTCCCCCGCGTGGTCGTGACGCAGACCGATTCCGATCGCGCCCTGCCGGCAGAGGAGCTTGCCGCTCTGGTGGACGCCGATAAGCTTGCGGGCGTGTACCCCAGCGTGTCCGAGGCCCTCGCGGCCTTCGATGCCGCAGACGAGCCTTTCGTAGCTGCCGGCACCATCACCCTAGCCGGCGAAGTAGCCGGTCTGCTCCGCTAACCCATCCCCTCATCAGTTGCGGTGAAATACGGACTGTTTTACAAGCCAGAGGCCTCAAACAGTCCGTATATCACCGCAACTCAAAAGCAGCCAATTTGGGACGGGGCTTTTTTAGCTGCCCTGTGCCCCGAGTTGACTCGCTTGCCACGAAATTGGCCTATCTACTACGTTTGACCGGTTACCCTCGACCACACGGAACATTGCGAAATTAAAACCGACGCTCCTATAAGTTGTCAAGAGGCAGTTTGCGGGAGCGCTCCCTTCAATTCGCACAGGAGCTCGTAATACCTCCTCTCCAGTTTCGTCGACCGCCGTCTCCCATGTTCCAGGTGACCGAGTGAGGCCGCGGACATGCCGAGCCCCGCGGCGGCCTGCTTCTGGGTCACCCGCATCGCCTTGCGCATCTTCGCGAGCTCGGGGCCTTCCGGCGCGGCGCCGTCGGGGTTCGGGTCCATGGGCACGCGGTACACCTCCCGCGCTATGTAGCGCTTCAGGCAGCGGACCGCCTCCCGCCGGGA
>OFMN01000075.1_pt1 | contig 98189 bp, 78 predicted proteins | sample 1541791 | NCBI WGS metagenome assembly OFMN01 (sample SAMN04209248, study PRJEB22552) | human gut metagenome | biome: gut; material: feces | host: Homo sapiens | place: USA: Oklahoma
ATTGCAGCTGTTTGTTTGTCATTTTTTCCTCCTTGGTTTTTCTTCTTTCGTGTTTTCTTTTATTATACTACTTTTCTTTTCCCTTGTCTACTTTTTTTGTATAACACCACAAGCAATGGATTTTCAGTAAACCGAGAGCTTGTAAATGCAAAACGGTATCACGATAAATTCTCTGGTTTGACGGAACATAAGGCTGCAAACGAATCCGTATATCAACAGGCAAAGAGAATCCTTGAAGACAGAGATGGTAAAGATACAGAAAGAATGGCAATCATAGATGCCAGAACAGGTGAACTGTTGACTGATAACCTATCTGTTGGAGAAGATTCTCGTTTTAAGACGGGTTTATCTTTTGAAGAATACCAAAAAATAAAAGAATCTGGAAAACGATTTCTTATTTTGCACAATCATCCGAGCAGCACAAGACCTTCTATCACAGACATACTCACATTTTGGAAGGAAGAAAAAGCAGATGCCTCTATTGTTGTGGGGCATGACGGAACGGTGTATGTTATCACAGACATGAACCGAAAAATTCCGCTTGACAAATTGTACGAAATGTACTATTATAATTACAAGGAACTAGGGTATGATGTTGATATGGCAAGATTGAAAGCCACAAACGATATTTATGCCTCAAAAGCGTTTACCTACCTGTTGATAGGAAATGAAGGAGATGATTGATGTGAAAGAACAAGAACTGTATATGGTGCAGGATGACGCTGTGGAGCACTATGCGAAAGAGCATCCCGAAAAATTAAAGGAAGCAGAAGAAAAATACGGAGAATTGCCAGATCACGTCATTCAAAAGATAAAACAAGAATTCGGCATTCAATAAAACCAAATACCACAAAAAGCATCTCAAACGAGGTGCTTTTTTCATGCCCCGACCACGGGCAAAAACTGGCGGAGGGCGGAAAACAAGAACAATTCAGCCAGCGGGTACGGCGTTCTTATTTGTAAAATCAGCATCTGAGCAATCAGGTGCTATTTTTATACCCATTTTCAGAAAGGACTGATTCAAATGGCAGACGAAACAGGCAGCCAGAACACGCCGCAGGGCGGTACACAGCCGCCGGCTATCGACTACGGCAAGATCGAGGACATGGTCCACAAAGGCACTCAGCAGCGGGAATCCGCAATTCTGGAGGGCTATTTCAAGCAGCTGGGCATGAGCGGTGAGGAACTCCAGACCGCCGTGCAGGACTTCAAAACAAAGCGTGCCACACAGGCAAAGGAAAAGGAAACCAGCTATCAGAACGCCCAGCAGGAGATCGTCCGGCTGAAAGCACAGGTGCTATATTGTATTGTTTCCTGATTAGAACAGTTTATTTCGAACGAACCTGAAACGTCTTCAGATATTATACCACACTCTGTTCTAAAGATCAACATATGTATTCATAGAAGCTGAATTTCCAGTATATGATAAGAAAGGGGTGATAAGTTGTATCAGCCGACATTGGATGCCATTTTAGTAGGAAATGTCATTGCAGATTTTCGAAAGCGAAAGGGCGTTTCACAAGAAGTACTGAGCGGACTGGCAGATATCGGGAGAACGCATTTAAGCGCAATTGAACGAGGGCCGCGAAAACCAACGCTGGAAACGCTGTATCGAATTGCTGTTGCACTGGATGTGAAAATGAGCGATATCGTTGCGGAGATCGAGAACCGCATCGAATGATTGCCGCATCAGTCCAAAATAACTCATAAAACAATAAAGGCAACACAGCACAAAGCTTGTACGTAAGATGTGCAGTCAGATTTTTCGGCAGATTGTTCAGAAATTCCGCAGGCATACTCTGTGTCTGGCAAGGGATTTCTGGGCATATATGCCGGAAAATCTGCAAACAGATTGCGTACAAAGCTGTCAAGCGGGCTTTGTGCGGTGTTGCCTAAAGCAAAAAACGTGTCATTCTGCACCGACAGAGTGACACGTTTTTTGTAAGAAATGTTCTGCTGCGTTTACCGCATTCGTCTCCGATTTGCAGTTTTCCCGCAGTTCTGATCGAACGAGGGGTTGCAGCAGTAGAAGTTCTTTGCGTTCAGATCATCCTGCACCTGGCGGAGTGCCTCGCCAAACCGCTGGAAATGCACGATCTCACGCTGCCGCAGGAACTTGATGGGATCACGCACATCCGGATCCTCGCACATCCGCAGGATGTTGTCATAGGTGCTGCGTGCCTTCTGCTCTGCCGCCAGATCTTCGGTCAGATCGGTGATCGGGTCACCCTTTGACTGGAAATACGCTGCAGTAAACGGCACGCCGGCTGCGCTCTGAGGATAAACACCCAGGGTGTGATCCACAAAGTAAGCGTCAAAGCCAGCCTCCTTGATCTGCTCCGGTGTCAAGCCGTCTGTCAGCTGGTACAGGATCGCTGAGATCATTTCGACATGAGCCAACTCCTCGGTAGCCACATCAGTCAAAATTCCTTTTACTTTATCCGGCTGCGCCGTATACCGCTGGTTCATATAGCGCAGCGATGCAGCTAACTCGCCGTCTGGTCCTCCAAGCTGTGAAATAATATACTTCGCCGTCTTAGCATTCGGGGTTTTGATCTTCACCGGATACTGGAGTTTCTTTTCATAGACCCACATTTAGTTCGCCTCCTTTTCCCACGGCCACGGTCCCTGATTCCACGCCCAGGGCGCATTGCCGTCTGTCTGGAGCGGCTGGATCGGACCGTACTGGCGGATATAGGCGGACGCTGCCTTCTGCCGCATTGCCTGGTAGTTTTTCCACATCCGCAGCGCCTCCGGACAGCGTGGGTGGGTGTCCAGGTACAGCTGTAACTCGTAGAGGACGAAGTCGTATTTCCGGATCATCGCCATCAGCCGCTGTTTCTCATGCAAAAGAGCCACCTCCTCGGTAAGGATAATCCAACGCCGGGAACATTGTCCCGATGGGAAAAGCTGTGTCCGCATCATACGGCTCTTCCCACTGCTGGTACGGCACATATGCCATTCCCGGCGGTGTCTGATCCGGAAAAGGCGTCGTGAGCTGGAAGGATTCCCGTTCCGTCATCCGGCTCTCCGGCGCATCTGCCGGAACAAAATCCCGCAGAAAATTCCGCTGCATCCCAGCCATTTGCTGGATGCGTTCCAATTGGTTCTGCATTCTGCACATACTCCTCTCTGCACCGAATCTAGGCATTCCCGGTGCATTCTAATGTATGCAAAACGGCACATTTTCGTGTTTCCGGGACATTGCCCGAAAAAATTCACATCCCGCTCCTTGACTTTTCCCATTTTTATGGTATACTATCATACGGACAGTGCGAACGGTTTTTCCGGGCGGCTCCGCTCCCGTTCCCTGTCTCATGAAGAAGGGAGAATTGGATATGATACAACTCATTGCAACAGATATGGACGGAACGCTGCTGGATGATGAAAAGCGGCTTCCGCCACAACTGCCTGCACTGCTGGAGGAATTATATCGCCGTGATATTACATTTGCCGTGGCAAGCGGCAGATCTCATATGATGCTGACCAATCTGTTTGGGGAACTCGCCGAAGAGATCATTTTCATCTGCGACAACGGGGCGTGCGTCATGTATCCGCATGAGGCGCCCATGCTGCACAGCCTGCCAAAGGAAGTCATCCGCCAGACGCTGGATGCCTGTCATCAGCTGTCCACCGCCGTTCCGGTGCTGTGCGGTTTCCACCACATTTATTACCCGGAAAACAACAACGCCGCCATGCAGCGTGAGATCCAGCGGTATTACCGTGATCCCCAGGTTGTTCCCTATGATATGCTCTATGCGGTAGACGAGCCGATTTTGAAAATCGCCCTGTGCGACACCAACGGACCGACCCGTGAGGCATATCCTGCCATGCGGGATGCCCTGGGGGATAAGTACGAGCTGCTCATTTCCGGCGACTGCTGGATGGACATTATGTGCAAGGGCATCACCAAGGGCGCTGCGCTCCGGGAACTTCAGGAACGCATGGGCATTACGCCGGCGGAGACCATGGCTTTCGGGGACTATGACAACGATATCACCATGCTGCAATGCGCTGAGTTCAGCTACGCCATGGAGAATGCCTCCGACCGGGTCAAGCTCCAGGCGAGACATACCGCACCTGCCAATACCAAAAACGGCGTGGTTCGGGTGCTGTGCGAAACGCTGGGTATCCACCCGGAATCTCTCTGAACGGGCATTTTACCTGGATTTCACCGGGAATTCGAAAAAAACGCTTTACAAAACTGCAAAAATATGATATACTAGCCTTGATATCCAGACGCAAAAGGATATCAAGGCTTTTTTAGAGCATGGTTGGTTTTACGAAACCGACTCAAATGACAGAAAGGAGTTTTGCATGGAAGCCTATATGCCGTTTCTGCTGTGGGGTGGTCTTTTGGTACTGACCGTTCTGGTGGAATTTGCCACACAGCAGCTGGTGAGCATCTGGTTTGCAGCCGGATCGCTGGCAGCGTTTCTCGCCGTCTGCTTTGGCGCATCTCTGCCGGTGCAGGGTATCCTGTTTCTGGCGGTCTCCGTGCTGCTGTTGATCTTCACCCGTCCCATCTGCCGCAGGATCTTTTCTTTCGGCATCAAGGACACCAATAACCAGGAAATCGGACGCATCGCCGTGGTAATCCAGGAAGTTGATCCGGTGAAGAATACCGGACGTGTCCGCCTGGATGGTGTGGACTGGATCGCAGTTTCCCGGGACGGCACGATCATCCCGGAAAACACCAGCGTCCGCATTGAGGCAGTCAGCGGAACAAAGCTCACCGTGAGCCGTCTGCCGGAGACTGTCACCGCAGGCACAGCACAGTAAGCACACGCTCAGCGTACCAAAAACATTGCAACATGGATTCAAAAAGGAGAAAACATTATGGCATTTCTTGTGATTTTAGCAGTACTTGTATTTATCGTGCTGGTACTGGTTTCCCGTATCCGCATCGTTCCCCAGGCAAACGTCTACGTTGTCGAGCGTCTGGGTGCATTCTATAAAGCGTGGGGCACCGGCATCCACTTCCTGGTACCGTTTATCGACCGTGTGGCAAAACGGGTCTCCATTAAGGAACAGGTGGTTGACTTCAAGCCCCAGGCAGTTATCACCAAGGATAACGTTACCATGCAGATCGACACAGTCGTGTTCTTCCAGATCACAAACTCTGTACAGTTTGCATACGGCGTAGAGCATCCTATCGCAGCCATCGAGAATCTGACGGCTACCACGCTGCGTAACATCATCGGTGAACTGGAACTGGACGCAACGCTGACTTCCCGTGACCTCATCAACACCCGTATCACAGAGACCCTGGATCTGGCAACAGACCGCTGGGGTATCAAGGTCATCCGTGTCGAACTGAAAAACATCCTGCCGCCGGCTGAGATTCGTGATGCCATGGAAAAGCAGATGAAGGCAGAGCGTGAAAAGCGTGAAAAGATCCTGCGTGCCCAGGGTGAAAAGGAATACCAGGTCACTGTGGCACAGGGTGAAAAGGACGCCAAGATCCTGCGTGCAGAGGCTGACAAGCAGACTGCGATCTTAAAGGCGGAGGCAGACAAGGAGGCTGTGATCCTGCGAGGCGAGGCGATCAAGGAACAGAAAATGCGCATCGCTGTCGGTGAGGCACAGGCAATCGAACTGGTACAGAAGGCACTGGCAGACAGTCTGGTCAAGCTGAACGAGGCAAACCCCAGCGAGTCGGTTCTGAAGCTGAAATCTCTGGAGGCGTTCGAAAAGGCTGCGGACGGCAAGGCAACCAAGATCATCATTCCCAGCGAGATCCAGGGTCTGGCTGGCCTGGCTGCCGGTCTCAAGGGCGTTCTTTCCGATGCCGCTCCGGCAGGCGAAACGACTGCCGCAGCAACCACAACAGCTGCACCGACCAAACAGTAAATTTTTCCGATTTTCCAAAAATCAGACAATACCGAAAAAGGCGGCTTTTTGCCGTCTTTTTTTGTGGAAAAAGCTGATTTTCCGGGAAAGCCGTTTCTTCGTGTCGTTCCCCTTGCAATCCTGCTGCAATTTGTTGTATAATAAGAGATAACGGCAAAGAAAGCGATTATTGCTTCCTTGCTGGAAAACCGCTCCGTACTACATAAAAATAAAAAAATACAGACGAACCGAGGTCTTATCATATGGTTTTTTCCCGATTGTTTTTCATCTATCTATTCTTTCCCATCTGTTTTCTCTGCTACTTTGCCACGAAGAAAACGTCCTACCGCAATGCAGTGCTAATCGTCTTTTCTCTGCTGTTCTACGCCTGCGGTGACCTTTCCTTCCTGTGGCTGGTCGTGGCGAGCGCTCTGGTGAATTTCGTCCTGGGGCGTGGCATTGAACGATTCCGGGACAAAACGCCGGCAAAGCTGCTCCTGGCGCTTGGGCTGGTTCTGAATCTGGGGACACTGGTCGGGTTCAAATACACCGGCTTTTTCATTGAAAATCTGAACCACTGGTTCTCTCTGTCCATCCCCGTGCCAGACCTGCCGCTGCCGCTGGGCATCAGCTTTTTCACGTTCCGCACGGTTTCTTATCTCATCGACTGCGCCTGGGGCAAGGTCAAGTCGGAACGGAACTTTTTCACATTCCTGCTGTACGTTTCGTTTTTCCCCATCACCATTTCCGGACCTATCGCACGATATGAGACCATGCAGGCAGACCTGCACCAGCGCCGCATTTCGGCGGATGATATCAGCATCGGATTCGGCAGAATTGCCGTGGGACTTGCCAAAAAAATCATGCTGGCGGACCGGCTTTCTGGCATCGTAGACCAGTTCCTGGGGAACGATTTCACCTCACAGACCACCCTGGGCGTGTGGTACGGCGTTGTGCTGTATGCCCTGCAAATGTACTTTGACTTTTCCGGCTATTCGGATATGGCAATCGGCATTGCACGCATTTTCGGATTCCACCTGGACGAAAACTTCCGCCACCCGTTCCTGTGCAAGGATATCACGGAGTTCTGGCAGCGGTGGCATATTTCCCTGGGGACTTTTTTCCGGGATTATCTGCTGTATGTGCCGCTGTTCGGAAAGCGCCGGAAGATCGGCGGTCTGCTCCTGGTCTGGTTCTGCACCGGACTCTGGCACGGCGCAAGCTGGAACTACATCATCTGGGGCATTTATTACGGGCTGTTCCTCATGCTGGAAATGGGCATCGGCAAAAAGGGCATGAAGAAGATCCCGGCAGTCATCCGCCATATCTGCAACAAAATCGTTATCGTTGTGGGATTCGGCATTTTCTACTGCACCGGCGGCATCGACCAGCTGGGCGATATGCTCCTGGCGATGGCTGGACAGAACGGTACAGGCTGGTATGACACCATGCTGGTGACATCCGTACAGAACAACCTGTTCCTGCTGATCGCTGCACTACTGTGCTGTTTCCCGCTGCTGGAGCTGCCCAAAAAGTGGATGGCGAAAAATCCGGCAGTCAACCTTACGCTTTCCGTTACGGGTACGGTTCTGGCAGCCGGGCTGCTGATCGTCAGCAGCATCTTAATGGTTGACGCAACGAACACCCCGTTCCTATACACCAAGTTCTAAGAAAGGAGACGGCAGTCATGGACGAAAACAACAACAATCCGAATACCCCGAATCCGCAGAACGACTTCGATCTGGACGCTGCGCTGGAAGAAAAATTCCAGCAGGTGCAGCAGGATCTGGACCGTCTCCGGGCAATGAATGCCAACGCCGATGCACAGCAGGCAGCGGAAAGTGCCGATGTGCCGCCGGAAGAGTCTACAGAGGAAACGACAACTCCGGAAGAGCCTTTGCCGGAGACAGAACCAGCGGAAGATGCGCCGCAGTTTGAGATTGCCGAAGAGGCGTTATCGGAAACTGCACCAGCGGCAAATACGCCGGAGGACAAAGAATCCGCCAGAGAGCGGAAGGCTCGCTATAAACTGAAACGACAGATTTTGATTACCAATCGGGTGGGCGCAGTCGTCCGAATCTTTGCCATTGGTTCCATCATTTTCGGCGGCTCCATCTTTCTGCTGGTGGGCAATCGCCCCACAGAATCCGCCGAAGAAAACCGCAAGCTTGCCACACCGCCGTCCTTTTCCATGGACGCACTGGAAAGCGGCGATTACATCGCAGACTGGATGCACTACTACGAAGACACCGTTCCCGGACGCAGCAACTTCAAGCATATGATAAGCAAACTGGAAAGCTACCAGGGCTTGCAGGGTGAAGACAAGGTGCAGTTCTACGGCAACATTGCGCCGGTCAAGAAAGACACGGAGAGCGAGAAGAAAGACAATGTCACCACCACTGCGCCGGTTGCCAGCGGAAACAGCGCCGGTGTGACCACAACGGTCACTACTGTCACCACCGAACCGGAGGCAGACCCCATTGAGATCGGAGACGGCATTGTTCTGGTGGACAAGCGTGCCATCAGCATCTACGGCGGCAGCTTTTCCCGTGGAGAAAAATACGCCGCAACACTGAACGAATACAAGAAACAGCTGGGCGATAAGGTGAACGTCTATTCCCTGGTCGCACCTACGGCAGTTTCCTTTTATCTGCCGGACTCCTATTCCGGTTATACCGGCAGCGAGCCGGACAACATCGACCACATTGACGAGAACCTGCAAAACGTCAAAGCTGTGGACGCATATGCGGCACTGGCGGCGCATACCGACGAGGACATCTATGCACGTACCGACCACCACTGGCTGCCCCTGGGCGCTTACTATGCGGCAGAGGCGTTTGCCAAGACAGCCGGCGTAAACTTTGCGCCGCTGTCCAGTTACACCAAGACCACACTTTCCGGCTATCTGGGCAGTATGTACACCTTTACCAAGAGCGCCGTATTGCAGGAGAACCCGGAAGATTTCACCTATTATACGCCGCACAACCAGTACACCACCCAGTATTACGACACCAACTTCACCAACGAACGGGACGGCAAGCTGCTGATCTCCCTGGACAATGTAGAACCGGTCAGCTGGTATCTGGTATTTATGGGCGGCGACGAAAAGATCACACACGTCAAGACCGATGTCACCAACAAGCGGACGCTTGTCATCGTGAAGGACAGCTACGGCAATGCGCTTGTGCCGTATCTGACGCAGTCCTTCTCGGACATCTATGTCATTGATATGCGCTATTTCGATTTGAATGCCGTTTCCTTTATGCAGCAGGTCGGCGCAACGGATGTTTTGTTCGCCATGAACACATTCAGCGCCACCGGCGGCAACAGCGAATGTCTGGAAACCATCCGGACGCAGTAAAGAGGTCTCACAATGAAAGAACTGGAATATCCCTTTGACAGCAGCTTTCTGCTGAAAAAAAGACGCAAACTGAAAAAAGACCTCCTGGCAGACGGCAGCCAGCGCATGGAAAAGCGCATTGCCGTGCTGGGCGGCTCAACAACAAACGATATCATCTCCATGCTGGAACTGTTCCTGCTGAACTGCGGCATTCAGCCTGCCTTTTATCAGTCGGAATATGCACAGTACTGGCAGGATGCCATGTTTGACAATCCGGAACTGGAATCGTTCCAGCCAGACCTGATCTTCATTCACACCACCAGCCGCAATATCACCGAGGCACCGCTGCCCCTTTCTGCATCGGAGCAGGAGGTCCGGGATGCACTGGAGCGCCAGTTCAGCCACTTCAGCCAGATGTGGGAGCGTCTGCATGAAGTCTATCACTGTCCCATTATCCAGAACAACTTTGAACTGCCGTCCACTCGGCTCATGGGAAACCGGGATGCCTGGGACTGTCACGGCATGGTCTGGTTTATCCAGGAACTGAACCGCAAATTCGGACAGTATGCCGCATCCCACTCCGACTTTTATCTCCATGACCTGCACTATCTGGCGGCAAGCTATGGGCTGGATGCCTGGCACGACGATTCCTACTGGTATCTGTACAAATATGCCATGACTCTGGACGCTGTCCCGGAACTCGCCTACAGTCTGACCCGGATCATCCGCTCTATCTACGGCAAGAACAAAAAAGTCCTGGCACTGGATCTGGACAACACGCTCTGGGGCGGTGTCATCGGCGATGACGGACAAGAGGGCATTGCCATCGGACAGGAGACTGCCGAGGCAGAGGCATACACAGAGGTGCAGGAGTACTGCAAGGCACAGAAACAGCTGGGCGTGCTGCTGACCGTATGCTCCAAAAATGAGCCGGAAAACGCCAAGCTGGGGCTGTCCCATCCGGACTCTGTGCTGTATGAGGAGGATTTTGTCACCATCTGTGCCAACTGGGAACCGAAAGACCAGAACCTGCTGCACACCGCAGAAACCCTTTCGCTGCTGCCGGAAAGCTTTGTCTTTGTGGATGACAACCCGGCAGAACGGGATATTGTCTCCGCACAGATCCCCGGCATTGCCGTTCCGGCATTTGACAGCCCCACAGACTGCATCCGTGTCCTGGATCATGCCGGCTATTTTGAAACGACGACTTTTTCGGCGGCGGATGCCAACCGCAGCGAGATGTACCGTGCCAACGCACAGCGTGCGCAGATGCAGCAGACTTACGCCAACTACACCGACTATCTGCTGGGGCTGGATATGCACGCCGAGATCCGGGACTTCGACCCGGTGGCACTTCCCCGTATCGTCCAGCTGACCAATAAGAGTAACCAGTTCAATCTGACCACACGGCGCTATACCCAGAGCGAGATGGAACAGATCGCCGCAGACGACAAGCATATCCGACTTTACGGACGGCTGCGGGATAAATTCGGTGACAATGGCATTGTTTCCGTGGTGATCGGTGAAATCTCGGGAGACACGCTGCACATTGAGCTTTGGCTCATGAGCTGCCGTGTGTTGAAACGGGACATGGAACTGGCGATGCTGGACACGCTGGTGGCGGCGTGCCGGGAGCGAAACATCCGCAGCATCTGCGGCTACTACTACCAGACGGCAAAAAACGGCATGGTTCGGGATCTGTTCGGCAAGTTTGGCTTCACCAAAACGGAACAGTTCGAAAACGGCGACAGCACCTGGCATTTGGATGTTGCCGGGTACAGCAATCAGAACCATGTGATCCAAGTAAATGAAAAGGAGCATCAGAAGGCATGACACACGAGGCAATTTTAGAGAAACTGAACGAGATCTTCCGGGATATTTTCGATGATGATTCTCTGGTAATCACAGAGACCACCACCGCCAACGACGTAGAAGACTGGGACAGCATTGAGCATATCAATCTGATCGACGCTGTGGAAAAGGAATTCGGAATGAAGTTCAAGATGCAGGAAGTTTCCGGCATGAAAAACGTAGGCGAAATGGTGCAGATCATTGCAGAGCGCTGTGCTGAACCCAAGCCGAAAAAGCGGGGATTGTTCCGGCGGTAAAAAGCAATTGTCAGAACTTGTCTTTACAAGAAATATATGTGGATTTTCGAGCATAATTTTATTGCAGACAAGAAAAAAATACGCAGGCGGGCTGTCGGTCGCAATTTATCTTAGTGCAACACTCCTTTGTTCTCAAACAGAATCCTGCCTCGAACGCAGTCGCCCGGCAAGTATTTTTTACGCAGTATGCAGCAAAATTTGCCGAAAAGACACGTGTACATGCTTGTGAAGACAAGTTCTCATCAAAAAAAGAACCGTCATGCCTTTTTGTCAGAAGGTATGACGGTTCTTTTTGTATTTCAATAAATGCTCACTTCGATGCCATCTCCGCCAGAGTCCGCACCATTTCCAGATCGTCCTGGGTCACACGCATATTGGTGCAGAGTTCTTTTCCCTCTGCCGTAGTCAAACTGATCTCGATCACACTGCCCTCGTTGATCGCACGGGACGCTGCCGAGAAGAACATCGGCACTTTCGGGTGGTTCTGCCGGAACTTTGTCAGCAGTGATTTCATCTGCATCAGCATTTTCGGATTCATCATATCTAAGTCGCTCCTTTTGTCTGTATCATTTCTTGTGCAGCGGACACGCCTCGGAAACATGAGGGAACGGCACTGTCCGGAACTGCATCCGGCTGCCGTCCAGCACCAGCAGCTTTCCGGTGAGCAGTGTGTCGCTGCCCAGCAGAAAGCGAATCGCCTCCGCCGCCTGTATCGTGCCGATGATGCCGGCGGTCACACCGATCACCGGAATCGGCGCAGGCGCATCCCCTGCCGGGATATCCCCGAAAATACAGCGGTAACACGGACCTTTTCCCGGCACATAGGTCATGACCTGACCGGAAAAGCCGGTAATGCCGCCGTGTACAAAGGGCTTTCCGGCAGCCACGCACACATCGTTTATCATAAACTTATTTTTCAGCTGGTCTGCTGCGTCGATCACCATATCGTATTCCTGCACCAGTTTTTCCAGCGCAGGCACATCCAAAAAGCAGGGATACGCTTTCACATCCACGTGGGAATTCAGCCCGTGGAGCGTCTGTGCGGCGGAATCCGCCTTATTCTGTCCCAGACGAGACTCCTGGTGCAGGATCTGCCGCTGTAAGTTGGACGGTTCCACCCTGTCTCCGTCGGCAATGCCAATTGTCCCCACGCCGGCTGCCGCCAGATAATAGGCTGCCGGACTGCCCAGACCGCCTGCGCCGATCACAAGGACACGGCTGTTTTTCAGACGTTCCTGTCCCGTTTCGCCGATCTCCGGCATCATGATCTGCCGGGTGTAGCGTTCCTGTTCCTGCGGTGTCAGCATAGCAATTCCTTTCCCATCAAAAATGTGCCTGCAAACCGGTCAGATCTTTGATGACCTCTCCGGCTAAGATCAGCCCGGCCACGGACGGCACAAACGCACAGCTCCCCGGCACAGGCTTTCCCTGCTCTGTCTTTTCCAGTCGTTGCAGCACAGCCGGCAGTTCCTTGGAATAGACCACTTTCAGTCTGGGAATACCACGCTTTTTCAGCTCACGCCGCATGACACGTGCCAGCGGACAAACCGATGTCTGCATAATATCTGCCACTTCAAACGCCGTCGGGTCCAGCTTGTTTCCTGCACCCATCGCACTGATGATCGGCGTGCCGCTGGCATACGCCTGTTCCGCCAGCCCCAGTTTTCCGGAAACAGTGTCGATGGCATCGATCACATAATCGTACTGGGAAAAGTCAAACTCCCCGGCAGTCTCCGGCAAATAGAACTTCTGATGCTTTGTCACCCGGCAGTCCGGATTCAGCAGACGGATCCGTTCCTCTGCGGCATCCACTTTGGGCATCCCGATGGTGGCACGGGTGGCGATGATCTGACGGTTCAGATTGGATTCGCAGACCGTATCATCATCCACCAGATCCAGTGCGCCCACACCGCTCCGTGCCAGCGCCTCAACAGCATAGCCGCCAACGCCGCCGACACCAAACACTGCTACACGGGCTTTCGCCAGCCGTTCCATGGCATCTGCGCCAAAAAGTAATTCTGTTCTGGAAAACGCATTCATATATGTACATCCTGATATTTTAATAAAACTTGTGTCACTTCTTCCTTGTGTGCCAGGAATGTCCCCACGATCTTCGGGTCAAAGTGACTTCCGCTGGACTCTTCCAGAATCCGGAACGCTTTCTCTACGGGGAACGCATCCTTATAGACACGCTTGCTGGTCAGTGCATCGAACACATCCACTACAGCCATGATTCTGGCGCAGAGCGGGATATCCTCTCCGGAAAGATGGTAGGGATAGCCTGTGCCGTTCCACTTCTCGTGGTGATACAGCGCCATTTCCCGTGCCACTTTCAGATAGGAGTCACTTTCAATGTCTGTAAGTGTCTTTTCGATGATCTCGCCGCCAGATTCTGCGTGTGTCTTAATGACTTCGAACTCCTCCGGTGTCAGCTTGCCCGGCTTATTCAGCACCACATCTGAGATCTTGATCTTGCCGATGTCGTGGAGCGGCGCCGCCTTATACATCCGTTCCTGCATCTCCGGTGTCAGAACATTGGCATACTCCGGCATCTCCGCCAGATACTTCACCAGAATGCGCAGGTACTCGCTGGTGCGCTTGACGTGCTGTCCCGTGAAATCATCTCTGGACTCCACCATATCCGCAAAGCTGATGATGATTTTGTTCTGAATTTCTTTCAGCCGCTGGTTGGAACTGCGCAGGAATTCCTGCTGTACAAACATCCCCACACAGCTGTCGAACGTCAGCACAAACTGCTGCATCCGCTGTACCGCATAATTGAACGGATTTGCGAACACTGCCAGATAGCCGTAGATCATCTGCTGATTGTGGATCGAATAGAAAACCACCGGATCCGGTTTCTCGATGAGACGGCTCCAATCCGGGATCAGCGACTTTTTCGCAATATACGCCGTCTCCGTGGTCTGTTCCCCGTAGAAAAACCGATGCGACAATACAACGTCCGTGAACGGCTGTTCCTCATAGGTATGCTCCGGCGGATTGTCGTCCTCGAAATCCGAGTTCATGCAGAGATAGCTGTCCGAACGGATATAGTACCGCAGGATCTCATGAATTTTCGCCGAATCATGTTCAAAAGTCAGCTTGGTCAGCATATTTTTCATAGAGCGGTCGTACTGTTCGCTGTCGTTCATCCGGGAATAGATGGCATTGACCGCACGGCTGACCGACTCCATGGTGCATTTCCGGCAGCCGCAGGACTGCGAAACATCCAGTGTATACGGAAAGATATACTCCTGTTTCATGGGCGTGTCAGACAGCGAACGCTCCAGCAATTCCGCCATATATGCACCCAGCTGTTTCATATCTCTGCGGCAGGTCGTCAGCCGTGGGAAGTTATACTGTTCCTGGATAATGCCGTCAAATCCCGTCACGATCACATCGTCCGGCACGCTGTAGCCATGGTCTGACAGCACCTCACAAACAGCAATCGCCATGGAATCGTTGATGCAGACGATCGCCTCCGGAAGTCCCTCCGGCTCAGCCAGAAAGCGCTCCATCAGCGCCTTTGTTGGGAACGCATAAAAATCGCCGTAGCCAAACCATTTTTCATCAAATGCAACGCCGTGTTCCTTCAGCACATCCCGGAAGATCATCTCCCGTGTCTCCGATGCCGGATTGCCCCGGAATCCGGCAATGCAGGCAAACTTCGTCACATGGTGATGTTCGATCAGATGGGTCACCAATTCACGGAACGCATCCAGTTCATCAAAGGTGATGCGAATGCCGCTGGAATACCGCTCTGTCGGTTCTACCAGGAACACCGGTACCTGATGCTGCGATGCCGCCGCCAGAATATCCTCCACGATGGCACGGCATTTCAGACACTGCGTGTACACTACAACGGCATCAATTACAGAAAAATCCATGAGCTGAAAGACGCTCGCCTCGCCCCGGTCAAACGGTGTATCCCGGAAAAGATCTGTTGCCGTGTTGTAAATGAGACAGCGCCAGTTCTTTTCCAGAAGAGATTGATACATGGGATAGATCATGCTCTGCGTATTTTCATTTTGTATTTCTGACACACAAAGTGCAACCACCTTGCATCCGTTTATCATTGTTGTTTCCTCCGCTAACTCAGCAGAAACTGACTGCAGCCGAATGCTGCATTTTTTCATTCTTCTGTCTTGGAATAATCCCCGGCATCACGCCGGTTTTCCCTATCTCTTTCATTTTATCATATTCCCCGGACACTGTCAATCTGAATTCAGAAACAATCGCAGACCTGCCTGCTTTATTTACAAATGCGCAAAAAAGCACTGCATTTTCAGCAGTGCTTTTCAAATATTTTCCATGTGTTCTGCCGCATAAAGCAAACATCAGATTGTGCATTCCAGGAGCAGTTCCGCCAGAGTTTCCGGCGTATCTGTGACCCATTCTGCGCCGTACTGTTCCAGCTCGCCCGGCGCAGCGTAGCCATACCGGACACCGATGCACGGCACGCCGCATTCCTTTGCCCCCAGCACATCATGTTTCCGGTCGCCAATCATCACCGTGTGGGACGGCTGCTGTTCCGGCAGCCCCAGGCGGCGCAGCGCCAGACGCATAACATCCGCCTTTGTCTCGCCCTCTTTGTGAATGTCACTGCCGGCAATTACAGTAAAGTACTTCGTCAGTGCAAAGTGTTCCATGATCTGCCGGGTGTACACCTCCGGCTTTGAGGTGGCAACTGCCAGCACATAGCCGTGTGCCGTCAGCCGTTCCAGCAGCTGCGGTATTCCGGGATAGACGCTGTTCTCGAACATTCCGATCTTGGAAAAGCGCTCCCGATACTGCGCCACCGCATACGCCGCACGCTCCGAGGACATTCCACAGAACTGCTGAAAGGAATCCAGCAGCGGCGGGCCGATAAACGGGCGCAGCTTGTCCGTGTCCGGTTCCGGCGTGCCGCATTGTTCCAGGGCGTACTGCACACAGCGCAGAATGCCCGGCGCAGAATCGGTCAGCGTTCCGTCCAGGTCGAACAGCAGCCAGTGCAGGTCTTTGGGCAGGTCTCTCATGCTCAGCCTCCCAATGCGATCATGCGGTCGATACAGCAGCGGGCCTTGGTGATCGTCTTGGCATCCAGCTGGATCTCCGCACCCTCACCGTCTTTCAGAATATGATAAATGTCCATCAGCGTGGTGGACTTCATATTCTCGCAGATCAGTTTCTTTGCCAGCGGATAGAACCGCTTTTCCGGGCAGGCATTCTGGAGTGTCTCCGCAATGCTGATCTCTGTGCCGATGATAAATTCCTTTGCATCCGACTCCATGGCATAGTTGACGATGCCGGAAGTGGAACCGATATAATCCGCCTGCTCACAGACTGCCGGACGGCACTCCGGATGTACCAGCAGCAGCGCATCCGGGTGCGCCTCCTTGGCAATGCGGACATCCTTCGCCGATACAGATGCGTGGATGGGGCAGCCGCCCTGGAGCAGTTTCAGCTTTTTGTCCGGGAGCTGCTGCTGTACATAAGCGCCCAGGTTGCAGTCCGGGATAAACAGGATCTTGTCATTGCTCAGCTGAGAGACGATCTTCACCGCCGAAGAGGAGGTCACACAGACATCGCAGATGGTTTTCAGCTCTGCGGTGGTATTGATGTATGCGACCACGGTATGATCCGGATACTGCATCTTCACCGCACGGATCATCTCCTTGTCCATCTGCTCCGCCATAGGACAGCCGGCAGTGGGGTTCGAAAGATATACGTTCTTTTCCGGAGAAAGGATCTTTACGGTCTCCGCCATAAAGCGCACGCCGCACATCAGCACATTCTTCTGCGGCGTATTCTTTGCCTTTACACTCAGCGCATAGGAATCCCCCGTAAAATCAGCAATTTCCAGAATATCACTGGTCTGATAACTATGTGCCAGGATACAGAAATCACGTTCTTTTTTCAGCCGCAGGATCTCCTCTTGAATCTCACGTATTTTCATGATCTTAATTCCTTTCCGGCCGGAAATGCCGCTCCAGCCGTTTGATATGCTCCGAAAAACCAGGTTTTTCCGGGAAAAGTCAGAATGCTATAAAAAATAGATACACTTATTCTAGTATAGCACAGCGTGGTTTGTTTGTCAAGATTTTCACAAAGTATTTACATACTGAAACGCTATGCTTTTGTGCCGTCTGCACATTCTGAAAAAATCCGTTTTTGCATCAAACAGAATCCACATTTTTTATTCATGAAATTTGTGCAATTCGAATACTTCACAAGGCGAAAAAAATATGGTATAATAGAACATATCATAAATTGTGCATTTCTTACAGTTTCGGAATTTACTGCAAGATACTCAACTGGTATTTTTTCACAAATTGCAAAACAGAAAGAAGGTCCACACGATGACAAACACACCCCGCATCATCGGCGTATGTCTCTCTATGCTGCCGGAGGAATACCGCCTGCAATGCGTCCGTGCCTTGAATAAATATGCCGTGCAGCAGGGCTATCGCCTTTTCATTTTCCATTCCAAGACAGACTTCTATCTTCCGCTCACACCGACGGATGACGGTGAGATGTCCATTTTCCAGCTGATCCAATATCATATGCTGGATGCCATGATCGTCCTCCCGGACACCATCAAACGGGACAGCGTGCTGCAAAGCATCATCGACAGCTGCCGCAGCCACAATGTCCCCGTTATCTCAATTGATAAGTTTCTGGAAGGCTGTGTCAACTTCCGGTTCGACTATTCTAACTCTTTTGAAACGCTCTGTCAGCACGTTGTGCAGAAGCACCATGCCAAGCGGCTCTTTATGATGGCTGGTGTGAGAGACAATACCTTTTCTGACGAGCGCATCCACGCCTTTGAAAAGGTCATGGCGGAAAACAACATTACGCCGGACAACTACCGCATCGGCTACGGCGACTTCTGGGAAAAGCCGACGAGAGAAACCCTGGAACAATGGTTCATCGAGGAACAGTGTGCCATTCCGGACGCCATCATCTGCGCCAATGACACCATGGCGATCGTTTGCAGCCAGTTCCTGCAAAATCACGGATATCGTATCCCGGAGGACTGCATCGTCACCGGATTCGACGGCATCTCTGAGGCAAACTATCACGTACCGCACATCACCACCTGCACCCAGGACTACGACACCATGGGCAAAGAGGTCATTGCGGCTGCCATTCGTCTGCACCAGGGACTGCCGGTCGAGCCGACACGCATCATAGACTTCCATATCCTCTACTCCCAGTCCTGCGGCTGTGAAAAGCCTGCACCGCTGAACATCAACAACGCCATGCAGGATATCGCAGACCAGCTCAAGCGTGCCAACGAGCGCCAGGAACTGACCTGCCAGGTACAGTCCGCTGTCACCAGCATGACTTCTCTTGCAGAACTGCCGGAAATCATCCAGAACAAGTTTATCTTCGAGAGCATGGTGTTCGCACTGAACGACGATATCTTCCGTGCGCCGGATTTTGGCGAGCGCCACCGAAACGGCGAGCCGTTCAGTGAACAGGTCAACGTTATGTATCAGCGCTACTTCTGGGCGCCCCAGGATGCCTGTGTGATATCTCTGGAACAGCTGATCCCCGATCTGTCCACCATGCTCCGGCGGGAAGATCCGGTCATCTTCTGCCCCCTGCACTTTCTGGATCTGGTAATGGGCTACTGTGCATTCCAGACGGATATTTCTCATGATTCCTACGAAAAGATCAATAGTTTCATGAACGCCATGAATTCGTCTCTGGGCATCTTCCACTCCCAGGTGCACACCAAATCCATCAATATGCAGCTGAAAAGCGCAAACAGCGAACTGGAAAAGCTCTACGTCCACGACCACATGACAGGGCTTTTGAACCGGCGTGGTTTCTATCGCCAGTTCCACCAGCAGCTGAAAGAGAGCAGCGGAAAAAATATGAGCATTGTTATCATTTCTGCGGATCTGGACGGACTGAAGCATATCAACGATACCTTCGGGCATACCGAGGGAGACAACGCCATTACGACTGTTGGAAAAGCGCTGGTCTCTAGTGCGATACAAGGTGAAGTCTGTTCCCGGTTCGGCGGCGATGAATTTACCGTTGCCGGCGTAATTGCCGACTCGGACAGCTGCTATTTCGACAGTTTCCGATTCCGGTTCCGGGAATACCTACACCGCTACAACAGCATTTCTCACAAGCCGTACCAGGTAGAATCCAGCATCGGTTTCTGCATCCAGCCTATGGATAAGAACGTTGACCTGGATCAAATGATAAAGGTCGCAGACGACCGAATGTACGAAGACAAAATCCAGCGCCGAAAGGCACGAAAATAAAGGTGGTGACACCATGAGAAACAGCAATATCGCATCCACTGCGCTCTTATACCAGAACCGCACGGAACTGGAACAGTTCATCCAGGAATACTGCCTTCCTGCACGCCGGGAGGACAGTTCGTGGCTGGTCATGATCCACACCAGCTGCCACACGCCGGAAGGTGCTGTTGCAATTGCCAAGCACGTATCCGAACTTTTGCCCGATGCAAAAATTCTCGGCACAAGTGCATCTGCGGTCATCTATCACGGCAGCATATATGAGGACGGCTGCCTGCTGATCTTCACCCGGCTGCTCCATACACAAGTAAAGGTACAGCCTCTTTCCTTTGCCGACAAGACGCCCGGAGCGCTGGCAGAAGAGACTGCCGGACTGCTCACGCCGGACAGCAAGGCGATGTTTGCATTCTTCACCGATCAGTATATGCAGATGCAGCCATATCTCGACCGTCTGGAAGAGACCGGCGCAGATATTCCGGCTGCCGGCGGCATGATTACCAATAACTTATACGGCACATTTGCCTTTGACGAAAACGGCATTTATCACAACACGGCTCTGCTGGCGATTTTGAACAATGAACAGCTCCGCACCTGGAGCGGCGCTGTCACCGGACTGGAGACATTCGGCGGCACACACCGCATTACCAAGTCCAATCACGATTACATTGCAGAGATCGAGCAGCAGCCGGCTGTACAGTGGTTCCAGAAGATGCTCCGGGAACTGCGCCATGCCAAAGACGACGGGCTGAGTGAAGATCTGCTGCTCCACTTTCCGCTCCGGCTGCAAAAGCCGGGCAATCCGGGACAGTTCATCCATTACTGCGAACCACGTGACCGCATCGAGACCTATTCCAACTGGCTGCCTCCGGGGACGGAATTCCAAATGGCATACCTCAGCCCCATGACCGCAGCAGCGGAACTCCAGAAACAATGCAGCGAGCTGGAAACTACGCCCTGTGAAGTGATATTCGCTTACCCTGGAACACTTCATCGCACTGCCATGCAAAACTGCACAGAATGGGAACTGCGTGTCTTTCGCAGCTGCCGCATCTGCGGCGCATTCCTCTACGGAGAAATCAGCAGAGCGGCACAGCACAACCAGGTATATGTGGGTGCGAACACGCTGTTCGGACTCTCCGCATCCAACCACGCATATCTTCCCATTGACTGGACTGCCCTGGAGGATCTGCAAACGCTGGATGCAGACTGGCACAACATCAATCAATATCTGGAACATATGCGTCAAAAAGCAGATCTGCCCTCGATCGCAAAGCAGATTCAGCTGCAGGAGGCACTTCTACAAAGCAATATGTTCTTCGACAAAGAAATGGAGCTGGATAATCTCGTGAAATTCAAATTTGATGACCGAAAACAGCGGTTCGACAAAATCTGTATGATTTCCATTGAAAAGGGAATTCTGATTTCCGGCCGCCGTGGTACAAAAGTTTGGAATCAGCTGATGCGGGAAAACATTCAACAGATGATCCGCACTCTGCACGATACGGAACTGTCTTTTTACTTCAACGACACCTGGTCTTTCTTCTTTGCCGCCGGACCGGATTATCCGGACGACAAGTTCCTGGCGCAGGCAGAGCTGGCATTCCACGAATGCGGCTATTACTTCTGCAAGGAGTTGAATATCACAGCCGTCAACATCTTCCATGTGGTCATCGGCGAAACCAACCTGCTGGAAAAGGTACAGCTTTGTATGTCCGCCGTGGCTGACCACAACGCACGTTTTTTCCTGTACAACAAGGACAACGCCGAGACCATGAAACAGATGGACGAAAAGCTGCGCATGACCAACATCATCAGCGATGCCATTCTCTATGACCGTATCGTCCCCTACTTCCAGCCCATCCGGGACAACCGCACCCAGGAGATCACCAAGTATGAGGCGCTCATGCGGCTGTCGGACAAGGATCATAATATCTATGCGCCGGGACAGTTCCTGGAAATCGCCAAGGACTATCACCTGTATTTGCAGCTGTCCCAGCTGATGATACAAAAGGTGCTGGAACTGTTCCGGGATCGAAAGGAAACCGTTTTCCTCAACCTCTCCGCCTACGATATCAGTTCCTCTGCAAGCCGTTCCCTGCTGTACGACCTGCTCAGCGATCTGCCGCCCGGGGCGTGTGAGCGAATCACCTTTGAGATTCTGGAATCGGAAAAGATCCGGGATTTCAATGAAATGGTAGACTTCCTGAACGAGATCCGCAAGTTCGGCGTCAAGATCGCCATTGACGATTTCGGCGCAGGATTCTCCAACTTCACTGCAATCCTGCAAATCAATCCGGACTTCATCAAGATCGACGGCGACCTTATCATCAACTGCGATAAGGACCCGATGAAACAGCTTTGCCTACAGGCGATCTCCGATATCGCCAAAGGCATTAACGCCGAACTGATTGCCGAACACGTAGAGAACAGCGGCGAACAGCAGACGGTGGAATCCACCAACATCCAGTACACCCAGGGCTATTATTTTTCCAAGCCCCTGCCCTATCAGAATCTGGAACAGAAAAAGGAATAAGGCAAACTTTATAGAAACGAAAACTGGCTGCTGCACCTTTATATGGTGCGGCAGCCAGTTGGTTTATCTCCGGTTCCAACGATCAATATCTTGTTTTAGGTCTCTCCACTTCTCATATTCAAATCTTCTCTGCGCATCCCGGTTGGATTGATTGATAGAATCCCGGATTCCTTCCAGTGCCTCTTTTTGCTCCTGCCTTTCTCTTCTTGCTCTTCTGTTTTCTTCCTCTTGTTGCTGACGTGCCAGTTCTCTTATACATTCATCTGCAAATTCATCATTGCAAATACTATACGCCTCCATAAGACTTTTACCACTCATCATGTATTGTGCTATCTTTCCGGCAGAAAATCGTTTTTCCTCTACGACATCGTGTACAATAAAGGAATAGCCTGCATCTTTCAAAGCCTCGATCAATGGGTTCAATTTATTCCCAATTAACTGCATTTGTTCCTTTGCATTCTGTAGTTTTTCATCTGTCTTTCCATTTAATAAGGCTTTTGCAGATTGGGATTCATTCGGATGTGCATTCATATATTGATTTAACTCTTTTTCATACTTACATTTTCTGGTAAACAAGTCCCCAATCAAATTAAGAAATGAGACACATCCCATAATAAAAGCAAAGAAAACAATTACTCCCCCTAACAATCCAACAGAAAAAACAAAAACCAAGATGTAGATTATTAAGGCACACGCAACTAAAAATAAAGCAGACTTCAATATCTCATTTGATTTCTTTTTCCTTTCTCCCGGAAGTTTCAAAAGTCTCTGGTAAATATCCTGTGTAAGAGAAACATACTGCTGAAACGGTTCGATTTGTTTTAATAATTCGTCCATCCAGCGTAACTCACTCTCCCTAAATTCTCTAGGCTTAGATGACTTGTATACATAAGACATAACACCACTCCTCTTTTTTCTTGTTCCTTTTAATGATATCCAATATCATGCGAAAGGAATTTCCTTTTTTTGTACCTATCACGTACGTTTACGATTTCATTCTATCAAAAAAAGAACAGTGAACATCTATAGATTATTTTGTAAAAATCGAAAAGTGGTGTGCAATAGCCAAAATTGCACACCACTTTTGTTGCCTTATTTTAATTTTTTCGTTTAATCATCACTATCCAGTTTCAGCACGCTCATAAATGCCTCCTGCGGCACTTCTACTGAACCGAGCTGACGCATCCGCTTTTTGCCCTCTTTCTGCTTTTCCAGCAGTTTTTTCTTACGGGTGATGTCACCGCCGTAGCACTTCGCCAGAACGTCCTTGCGCATTGCCTTGATGGTCTCTCTGGCAATGACCTTGCCGCCGATGGCAGCCTGTACCGGCACCTCGAACAGCTGCCGTGGGATGTTCTCCTTCAGCTTTTCCACGATCTTTCTGGCACGCTCATACGCTTTGTCGGTATGGATGATAAACGACAGCGCATCGACGATCTCGCCGTTCAGCAGTACATCCAGCTTTACCAGCTTGGATTCCATGTAATCGCTCAGCTCATAGTCGAAGGACGCATAGCCACGGGTACGGGATTTCAGCACGTCGAAGAAATCGTAAACGATCTCATTCAGCGGCAGTACATAGTGGAGCGATACACGGGTATCGTCCAGGTACTGCATATTCACAAACACGCCACGGCGGTTCTGACAGAGTTCCATAACATTTCCCACGAAGTCTGCCGGTGTCAAAATTTCCGCCTTGACCATCGGCTCTTCCGCCTTGGCAATTACTGCCGGGTCGGGATAATTGGTGGGGTTGTCGATATACTGCACCTCGCCGTTTGTCAGTGTGACACGGTAGATAACCGACGGCGCTGTGGTAATCAGATCCAGGTTGTACTCCCGTTCCAGACGCTCCTGGATGATCTCCATGTGGAGCAGTCCCAGGAATCCGCAGCGGAAACCAAAGCCCAGCGCAATGGAGGTCTCCGGTTCAAAGGTAAGGGACGCATCGTTCAGCTGCAATTTTTCCAGCGCATCCCGGAGATCACCGTACTTTGCGCCGTCTGCCGGATAGATACCGGAGAATACCATAGGGTTGACCTTGCGGTAACCCGGCAGCGGCTCTGCACAGGGACGGTCAGCGTGTGTAACCGTATCGCCCACACGGGTGTCTCCGATGCTCTTGATGGATGCGGAAAGATAGCCGACTTCGCCGGCACGCAGCACGCCCTCATTCACCAGCGTGTTGGTGGTCATATAGCCAGCCTCCACGATGGTAAATTCCGAGCCGGTCGCCATCAGCTTAATGGTATCGCCGACCTTTACCGTACCCTGTTTTACCCGGATATAGATGACAACGCCCTTGTATGCGTCATAGTAGCTGTCGAAGATCAGCGCCTGGAGCGGTGCATCCGGGTCGCCCTTTGGTGCAGGGATGTCCGTCACGATCTTCTCCATGACCGACTCAATGTTGATGCCTGCCTTTGCAGAGATACGGGGTGCATCCTCTGCCGGAATGCCGATCACATTTTCGATCTCCTCGCAGACACGGTCCGGGTCAGCCGCCGGCAGGTCGATCTTGTTGACTACCGGCACGACCTCCAGGTCATGCTCAATGGCAAGGTATGTATTTGCCAGCGTCTGCGCCTCGATTCCCTGGGAGGCGTCTACCACCAGAATCGCACCCTCACAGGCAGCAAGGCTGCGGGAGACCTCATAGTTAAAGTCAACGTGTCCCGGCGTGTCGATCAGATTGAACACATAGGTCTCGCCGTCCTTGGCACGATAATTCAGCCGAACTGCACGAGCCTTAATGGTGATGCCACGTTCCCGTTCAATATCCATATTGTCCAGGATCTGGTCTTCCATATCACGCTTGGCAACCGTATAGGTCTGTTCCAGGATACGGTCAGCCAGAGTTGATTTTCCGTGGTCAATATGAGCGATAATACAAAAATTGCGGATATGTTCCATCATATTGTTCTCTCTTCCTCCCAGAGTTTCATTCGAATCAGATTATGCCATGTTATATTATAATGTTTTTTCAAAAGATTGTCAAGAGCAGTGTTTTCTTGTCTCTGTTATTCCTTTACCAGTCCATGCAGGAAATCCGCCTCTGCCTGGTTGCAGCGTCTGCCGTTTTCGCTGTACAGGTTCAGATGGAACACGTGGCTGTCCGACGGGACACCCTCGCCGTATTCCGCATAGACAAACGGTACACCCAGCGTTTCCAGCTTTTTCTTCATCGGCGCCGTGTGCGGCCGCAGACCGTCGTTGACGCTGGTCATCACATATGCCGCCGGGAAACTGTCGTTCATGTAGTCCAGCACCTGTTCCAGCAGTTTTTTCTGTGCCGCCGGCGTTTCGTGGGTGTAGTTGCCGGTGTGATCGTTATCCATGGACATATCATAGATGCCGCAGTTCAGCGCCACGCCGTCCGGCAGCTGGTCATAGGTGCAGAAGTCCAGCTGTTCCCGGTATGCCGGACTGCCTGCCAGAATGCAGTACTGGCTCACCAGCTGCGCCCCGGCAGAATCGCCCATCATAAACCAGTGCTTGTTCCGGGTAAACTTTTCCCGGTTTTCCAGCGACCAGCGCACCACCCGGCACACGTCCTCGATCGCCGCCGGATAGGAATACTCCGGCGCAAGGCGATAGTCGCAGTCTACCACAACAAATCCCAGCTGCGCCATATGCGCACAATAAAAACGGTAAAGTTCCTTGTCCCCGTAAAACCAGCCGCCGCCGTGAATGCTGATGAGCAGCGGCAGCGTGTCCCCTGCATTCTTCGGACGGTACACATTCAGCGTATGCGCCGCCAGTCCATCCTCTGCATAGGCGATCTGGCAGAACTGTTCCACGTCCTCCGGCATGGTCAGCCCCTTGTCACGCTGCGCATCCGATTTTGCCCAGGCGATGCGGTTTTCCTGTATTTCCTTTGGTATTGTCATTTTCGATTCCTCCTATTTGGACTGCCACGCATCCAGCGTTTCCAGCACGTCCTGGTACACCAGCGATTTTTCTGTTTCGTTCAATATCTCGTGCCGCATTCCCGGAAACAGCCGGGACGACACGTTCTGATAGCCCACCTGCCGCAGCAGCTGTGCCGCCTGGGCAAACTTTTCATCATTTCCCCGGCACGGGTCATCTGCCCCGGAAAGAAACCGGATGGGCAGTTCCGGCTTTGTCACACGCCATTCCGTTTCGCTGTACGCCGTGCGGAGCAGGTACAACAGTGCCTCATAGCCGTTCAGCGTAAAGCAGAACGTGCAGAGCGGATCTGCATTGTACGCATCTACCACAGCCGGATCGCTGCAGATCCAGGCATTGTCCCTGCCCTCATCCCGGAACGGTTTCTGGAATCCGGAAAAGACAGCATCCGCCAGCCGCTTGCTCTGGTAGGATGCGCCCTTTTTCTTTGCCAGCACTGCCCGGACACGTTCTCCCAGTTCCAGCCCGAAAGCAGCGCTGGGAGAGCCGCAGACAAACACGCCGTCCGGCACATCCGGATAGCGTTTCAGATAACAGCGCACCGCCAGGGAACCCATGCTGTGACCGAACAGGTACAGCGGCAGTTCCGGGTACTGTTCCCGTATCCAGCGTGTCACCTGGTACAGATCGGACACCAGCGCCGGACCGCCGTCCGGATAAAAGTATCCCAGATCCTCCGTCTGACGCACACTGCCGCCGTGGCCACGGTGATCGTGTATCACGCACGCATAGCCGTGATCTGCCATCTCCTGCAAAAACGGAAGATAGCGTTCCTTATGTTCGCACATCCCATGAGCGACCTGGAAAACCGCCCGTGGCGGTTTCTGCTCCGGCAGCACCAGCAGTCCCTGGAGCAACAGGCGGTCGTGGTGGGATTCCAGTGTAAATTTCTGTATCATAGCATCTCCTCTCTGGTATTGCCGCAGTCATATGCGTGCAGAAATGTTCCGAATCAGCTTATATTATTAGTATACCCGAAAAACAGGGAAATGTCTATTCGAATCTGTGAAATGTTTATGGCAGCATCTTCCAAATTCAAATTTGTTCGCAGAAAAATGAAATACCGCCGCTTTTCGTTGCAATTTCGACAAAGATATGCTATAATAGATACATCTCATATATCACGTTGAAAGGAACTGTCATCTATGCTGACAAAATTGCTAGAAACCATACGGCCGCTGGATGAAAATGCCATGGAAAGCGCCCGTCTGCACTGGGACGCCATTGCAAAGCCGCTGCATAGTCTGGGACGGCTGGAAGATATGATCGTACAGCTTGCCGGCATCTGCGAAAATCCCGTGCCTGCCCCACGCAAAAAAGCGGTGCTGATCTTCTGCGCCGACAACGGCATTGTTGCCGAGGGTGTGACCCAGACCACGCAGGACGTGACTGCCGCCGTTACGCAAAACTTTGCCAAAGGAATTGCATCCGTCAATGCGCTGTCCCGTATCTGCGGCGCAGAGGTATTCCCGGTGGATATCGGCGTTGCACAGGCGCTGGACTGCCCCGGTGTGCTGAACCGCAAGGTCGCCTTCGGCACGCAGAACTTTGCCCACGGTCCCGCCATGCGCCGGGATGAGGCAGAACAGGCGGTCTGTACCGGCATCGACCTGGTACAGGAAAAAGCGGCGGAGGGATATAACCTTATCGTTACCGGCGAAATGGGAATCGGAAACACCACTACTTCCAGCGCCGTTTTCTCTGTGCTGCAGGGCTTGCCGCCGGAGCAGGTCACAGGACGTGGGGCTGGCTTATCCGAGGCTGGATTGCAGCATAAGATCCAGGTGATCTCCCGTGCCGTCGCAGCGCTCCAGCCAGACCCCGGCGATGTGCTGGACGTGCTTTCCAAGGTCGGCGGGTTCGACGTCTGCGGCATGATGGGCGCATTTCTGGGCGGAGCGATCTGCCGGGTGCCGGTGCTGGTGGATGGATTCATTTCCGCAGTTGCGGCAAACTGCGCCGTCCGGCTCTGCCCGGCGTGCCGGGACTATATCTTCGCCTCCCACTGTTCCAAGGAGCCAGCCGGAAAAATGGCGCTGGACGCACTGCATCTGCGTGCCTATCTGGACTGTGAAATGTGCCTGGGCGAAGGAACAGGCGGCGTGATCGCTGCAAAGCTGTTCGACTTTGCCCTTGCCGCCTATGACGAGATCGCCGGATTTGATGCCGTCGGCATTGACCCCTATCAGCCGCTGTGAGGAGATGCTTATGAAATACCAGACTACCAATTTACAGCCGATCAAACGCTATCCCACCTATCAGTTTCACGCCGACACCGCACAGAAGAAACTTCCCGTTTCACAGGTGTTCTGCATCTGTGTGCTGGAAACGCTGCGGTGGCTGCGCAGCCGCCTGCAAAAGTTCGACAGCCTGCCGGCAGACATCTGCACCCCGGAGCCGGAAAACTACGCCGATTTTTCCACGGAGCAACTGCATTCGTTCAGCTTTTCCATGGGCATCCACGTGGACGTGCTTTACCTGGAAAACCGTGGACTGTGGTCGTTCCATCTGTCTGAACCGGATGCCGGTGCCAACCTCGGCACACCCAGAGAACGTGCCGCAGTCAACGGCAGAATCTTTGAGACGGACATCTCTTTTCTGATGCACAAGGAACGTGTCGAAGTGGGTATCCGCACCATCTGCTCTGAGCCGTCTGACAGCAGCGCACCCTGTGAGGTGTTCCGTCCTATGGTGGTTCGGGCATTGGCACAGAACCCCAATGTAGGGTTTGTCCAGAACGGTTTTGTGCTGGACGGAAAGCCCATGGAGATCTGCGCTAAGGGAGACTTCGCCCACTTTGCCGCACTGTACCAGGCTGCCGATTTTGATATGCCGCTGATCGTCATTGCAGACAGCGGCACTGCACAAAAAACGCTTTCCCTGGATGCACTGAACATTCCCGACAATTCCACGCTTTCGCTGCGCTCCACGCAGAACGACCTGCTGCATTTTTCCGGACGGAACGTCCAGATGAACGAGGCAACATCCGAGATCACCAAGGAGATGCACATTCCGCCGAATCGGTGGCTCAAACGGATGACCGGCATGAACCGGGCAGATGCCGGGAAAACGGAGAGTGCAGGTTCTGGTCTTACAGAGAAACTGCCGGTGTTCCCCTATGAAGATCTGGCGGAAAAACTGCTGGGATACGGCGCAGTTTGTTTTGTGGCGCAACGCTGTCTGGAGGAGTTCTCCCGGAAGTTCAGGCTGTCACTCCGAAACGGAGACTTCCTCATTCTCCGCCACGGCAGCCCGGCAGAGCGGTTTTCCTACGGGCAGTATGAAAAGCAGATGGAGGACTTTGCACGAAAACGCAAGCAGGAACTGCGCCAGATGCTTTTGCGCAGCGCCTTTTCGTTCGGGGACATCCTGTTCTACTCTGATGCCAAGATCACAGCACTCCAGGAAAACCAGAAAGAGACCCTCTCCCTGGAAGAACGCTGCCGCATCTTACAGCAGGAAAACGAGGAACTGAAAAAACAGGTCCGGGAATTCACCCAGCAAAACGCCGATATGCGCATGAACAGTGAAAAGCTCCGCACCACCCAAAAGCAGCTGCGCACTGCGCAGGACGATCTGGACGGCATGAAAACATACTGCGAGACGCTCCGCCGGGAACAGCAGGAACGGGAAAGCGCCTATCAGCAGGCAGCAGAGCGAGTTAACTTTTATCGACAAAAGGCAGACCTGGCGGCATCTTTCCCCACTGAAAAGGACGCTATCCTTCCATGGGCAGAGAAGCAATTCTCCAAAAACATTCTCTTTACCCAGCGTGCCAGAAACAGTCTGCGCAAATTCGACGGAAAGCCGGACTGTGCCATTATCTGCGACGGCATCCTTTACCTGGATGCCTACGCCCGGTTTCGCCAGGGCAGCCTGGACAGTGAGACCTTTGCCCTGTACAGCGAGCGCTACTGCTGGAACATCACGTTCTGCGGCGCAGAGGCGCTGCGGGTGTACAACCACGACTATCTGGCGCAGACCGCCGACGGGAAAAAGTATCTGCTGAATATGCACATCAAGTACGGCGTAAAAGTCCAGGAACTGGTGCGCATCTACTTCTGCTGGGACGATGCCCTGCAAAAAGTCATTCTGGGATATCTCCCCGACCATCTGCCGACATTGAAAGACCCTACATAAGAACACGCTCCCGGTTTCCAGGCATAACGGAAACCGGGAGCGTGTTCTATTTTGGAAAGGTTCAACAGCGTACAAACTCCGTGCAGTGCTGCCTTTCGGTTTATTCTGCCTTCTCGCTGTCTGCGAACTGGCTCTGGTACAGGTTTGCGTAGAATCCGTTCTGCTCCATCAAGGAGTCGTGGGTTCCCTGCTCCAGCACATTGCCCTGGTTCATCACCAGGATCCAGTCAGCGCTTTTGATGGTGGACAGACGATGCGCAATGATAAAGCTGGTCTTGCCTGCCATCAGCTTTTCAAATGCCTTCTGGATACGCTGCTCGGTGCGCAGGTCGATGCTGCTGGTTGCCTCGTCCAGAATGAGGAACGGCGGATCGGTCAGCATGATCCGGGCGATACAGAGCAGCTGTTTCTGTCCCTGGGACAAGCCGCTACCGTCCTCGGTCAGAACCGTGTCATAGCCCTTGGGCAAACGCCGGATAAAGCCGTCCGCATAGGCTGCCTTTGCTGCTGCAACGATCTCTTCCCGTGTGGCATCCGGTCGGCTGTAGGCGATATTTTCCGCCACCGTTCCGGTAAACAGCCAGGTCTCCTGCAAAACCATGCCGTAGCAGGCACGCAGGCTGTCCCGTGTCACTGCGGCAATATTCTGTCCGGCAATGGAAATCTCGCCGCCGTCCACATCATAAAACCGGAGCAGCAGATTAATCAGCGTCGTCTTGCCGCAGCCGGTAGGACCGACAATGGCGATGCGCTGTCCGCAGTGTACATCCAGGTTGAAATCTGTGATAAGCTTTCTGTCCGGCACATAGGAGAACTTCACATGGGACAGCTGCATGGTGCCGTCGCAGTGTTCCAGTTCCGGCAGGTGGCTGTCGTCCGACTCTGCCGGTTCGTCAATGACAGCAAACACACGCTTTGCTGATGCCACAGCATTCTGCAATTCTGCAACCACGCCGCTGATTTCATTAAACGGCTTGGTATACTGGTTAGCATAGGTGAGAAAGCTTGCCAGCTGTCCGACTGTGATGACGCCGATCAGCGGCACATTGCCGGTGGCAGCCAGTGCACCGCAGACACCTACGGCAGCGTAGATCAGCGCATTGACAAAACGTGTCACCGGGTTGGTGATAGACCCAAAGAAGGTTGCCTTTGCGCCGGTGCGCTGCAATTCTGTGTTATAGGCATCAAAGCGCTCTTCCGCACGGGTTTCATAGGTAAACGCCTTTACCACCTTCTGCGAACCGATCATCTCTTCCACCAGACCGCCCAGTGCGCCACGGGCATCCGACGACTTCAGATAAGAGGAACGGGACATCTGGGTGATCTTCGCCGCAACCAGCAGAGAGATCGGCGTAAGGATCACCACCAGAATAGTGATGCGGACATTGATGGTCAGCATAAAGATCAGCGTTCCCAGGATGGTGAAAACACCAGTGACAAACTGGGTGAACGCCTGGAGGAAACCATCGGAGATGATCTCCATGTCAGAAACCGCTCTGCCGATCAGATCGCCTCTCGCCTGTCCGTCAATGTAGCGCAGCGGCACGTGCTGCAAATGGGTGAAAAGATCACAGCGCAGGTCCCGGATGGTGTGTGCCGCCAGACGGTTGGTACACAGGGACATGAGCCACTGGAACACGGCGCTCACGGCAATGGTCAGCGCCAGAACCAGAATGATCTTCCACAGCTGCGGAAAGTTTACTTCGTGGGCTGCGACTACGCAGTCCACCGCCTTACCGATGAGAATGGGGACAAACAGAGAAAGCCCCGTTCCGATCAGTGCAAAGAACAGCATTCCGAACAGTTCCTTGCGGCACGGCTTGGTATACGATAAAATTCGCCGAATTACGGTCAGCATGACTTTCCCTCCTTACTGCATCTGGGTGCGGTAAATGTCCGCATAAACCGGGCATTGTTCCAATAGCGCATCGTGTGTGCCGTAGCCCACGCATTTGCCGTCATCCATTACCAGGATGTGGTCGGCGTGCTGAATGGATGTGGCACGCTGGGAAATCACGATCTTCGTCACGTCTCCCATTTTGGATGCCAGCTGCCGCCGCAGTTCCAGGTCGGTGGCGTAGTCCAGCGCACTCATACTGTCGTCCAGAATCAGCAGTCTGGGATGTCCCACCAGCGCACGTGCAATAGTAAGGCGCTGTTTCTGACCGCCGGACAAGCTGCGTCCGCCCTGTGTCACCTTGGTTTCCAGTCCGTTGGATGTCTGGCTGACGAACTCCCACGCCTGTGCAATACGGCAGGCGTTTTCCAGTTCATCCGCATTGGCATCCGCATCGCCCCAGCGGAGATTGTCCGCAATCGTACCGCTCACCAGAGAGGCCTTCTGCGGCACAACGCCGATCACATCCCGGAGCGATTCCAGGGTATAGCTGCGGACATCCTCGCCGTATACCCGAACCGTTCCCTCGGTGGTGTCATAAAACCGGGGAATCAGATTGGCGATAGTACTCTTACCGCTGCCCGTACCGCCGATGATGCCCAAAGTCTCACCGGCATTCAGCGTAAAGCTGATATCCTGGATGGCAGCCTCGCCGCCGCCCGGATAGGAAAATGTCACATGATCGAAAGACAGCACCGGCACATTTTCCTTGACTGCAAGCGTCTCCTTGCCGTTGGTGATATCCGGCTCTTCTGCCAGGATGTCAGACACACGCTTGGCAGATGCCGCCGCCTTGTTGAAGGAGATCAAAAGCTCTGCCATACGCACCATAGACAATGCGATCTGCGTCATATAGTTGACAAATGCGGTCAGTTCGCCCTGGGTCAGATGCCCGGTGTCTACCCGGATGCCGCCGAACCAAAGCACTGCCACGATACCCATATTCATGATAAAGAACGACGCCGGGTTCAGAATTGCGCCCACACGTCCCACGGCAATGGAGCGCTTTGCGAATACATCGCAGTCGTTCCGGTAGGATGCGATCTCCTCATCCTGCCGGGAAAAGGCACGGATGACACGCACGCCGTCCAGATTTTCCCGGGTATGCCGTGCGATGTTGTCCAGCTTGCCCTGGTTCTCGCCGTAACGTGGAATCGTCCAGCAGGTCACGCTGTACAGCAGCACGCCGATCACCGGAATGGCAATCAGAAAGATAATAGAAAGTTTCAGGTCGATACGCATTGCCATGACCGCCGCACCGATAATCAAAAACGGGCAGCGTGTTGCAAGACGGATCATCATATTCAGACCGCTCTGCACGGTGTTGGTGTCACTGGTGATACGTGTAATCAGCGATGCCGTTCCGATGCGGTCTACGGCGCTGTGCGACAGCGTGTTCACATGGCGGTACAATGCACGCCGCAGCGCCGTGCCGAATCCATAGGCACACTTGGACGCATAATACTGACAGATCAGCGCAAATGCCAGTCCGCACGCCGCCAGCACAAACATGGCGCCGCCCATTTTCCAGATATATCCGGCATCCCGGTTGGCAATACCCACGTCGATCATCTTTGCCGTTACCAGCGGTACGATCAGCTCAAAGATCGCCTCCAGCAGCTTGAATACCGGACCGAGGATGCACTCTTTCCAGTACCCTTTCATGTACGGGAGCAGGCGTTTGACGCTGCCCGGCTTTTTTTGTTTCATAGAACCTCTCCTTGTTTCCAACAGATTCGCACATCACTGTGCAACATTTTCTATTATACCCTATCTTTCCAGAAAATGCAAGCCGGCATTTGCTACATTTTCGTTATTCCCAGGATAACATACGCCCGGCAGAACAAATTTTCCCATTTTTTCTGTTGTCTGCATAAAAAAATTCCTCCGGCGCAAACTAGCATCGGAGGTGGTTTGCATGAAAACCCAGACAAAACCGAAATCCAAATTCCGTGGATTTTACACAGCACTTGCCCTGAGCCTGGTCATGATCGGCGCAGCCTGTGTCTTTGCGTACCGTCAGACCAGCCAGACCCTGGAACAGAATCTCAACTCACTGAACGAACAGATGAAAGTGACGACCACTGCTGCCCTGCCGTATGAGGCACCGGTGGTCGGCGTGCAGACAGACGTTGCCAGGGAGACGGAGACAACAACAGCCGCCGCAACGGCTGCCGCAAAAGAGACCTCTGCCCCGGAGACCACACCGGAAACGACTGCACCGGAGACAGAACCGGAAGAAACACCCATGCACCAGCTGACACCGCCGCTGTCGGATTTTTCCATTCTCAACCCCTTCAGCGACGGCGAGCTGGTGAAATCCGAGACCACCGGTACATGGCAGACACACAACGGCGTTGACCTCAGCTGTGCCGCCGGTTCTGATGTTTTCGCCATCGACACGGGAACGGTCAGCGAAGTGTGCAGCGATGCCCTGTGGGGCTATACAGTCACCATCGACCATGACAATGGCATCACCAGCCGCTACTGCGGTCTGGACGGCACGCTGGAAGTCCGGGAAGGCGACACCGTGCAAACCGGACAAAAGCTGGGCGTGACCGGCGCAAATCCCGACCTGGAAAGTGCAGCCGAACCGCATCTGCACCTGGAAGTGAAAAAAGGCGGCGCCTATGTAGACCCGACAGCATACTTTGGATAACGACAAAACGGGACGATGTTTCCACCGTCCCGTTTACATATATTATGACGCTTGTACAGCACGCTCTTCCGGCAGATACCAGTAGGAGTGAAAGCCATAGAGATACGTTTTCGCTCCCTTTGGCATCTGTATCAGCGCATTGATAATATTATAATAGTCCCCGATGCCCATAGGAATGGAAGTTGCGCCCAGCACGCCCAGGAATCCCAGCTGCGGAAAAATCAGATACAGCAGAAACGGCACAAATCCAAACACCAGATTCGGCATCAGACTCATCACGACAAAACGGCTCTTGCTCATTTCCTCCGGAGCGACCACGAACAACATTCCGTTTTTCAGATTGGTGTAGATGTACGCCTCTTTCCGGCAGCAAATGGCGTGGATGAACTCGTGTGGGATCAGACAGGCAAGTGCAACCAGAATACCTGCCCAATATACGTAAAAATGTTCCATTATCGCATCAAAGCCGCCACGGAGCAGCACAATGGCATACGTCACCGCCAAAAGTGGAACGGAAAGCAAATTCAAAATCAGCCCCAACTTTTTGATGTCGTCAATTTCTTTGAATTTCACTGCATTGGGCTTGTGTTCTCCGTGAGGCAAACTATCCTCGTTGCCGTCAAATTTGCCTTTCCAGGTGATTTTCATGTGTACATTTCCTCCATATTAGTTATAATTCCGGAACTGCTCCGGCACTGCCGTTTCAAACAGTTCCCGAATCTTCTCCATGCTCCACACCTGGTAAGACGGACCGGTGCTGGACGAGCAGTACGGCAGTCCATGCTGCGACGCCAGTTCATCCGTATACATACTGTAGGGATACAGCCGCAGGTTGGATTCTCTGCCGTCGTCAAACTGGGTGATGACCGGCGACACCTTGACATCTTCAATGGTGACTGAACCATCTGCCTTCGCCACAATGTTAAAGTCTGCCAGTTCTCCGATCAGATTCATGTTGTCCGTCTGGGCAGAAATGAAATTTCCCAGCGAGTAGAACACAAAGCCCTGGGTGCCGTCCGGACGGGTCAGATATTCCATGGTCTGTCCCACGTGCGAATGCGTCCCGATAATCACATCTCCGCCCCAGTCGATGATCTTCTGCGCCAGCGCTTTGACGCCGTCTGTCACATTAAATGTATCCTCTGCGCCCCAGTGACAGGTAACGACCACCACGTCTGCAATCTCCTTGGCTGCGGCGATCTGCTGCTGAATCAGATCCTCCTGGGAAGTGTAGATGATTTCCAGCTCTGAGTTATCCGGCAGCGAGTAGCCGTTGGTGTTCTCCGTATAGCTGAGAAACGCCACCGTTTTCCCGTTGAATTCCTTGGTACGGATGTTCTGCATATCCACATAATCCCGGTACACGCCACAGGTCAGCAGGTCGGGATACTGCTGCATTTTCTGATCCCAGTAGTTGAGACAGCTGTTCAAGCCGCTTTCGCCCTTGTCCAGCAGGTGGTTGTTGCACATGGTGATGACGTTGAACCCCATGCCGACCACAGCGTCACCCAGTTCTGTAGGCGAGTTGAAGTTGAAGTTTGAGCCGGAAACTTCGAAACCATCTCCGCAGATCAGCGTTTCCTGGTTGATGATATTCAGATCGCCGTTGATAAGCGGCTTGATATTGTCGTAGCAGTAATCGAAATTGTAGCTTGTTCCGTCCTGGGAATGCGCCTGGGCGCTCTGATAGACGCACTGCTGCACCAGGTTGTCTCCCACGGCGACCACGTGAATGGAAGTGTCTCCGTTGGCATCTGTGTTCGAATCCGCCTCACTGTCGGCACTGCTGTCTGCCGGTGCATCTGTGCCGCTGTCTGAAACCGGTGCATTCGCCGGAACTGCTGCGCTGTCATTGATCTGGCTGGTCTTGCCGCACCCGGATACGGCACTGAGCAGTGCCAGACCGATCAGAAGTGCGGTTGTCCTTTTCCCAGACAAAAAAATCTGTGTTTTCATGAAAACGTCCTTTCTTCGACATAATCTCCCGTCCATTATACCACATCTCCGATAAAAAAGCAATCTGTTTTGCATCTTTTTTTGCAAAGGCGGCATACTGAAAAGAGAATAAGCCCTGTACAAGGAGGAAATCTCATGGAACAAAACCAAACGGAACAGCTGCTGCGTCAGCCCATTGCCCCAAAGTTAACCCAGAACTTGGAACAGATACGCACCATTGCCGAAGGGTCATCCGACCTGCTGGTCAACGAGTTTGTCCTCAGCGGACTGCCGGCGGCACTGCTCTGCTGTGAGGGAATGCTGGCGACTTCCATCATCACCGAGCTGATCCTCAACCCCATCACGAAAATCGCTCTGGAATGCCCTACTGCCGCAAATGTCTTTGCCTACATTCAAAATCACCAGCTCTATTCCACCGACCGGGCAGAGGCAAAAACATATGCCGACCTCTTCCGGTTTCTCAACTCCGGTTTCGCCGTTCTGGTGCTGGAGGGCGCATCTTCTGCGCTGGTATTCGGGATACAGGGCTATGACAAGCGTTCTGTCAGCGAGCCGTCCGGCGAGGACAATGTAATGGGCGCAAAGGACGGCTTTATTGAGGTTGTCCGGGTGAATATGTCCCTCCTGCGCCGACGGATGAAAACGCCGCAGCTCAAGCTGGAACTGTTCGTCAAAGGTACGAAGAGCCAGACCGACCTTTGTCTCTGCTATATGGCAGACCGTGTGCCGAAACAGCTGATTCGGGAAATCAAGGCACGGCTGGACGAGATGGAACTGGAATCCATCCTTTCTTCCGGCTATCTCCAACCGTTTCTGGAAAACCGCCGCAGCTGCCTTTTTGACACGGTAGGAACGACCCAGCGCCCGGACGTGCTTTGTGCCAAGATGCTGGAAGGCAGAGTCGGACTGCTCATTGAAGGCACGCCCTTTGCCCTGGTAATTCCCAAGCTGTTCTGTGAAAGCTTTCAGACCATGGACGACTACTGCTACCGCCCGGCATATGCCACGTTGGTGCGCTGGATCAAATACGCCGCCTTTCTGGTGGCTATTCTGCTGCCGGCACTGTACGTTGCCATTGCCCTGCACCATCCGGAACTGCTGAACCGTACCCTGCTGCTGATCCTCGCCGAGGCAGAAGAAAACGCACCTATTTCACTGACCGCCGAAGCAATCGGTGTGCTGCTGGTCTACGAGATCATACGAGAGGCAGGGCTGCGTCTGCCAAAGGCGGTAGGCGGTGCTGTCAGTATTGTTGCCGGGCTGATTATCGGGGATGCCGCCGTCTCCTCCGGACTCATCAGCACGCCCATGCTCACCGTCACTGCCATCGCCGTCATTGCCGGTTTTGTCGTGCCGGATCTGGCACAGAGCATTACTCTGCTCCGGCTGGCGTTTCTGCTGACCGCCGGCGTGCTGGGATTGTTCGGCATCAGCCTTTTGGGCGCTGTGGTGCTTTTCAATCTCTGTGCCGGCGAAAGCTTTGGATTTCCCATCACTGCGCCCTTTGCGCCGCTGTACCGCAAGGGATTCCGGGACACGCTGACACGAGTCAGCTTTCGGAAGATGCAGTCCGGCAATTTCACTGTGGAGGAATATTATGAATAGACTCCGTTCCAATCAAATCTTTGCCATCCTGCTGGTGAGTGCCGCCTTTCCCCTGCTTTGCCGCACAGACGCTTTCACCATCGAGGGCATTTTCGGCGCAGCTATTGCGGCGGTGGTGCAGCTGCTGCTTTGCCTGCCTATGCTGCGGCTGTATCACACCGGCTTTTCCTTTTGCGATTACGCCCGAAAGCACCGCATCCTGCCCCTTTTCTTTCTGGCGTATCTGCTCATACAAGGCGGCATCTCCTTTGTCCGCCTCCAGTCCACGTCACAGGACATTGCGCTGCCCTTTTCCGGAAAATTCCTGGCGGCGGCTCTGATTGCCCTGGTCTGCCTGTACACCGTTTCACTGGGCATCCAGGCGCTGGCACGGAGCAGCACTGTGATACTGGGAATCCTGATTCTCACATTGATTCTCATGTGCATTGGTGCGATTCCGCAGGCAGAACCGCAGAACCTTTCCCTTTCGCCGGACGACACCATCTGGCGTGGCTTTCTGCACAGCATGATCCATGCGGACGAATTGCCGCTGCTGTTTCTGCTGCTGGATTTCACCAAAAAAAAACAATTCCGACGTATCATCCCCATCTGGGCAGGAAAGTTTCTGATGGGCGCATACCTTTCCGTCCTCGGCATGGCAGTCCTGGGCAGCCGCATGGCACACGCAGACCATCCTTTTTTCGCTATCGTGTCCGTCTCTCAGCCGCTCAGCACCCAGCGTGCCGACGCTATTTATCTGCTGGTATTCGTGATGCTCTGCGTCCTGCGCATTACCCTGTTCACCGTCCTGGCGGCGCATTTGCTGCGGCTGTGTTTCCCGAAACTGCGCTATACCAGTACCGTTTGCCTGCTACTGATGCTAGGCATCTCCTGGGGCGCATCTGCTGTCACAGTTCCCGATTTTGTCTCTCTGGCATTCCTGGGCATCCTGGTACTGCTGATCCCTGGACTGCTCCTGTTTCTTCCGGAAAGGAGGCGGCAAGCCACATGAAAAAGCGATTTCTCTTGCTCTTTTGCACTGCCGTTTTGCTATGCGGCAGCGGCTGTACAGCCACCCAGGTACGTGACCGGGCGTATTTACAGGCAATGGAACTGCAAACGCCCCAGACGCCAACGGTACAGCTCCACGATTTTCACACGGAGAAAACCGCCGTCTCCGGGGACGGTGCAACGCTTGCAGATGCCATCACAAATGCCGCTGTCCCTGCCGGAAAAGACCTGTTTCTGGGGCATCTGGAACTGATTGCATACCAGGACCCGGCATACGGTGCACAGCTGGATCAGCTGATGAGCGACTACCGCCTTTCCCCTGCCTGCAAGATCGTCGGACTGCCCGACGGCACAACATTGGCAGAAACAGACACCTCCGAGCTGACCCAACAGCTGCGCCAGGCAGAGACAAAGGGAATGCTGCCGGAGACGGATTTGTTTACCATTCTCCGGGAATGGGACAGCGCATCCGGAACAGCACTCCTGCCGCTGGTGACAGCAGACGGCTTTTCCGCCGCTGTTGTCACGAAAGAAAAGGTAGTCATGGCGTTGTCCGAAGATGCCATCGCCGGACTCTGCTGGCTCCGTGGGGACAATTTTCCCGGACAAATCACCGCATCCGGCGGCGAAGCATTTCACGTTACTTCCGCCAGGACGCAGCTTTCCGCAGAAGAGAAACAAGACCGCATCCGGGTCACGGCAGCGGTCACACTCCACGGCAGCGGCGATTCCGATGCGGCTGCTGAAGAAATCGAACGTGTCTGCCGGGCAGCCTTTCAGGAAACTGTCTCAGAACATCACGCCGATGTCATCGACCTGGAGGCTTGTCTGTGGAGTCAATGCTATGATTTCATGGCGGAACAGGACTGGGATTCTGCCGCAGATCTGCTGGATTTCGAAGTACTTGTCAAGTGAGTCTCCTGCCTATCATACAAAAAGGACGTTTCCGACAAACCGGAAACGTCCTTCTTTATGCAATCACGCAATTATTTTTTATGCCAGAAAATATTCGCTTACTTTGCAGCCTTCTTGATGCGCTCTTCCAGCTTATCCAGCTGTTCGTACAGAGCAGCCGGAATGTTGCCGCCCTTAGCCTTGATGTCTTCATCATAGTATCTGCGCATTTCAGTGATTTCAGCTTCCCACTTATCCATATCCAGCTTCAGCAGATCTGCGATATCGTCGGAAGTGAACTGCTTGCCCTCGTATACCAGACCGTCAACGTTGATGTCCTCAGCCTTCGGCTCGAAACCGATCGGAGTTTCAACAGCGTCTACAGTGCCTTCGCAGCGCTTGATGATCCAGTCCAGAACACGCATATTGTCGCCAAAGCCCGGCCACAGGAAGTTGCCTTCATCGTCGGTCTTGAACCAGTTTACGTTGAAGATCTTCGGAGCCTTGTCGCCCAGCTTTTCGCCCATTTCCAGCCAGTGTGCCCAGTAGTCACCTACGTTGTAACCAATGAACGGCTTCATAGCCATCGGGTCGTGACGCAGAACGCCGACTGCACCGACAGCAGCTGCGGTTGTTTCAGAAGAAACAGCAGAACCCATATAGGTGCCGTGTGTCCAGTCGAAGGACTGATATACCAGCGGAGTGGTGGATGCACGACGACCGCCGAAGATGATAGCGGAGATCGGTACACCTTCCGGATTGTTGAATTCCGGAGACAGGCACGGGCAGTTCTTTGCCGGAGAAGTAAATCTGGAGTTCGGATGAGCCAGCTTACCGCCTTCAGCGATGAATTCCGGACCATTTACCTTCTTGCCGGTCCACTCAGTTGCGTCAACCGGCGGATTCTTATCCAGCTTTTCCCACCAAACAGTGTTATCTGTGTTGTTCAGAGCAACGTTGGTGAAGATGGTGCCGGACTTTGTGCAAGCCAGTGCGTTCGGGTTGGAATGCTCGTTGGTACCCGGTGCAACACCGAAGAAACCGTTCTCCGGGTTGATCGCATACAGTCTGCCGTCCTTGCCCGGCTTCATCCAAGCGATATCGTCGCCGACTGTGAATACCTTGTAGCCATCCTTCTTGTAGCCCTCCGGCGGAATCAGCATAGCCAGGTTGGTCTTACCGCAGGCAGACGGGAATGCAGCTGTGATATACTTGGTCTCGCCGTTCGGCTTCTGAACGCCCAGGATCAGCATATGCTCAGCCATCCAGCCTTCGTTCTTGCCCTGGAAGGAAGCGATACGCAGAGCGAAGCACTTCTTGCCCAGCAGAACGTTTCCGCCGTAAGCAGAGTTGATGGACCAGATCGTGTTTTCTTCCGGGAACTGAACGATATAACGCTTTTCCGGATCAACGTCTGCCTTGGAGTGCAGACCACGAACGAAGTCGTTGGAGGTGTCACCCAGGTTTTCAAATGCCTGTGCGCCCATACGAGTCATGATGTTCATGTTCAGAACAACATAGATGGAGTCAGTCAGCTCAACGCCAACCTTAGCCAGCGGAGAACCGATCGGTCCCATAGAATACGGGATAACATACATGGTTCTGCCCTTCATTACGCCGTCATACAGCGGAATGAGCTTCGCCTTCATCTCTTCCGGATCCATCCAGTTGTTGGTCGGGCCAGCGCCTTCCTTTGTCTTGGAGCAGATAAAGGTACGGTCTTCTACACGAGCAACGTCGTTCGGAAGTGTGCGGTGGTACAGACAGCCCGGCAGCTTATCCGGGTTCAGCTTGTACATCTTGTCACGGTTGCCTTCCGGCAGAGAAGTAACTTCTTCTGTCAGTGCATCCAGCTGTTCTTTAGAGCCGTCGATCCATACGACCTGATCCGGCTTTGTCAGAGCGACCATTTCGTCGACCCACTGCAGTACATTTTTGTTCTTAGTCAATGCCATTGGTACTACCTCCTGAAAATTTGCAGCAATCTCATTGCCTGCTTTCTTTGAGGAATTTTTTTCAAAATTCCCCATTACATTTATTATACCCAAATTCAGATGTCATGTCAAGCAGTTTCTGCAAAAACCCACTAATTTTCAAATTCAGTTCACGAAACGGAATCATATGTTTTTGACTCGTGGACAGTCTCTGTGGTGTGTGTCGGGAAATATCCTTCGTCCGGTTTCCCCTGCGGCTTTGTCCCGGAGGCATTCTGTCTGCAATCACTTTTTTTACAAATCGCTTTGACTTTACATTGCAGCCGCTTTATGTTATAATAGTATCACCAAATCACAAGGAGAACTTTCATGCAGACAATACAAACCGCATTCACCCTGGGAAAAACCGTTCTGCCCCGCACCGCCGTGCTGGCGCCTATGGCAGGCGTTGCCGACCGTGCCTACCGCCTGCTCTGCCGCAGTTTCGGCGCAGCGGCAACCGTCAGCGAAATGGTTTCCGTCAAAGGGCTGTGCTATGGAGACAAAGGTTCCGCCGGACTCTGCACCATAACAGAACCGGAGCGTCCCATGGGGTTACAGCTGTTCGGCAGCGAACCGGAATTCGTGGGAAAAGCCGCCGCACTGGTACAGCAGTACGACCCGGACTGGATCGACATCAACATGGGCTGTCCTGTTCACAAGGTTGTCGCCACCGGCGCAGGCAGCGCACTGATGCGGAATATTCCGCTGGCACAGGAGATCGTCCGGGCGGCTGTCCGGGAAAGCAGTGTTCCGGTTACGGTAAAATTCCGGCTGGGCTGGGACGAAACCAGCATCAACGCCGTCCTCTTTGCCCAGGCAATGGAGGATGCCGGCGCTGCTGCCATTGCAGTACACGGCAGAACAAAGTCCCAGCTGTACAGCGGAAAAGCCAACTGGGACATGATCCGGGCAGTCAAAGAGGCGGTCTCCATCCCGGTCATCGGAAACGGCGATATCCAGACCGCCGAGGACTGTCTCGCCATGTATGAACAGACAGGCTGCGACCTGGTCATGGTGGGGCGCGGCACTTACGGCAACCCGTTTCTCTTCCGGGAGATCCGGGCGGCGATGGCTGGCGAACCGGTCGTTCTGCCTACGCTGGAGGAGCGCATGGAGACCATGCTCCGCCACATCCGGCTCATTCTGGAATGCAATCCGGAAAAGCCGCCGGAGATCGCCATTCGGGACGCACGGAAGCACGCCGCCTGGTACATGACCGGACTTTACGGCGCAGCGCAGTTCCGTGCCAGATGCTACCACCTGGAATCCTATGCCGAGGCACAGCAGATGGCAGAGGATTTCCTGGCGCTGCAAAAGCAGCATATGGAATAATTCCACAATCTTGTATAATTTGGAAAATGTGCGGAAGAATATTTTTATGATCTTCCGCATTTTGCATCTTGACAAATACCCCCAAGGGGTATATAATACCCATAGAGGGTATAGCAAACGACGATTTACTCTCACAATTCGAAACAACGAAAGGAAATGGGAATATGGAAAAGGAAGAAAAACAGGGATGTCCCTGCTGTCATAAGACAAAGGAACGCTCACAGGAAGAGTATACCAAGCTGATTCATCGTCTGAACCGCATCGAAGGGCAGATCCGTGGCATCCGGGGCATGGTGGAAAAGAACGCCTACTGCCCGGATATTCTGGTACAGGTGGCAGCAGTCAATGCGGCGCTGAACGCCTTTAACAAGGAACTTCTGGCAAACCACATCCGTACCTGCGTGGCAGATGATATCCGTGCCGGAAAGGACGAAGTGATCGACGAGTTGGTAGCAACTCTGCAAAAGCTTATGAAATAAGTGCATTCCGCATCTTTTTGCAAGTAAATCTGGATGCGGAACACGCTTTAAGGAGGCCATTTTATGGAACAATACAACGTCACCGGCATGAGCTGTGCCGCCTGCAGCGCCCGGGTGGAAAAGGCGGTTTCCAAAGTGGAGGGTGTCACAAGCTGTTCTGTCAGCCTGCTGACCAATTCCATGGGTGTAAAAGGCACTGCCTCGCCGGATGCCATTATTGACGCCGTCACCAAAGCCGGATACGGCGCATCGCTGAAAGGCGGTGACACGGCACAAACCGCATCGCCCGACAAGTCTGCGCTGGAAGATCACGATACCCCGGTGCTGAAAAAGCGTCTGATCGCCTCTGTGGGATTCCTGGCGGTTCTGATGTATGTTTCCATGGGACACATGATGTGGAACTGGCCGCTGCCCAGCTTTTTCAACGGCAACCACATTGCCATGGGACTGGTGCAGATGCTGCTTACCATTATTATTATGGTCATCAACCGGAAGTTTTTCGTCAGCGGTTTCCAGAGCCTGCTTCACCGTTCTCCGAACATGGACACCCTGGTCGCACTGGGTTCCGGCGCAGCATTTGTGTACAGCACCTATGCCCTGTTTGCCATGACCGATGCCCAGGTGAAAGGCAATATGGATGCAGTCATGAACTATATGCACGAGTTCTACTTTGAATCCGCTGCCATGATCCTGACGCTCATCACCGTGGGAAAAATGCTGGAGGCGCACTCCAAAGGAAAGACCACCGATGCGCTGAAAGGACTGATGGACCTTTCCCCGAAAACGGCTGTGCTGCTGCGCAGCGGCAAAGAAGTGACCGTTCCCATTGAACAGGTACACAAGGGCGACCAGTTTGTGGTGCGCCCCGGCGAAAGCATCCCGGTAGACGGCGTAATCCTGGAAGGCGCAAGCGCTGTCAACGAATCAGCGCTCACCGGCGAGAGCATCCCGGTGGACAAGGCGGCAGGTGACAGCGTTTCGGCGGCAACCATCAACCAATCGGGATTTCTCCGGTGTGAGGCAACTCGCGTCGGCGAGGACACCACCCTTTCCCAGATCATCCGCATGGTCAGCGACGCCGCCGCAACCAAAGCACCTATCGCAAAAATCGCAGACAAGGTATCCGGCATTTTTGTTCCGGCAGTTATCGCCATCGCCATTGTCACCATCGCAGTATGGCTTTTGGTGGGACAGACCGTTGGCTACGCCCTGGCTCGTGGCATCTCTGTTCTGGTCATCAGCTGCCCCTGCGCATTGGGTCTGGCTACACCGGTAGCGATCATGGTGGGCAACGGCGTAGGCGCAAAACACGGCATCCTGTTCAAGACAGCCGTTTCTCTGGAAGAGGCAGGCAAGGTACAGATCGTCGCTCTGGATAAGACCGGCACGATCACCTGCGGCGAACCGAAAGTGACCGACATTCTGCCGGCGGAAAATGTCACGGAACAGGAACTGCTCACCCTGGCGCTGGCGCTGGAACAGAAGAGCGAACACCCTCTGGCAAAGGCAATCTTGCAGTACGGCGAAGAGCAGCAACTGACTGCATCCGCTGTCAGCGATTTCCAGGCACTCCCCGGAAACGGTCTGACCGGTGTACTGAACGGCAGCAAGCTCTGCGGCGGCAATTATCAATGTGTTGCCGCAGTCGCAGCTGTCCCGGATGAGATGCAGCAGCAAGCCAGAACACTTGCAGAATCCGGAAAAACGCCGCTGTTTTTCAGCCGTGACAACCAGCTGCTGGGCATCATCGCCGTGGCAGATGTGCTGAAAGAAGAAAGCCCCGAGGCGATCCGGCAGTTACAGCACATGGGCATCCAGGTGGTCATGCTCACCGGCGACAACGAACAGACCGCCAAGGCGATCGGTAAGCAGGCTGGCGTAGATCACGTGATCGCCGGCGTCCTCCCGGACGGAAAAGAGGCTGTCATCCGCAAACTTGCCGCACAGGGCAAGGTCGCTATGGTGGGAGACGGCATCAATGACGCCCCGGCACTGACCCGTGCAGACATCGGCATTGCCATCGGCGCCGGAACGGATGTTGCCATTGACGCCGCAGATATCGTCCTCATGAAGAGCCGTCTCACAGATGTGCCGGCAGCCATCCGTCTCAGCCGTGCGGCGCTGCGGAACATTCACGAGAACCTGTTCTGGGCATTCATCTATAACATTATCGGCATTCCCCTGGCGGCAGGTGTCTGGATTCCGCTGTTCGGCTGGAAACTGAACCCCATGTTCGGTGCAGCGGCAATGAGTCTGTCCAGTTTCTGCGTTGTCACCAATGCGCTGCGGCTGAACCTGTTCCAGCTGAACCGTTCTGACCGGGACAAAAAGCTGAAAAATGCTGTGGCAGCCATCCAGCTGGAACAGCAGTCTGCCAAAAGCTCTGATGATTCCGGAATGCAGGTCACACTGCACATCAAGGGCATGATGTGCGGCCACTGCGAGGCAACTGTGAAAAAGTGCCTGGAGGCATTCCCGGAGGTGGATGAGGCAATCGTCAGCCATACGGAAGGCACTGCCGTTGTAAAACTGAATGCTCCGGCTGATCTGGCGGCTTTGAAAAAGGCTGTGACAGAACAGGGATACCAGGTGAAAAAATAGCGTTCCCCGACTTGACAATTTCATACACTTTATGTTACAATAATCCTACAGAAACCGGCAGTCCCACAGCGCCGGTTTCTGTTTTAGAGGATCTTCATACGACACATGAAAAGTCGTTTCATAGAAACGCAATTGAGAAAAGGAGGAATTGACCCCAATATGCTGGAACTGAAAGGCATCAAAAAAGACTATCTCGCCGGTGAAAACACAGTCCATGCGCTGAAAGGCATCGACCTGCGTTTTCGGCGCAACGAGTTTGTCTCTATCCTGGGACCGTCCGGCTGCGGAAAGACCACCATGCTGAACATCATCGGCGGTCTCGACCAGTACACCGAAGGTGACCTGGTCATCAACGGCAGATCGACCAAGGACTTCAAAGACCGGGACTGGGACACCTACCGCAACCATTCCATCGGTTTCGTATTCCAGAGCTACAATTTGATTCCGCACCAGACCGTTCTGCAAAATGTGGAGCTGGCACTCACCCTCTCCGGCGTCTCCAAATCAGAGCGGAAACAGCGTGCAAAGAAAGCGCTGGAGGATGTCGGACTGGGTAGTCAGCTTTCCAAAAAGCCCAGCGAGATGTCCGGCGGACAGATGCAGCGTGTCGCTATTGCCCGTGCGCTGGTCAACAATCCGGATATCATCCTGGCTGACGAGCCGACCGGTGCGCTGGATACGGAGACCAGCATCCAGGTCATGGAAATTCTCAAGGAGATCTCCAAAGACCGCCTGATCGTCATGGTCACCCACAACCCGGAACTGGCGGAGCAGTACTCTTCCCGTATCATCCGCATTCTGGACGGCAAGCTGACCGACGATTCCAAGCCGCTGACCGAGGCGGAATATCAGAAAGAGCTGGCGGCGGACAAGGCGGAAATCACAGCAGGCAAAAAGCTGAAAAAGCCGTCCATGTCCTTCGGCACATCCTTTTCCCTGTCGCTGAAAAACCTGTTCACCAAAAAAGGCAGAACCATGCTCACTTCCTTTGCCGGAAGCATCGGCATCATCGGCATTGCCCTGGTACTTTCGATTTCCCAGGGATTCAACACCTATATCAATACCATCCAGGAAGAGACGCTTTCGTCCTATCCGCTGACCATCCAAAAGACCAACACGGATTTCAGCGCACTGATGGAGACCTTTATGGGTTCTGCCACTTCCGACAGCGAACACGACAACAACGCCGTCTATAAGAAATCTGCCATCTATGACATGATGGATGCGCTGAACAACATGGAGACCTCGGAAAACGATCTGAAAAGTTTCAAGTCCTATATCGAGACACAGCGGAAAGACAGCGAAAGCGACCTGCACAAGGCTGTCAACGGCGTGCAGTATTCCTATGACCTGGATCTGCTGGTCTACACCAAAAACGTGGACAATACCATCATCTATTCCGACACAGAAGAACTGATGCAGGAAATGGTGATGGAGCATATGGGCGTGGATATGCAGGCGATGACCAACGCCAGCAACTCCGTGTTCGGTGAGAATGCAACATCCATGATGTCCTCTATGGGCATGGGCGGTTCTTCCATGAATCTGTGGCAGGAACTGCTCCCCGGCGATAACGGCAAGCCCATCAACGATCTGCTGAAAAAGCAGTACGATGTGGTCTACGGCTCCTGGCCGAACAGCTATGACGAAATCGTGCTGGTGCTGGACGAAAACAACGAACTGGACGATATGACCCTGTACGCCCTGGGCTTAGAGCCGAAGGAAGATGTGGACAACATCATGGAGGCTGCCGTCAACGGCAAGGAACTGAAAAACGACAACAAGAGCTGGTCCTATGAAGATATCTGCAATATGGATTTCCGCACCGTTCTCAATTCCGACTGCTACCGCTATGACGAAAGTACCGGCTTGTACACCGATCTCCGGGATACGGATGCCGGCTTGCAGTACCTCTACGACAATGGGCTGAAACTGAAAGTTACCGGCATCATCCGTCCGAACGAGGACACTTCCGCACCCATGCTCTCCGGTTCGATCGCATACACCAGTGACCTCACTAAGTATGTCATCGAACACAGCAAGGAATCCGACGCCATCACAGCGCAGAAAGATTCTCCCAACACGGATATCTTCACCGGACTGCCGTTCAAGGACAGCTCCAGTGAACTGACCGATGCAGACAAGCAGGCTGCCTTTCTGGAATATATCAACGACCTGGACGACAGCGGCAAGGCGCAGGCATATGTGCAGATGATGAGCATTCCCACAGAGGAGCAGCTGAACGCTTCTGTGCAGCAGGCAATGCAGGGCATGACACGTGCGGATATGGAGTCTGCCATGACCCAGGGCATGGCGCAGCAGATGAGCATGAGCGAAAGCGACATCCAGTCCTATCTGGCATCCATGAGCGATGATGAGATAAAGGACACTTTCACACAGATGATGCAGCAGCAGGTCAAGACACAGTACGCACAGCAGGTGCAGGAGCAGATGGCGTCCATGCAGCCGGCAGAGCTGATCGGCGCACTGACACAGACGCTGCCGACCCTTTCCGCAGAGCAGTGCGCTTTGTATTATGACGAGATGATCCAGTTTTCAGATTCCACCTATGACGACAATCTGAAAGCGCTGGGCGATGTCGATCTGGACGACCCGGCATCCATCAATCTGTATGCGGCAACCTTTGAGGACAAGGACGTCATTGAAGATGCGATTTCCGATTACAACGAGGGCAAGGACGAGATGTCCCAGATCCAGTACACGGATTATGTGGGACTGATGATGTCCTCCGTCACCAAGATCATCAACACCATCACCTATGTGCTGATTGCATTCGTTGCCATTTCGCTGATCGTCTCCTCCATCATGATCGGTGTCATTACGCTGATCTCCGTCCAGGAGCGCACCAAGGAAATCGGTATTCTCCGTGCCATCGGCGCATCCAAGCGGGATGTCTCCAGTATGTTTAACGCCGAGACCATCATTATCGGATTCACCTCCGGACTGCTGGGCATTGTGGTAACATATCTGCTGTGCATCCCCATCAACCTGCTGGTACACCACCTCACCGGCATCAACAACTTGAGTGCGATCCTGCCCGTTCCGGCGGCTATCATTCTCATTGCCATCAGTGTACTGCTGACACTCATTGCCGGATTTATCCCGTCCAAGAGTGCGGCAAAGAAAGACCCTGTGGTCGCACTGCGTTCCGAATAACCAACGCTGACGTTTTCTCGATATGCGAAAAAAGCAATCCTGTACGGAAAGTTTCCTGTGCAGGATTGCTTTTTGCTTTTTTTGTCCGTTTATCCCAGCAGTTCTGCTAAGTCCTGTTCCGGTGTGGTGATCGGTGCAATGCCGAAGTTATCCACCAGATATTGCAGCACATCCGGCGAGAGGAACGCCGGCAGAGACGGACCAAGACGAATGTTCCGGATGCCCAGATGCAGCAGAGTCAGCAGAATGCAGACCGCTTTCTGCTCGTACCAGGACAGCACATAGGACAGCGGCAGTTCATTGACGCCGCAGCCAAACGCATTCGCCAATGCGACTGCAACCTGGATTGCACTGTAGGCATCGTTGCACTGCCCCATATCCATCAGACGGGGCAGTCCGCCGATCGTTCCCAGCTCCAGGTCATTGAACCGATACTTGCCGCACGCCAGAGTCAGTACAACTGTATCCGGCGGCGTCTGTTTCACGAATTCCGTGTAATAATTCCGTCCGGTCTTTGCGCCGTCACAGCCGCCCACCAGGAAAAAGTGCCGGATCTGCCCTGCCTTGACTGCCTCTACCACCTGATCTGCCACGGAAAGCACTGCGCCGTGTCCGAATCCGGTCGTCAGCTCTGTGCCGCCGTTGATGCCGGTTTGCTGATGCGTCTCCGGATAACCGCCCAGTTCCAGGGCTTTTTCAATCAGCGACGTGAAATCCTTGTCTGCCCCGATATGCACCATCCCCGGATATCCCACTGCCTCTGTGGTAAACACCCGGTCTGCATAGCTGGGTTTCGGCGGCATCAGGCAGTTTGTGGTGAAGAGAATGGGCGCAGGAATCTGGTGGAACTCCTTCTGCTGGTTCTGCCATGCCGTGCCAAAGTTGCCCTTGAGATTGGGATAGGCTTTCAGCTTCGGATAGGCGTGCGCCGGCAGCATCTCCCCGTGGGTGTACACGGCGATTCCCTTGTCTTTGGTTTGTTCCAGGAGCAGCTGCAAGTCTTTCAGATCGTGTCCCGTTACCACGATAAACGGGCCAGGCTCGATCTGCATGGAAACCTTTGTCGGCTCAGGTGTCCCAAAGCTTTCGGTATTGGCACGATCCAGCAGCGCCATGCACTGGAGATTGACTTCTCCCAGTTTCAGCACCTCCGGCAGCAGTTCGTCCATGGTCAGTTCCAGACCAATCTGCACCAGCGCCTCCCGGAAAAAGAGGTTTACCGTTTCGTCGGTATAGCCCAGCACCATGGCATGGTACGCATACGCTGCCATGCCACGCAGTCCGAACAGCAGCAGCGATTTCAGCGAGCGAATGTTCTCCTCCGCCTGCCAGAGCTGGTTCATGTCGTAATCCTCGTTCTTGCCGCACGGCGATGCGCAGGCAGCACACTGCGGCACAAGTCCGCTCTGTTCCCGATGCACCCGGTCGATCTGCGCCTGGATGGAATCGTTATCGAAGTTGACATTGGTCAGCGTCATGAACAGGCTTTCGATCACCAGTTCATTCGTCTGCGCTGTTGCCAGTCCCGGATCGCCGTCCAGCGCTCTTGCCAGACCGATCAGCGCTCCGGTCAGCTTGTCCTGTAACTTTGCCGTATCTGCTTTCTTGCCGCACACACCAGCTGCACCGGTGCAGGCAGAACATCCTACGGTCTGTTCACACTGATAGCAAAACATTTTCTGTTCCATTTATGATACCCTCTCTTCCAAAATCGTTCCGTCTATTCCAATCACTGCGACCCGGCACGAAATATCCTTGCCGCTTGCCGCAATGGCATTCTGAACTGCGTATTCAATGCCGCCGCAGCACGGCACTTCCATCCGTGCCACCGTGACGCTGCGAATGTTGTGGCTGGCGAATATTGCCGTCAGCTTTTCTGTGTAATCTACCGCATCCAGTTTTGGGCAGCCGATCAGCGTAATACGTCCACGGATAAAGTCGGCATGGAAATTTCCGTAGGCATATGCGGTACAGTCTGCCGCAATGAGAATGTCAGCATCCTCAAAGTACGGCGCAGCCACGCCGGCAAGCTTGATCTGCACCGGCCACTGGGAAAGCTGGCTGGGACAGACTGCCCCGGGTGTCGGCTCTCTGTGCTGCATCTGCTTGGCACGCATTCCCGGGCATCCGGAGAAAGGCTTTGCTTTCGCCAGTTTCTGCGCACGCTGAACGGCTGCCTCGTCATATGCCGGCGCCTCTCGCTCTTCAAACGAAATCGCATCCATGGGACACGCCGGCAGGCAATCGCCCAGCCCGTCACAGAAATGCTCCCGCACCAGAACTGCCTTGCCGTCAACGATGTCGATTGCACCCTCATGGCAAGCCTTTGCGCAGGCACCGCAGCCGTTGCATTTGTCCCGGTCAATGTGGATGATTTTTCTTATCATATGGATTCCTCCCTGTATTATACCATTTTTGATTTTTGTTTTTCTTGACTTTCTGAATCCATTATAGTATAATAACGTCATCATGTATGTTGAAATTTCAACAAGGAGGCAGATTTCATGCAAAATTTTTTTCCAGTGCTGCGGCAGTGTCAGCTTTTCTCCGGAATCGCCGAAAACGACCTGCTCGCCATGCTGCGCTGTCTGAATGTTACGGTACAGCAGTACCGCAAGGGACAGACGCTGATCGCCGAGGGGGAAAAGCCGGAAAAGTTCGGCATTGTGCTGTCTGGCGCTGTTCAGCTGTGGCGCATCGACTATTCCGGCAACAGGAGCATTATGGCAAGCGTTGCGCCGTCCCAGATCTTTGGGGAATCCTTTGTCTGTGCAGAGGCAGATGCCATCCCCATCCAGGTGGTGGCATCCGAACCATGTGAGATCATGCTGATCGACGGCAGCCGCATCCTGCACGCCTGCGGCAACGGCTGCGATTTTCACCACCAGGTGATCTTCAATCTGCTGAAAATGACCGCACGAAAGAATCTGGTCTTTCACCAAAAGCTGGAGATCACCTCCAAGCGCTCAACCCGGGAAAAGCTGCTGACCTATCTGAATCAGCAGGCGAAACAGCACCGGAGCCGCACATTCACCATCCCATTTGACCGGCAGGAACTGGCGGACTTTCTGGAAGTGGACCGCAGCGGTCTCTCGGCTGAGATCAGCAAGTTGCGGAAAGAGGGTGTTCTGGAGAGTGAGCGGAATACATTCCGATTACTCTAGTAACATAAAAAAGCTGTGCAAGTTATAAAAACCTGCACAGCTTTTTCGCAAATATAAAGGAGATGATGTTGTCTTTTTTATCAGGATTTTACCTTTACCGGGCTTATTCCTTTACCAGTTCAGCGCCCAGAGCAGCACACTTTTCCAGTGCCTCGTCATCCGGTGTTTCGTTGACGATCAGACCTTCGCCGCCAACCAGTGTTGCACCGTCGTTCTTGGCACGCTCTTCCCAGTTACGCATCCATTCGCCGTCGCCCCAGCCATAAGAACCAAACAGTGCGATGGTCTTTCCGGACAGGTCGCCCTCGATGGATGCGAAGAACGGCTCAAACTCGTCCTCTTCCAGGACTTCGTCGCCCATTGCAGAACAGCCGAATGCGATGCGGTCATAATCCGCAATGCTGCCGCTGAAATCAGATACTGCGAACAGCTCTGCACCTGCTGCATCTGCGATTGCCTGTGCCATCTGTTCGGTATTGCCTGTGCCGCTCCAATAAATTACTGCTGCTTTCATGTTTTCTTCCTCCTAAAAATTCACTGGTTTTTGCCAGTCTGCCTGTGACACCGCACAGGTCTTATGATATTTTCAGAGCCTGCAAAATATTGCATCCCTTACTCAGCTTTGCGCAGAGAAATACTCTGCATTTTTCATAGTTGGCAAATGTCCGGCGTGCCTGTTCCACGTTGCCGTACACCTTCCAACAGCCGCACAATTTGCAGTTTTCGCCCTGGTGTGTGATAAAACCATCCACATCCTCCAGCGGATACCCCAGGAATATCCCGATCTCGTGGGGAAACTCCGGCTTTTCTGCAATGCGCTTTTGCAGCCGCACAAGACAGGCTGCTATATCCATGTCATCTGTGTACCCATATCGATGCAGGAACTTCCGGATTGCCGGCTCTTCCAGCCGCTTTTGCAGCAGTTTCGGGCGATACAGCAGCACCAGCAGCCGTTTCTGACAGCGGCACATGATCTGCATTTGCAGTCCGCCTTTCTCTGCCCGTGCGTTAAATGCCGCCGCATAAGACGGAATGTCAAATTCCTCCCGGGACAGCGAAACCAGGCTGGCGCATTTGATGCCCAGCAGCGTCGGTGCTGTGAAATGGGCAAGCTTTTTCTCGAACTGTCTGCATTCGCTCTCTGACATGGGTTCACCTCTTCTGTCAATTCATAGTTAGAAATAGCTAACTATAACGACAAAAAAGAAGAACAAATACGTTCTTTTTTCGCTTGCTATTTCCAACAGTAGTTAGTATAGCATAACTAAAAGCATTTGTCAAGTGCTTTTTGCAAAAAAATGCGGAAAATGCCGCAAAGCATCTTCCGCATTTTTCTCCTATTGGCTTTTCCGGGGAATCCTTATCGGATGAAGTTTGTTCCGATGCGTGGCTCTTTCTCCGGCAGACCGTATTTTTCCTTGCCCAGTTCGATGGAGCGCATCAAAAAGGTCATGTTCCGTGCCAGTGTCCGCATCATCTGCAAGCCCTCGCCGTCCTGCTGTGCCTCTTCGGCACGGTTGCCGTGGATGCCGTTCCAGTACTGCCCTGCCGCAACCGGCATACCGCTGATGGTGAAGTACTTGTTGAGTTCGTCAAAGGTCGCCGTCAAGCCGCCACGTCTCGCCGACGCCACTGCCGCACCGACTTTCATGGTCTTGTCAAAGGGTGTGCTGTAGAACAGCCGGTCCAGCAGCGCCACCAGTGTGGCATTTGCCGATGCGTAGTACACCGGGCTGCCGACAACCAGACCGTCACACGCCTCGAACTTGGGTGCGATCTCATTGACCAGATCAGAAAAGACGCAGGCGCCTTTCTTGCGACATCCGCCGCAGGCAATACATCCGCGAATGGGATTGGTGCCGACGGAAACCAGTTCTGTTTCCACACCGCTTTCCCGGAACACCTTTTCCATCTCGTGGAGCGCCGTATAGGTACATCCTTTTTCGTGGGGACTTCCGTTGATTAACAATACTTTCATGTGAGACACATTCCTTTCCATCATTGTGATGTTTTGCAGTATGAGAAACGGACACGGAAAATCCGTGTCCGCTGTGCGCATAATTGTTTTCTCGGAATCGCTTATTTAGTTAAACCGCTCATCAATTACACGGGCGGTCTTTTTCGTACTGCGGGGCAGCACGCCTACTTCGACAACCTTGACGATAGGCGTAAATCCGATGCGGCTCTTGACCTGCTCTGCAATGCGGCGGCTCAAGTCTGCGAAATCCACATCACCGGTGGACTCCACGTAGATACGCATAGTGTCCTTGCCGTCCAGGTGAGAAATACGGATCTGGTACTCGCTGGAGATCTCCTCGAATGTACCCAGAATCTCCTCGATCTGGTTTGGGAATACATTGACGCCTTTAATCTTCATCATGTCATCGGTTCTGCCCATGATAATATCAATGCGTGGGAACTTGCTGCCGCAGGCGCAAGTGCCGGGGATAATACGGGACAGGTCATGGGTACGATAGCGAATCAGCGGAGCGCCTTCCTTGACCAGTGTGGTAATGACGATCTCGCCGATCTCGCCGTCCGGCAGATTTTCGCCGGTTACCGGGTCGATGATCTCCAGGTAGATATAGTCATCCCAGTAGTGCATTCCGCAGTTTTCCTTGCAGCTGATGCCGATGCCCGGTCCGTAGATCTCGGTCAGTCCGTAGATATCGTAGAGTTCGATGCCCAGTTCGCCGGAAATGCGGTCACGCATCTTCTGACTCCATCGCTCTGAACCGATGACACCCTTTTTCAGACGAATCTTATCCTTGATGCCACGCTTGCCGATCTCCTCTGCCAGCAGCAGCGCATAGGAAGAGGTGGAACAAAGTACTGTGCTTTCCATATCCATCATCATCTGAAGCTGTTTTTCTGTGTTGCCCGGCCCCATGGGGATAACCATAGCGCCCAGCTTTTCTGCGCCGTTCTGGAAACCGATGCCGGCAGTCCACAGACCGTAGCCCGGTGTCACCTGGATGCGGTCCTTGTTGGTGATGCCTGCGGTCTCGTAGCAGCGTTTGAACTGGATCGCCCAGTCATCTACATCCTTGGCAGTATACGGGATGATAACCGGTGTGCCGGTAGTACCGGAAGAGGAATGGATCCGGACAATCTCTTCCTCCGGCACTGCCATCAGCCCCAGCGGATAAGCGTCACGCAAATCCTTTTTCTCAGAGAACGGCAGTTTGGCGAACTCTTCGGGTGTATGTACTTCTGTCATGCCGGCAGCCTCCAGCTTTTTTCCGTAAAAGCTGTTTGAGCGTACCAGTGCCTGAATGCGGTCGTTGACCTGTTCCAGTTGTGTTTCATTGATCTTCATTGTGTTTCCCTCTTATCCTTGTATATGCAGCGCTTTCCGGTTCAATTCCCGGAACTGCGGTTTTACAGTACGTTCCATGGTTTCCGTCACTTCTTCCAATGTCAGCGGCAGCACATCGCTGCGCAGCACAGCCCCCAGCATCACCATATTCAGCACCTTCGGCGAGCCGATCTCCCGGCAGGCGGCATCGCCGTCCAGCAGCGTCACGTTTCCGGCGTTCCGCTGTACATAGCCGATCATTTCCGCTGCGTCATATGCGCCGCCGCCCAGTGTTGCCGTTACCGGCTGAATGGGATGGGTGTTCAGAATCACTGTTCCGTCCGGTTTCAGATAGGGCAGCATCCGCACTGCCTCTGCCGGCTCAAAGCCGATCAGCAGGTCAGCAGTCCCTTTCGGGAACATGGGACAGCAGAGATCGTCCCCCATCCGCAGGAAACTGAACACGCTGCCGCCTTTCTGTGCCATGCCGATGGTCTCTGCGCTCATCACCGGAATGCCTTTCGCCATTGCCGATGCGGCAAGCAGCTTGGACGTAAGAACAATGCCCTGTCCGCCTACGCCGCATAAAATGATGTTCTTACGCATGGCAAGCACCTCCTATCGCTTGTGTCGGGCAGACCTGCGCACACAGACCGCAGCCGGTACACAGCGCCTGTTCGATACGGACTTTGCCGTCCTGCAGAATGATGCCGGGGCAGCCCAGTGTCCGGATGCACTTCTTGCACTGGATGCACTTGCTCTCCTCAATCTCTGCCGGCTTTCCGGACTTTATCAGCACCGCACAGGGCGACTTGAAAATGATCGCCTTTACGCCGGGCTGGGATGCCACACGCTTGACGCACGCCACCGCCTCTTTCAGATGCAGCGGATCGACGGTCTCTACCGTCTTTACGCCGATGCCGTGCAGGGTGTCTACAATGCTCACCTTGTCTACCACCTGTCCCATCATGGTCTTTCCCGTGCCGGGATGGGGCTGGTGTCCGGTCATTGCCGTGGTGGAATTGTCCAGAACCACCAGCGTCATGTTCGCCTGGTTGTACACAGCGTTCACCATGCCGGTGATCGCCGAGGCGAAGAACGTGGAATCTCCCACAAAGGCAAAGCAGGTGGTGTCCGGTTCGACCTTGCCGATGCCCTGGGTCATGTTGACACCAGCGCCCATGCAAAGACAGGTATCCACCATATCCAGCGGCATGGCATTGCCCAGCGTATAGCAGCCGATATCGCCGCAGAATACACTCTTCTTCCCTTTCATTGCCTCTTTGACGGCAAAGAACGAGGCACGGTGAGGACATCCGGCGCACAAAACCGGCGGGCGCACCGGCAGCTGCGGCGGCGTTTCCGGTGCTGCAGCAGCAGGCTGCTCCCAACCCAGGAATGCCGCCAGATCTTTTGCCACGCTGTCGCAGGAATTTTCTCCGGCAGGGGCAACATCGTGCGTCAGCTTGCCACGAATCTTTGTAGGCAGATGATACTTGCCGCAGAGATAAACCAGTTCCTGTTCGATCACCGGATCCAGTTCTTCCAGGCAAAGCACCTCATCCAGTCCCTGTAAGAATTCCACTGCCAGCTGTTCCGGGAACGGGAACGGCGTAGCCACTTTCAGCACTCCGGGCGCAGATTTGCCATGGAGTACTTCCATGGTATAGGCATAGCTGATACCATGCGTCGCAATACCCTTTTTGCAGCCGGGATCTGCCGCCGGACGAATGCAGTTGCGCTCGTAGCCGGAAAAGACCTCCTGCAATTGTTCGTTCCGCTCTTCCATGCGGATGTGATTCTGGTAGGACAGTCTGGGAAAGATGACCCACTTGGAGGAATCTTTGACGAATCCCTCCGGCTGGTTGACCAGATAATCTGCCTTGTCCTTTACCTGAATCGAGGCATACCCATGACAGACTCTGGTGGTGGGGCGAAACAGTACCGGCGTGTGATACTTTTCTGAATAGGCGAAAGCCTCCTGGATCATATCATATGCCTCCTGCACCCCGGACGGGTCAAAACACGGCAGCTTGGAAAAAGCGGCAAACCGCCGGGTGTCCTGCTCTGTCTGAGAAGAGATCGGGCCGGGATCGTCCGCCACCAGTACTACCATGCCGCCTTTTACGCCGATGTAGGCAAGGCTCATCAGCGGGTCGGACGCAACATTCAACCCCACCTGTTTCATGGTCACCATTGTCCGTGCGCCGCAGTATGCTGCACCGGCTGCCAGTTCCATGGCGGCTTTTTCGTTGGCAGACCATTCTACATAAATGCTGCCGTCATTGTGCCTGGCGGTCGTCTCCAGCACTTCGGTGGACGGCGTTCCGGGATAGCCCGAAACAACATTCAGACCTGCGGCGACTGCGCCCATGGCAATTGCCGCATTTCCCATTAAAAATTCTGTGTGCATTTTATCAATCCAATCTGAGTTTGCTGTCGGAGCTTGTTTCAGAAACCTCCGCTTGCTCCTCTTCTATTATAGTAGAATTTGTCGGTAAAGTCAAGGCAGCATTGCACAAAGCCGCCATGCGGTATTGCCTCATGGCAGAAAAAAGCCTCTCTGGAACCGTGCCGCATGGCAGATCTCAGAAAGGCTGTTTCCCTACACGAACCGTATAGATATTCAAGAGAGGAAAATCGGGACTGCACCCTGTGCGCCGGATGCAGTTTCCGAAAGGAGATTTCGGAGTGGGGCAATGCGGTCAGCGCCTGCAAAGAAGTGTGATGCAGGCATGATTCACACCGCCCGATATGAAATTTTTGAAAAGGGGATGTCTTAGAAAAATAGGAATCGGATTACACCTTTTCCGGCAGGCTGTTGATGATGTGTACCAGGAACCGGAGCAGAGCCAGTGCGTCGTTGCTGCTCATTGTGCCGTCCGCATCACAGTCTGCATTCATTTTTGCAGTAGCATTCAGTTCAACTACCCCAGCTGCCGCCTTATTCAGCAGCACTGCGTCCACAATATCCACCTTGCCGTCCAGGTTAACATCGCCGTACAGCACAGCGCCTGCCTCTTCAGAAGAAGTCGTTGTTTCCGATGCAGTGACAGACGTTGTCTCCGAAGAAGTTTCTGCGGAAGAAACCGTCTCTGTTGCAGATGCTGTGGTCTCCGAAGCGGTTGTCACAGTGGTCTCACTGCTGGTTTCCGATGCGGTGGTATCTGTGCTTTCTGCGGAGGATTCGCTTGTCTCCGATGCAGAAGTCGTTGTTGTCTCAGTGGTTTCGCTGGTGGTTACAGTAGTTTCTGTGGTCACTACCGGTGTTTTGTCGCTGTAGAGTCCGATATCATCGAAGTACCATACACCAGTACCTGGATTGCCGTTCTGTCCGGTGTAGAGAGAGAATTCTTTCACACCGCTCAGTGTCGGTGTTTCTGCGGCAATTCCCCACTGCTGCACATGGAAATCGGAGAACGGGATCTTGACTTCTGTCCAGCCCTCATTTGCTGTCACCTTCTGGATGCTCTCCCAGTAAGCGCCTGCGCCGTCTACGAACTGGAATGTGGTCTCACGGTCGCTGCCGTCCGACAAAATCCAGAAACGGATGCCGTCAAATCCGATCCAGTCTGCGCTGCCCAGGTTCTTGGTAGCGCCGCAGTATCCCGGACCGCCGTCTGCAACGCTGTACGCATATTTCAGCGCAGCCTTGCCGTTTTTCACGTTTTCCTTATCCAGTGTCAGTGTCAGCTTGTCGCCGTTGGAATTCTGCTTATACGCCATTGCAACGGCAGTGTCATCGTCATAGGATTCAAAGTCATCAATGATGCTCCGTGCAGCCTCTTCCGATTCCTTGCTGTAAACCGTCAGCTTGACTGTGGGCTGGTTGCCCTCGGTGGTCAGCAGCTTTACCGTATGGGTGCCGATCTCCAGCTTTGCCAGAGCGTCCTTTGCGATGGTGATGGTATCTTCTGTCATGGTGTAGCTGTCAGCCGGCAGATCTGCGTCATCCAGCTGCAATCCGGACGCCTTGCCCTGCATCATCTGATAGGACAGTGTGACATCTTCCGGCGCATCCAGGTTGACCCGGAGGTTCTTTCCGGAGAGACTATTCTTCGGTGTCTGGTTCTGCATTCTCTCAGCGTGTGCCTTGAAATAGGTCAGGATCGGGTCGCCGTCCATCACGGTGAATTCGCTGAGCTTGCGGTCGTTGAATTCCCAGAACAGACCGCCTGCGGCATCCTGCTCCTCGATGGTATCAAACACGGCTTTCCAGTATGCCTCATACTCATCCGCAGGCAGAGAGGAATGCACATTGAATTCGGTAACGACGAACGGCTTTCCGACTACTTCGTGAGAATCTGCGATCCACTGGAGCATGGTCGTCTTGGTGTCCTCCGGTGTCATATTCGCCCACTGTTCATCCGGATACGGATGCGCAGAGCAGAAGTCGATATAGGGTGACTGCTGGATGTAGACGAACGGGTTGCCCTCGTCGCCGCCGAATCCGTATTTCAGACCGTGGCCTTCCAGACCGGCATAGACCATGTGATTCGGGTCAACGCTCTTGATATACTCGCCCATTTCATCCACCCATGCACGGAGTGTCAGACCAGTGCTGTCCTCGCCGGCATCCTGGTAACGGGGTTCATTCATCAGATCCCATGCAAAAATGGTGGGATCGTCTTTATACTGCACACCAGTGAAATAGTTGGTACGCTCTGCAAAGTGCTTGGCGTAGTCCTTATACCACTGCTTGCAGGTCTCGTTGCTGAAATACTGCGCCCGGTTCGCATGGCTGCCGCCGGTCAGTCCTGCCCAGCTCAGCTTTTTGTCAATGCCGCCGTATGCCTCCCAGTAGTTTTCCAGCGTGATGATAACACGGATGTTATGCTCTTGTGCAGAGTACATGATATAGTCGAAAAGCATGAACTCTGCCTCGTTATACTCGCCCGGTGCAAGTTCAAATCCGTGCCAGGTCTCATTGGAAAAGCCCCAGGTACGCAGTACCGTTACGCCGTTGTCCTCCATCTGCTGCATCCGGCTGTCGATTTGATCCTTGTACATATACTTGTTTTCGATATCCTCGTTGGAATCTTTGCTGGAGCCGTCGCCCAAAGTGAACAGATCGTAGGAGTTGCATCCGGCAAAATAGAACGGTGCGCCGTCACACATGAAGTGTGTTCCGTCTGCATAGACAAAGCCTTCCGGCACGCTGGATGTTTTTGCAGCCGCTGCCGTTTCGCTGTCTGCTGCCCAGGCAGTGGAATAGCTGCCCACTACACCGCACACGCCCAGTACCGCACTGGCGCAGAGTGCTGTGATCTTCTTCAGATATTTCATAAGCTGCTCCTTTCTCACTTGCTCTCCGGCAAGCTGTTGATGATGTGTACCAGGAACCGGAGCAGTGCCAGTGCGTCATTTCCGCCTACTGTGCCGTCTGCATCGCAGTCCGCATTCGTTCTCGCAGATTCGTTCAGTTCCACCACGCCGGCAGTTGCCTTATTCAGCAGCACTGCGTCCGCAATATCTACCTTGCCGTCCAGATTGATGTCACCATACAGGACACTGCCCGGTGTTTCCTCGGATGTTGCAGTAGTCTGAGAAGATGTCTCTGTGGCAGATGCCGATGTTACTGTCTCCGAAGTAGTAGCAGATGCTGTGGTCTCCGTGGTATCCGAAGAAACGGTTTCAGAAGTCTTTCCGGTATCCTCAGTGGATGTAGAAGTTTCTGTCTCTGTGGTGGTAGTTTCCGAAGTTGTGGTTACCGTTGTCTCTGTAGTTTCTGTTGTGACTGAGCCGTCCTTCACGGTAATGGTCAGAACCACATCCGGGCAGTCTGCAAAGGAAACGTGTAGGGTGTGTTCGCCAGCTGCCAGCGTATCCAGATAGGAGCGGTTGAACCGGAACTGGCTGCCGTTTACTGCAAAGTCTGTTCCCTGCTGCAATGCGTTGCCGTCCTCGGTGATGCCTGTCAGTGCGTGGCCGTTTGTGATAATGGTGAAGATAATGTCTGTCGGATCCTGCTTATCATAGACTGCTGTGGTCTCTGTTGCCTCCGCATCCGGTACAGTCACAGTGCCGTCATGATACAGACCGATGTCATCGAAGTACCATACGCCGGTACCCGGATTGCCGTTCTGTCCGGTATAGATAGAGAATTCCTGCACACCGCTCAGCGTCGGTGTTTCTGCGGCAGTTCCCCACTGCTGTACATGGAAATCGGAGAACGGGATCTTGACTTCTGTCCAGCCCTCATTTGCAGTTACCTTCTGGATGCTCTCCCAGTAAGCGCCTGCGCCGTCTACGAACTGGAATGTAGTTTCACGGTTGCTGCCGTCCGACAGGATCCAGAAACGGATGCCGTCAAATCCGGTCCAGTCTGCGCCGCCCAGTTTCTTGGTTGCACCGCAGTATCCCGGGCCGCCGTCTGCAACGCTGTACGCATATTTCAGTGCAGCCTTGCCGTTTTTCACGTTTTCCTTATCCAGTGTCAGGGTAAGTGTATCACCATTGGAATTGGGGGTATATGCTGCGGAAACAGCCTTGCTGTCGGCATAGCTTTCAAAATCATCGATCACGCTGCGGGACTGTTCCTCTGCGGTAGAATCATAAACCCGGATCAGTGCCGTAGGCTGTGCGCCCTCTGTTGTCAGCACAGTTACCTTATGATTGCCCAGTTCCAGCTTTTTCAGCACATCCGCTGCAATGGTGACTGACGAGCTGCTGACGGTATAGTCGGTTCCGTTTTTCAGCACGGTGTCTCCCAGCTGTACGCCGGAGATCTCGCCCAGTTTCATCGTTGCCTGGAAGGTAACGTCCTTCGGATTCACAACGTCGAAGTCTGCCTTCTTCGGAGAAATGCTGTTCTGCGCATTCCGTGCGCTCATCCGCTCTGCGTGTGCCATGATGACATCACGTGCATCATTGGTTTTCGGATAATCCCGGTAGTATACGGTGTAGCCGTCATAGTCCTGGTACAGGCTGTCGCCATCCATGGATGCCAGCATCCAGTAGTTTGTGCCGGCGAATTCTACGCCCTCATAGGTTTTGCCTTCGAAGATGTCGAACCAATCTTTATAAACATCGGCTCTCTCACTCTGATCCTTCCAGCCAAACTCTTCCGCAATCAGCGGCTTGTTCATGGCTGCGGTATCCTCGCCGTGTTTCTTGAACCAGAACTCGCCCTGTTCTTTGGTGAGTCCCCACTGGTCGCAGTATACGTGCAGTGTGCCGAAGTCGATATCCGGCAATGCTGTCAGTTGCAGGAAATCCATGCCGGAGCTGCCGTGGTATACGTACTTGTGGTCACCCTCCGGGAAGTCGTTGTAGCCGTAGTTGTAAAAGCCCTCATCTCCCACTGCCAGCATATGGTTGCTGTCGATGGACTTTACGTATTCGCTCATTTCCTTTGCCCAGTTGACAACCACATTCTTTTCGCAGCCGGCGTCAGACTCGCACCGGGGTTCGTTTGCCAGCTCCCAGGAGAAAACAGTGGGATCGTCTTTGTATTTCACGCCGGTGTACACGTTCTCGTGGTTGAGCAGCGTCTTGACGTAGTTCTTATACCATCCCTTGATGGTTTCGTTGGTGTAGAAGTCATCGTGTCCGGTGACATTCTCGCCTGCCAGCTGCGCCCACTTTACATACTGTCCCATGCCGCCGAACGCTTCCCAGTTGTTAGTAAATGTAATCAGCAGCTTTACGCCTTCCTGCTCCGCCTTGTACAGTGCATAGTCCAGCTTTTGCAGACCGTCCTCGCCCTCGTTGACGACCGGCTTGTTCAGGTCAGCGTCGAAATACTGGTAGTACACGCCTTCCTTTTCACCAGAACCGTCTACGCTGTCGGTAAACACGGTATAGCCCTTATCGGAAACCTTATCGGTCTTGACGCCGGCATCCAGGTTGCCCCAGGTACGGACTACTTTCATGCCCATTGCCGCAGCATCTTCCAGCGCTGCGTCTACGGTCGCCTTCGGTTTGAAGTTGATGTAGTAGTTGTTTGTGCCGGCATAGTAAAATGTCGAACCATCCAGCATGAACTGTGTTCCGTTGGTGGTGACAAATCCGCTGCGGCTGTCTGCCGCCTGCACGGTCACTGCGCCGGAAAACGGCATTGCAATTGCACTGCACCCAAGCACCAGACTGCTTGCGGCTGCGATCCATTTCCTCTTCATTTGTTCCTCCTCATAACATTGTGTCTGCCTCCGGTGTTTGTTCCGCAGGGACAGACGGGACAATTACAACCTTACCTCTTACTGCTGACGCATAAACGCCAGATTCTTGTCGATCAGCTCACAGCGCTGCTTGACACAGTCTGCACTGCGGAGCGGATCGCCGGGCGTATGAAACGCATAATCCAAAAGTCGCTTGATGTCAGTTGTGGCAACGTGCAGCCGGGTGTCGGAAGATGCGTAATAGATATAAACCGTACCATCCGGGCGGACGATCGCACCGTTGGTGAAAACCACATTGGAAACATCGCCCACACGTTCTTCTCCCAGCGGCGCCAGGAAGTAGCCGGAGGGTTCTGCGATCACCTTCCACGGCTCGTGCAGGTCGGTGACAAACACATACAGCACATAGCGAAGTCCTGCCGCTGTATTCCGCACGCCGTGCGCCAGGTGCAGCCAGCCCTTTTCCGTTTCGATCGGGACAGCGCCGGCACCGTTTTTGGATTCGGTGATGGTGTGATACTTCCGCAGGCTGGTCATGCGTTCTTCTTCGATCACTGCGTTTGTGATATCGTCTGCCAGCCCAAAGCCGATGCCGCCGCCGGAACCGGTCTCAATGAAGCCATCCATAGGTCTGGTGTAAAACGCATACTTGCCGTCCACGAACTTCGGCAGCAGGCACACATTTCGCTGCTGGGGACTCTGCTTGGTCACCAGATTCGGCAGGCGTTCCCAGGTGTTCAGATCCCTGGTACGGACAATTCCGGCAGCCGCAACTGCCGCAGACAGATCAGACGGATCTTTGGCGCTGGATTCTGAACAAAATACGCCGTAGATCCAGCCGTCCTCGTGCTGCGTCAGACGCATATCATAGACGTTTGTCTCATCCGGATACAGATCCGGCAGCACAATGGGCTTTTCCCGAAAGCGGAAGTTGTCGATGCCGTTTTCGCTTTCCGCCACGGCAAAAAAGCTTTTCCGGTCATTGCCCTCTACCCGAACTACCAGACAATACTTCCCGTCCAGATAGATCGCTCCGGCATTGAATACGGCATTGACACCCAGACGCTCCAGGAAAAACGGATTCGTCTCCGGGTTCAGATCATACCGCCAGTGCAGCGGCACATGGTCACGGGTCAGCACCGGATTTTTCCAGCGCAGGTAAATGCCATTGTAAAAGGACGATTTCTCATTTTTGCGGCTGAGCAGCTCTTCCTGCTTTTCTTTCTGCCGCAGATATTCCACATGATACATCCGGTTTCCTCCTCAGTGATTTCGCTTGATGATTTCCATGCACATTCTGCCGTTGTGATACGGGCATTTCCACGGGTCAACGATGGTCAGCTTTTTTACAGGTTTCCCGTGGATATCCACTTTCCAGAACCATTCGCTGTTTTCCCGTGGATCGACCAGCAGACGCAGGATGCACGCCCAGACCTTTTCTGCCGCCTCGCCGTACTGCGCCTGTTCCGGGTGCTTTTCCAGCATATGGGTGAACCCCAGTATCGCCTCGGACTGCACCCACCAGATACGATCGGTATCCGTCACACCGTTTTCGATCTCATTGCAGACCGCCTCGCCGTCAAATCCACGTTCCAGCACGGATTCTGCCAGCACGTCTGTCATACGGTGTATCTTCTCCGACAGTTCCCGGTCGCCCAGCAAGTCGCAGCCCCAGTCCAGCAGCCATGCGCTTTCGATGTCGTGTCCATAGCTTTGCAGGTCGATCAGACTGTGATACGACCGATCGAAGAATACCTCCTGCCGCCGTTTTTCCGGATCGAACATTTTTTCCGACCAGATATCCAGCAGCGCCCGCAGTTCCTTTTCCACCTCCGGCGACTTCGCCGCCTGGTACAAACCGCTGTAGCCCTCAAACACGTGGAGCAGCGTATTCATGGTACGCTCTGCCATGACGCCGTTTTCAGAAAGCTTTTCATTGGACTGCGGATTCCAGAACCGGTCGTAGGACTCGCCGTAGCCTTCTGCATCCCGGCAGTGCATCTCTACGATCTGAAACAGCTGCCTTGCGGTTTGCAGCGCCTCGGGATTTCCGGTCAGCCGATAGTAAGCGGAGAGCGCATAAATGGCAAACGCCTGGTTATAGGTGTGCTTGGTGGTGTCCAGCGGCTTTCCGTCATATGTCACCGACCAGAACACACCGCCTGCCTTGCGGTCCACGCAGTAGCGCATCAGAAAGCGGTACGCATGATCTGCCGCATGGCTCAGCTCCGGGGTGTGGAGCAGCATGGCAGCCTCTGAGAAAAACCATAGGATGCGGCTATTGAGAATACAGCCCTTTTCTGCTTTGGCATACCGCCGCAGATCCAGGTCTACATAGCTGATAAATCCGCCGTATCGCTCATCTTTCAGCGAAAGCCAGAACGAGATGATCTTCTGTTCCAGCATGGTCTGCACTTCCGGTGTCAGTCGTTTCATATGCGCTCAGCTCCTAATTGAAGTCTTAAGGCAACACCGCACAAAGCTTGTGCGTAAGATGCGCAGCCGGATTTTTTGGCAGATTGCGCAGAAATTTCGCAGGCATACTTTGTGTCTGGCAAGGAATTTCTGGGCAATATGACGGAAAATCAGCAAGCAGATTGCGTGCAAAGCCGTCAGGCGGGCTTTGTGCGGTGTTGCCTTATTTTCTACCCTCGCTGCGGTCATCTTCATTCGCCGCATCGTGGGACTGAATGTATTCGATCACGGTCTCGGCATCGGTAAATGCCAATCCTACATAACTATCTGCACAGCCATAGTAAATGGCGATCCTGCCGGTGTCACCGTCCTGGAGTGTCGCACAGGGAAAGCATACATTCGGCACAAAGCCACGCTCTTCATACCACTGTTCCGGCGTCAGCAGGAAGTTTTCACAGCGGTATTTCACCTTGGACGGATTCTCCAGATCCAGAATTGCACCGCCGATGCTGTAAACAAATCCGTTGCAGGTATTCGTCACCCCATGGTAGAACAGCAGCCAGCCCTCACTGGTCTCAATGGGTGCTGCGCCGCCGCCGATCTTGGTGTTTTCCCACCAGCGGCTGCTCTTTCCCATCACATGGCGGTGGTGTCCCCAGTACTCCATGTCCTTGCTCTCGCTGAGGAAAATGTCGCCGAACGGCGTGTGTCCGCTGTCGCTGGGACGGGAAAGCATCATGTACTTGCCGTCGATCTTCCGTGGAAACAGCACTGCGTTCCGGTTAAACGGCAGGAACGGATTTTCCACCCGGACAAATGTCTGAAAGTCGGTAGTCTTTGCCATGCCGATGGCTGCGCCGTAGGCATCCTGGCACCAGATCACATAATAAGTGCCGTCCACTTCCACCAGCCGTGGGTCGTAGGCATAAACCGGCTGGAACGGTTCTCCGTTTTCATCCAGGAACTGAATCTTTTCCTGGTCGAATGTCCAGTGAATGCCGTCTGCACTTCTGCCGAAGTAAATAAACGGAATGCCGTTCACCTGCTCTCCCCGGAACACGCCGACAAAAGCATCTTCATACGGAATGACTGCGCTGTTGAAAATGCGTGCCACACCAGGGATGGGATTCCGGGAGATAATGGGATTTTCCTGGTAGCGCCATACCGGTGCAGTACAGTCTGCCGGGCGCTCCTGCCACGGCAGATTGGGCAGGCTGCCTGTCTTTGTCAAAATCGGTTTCATTGTGAATTGCCTCCTTATCATTCCTTGACAGCGCCCATTGCCATGCCGCTGTAGATTTGTTTCTGGCAGAACAGGAAAATAATCAGAATCGGGATCATGGTGATGATTACGCCGGCACAGATATACTGATACTGGCTCCCCATCGGTCCTGTAAAGGTATAGAGCGAAGTCGATACCACCTGGTACAGGCTCTTATCCTGTAAGTAAAGATTTGCCATGTAATATTCATTATAGGTGCTGACACCTTTCAGAATCGCACTGGTGACGATCGCCGGTTTCAGCAGAGGCAGCAGGATGCGGAAGAATACACCGAAATAGCTGCATCCGTCCAGAATCGCCGCCTCATCCAGAGTTTTCGGGAGATTCTCGAAAAATTGCAGAAAGATGTAAATTGCAATGACATCTGTGCCGAGCATCAGGAAAATATAGCCGTAAAGGGTGTTGACCAGATGCAGCACGGTCATGATCTGATAGACTGTGACCTGTGTTGCAATGCCGGGAATCAGCGCTGCGACCATGAACAGATTGCGGATCAGATGGTTGCCACGGAACTGAAAACGGTTCAGCACATATGCCAGCATTGCGGAGATCATGGTGCTGCCTACCAGCACGCATACCAGAATGAGAAAGCTGTTGAGAAATGCTCTGCCCATGTCTGCCTTTACCCAGGCGACCTTGAAGTTTTCAAAGTTCAGCCAGCTTTCCGGCAGTGTCATGACGCTGGTCGTGCGGTACTCTTCATCGGTCTTGAATGCGGTAGTCACGCAGCTGACAATGGGAACCAGCGCACAGAATGCGCCGAACAGAAGGATGGCATACTGCAGGATCTGCTTTGGCAGTCTTTTCAGAAAAACGCTTTTGCTTTTCATTTTCTCGCCCTCCTCTTTCCGACACGAACGCCGGAGTTCATCTTCTTTTCCGCCAGCTTTTGAATGCCGCTGACTACCAGGATCAGCACCAGCAGTACCACTGCCATTGCCGACGCCAGACCAACCTTCTGGTTGGCGTGTGCCAGCTTATCCATGAGAACAAAATATGTGGATGTGCCAAAGCCGCCGTCTGTGATAACATATGGAATTTCAAATACGGAGAGAGAACCGGAAATTGCAAGAATCATGTTTAGCACAACGATCGTGCGGATGGACGGCAAGATGATATACCGGAAACGATGCCATGCGTTTGCGCCGTCAATGGCAGCCGCCTCATACTGCGTCTTGTCTACACTGGCGATTGCGCCGATAAACAATACCATGTTCTGTCCCATGTACCGCCAGATGGAGGATGCCACCAGCACCCAGTTATTGATGCGGGTGTCCTTGAGCCAAAACGGCAGCATATCTTCCGGGATTCCCAGCAAGCCGAGGATGGAGTCCAGGACAAAACCGTGGGTGTAGAAATACTTGAAGATAAACCCGACGGCAATGCCGCAGACCAGGCTCGGGAAATACAGTGCGCCACGGAAGAAACTTCCGCCTTTGGGGTTAAAGCTGAGGATCGTTGCAAACAGCAGTGCCAGCGCAAGCTGTACCACAGAACCGACCATATAATACAAGCTGAGTTTCAGCGCATTGAAACAATCGTCCCGGGTGAAAACATCAATATAATTTTCCAGCCCCACAAATTTTCGCTCGCCGATATACTTCATATCATAAAAGCTGAACTGCACCATTTTGAAAAACGGCAGGTATGTAAACAATATCAGCAGGAACAACGGAACAAACAGGAATGTCAGCGTGACAACCACTTTCTGTACATTCACATTCGACCATTGCAGCCGCCGTTTCCGCTTGGACAATCCGACTTCTGTATGCCGCTCTGCCATGTCCATGCACTTCCTTTCTGCGTCGTCGATGGATTTACTCCGGTGTTACACCGCTCTTTTCCTGTGCGGAAGTCCATTCAGCATTCCATTCGTCTGCGATCTCTTCCATGGTCTTTCCGCCGCCGATGGCTGCCTCTACGATTGCTGCCACGTGTGTGGAATCGGAATCCAGGGAGATCTCAGAATCGTTGTTGATCTTATTGAACAGATCTTCTTCCCCTGCCGGTGCCGGATTATCGGTAATCAGTGTGATATCCTGGAAGCTCTTCAGAGAATCCGGATAAGTATCACCCTTGACGATGGGGATACCGCCCTGCGTTTTTGCAAATCCGGAGGATTCTGTGAGCCACTTGATGTACAGCATTGCAGCGGTTTTCTCTTCACTGGTGCTGTTTACATTGACGCCGTAGCAATAGTCAGCGCTTGCGGACGCATACTGCTTTCCGTCCACGCTGATGGGGAACGGCATATATGCAATGTCATCCGCATTCGGACCGCCTGCCTGCATCTGCGGCACTGCCCAGCTGCCCAGAACCATACAACCGATGTTGCCCTCGTTGATCTGTGCCTTGCAGCCTTCCCAGTCTGTGGTGGTCGGATCCTCTTCGGTCAAGCCCTGCTTTACTGCCTCATATAAGGTATCATAGACAGCATACGGTCCGGTCATATCATCGTGCTTTGCAAACGGATTCTTCGAATGCACCAGCTTGTTGTTCTTAAAGTCCGGATCGCCGGTAGCACCGCCGCTGATATAGCCGTCCCATGCAGTCAGTGTCCATCCGGCAGCGTAGTTGGTGTACAGCGGAATCGCATCGGTCTTATCCTGGATCAGTTTCAGATCCGCCAGGAAGGTTTCCGGATCGGACGGCAGTTCGGTGATGCCTGCCTTTTCGAAAACCGCCTTGTTGTAAACAATACCGCTGACATTGCCCATTGTCGGGATGCCGTAAACCTCATTATTGAACATCTGCTTATCTACGAATTCGTAGGTATCCTTGAAGTCACCGTAATCGCCGATCTTTTCGAAATAGTTGCTGAGTTCGCTCTTGTCCACGGTAGACGGGATGCAGCAGATGTCGCCCCAGTCTCCGGAAGAAAGTCTCGTGGTGGCATCGGTGTCATAATCGGTGATGCCCTCATAAGTGATCTTGATGTTCGGATATATGGCGTTGAACTTGCTGATGTAGTCCTGGAAGTCGGAATCCACCAGATCGGTGCGGTTCGTCAGAATCTTCAGATCTGCTTTCAGATCGGTTTCGGTTTCGCCCACCTTCATATCTTTATAGGCTACTGTCGACTTTGCGTCGTTGTTTTTGCCGGATGTACTTCCTGTGCTGCCGCAGGCGGTTGCTGCTGCTGCAAGGATTCCTGCCAGTACCAATGCCATTACTCGTTGTTTCATTCTGATTTCCTCCATTCAGATATCGCAATCTTATTCCTTTTTTCACGTACAGGTTTTCGGAATCTCTTTTGTATTCCGTTTTTCTATGATTCTATCTTACTCTATTTTTACCTAAAAGTCAAGCTAAATTTAAGCTTAAATTTGCTTTTCTGCGTTTTACACAAAAGAATTCTATTCAGATCAGCTATATTAAACAAACAATATCAGATTTTTGTTGTGTAATACTGCAATATCTCGTGGTACAGCTAAATTTTTAGCTAAAAAATAAGCTGCACAGACATTTCCGTCCATGCAGCCGCAAGAATGTTCTGTTTTTTGGAAAAATTCTAGCGCAGATCTTTCACGCTCTCCCGGATCACCAGTTTGCCGCTGACCACAATGCGGCGTACATCTGCATCCGGTTTCTGGATGCGGCGGATCAGCTGCTGTGCGCTGACTTTTGCCATGTGGTCTACGTCAACGGCATAAGTCGTCAGCGGCGGCACAGCCAGCCCTGCCAGGATATAGTCATCAAATCCCACCACGGAGACGTCTTCTGGCACACGAACACCTTGTTCTTTCAGTGCATTCAGCAATGTATATGCTGTGATATCGCAGTTGCAGGCAAACGCAGAGGGCATTTTTTTCAGATGCTCCAGAGAAATGGTGACCTTTCCTTCGGCGTCACGGTCTGGCAGGACGTAGTCTTCCGTCACGCTGACGCCTGCCTCACGCATGGCACGGCAATAGCCGTAATAGCGGTCCGTGATACTGCTGGTGGCGTTCACCGAGCCTACGAACATAATATTCCGATGCCCCATTTGCAGGAGATAGTCCACCATGGTATACATCCCATAATAGCCGTCGGAGATCACGCTGTCCCGGTGATACCGTGCATCAAAGGCATCCAGCACCACCAGAGGAATCCCGGTCTCTGCCAGCATTTCCCGGTACGACTTCGAGAAATTGCCCATGACAATAACGCCGTCCACCCGTTCTTCCTGCACCAGCCGTGGAATCTGCCGCTCCTGCTCGGCGCTGTCTGTCACGACCTCCAGGATGCCGATATGTCCGGTCTGCGCCAGATAAAACAGAATGCGCTCATACAAGTTCCAATAGAACGACTGTCCCTTTTCGATGTATCGGTATGACGTCACAATGCCCAGGGTATACGTCTTTCCCGTTGCTGCCGGCTTGAACTTTTTGCTCTGATAGCCCATTTCTACTGCTAGCTGCAAGATCTCCTGCCGCAGTTCTTCGCTCACGCCGTCCTTTCCGGCAAGCGCCTTGGAAACTGTTACAATGCTGACATGGAGCCGCTCGGCAATGTCTGACATCCGTACTGCTTTTGCCACGTTTCTTCGTCCTTTCTTTTGTAAGGTTACTTTTTAGCTAATTATACTGTAATTTAGCTAACTTGTCAAGTTTATTTTTCGAACAGCCGGCAAATATTTTTTTGCGGTGCGATTTTTGAAATTCAAGTCATGTTTTTCTTCACGTATCCGATAACATTTGCATTTTCCAAATGCCTATGCTATAATGAAAACTGAACGCATATTTTATCAATCACAGGAGAAAAATGATGGCAGAAATGATATTGGTTGTGGATGATGAAACGGAGATCGCCGATCTGGTGGAGGTCTATCTGAAAAATGAGGGCTATCTGGTGCAAAAGGCTACCTGTGCCGCAGAGGCACTGCGCATCACAGACACGCAGCCCATTGCACTGGCACTGCTGGATGTGATGCTGCCGGATATGGATGGATTTGCGCTCTGCCGGAAGATTCGGGAGAATCATCTGTTCCCCATCATCATGCTGACCGCCAAAACAGAGGACACAGACAAGATCACAGGTTTGACACTGGGTGCAGATGATTACATTACCAAGCCGTTCAATCCGCTGGAAGTGGTTGCACGAGTCAAGACCCAGCTGCGGCGGTATATCCGGTATAACCAGACCGCACCCGAACCTGCTCCGGAGACAGTTTATGACGCCGGTGGACTGTACATTGACCATGAGAGCCACAAGGCGGCGCTGTACAACAAGCCGCTTTCGCTGACACCGCTGGAGTTTGAGATCCTGTGGTATCTCTGTTCCCACAAGGGACACGTGGTCTCTTCGGAAGAGCTGTTCGAGGCAGTCTGGGGCGAAAAGTATCTGGACAACAACAATACCGTTATGGCACATATTGCACGGCTGCGGGAGAAAATGGGCGAACTGCCACGCAAGCCCAGATGGATCAAAACGGTATGGGGCGTGGGGTATAAGATCGATGAATAAACAAAAAAGCAAACGCAAAAACCGAGTACAGTTCTGGCTGTGCGGCATCGGTTTCACCATTGGCATGATTCTCTTGTTCTGGCTGGGATATCTCCTCTGCCATCAGACCATATGGCAGCCCTACAGCACCGCTTATATCCTGCTGAAAATCACAGAGTTTGGCATCGCACCAACACTCTTTCTGGCAGGCTGGGGATTTCTGGCTTACCGGTTCTTTTTCCACGTCCCCAGGCAAATTTCAGAATGCACCCGTGCGATCCGGCGGCTGTGGCTGCGAACGGTTCTGCTGCTGTTTCTGGCAATTGCACTGTGGCTGGGACTGATGGTTCTGCTGCTGATCGGCATTTCCGCTTTGCTGCGCAGGGATAATATCTGGGACGGCTCTGCCTCTGCCGCATACGCTTTACAGGCGATGCGCCTTATGCTCCCGTTTCTTGCAATTCTCGGCGTTGTTGTCATTTCGCTGCTGCTTTTCCGAAAGCCGTTCTCCTACCTGCGGGAAATTGTACAGGCGGCAGAACAGATGCAGCAGGAACCCGAAAGGTCCATCACCCTTTCTGCTCCGATAAAAACTGTCCAGGACGATCTGAACCGGCTGCGGGAATCTTCCAATCAGAATGCACTTGCCGCAAAAGAGGCGGAACAGCGCAAAAATGATTTGATCGTCTATCTGGCACACGACCTGAAAACGCCGTTGACCAGCGTGATCGGCTACCTTTCCCTCATGCAGGATGAGCCGGATGTCTCGCCGGAACTGCGTGCAAAATATACCAGCATCGCTCTGGAAAAGGCGCAGCGGCTGGAAGAACTCATCAATGAATTTTTCGAGATCACCCGTTTCCAGCTGACGCATATGGAACTGAATTGGGAGACCATTCATTTTTCCCGGATGCTAGAACAGACCGCCTTCGAATTTCAGCCGATTCTTGCGGAAAAGCATTTGCAGCTGAAAACGGCAATCACGCCCAACGTAGACCTTTCCTGTGACCCGGACAAGCTAGAACGTGTTGTGGACAATCTGATTCGCAATGCCATTAGCTACAGCTATCCGGACACCGTCATTTCTCTGGGGATGCACGCCACGGAAGATAACGCTGTACTGACCATATGCAACGCCGGACGTACCATTTCGCCGGAAAAGCTGAACCGTATCTTCGAACAGTTTTTCCGTGGAGACACTTCCCGTTCTACTGCCACCGGCGGCGCAGGACTGGGGCTGGCGATCGCAAAGCAGATCACAGAGATGCACGGCGGCACAATACAGGCGGAAAGCAGGGATGAACATATCCGTTTTACCGTGACACTTCCGCTCCGTCAGAAAATCGTATGATTTTCTTCAGAAAAAAAGCAGAAAGCCACACGCATTTCCGCAGGCACTCCTTTCGCAGATGTGATACAATCATAAGCGAAAGGAGTGTTTTTTATGACACATCAAAAACACAGACGCATCCGTTTTCTGCTCATTCCCCTGCTGCTTTTTGCAGTGCTGCCCAGTTTTATACTGTTCCGGCAGCATATCAGTCTGCCCGCCAGTCTGCAGGACAACACACCGTGGAATCTGACGCTGGTCAACAGCGACCACGCCCTGCCCCAGGGATATACACCAGAACTGGCGACACTCTCCAACGGCATACAGGTAGATTCCCGGATCTATCCCGATTTGCAAAGTATGTTTGACCAGATGCGGACAAAAGGCATCTATCCTGTTGCAGGCGAAGGCTATCGCTCGGAACAACAGCAGGAAGATATAATGCAGGAGAAAATCAACGCTTATCTTGCAGAGGGCTACAGTGAACGAAAAGCCCGCAAAGAGGCAGAAAAATGGGTGGCAAAGCCCAATTACAGCGAGCATCAGCTGGGACTGGCACTGGATATCAACGCCGACAAGAGCCGCTGTGACAACGACACAGTTTACCAGTGGCTGGCGCAGAATGCCTATCGCTACGGTTTTATTTTGCGGTATCCGAAGGGCAAGGAAAGCATCACCGGCATTGACTACGAGCCATGGCATTACCGCTATGTAGGAAAAGAGGCTGCACAGGAGATACAGTCGGAGGGTGTTTGTTTGGAAGAATATCTAGGAACGACGTGACTGCTCCGGCAAAAGCTTTTCTCCATTTTCCAATTCCCACAAAAACAATTGACATTTCCCACAGATTGTGATACAATATAGGCAAAACGGAAATCAGATGCGGAAGGATTCCGCACGCACATGATACAGGGAGGACTTTATGCTGCATCACATTTTTCAAAAAGTGCTGCTGCCGGCTGCTCTGGCAGGAACTATGCTTGCCGGCACAGCAGCCCCGGCGGTATCTCTGGCGGCACAGGCTGCCACACAGCCGGACAGCTATCACGACGACTGGCTGCACGTCAACGACAACGCCGAGATCGTAGACAAGGACGGCAATCCGGTCTGGATCACCGGCTGCAACTGGTTCGGCTACAATGTCGGCAGCCAGGTATTCGACGGGGTCTGGTCGCAGAATATGCACGATATGCTCCGGCAGATCGCCGACCACGGGTTCAACTTTCTCCGGATTCCCATGTCCACAGAGATTTTGCTCCAATGGAAAAACGGTGATCCCGACCCGGCAACGCCAAAGGTCAACCAGTACACCAACCCGGAACTGACCGAAGAGGGCATCGAGGGAGGCACGATCAAGTACAGCTTTGATATCTGGAACATGGCGGTCAAATGGTGCCGGGAGCTGGGCATCAAGATCATGATCGACATTCACAGCGCAGAGACCGCCTCAGCCGGTCACCAGGTCAGCCTCTGGTACACGGACAAATTCAGCACCGAGGACTGGTGCGATGCGCTGGCATGGTTTGCAGATTATTACAAGGATGATGACACCATCCTTGCCATCGACTTGAAAAACGAACCGCACGGTACAGCTGACGTAAAGGATCAGATGGCGAAATGGGATGACTCCACTGACCCGACCAACTGGAAATATGCCGCAGAGACCTGTGCGGCACGAGTACTGGAAAAGAATCCGGAACTGCTGATTATGGTCGAGGGTACGGAGGTTTACCCCAAAGAGGGCTACGACTGGACTGCACCGAGAATCGACTACACCACCATGACAGAGTACTACTACGGCACATGGTGGGGCGGAAACTTCCGGGGCGCAAAGAAATATCCCATTGATTTGGGCAAATATCAGAGTCAGCTGGTCTACTCCCCTCACGACTACGGTCCGCTGGTATGGGAACAGAAATGGTTCTACGACGGATTCACCCAGGAAACTCTGCTGAAAGACTGCTGGTATGACAACTGGTTCTTCCTCCAGGACGAGGGCGTCGCTCCCCTGCTCATGGGCGAATGGGGCGGATTCATGGACGGCGACAAGAACGAACAGTGGATGACATATCTCCGGGACTTCATGATCGAGAACCGCATCCACCACACATTCTGGTGCTTTAACGAAAACTCCGGCGACACCGGCGGTCTGGTCTACGACAACTTCGGCAAGTGGGACGAGGACAAATACGCCCTGGTCAAGCCGGCGCTGTGGCAGGATGACAACGGTAAGTTTATCAGCCTGGATCATACCATTGCACTGGGTTCCAACGGCATTTCCCTTTCCGACTACTACGGCGGCAACACCACGACCACACAGCCGGATAAAACCATGCGTCCCGGCGATGTCAATGATGACAAGCTGGTCAACGGTGTGGATCTGGCGCTCATGCGGCAGAACATCACCAAATGGCAGAGCACAGATGATGTGCTGACTGCCAGCCCACAGGACACCAACGGCAACGGCGTATTCAGCATAGCAGATATTGTCCTGCTGACGCAGTATCTGCTGGGAAAAGACGTGACACTGAAAAGCTATTCTTCCTAAGTCTATGACAACATAACAAAACGCCCCTGCCTTTCCGGTACAAACCGTGAAAAGCAGGGGCGTTTGTGTTATTGTAAAATGATCTCAGACAAATGCCTCTTTGATGCTGTCATAGTGCAGGAAAATGCCCTGTGCGGCAATGGCACGAATCTCCTCCGCAGTCGCCAGTGCGAACTCTGTCACTTCGTCCGGCTGCACCTTTACATCCGCCTCGGTGAAGTCCAGCACATACTTGTAAATGTCCACGAAGTAGTTGTTCTGTTCCTCGGGATTGACACGCTTATAGGAGAACGCATAGCCGCCTTTTGCGCCGGTGACGTCGATTCCGGTTTCCTCCAGAATCTCACGCTTTACGGCATCGGCTCCGTCCTCTCCGGCACGGACACCGCCGCCGGGAACTTCCCACCAGCCGGGCGCCCACTCTTTGTCCAGTTTCCGGCGTGTAATCAGATACTTGCCGTCCGGACGCTGCAATACACCCAGTACGGTCAGGTGAAACTCGTCTGGTTTCATATGCCAGTCGTTCCGGTTCATAGTGCGACCGGTTTTCTGCTTGTTTTCATCGTAAATATCCCACTGTTCCATGGATTCTGCTCCCTTTTTTCAATTTTTGCCTTTTTATTGTAGCATAGTTGCAGGGTGGTTGTCAAGGGTGAATGTGAATCCCGGATACCAAAGGAACAGCATCACTTATTTCCGTAGGTCAGCAGATTGCAGTTATAATAATCCCACTGGTCGTCCTCGTTGTCAACGGAGAAAAGTTCGCCGTCATACGCCATGAAGTTGTCCCAGACAGTGGCGGAACAATCCCAGGCATTCAAGAAATACATTTTCTTGCCCAGCGCATTGGTCGCTGTATCCATATAGACCTTGTTGCCATATACCATAGCATTTTGTCCCCAGCCGTCTGCCACGTTGTTCTGCTCAAATGCACGCTGAATGGCTGTACAGCCGTTCCGATAACCAATATTGTTTCGGATCACGCAGTCATTGCCCTTGATGTTGATAAAACTTTTTGCGTAATTTTCACCGCTCATTCCGGTTCCATCAAATGTGCAGTTCTCTACTGTTGTTCCGGTGGTGTACTCTTTGATGTCAACGTGTTCGGCTGCGACATTCGGTCCCAGCTTACAGTTTCTGATGGTATTGTTGTCGCATTCATAGCCGTACCCTGTAGTGCTTTGAGCGCTGCCTACATAAATCGCCTCGCCGTATCCCGGAGACACAACGCCGGTATCATGAACGCTGCAATCTTCAATCAAGCAGCTGGAGCTGTTGTCCCGAAGGTGGATGCCTTCAGAACCGATGTTGTACACTTCGCAATTGCTGATTGTTGTGTGATTGGAATTGTCCAGCATAATACCTTTCTGGGCATTTGTCACCTTTAGGTCTCTGATCTCCCACCAGTCGCCGGAAACAGACAAAACGTAATTTTCAGCGGTGGAAGAACCGGAGAGAATCGCCGGTTTTTCCGGGTTTTCAGAGCGAATGACAATGGGGTTTTCTTTTGTTCCGTCCGCTGAACCGGTGAACATATATCCCTTTGGCGTTTCGCCGCTGTAAACATATTCACCTTCGGCAAGGATGATCTCATCCCCTGCCTTTGCATTTTCCAGAGCCGTTTTCAGTTCCTCTGTATTTTTTACGTGAATCTGATTGGCTGTATTCTCTGCCGGGAACAACTTCTGCCGCATCATGCAAAGGTCGAACACATCCACTTTCCCGTCTGCGTACAGGTCTGCGGCTTTCCAGTCCGCCAACTGCACACCGGGGACAGCGAGGAGCCATTTTTGCAGGGTGACAATATCTGCGATGTCGAATTTCCCGTCTGCGTTAACATCGCCCTGCACTGGGTCAGTCTCCGTTTGTGACATAACAGCGGCGGTCAGCAGAATAAACGCTGCATTGCCATAGATCGTGTTTTCGTTGGTCGTCCACTCGGCATCGCTGTCCATGTAGCACTTGCCGTTATACTTCGAAAGATGTCTGTTGTTTGTGGAATTTGCGCCTTCTGTCACGTATCCATCCGGGCATTTGTACGGCGTGAGTTTTGCATCCTTGGTGTAGATTGCACTATAGATATTCTTTACGCTGTTCTCCCCGTATCCCGAAACGTAACTGAAAGATACCGGATTTACGCCCAGAATATAATTGAAGGCACTCTGGTTGGAATGCAGCACCGCATCGGGAATACTGTCACTTCCCTCCGTAACCATACTACCGAGCAGCAGCGTCATGGAACTCTGTGCAAGAACCATGTTGGAACCCCACCAGTAGCCCCAGTCGGGATAATCTGTTCCAAAGCTGTCATAATTCAGGATGCGCTTTCTCCACGGCTCAAACTTACTGAAAACGGTTTTTATCTTGTCTGACGGCGCATCATTCTGATACAGATAGTGGAAAAATCCCAGGAATGCTCTTCCCTTATGGCTGTATCCGAGGGAACTTCCGGTAAAGCAGGTGTTCACGTTTTCGTTTTCACAATTGGCAATCAGATAGTTTTCATACACATCTGCATTGTTTCCGGCAGTTTTGGAGGCACGATACAAAGCACCGGCTGCCCAATACATACTTCTGTCCAGTTCATCCTGTGTGAATGTATAGGTACGATTTGCCGCACCAATGGACATATGTTTTTCGTTGGAAGAATCTGTGACCCAGTTCCAGGCACGGACAGCAGTTTCCAGGCATTGTTCTGCAAAGTCGGCATACGCCAGAATATCTTTATAGACGAGATACGCATGGGCAAGCATTGCCGCCATATCCGCTGTTGCAAGGTGAGAGCGCAGGTCAGTTTCCTGGGCGCCGGAAGTGTAATCCGAAGTGCTGTACAAGGTATCTTCAATGTAGATCGTACCGTCCTTGTAATTGGCAGCGACATAGAACGAGCCGTCTTTATCCGGATGTTCCAGCTTGAGCAGCATATCCAGTTCCCATTTGATCTCGCTGAGAATCGCAGGAGAATCGGAATACCGATCACTTGTCTTATCCGTTTCGAGAATATTGGGATCGAGCTTTCGGAATTCCTGCGGGAAAAGTTCATAGGCAAGCAGGAGATTTTCGACCGAGGTTGCTGCAGGAGAAACATATTTCCCGTAATCTCCGGCATCGTACCATCCCTGTGAAACGTCAAATGTTTCGGCATTGGGGTTGTCCCTGTCTGACCATCTTCTGACAGAGACATCATTGGGGTGCAGATTCTTTCTTGCGAACTCCCCGGCGTACTTTTCTTCCAGGTCAATTCCCTGCCGCTGATAGTAGTAGTATTTGCTCATATCAGACAGCATTTCATCATACACGTCATCCCCGATTTCAAAAGGAACTGAAACGATGGTATCCGTTTTCAGATCTTCTTCCTTATCTCTTGGGGTCAGCGCAGATGTGTTCAGATCTGCATTTGGTATCCGGATAAAATAAGTACCCTCATCTATTACGGCATCAAAATTGATCTCGTAGACGGACTCCCCCGAAATCGTTTCATCTGCGACAGCATCAGAAAGCATATTCGAATAGGCGACTTTTCCAGAATCCTTGTTTACGACCTCATACCTCTTGCCGCTCAGAGAACCGAATTTTGCAAAGCAGGAAACCTTGGCATTTTTCTCGCCCTCACAGGTATATCCCACCTGGTTTACCTTAATGAAGGGATACTGCCTTTCCTCATCATCCGAAGATATTTTCATATTGCGGAACGATGCCGATTCCCCGGACGGGACAGCGCCAACGCTGATTTTCCACACGTTGTGCTTGTCGAACCCTTTCTCCGAGATGATCTCTGCCAGATCATACAAAGGCAAGGTATAGCTTGTCCATTCCGGGGATGCGGTTACGGCGTTCTGATATTTTTCCAGGTCTGTCCAGTTGACGGTCACATCTTCATTGTGAGAATGAGACGTGATGCCGATACGAAACGGAAAACTTGTCTGTCCGCTGCTCTGCACCTCAAACGACAGACTGCCGTTGTAAAAATAGTCGTACAGATCGGATGTTGTCCAGATCGTATTCGGGATAATGTTTGCACCGCCCCAGCTTTCTGTTACCCACAGATTTTTTCCATCGTTGTCCAACAGAATCGTTTGCAGCTGCGTTCCTGCTGTTTCTTCCACGTTTGCCGAAGATACGCTTACCGCTGACATGGACATAGATGAAAGCAAAACGGCAAAACTCAAGGTAAGGGATAGGATTCTTTTTCGCATTTTTTCTCCTTTTGCAGATTGTTTTTCGAGAATAATTTCTGTAATTCCACTTATTTTACGCATCATAAATCTCTAATTATCATAAGATTCTATATGATGTGTTGATCATTTTTATTATAAATTACTTTGATATAAATGTCAATATATGCGGATAAATATTACATAGGAACAAGAACGCCTTTTAGAACAGACAGAAAACGGCTATACAAAAAGCAGGTACTTTATATTAGTAAAGTGCCTGCTTTCTCTTTCCGCATCAGTAATTGCGATAGTTTCCCCCGTGATTGTCCCTGCTTTTATTTCAAAATCGGTACTCTATTTCCATGGCTGCCATCTAAGAACAACTCACTATAGTTTTTATGGCAAAAAATTTCAATCATTTTGTCCATGTGCCAGAATGGTTCTCTTGCTTGAAGTTCTTCTAATGACATCCAAAAGATATTGCCTTCGGATGATGATTGAATTGTCCCGGAATATGTATTCGTTCTATATAAAAACACGATATACCTGTTACCATCCTCTTTGACCCAATCCTTTACACCGCAAAGTTCAAGATTGGATACAGTCAATCCTGTTTCTTCGTAAATTTCCCGAATAACGGAATCAACGATAGGTTCGCCGTTTTCGATATGTCCGCCAGGAAAGACGATACCTTTATAATCCTTACCAACTTTTTCTTCAACAAGCACATTGCCCTGATCGTCATAGATCATGCACATATTTGTCAGTTCAACCGGAGTATTACGGTTCATTTGCTCCATCTCAATCCCTTCTCGTTTTATGATGCCTTCCAATTTTCAGCTCTACAGAGTTTCAGAAGAATAACAGTATTGTATCAAAAAAATATGAAAAAATCTACACCACTCAAATTGCAACGTTCGGAATGTACGCTAAAAAGCATCAAGTTTGAGAAACAGAGTCACATTATCTGTCATCTTCCCAGTAGTTAAAGACTTGTTAAGAATTCTTATGTTATAATCATAGTACAGAGAAAGCCAATGACAAGAATTGAGGGAAAGACTATGTTTCTGAGGATACTGAAAAAAGACCTAAAACGCAAGAAAACTATGAACGTGATACTTCTGATATTCGTGATACTCTGCTCGACGTTTGCAGCGGCAAGTGTAAATAACATTATCGCTGTAACCGGCGGTCTTGATTATTATTTTGAAAAGGCAGGCATGGCAGACTACTATCTGTTCGCTCATGACGGCAATGGTGAAGGAACGGTAGAAAATCTGCTTGAAACAAGCGCCAATGTTAAGGACTGGCGTTCTGAAAAAATGATAGATGCAACATCTGAGGCGCTTCGTGACGGAGGAAACAAGTTTATGGATTTCTCCAATGTCCTGCTGATATGCGATATTTCCGACACCAATCTGAATTTCTTTGACAGAGACAACAATATCGTCAGTGACGTGCCGAAGGGCAAGGTGTATATAACAGGGTATGTGCCGATCAGAGAGGGCGCTACAGCCGGGGATAAATTCAGATTGAAACTCGACAGTACCGAGATCGGACTTGAAGTTGAAGGTATCGCAAAAGATGCGCTTTTTGGTTCTGCAATGATGGCAAATCCACGATTGCTTATGAACCACGAGGACTTTGAAACACTCCTTAAAGACGAAACAATAAGCACATACAGAATCGGACATATTTACTACATTGATTCCGATAATACATCTGCACTGGAATCGGATATTTCAGGGCTTTCAGGCATTTACTTTTCCGGCAGCAATGCTATGATAAAAACGACCTATATCATGAATACGCTTGTGGCAATGGTGATTCTTGTCATCAGCATAGGTCTGATTATCGTGTCGTTCGTTGTGCTGAAATTTACGATAAGGTTTACCATTTCAGAAGAATTTCGTGAGATCGGCGTAATGAAAGCAGTTGGTCTGCCGAATACTTCAATACGTTCCCTGTATATCGTAAAATATTTCGGGATAGCGATTGTGGGCGCAGGCATCGGATATGTATGCAGCATACCGTTCGGAAAAATGCTCATCAACAGTATAAGTCAAAACATGATGCTTGGAAATGACAACAGCATTATTGTAAGTATTCTTTGCTGTATCGCCGTAGTACTGCTGATCCTCCTGTTCAGCTGGCAAAGCACAAGAAAAGTGAACAAACTCTCTCCGATCGATGCAGTCCGCAACGGTCAGACGGGCGAACGCTTTGGGAAAAAGAGCATTCTTCACCTTGGAAAATCAAAGCTGCCGACAAGCGGATTTTTCGCACTAAATGATGTTGTAAGCGAGCCGAAACAGTACGGTATCCTCACAGCGGTATTCGCAGTATGCACATCTATGGTAATGATACTTGCTGTCACGGTAAACACGCTTAACAGTGACAGTCTGTTATACCTGCTCTCTGTGACAAACAGCGATGTGTATATGTCTGATTCAGAAAGAGCGCATGACGTTATGACAGGCATCAAGACGCTGGAAGAAACAGAAACTGAGATAGAGGATATTCTCGCTGAACATGATATGCCCGGAACGGTGTATCTGGAGACATGGTATAAACTGCCGGTCACATCAAAGAATGAAAATTTCAATATTCCCTTTCTGAAATGCAAGGATACAAAGACGACCGATTATGAATACACGGACGGCATACCGCCGATGTGTACGGACGAGATCGCTGTTACAGAGCAGATTGCCGATAAGCTGAATGCACATATAGGCGACCATGTGACGGTAAATATTGGTAATGAGAAAAAGGAGTTTATCATAACGGCATACTTCCAGGGTTTCAATAATCTTGGCGAATGTGCGAGATTTCATCAAGACCTGGAAATTCCCGATACGCTGATGTCTTCTGCATTTTCCTATCAGATAAACTTTGACGATGCCCCGGATGATGCCCTTATTTCGGAACGAATCGAAAAAATGAAAAAGATATTTGACAATGAAAATATCATGGATACAACGGAATTTGTCATGGAAAGCACAAGTGCCGGCGATACGATCCGCTCGGTAAAAAATCTTGTGCTTGCCATTTCAACTGTCATCATCATATTGCTGGCAGTGCTTATGGAACGCAGTTTTATCACAAAAGAAAAAGCAGAGATCGCTTTGATGAAAGCAGTCGGTTTCAGTGACGGGTCTGTTATTCTGCATCACACCTTACGCTTTACCGCAATTACACTTATCGCAATCATGATCTCATCGGCATTGCTCATGCCGCTTATGAATCTAATCATAGATCCGATATTTGGGCGCATGGGAGCAACGGGAAAAATAGCCTATCAGATAAATGCCGCAGAGATATTCGGCTTATACCCTGTCATAATTCTCACAGCTACCGTGACAGGCACACTTCTCACCGCACTCTGCACAAAAACAATAAAAGCAAGCGATACCGCAAGTATCGAATAATGGGGGAAAATCCGATGAATACAGTTTTACAGACAAAAGGACTTTGCAAAACATATATTGTAAACAAGCGCCAGAACAACGTCCTGAAAAACATTGACCTGACCATCCACGAGGGCGAAATGGTAGCAATTATGGGACCGTCCGGTTCGGGCAAAAGCACACTTCTCTACTGCGTTTCGGGCATGGACAGAGTAACAGCAGGCGATGTCTTTTTTGACGGCAGAGAGATCACTAAACGCAGTGACAAGGAGCTTGCACGACTCCGCCTGGATGAAATGGGATTTATCTTTCAGCAGATGTACATGATGAAAAATCTTTCTGTACTGGATAATATCATTCTCCCGGCGGTGAAATCCAAGAAGAACACCGAAACACGAAAGCAGATCGAGGAGCGTGGACGGACACTCATGCACAGACTGGGCATTGACGATATCGGCAGCAACGATATCAATGAGGTATCCGGCGGACAACTGCAAAGAGCCTGCATCTGCCGCAGTATGATAAACGATCCGAAGATGATTTTTGCAGACGAGCCGACCGGCGCACTCAACCGCAAAAGTTCCGATGAAGTCATGAACGAACTGCTTTCCCTCAACCATGACGGCACAACGGTCATGTGTGTCACCCACGACCCGAAAGTTGCTGCAAAGTGCAGCCGGGTACTGTACATCGTGGACGGCGGTATCATGGGCGAAAAGGAAATGGGTCATTTTGACGGCAGCGATAAGGAACTGCGTGACCGTGAACGTGACTTGAATAACTGGCTGATGGAACAAGGCTGGTAAATCGCAAGGGGCAGAATTTCGGTTTTGCCCCTTGATTTCGCACTCAATTTATGGTAAAATATTTACAGGTGATGAAATTATGATAGACATACTGATCGTTGAAGATGATACAGAATTATCTGCGCTGCTGACCGATTTCCTGCGTAATAAGGGATATACTGTTTCAGCAGCGGCAGGCGGCGAATATGCCATTGCGCTTTTTGAAAAATACGGTGCAAGGCTTGTGATCCTGGACATCAATCTGCCGGATGTGAACGGCTTTGCGGTCTGTTCAAAACTGCGTGAAAATGCGGACACGCCGATACTGATCGTCAGTGCAAGAACGGATAAAGCGGACAAGCTGAACGGCTTTGACCTGGGTGCAGATGATTATATCGAAAAGCCTTATGATATAGACATTCTCCTTGCAAAGATAAAAGGCATTTTCAAGCGCAGGTATCAGCGCAGCATTCTTTCTGCAAGCGGCGTTACGCTCAACCTCGCCGACCGCACGGCAGAAATTGACGGCAAGCCTGTCGAACTGCCGGCAAAGGAATTCGACCTTCTGCAACTGCTGATGGAAAATCAAGGCAAGGCGCTCAAAAAGGAATATCTGTTCAACACCGTATGGGGCAGTGACAGCAATTCGGAATTGCAGACACTTCATGTGCATATCAACCGACTGCGGCAGAAATTAGGCGATGATCCGAAAAATGCAAAGCGGCTGATTACCGTCTGGGGTGTGGGGTACAAATTCGTATGAAAGCATTTCGCAAACTTTGCATAACGATAACGGCGGTATTTGTCCTGCTTGCCGCAGTGCTGAATGTATGCCTTTTACGCATGGATAACAGCAGCGGCATCTACCGTGTGGAAGTGAAACGGCTCACCGATGAAATAACACAGACTGGTTCTTATGACCTGTCGCAATATCCGCATTTAACAGGCGTTTTTACAGGCGACGACTTGTACACCTCCGATGAGCCGTATGTCATCATTGATGGGAACGATACGCTCTATCGTGTGGAATATACGACCGAAAATAATCATCACGATTTGATGATCGTCAACAGCGTGTTCGGGGCGATTTTTCTGATATTGATGTGTGTGCTTTTGTACATCAGGCAACATATCATTGTGCCGTTCGGCAGACTGAATGATGTGCCGCAGGAGCTGGCAAAAGGAAATCTTGCGGTAGAGATACCGGAGGAAAAAAGCCGCTTTTTCGGCAAATTTACATGGGGCATAAATCTTCTGCGTGAAAGCATCGAGGACAGCCGCAAAAGAGCGTTGTCCATGCAGAGGGATAAGAAATTACTGCTCCTTTCACTGTCCCATGACATCAAAACGCCGCTTTCGGCGATAAAGTTGAATGCAAAGGCGCTCGAAAAAGGGCTGTACAAGGAGAAAGAAAAACAGCTTGCGGCGGCACAAAGCATCGGCAAACGTGCGGACGAAATAGAGCAGTTTGTCAGTGAGATAACCAACGCCGCAAGCGAGGACTTCATGACTTTCGAGGTCACCCAGAGTGAGGTGTTTCTAAGTTCCATCCTCGCAAAGATAAATGCAAGATACGCCTCACAGCTTGCATTATCGGGAACGGAGTTTGCCATAGAGAACTACGATGACTGTATTCTCTCCTGCGATGCTGACCGGTTGGCAGAATGTCTGCAAAATCTGATCGAAAATGCTATAAAATACGGCGACGGCAGACAAATCAAACTGAGCTTTGATAAAGTTGACGGCTGTGAGCTGATAACAGTCAGAAACACAGGCTGTACCCTTGAAGAAAAGGAACTGCCGCAGATATTTGAGAGTTTCCACCGTGGCAGCAATGCGGCTAAAGTGCAGGGAAACGGTCTGGGGCTGTTCATCTGTAAACGGTTGATGTCACTCATGGGCGGCGAGGTCTATGCCGAAATTCGAGAGAAATGTTTTTGTGTGACGTTGGTAGTGAAACTGGCGTAAGAATTTTATATAGAGGAGGTCACAGCAGTGACAGACAAGAAAGCGCTGACGCTATTGAAAAAATACTATCTCCCGTACACGGCAGAGGGAACGCTGTCCGAATCTGACAGAGCGGATGCGTTCAAAAGCGGTATCCTTGTGCCGGATTCCGCTATGACACACGATGAAATCATTACAGCGATCAAATCTCTTTCTGAAGATATTTCCCTGGAAAGCACTGCAAAAGCATTCCTCTACAGCCTTTCAAGCGGAGATATGCGATATCGTACAGCTTTATCCAGTCTCGTGTGGGCAAGATCACTTCCGAAACACGAATTCATATCCAATAACGCAGAAAAGGCGGGATGGCGCACGCCGTCCTGTTCGGTATGCGGCTGTACACATGGGCTGGTAACAACAGAGCGCATTGACTGGAACAATTACGGCGTTTTCCGTTACTTTCCGCCAAAACAGTACGGCAGAGAGCCGGATTTCGCCTGCGCCGAGTATGTGCTGCACGATCTGCGTGAGTTTGAAAAGCTGCCTGCGGCAGAACCGTGTGAAGAAGATTATTGTATACTGAACGGAATCTTTGCCTGTGTGGGACAAATGAAACCGCACAACATGGACATTGCTTTGGTGAATGAGATACGGGGCAAGAAGTTTCTGGATGCTACGGGCAACGCTGTTCACTGTATTCTGGGAATTCTCTCTCTATGTGGCATACTGGAAAGTACCGCACATAGGGGCTTTTTGCATAACTTTACAAACAGCGGCGAGATCGGCGGTTATCGTGACGGGCTTTCGTTTTATCCCCTATTCTATTGGCGTGGAAAAAATGGAGTGAATTATGACGCTGTAAATGAAATATTCGGCAGTTTCAGCGGCGACAGGTTATCTCCCAGTCATGCTGTTATCCCTGTGAAGAACGAGGCAAAAGCACCTGCAAAGAAGGTTGTTTCAAAAGCGGAACCGTATTATTCTGACGGCGTTTACACGATCATGCTTACCGATGCGGAACGACGGTATCTTGCACTTGATCCAATTGATCCGAGCTGGGAAACAGAATCTATGTACAGCGTGACGCATTGGCTGAAAAAGCGAACCGTCTTATTTTATAAGGAAAATACAATCGTCAAGGTGATCCATGAAGTGCATTCTATAGATGATGACGGCGCATATTGCTGGAGAGACTACAGCGAGTTTGATACCCGACTTGAAACAGACAACCGGAAAATGCTGCTGCCGCTGACTGCAAGGGGCAGAGCGAAACCGATCACGCCGACCAATGTGATGGCAGTCAAACCGTTCGGCTGTACCTTCAATATTTATCTGAAAAAAGAGGAAAGTCAGATAGCGGTTCAGAATCTGAGAAATAATCAGATCATTCCCATCGGAGAAGAAGAGCGTGTGAAAAAAATCATGTCTGATGAAGATTTCCATGAATTTATGCGTTACTATATTTCAACTTGTCCCGATGATTATTTTGAGCATATCTCTGCGGTAAGGAATATGAAACACCAGACTGTGAAATTCAGAGCAGGCGATATTTTTCGCTGTCAGATCGACAGAACACACTGTGCCTACGGACTGATTCTCGGAAAAACCAGGGAAATTGAAACGTGGAAGGAACTGCCCAAAGAGCATTCTTTTCGTCATGTCATGACGCAGCCTATTCTTGTAAGAATGTATGATTTTGTCACTACAGATCAAGAGATGTCAGCAGCTCTGCTTTCAGACAAAACTTTGTGTCCGCCGAGACTCTGCTCGGACTGTGATATATTATGGGGTACACATAAAATCGTTGCTCATAAAAAGCTTGTCCCCGATGATATTCAATTTCAGTTACAGCTCGCAAGGCAGGTGAAAAAGGACGAGCATTTTACACCTTTTACGGCGGAAGGCTTTATGGAAATGTCCCCAAGCCGTCCGAATCCGGAAAGCTTATACGTAGAGTGGGGATTTGCTTCGTTTGAGATACCGTGGGCAGACGTTCCCGACAACATCCGGCGTCTGCTTGATAAAGGAAGATACTTTGACGGCGGTGTTGCAATGTTTATCAACGCCGATACGCCAAAGCATATACGCCAGGACAACTTGTTATTGCTTGAAAATCGGGACAAATTTGGTGCTGTTATGGAGTTCCTCGGTCTGTCTCCCAAATGTACGGTCGACGATTTTGCCGCTAAATATGGCGGAATCTCACGGCAGAAATATATTGAACTGATTGAGGAGCGAGGTAAGTGAATGTGACATGAACATGGTAAAGCATTGCTTTGCCGTGTTTTGTTTTTCTCATACAAAACAGAAAAGGCAGTCCTGCCCGGCTGTATGCCGGACAGAGCTGCCCTTTTTCGTAATTGAATTTTAAGGATGGTCAACCACACTGGCGTATTCATCTAAAATGTAATCTGCATAAGAAGCGGCTTGCCGTTCATATCCGATTTCTGTAAGTCGAATATCGTTAATCCACTGAAAATAGTGCGTCAATTCGTGTGCTATTGTTTCCAGTATCAGCGCTAAAGCATCATCTCTCCCTAGTGTTATCAAATTATCTGTATAACTTCCGGTTGCAACACGTATATATGGTTCATACATCTCGTGATATGGCTGAAAAAAAGTGCCATATACCATTTCGCCGTCCATCGACTTAATGTATTTTTTCCCTTTCACATACACCGGCACTCTTATTGGGAAAAAGTACTCTTTTCTCAACCACTTTCCAAATTTCAGGCACGCTTCTCTTACTTCCGTGTTAACGTCGGAGGTAAAACGGAATCTAAGACCACTTCTTCTTGATTGAATATTTGTGAAGTGATATTTCCAATTCTCAAGTGTCCAGATATGCACAATGTCACTTCCTGTTTTTCAGCTTAAATTTTCTGCTGGATTCCTACAATGCAGTTGTTTGTTGTTCTTTAGTATACCATAATTTTGAGAAGAAATCAAGAAGTACCAAAAGCAAAATAGCCGAACAATGCCACCGCCGATTATCTACGAAATAATTGTCAATTTTCCCTTATCCATCTCACAAACGGTATCGCACAGCACAGAAATGTCTTCCGCCGAATGAGATGCCAAAAGAATTGTTTTCCCCTGTTCCTTTAGATGGAGCAGGTATCTTCGCATATCCTGTACGCCGTCTTTGTCCAATCCATTCATCGGTTCGTCCAGAATCAGCAGGTCTGGATCTTCCATGATCGCCTGTGCCAATCCCAGTCGCTGCCGCATACCCAGTGAAAACTTTCCAACGTGTTTTTTACTGTCCGGATCTAGCCCAACCGATTGCATGGCATTTCGGATTTTTTCTTTTGAGGCTCTTCCGGTAATGTCCGCTAAAAACTTCAAATTCCGATAAGCACTATACTCCGGAAGAAATCCAGGTGTTTCGATGATAGCCCCTATATTATCCGGGATATCAACGTCTTTTCCGATCACTTTTCCAAATACAGTGACCTTTCCGGAGGTAACCGGAATAAATCCGCAGATACATTTCATCAGCATGGTTTTACCGCTGCCATTTCGTCCGATGATACCATGTATTTTTCCGGGCGCAAAGTTCATGTTAATATGATGCAGCACGGTTTCTTTTCCAAATGATTTGACAAGATCTGTAACTTGAATCACGTAATCCATTTGCTTTCCTTTCTGTCCTTACTTTGAATCAATATCCATTTTCCATCTCTTTCTAAATGCTAACAGCAAAACAATCAATAACAAAGAAAGACCGCAATAAACGCCGATGCAATAATAGAAGGAAGGATGATTTGTCTTTTCAGCAACATCGACCTGATTCAGCGTACTCCAGGAAACCGGAGAAAAATACAACTGCTTATCAGAACCGAATGCCTCCACATAGCAGCTGAATAAGATAATAATTCCACTGACGATGCTCCCCAAGTAGCGTTTACTGCTGATGGTGTTCAAAAAGTAAATCAATAATCCAATGAATATCGCCATGAGCCATGATAGTAAAAACGTATACCAAACCGCCTGTATGGGTGTAAAATATTCAATGACGTAACCGGCGACAGACAAAAACGAATAGCCCAATTGTGATGCCGCATTACTGTATGCAATTGTATAGAGGCATTTCCCCCAATCCATAGAAAGTTCCGATGAAGGAAGTGCGGTAATCACAGTACACAAAAAGATAAACAGATAGTAAACCGCACTGGATACGATAATGTATAGGATTTGCCCGGTAATCCATGCCTTTCGCTTACACCTTACAATAAGAAATAATGCGTTTTGATCGATAAAAGGTGCATTGCAAAACATCAAAAGCAGCGGCAGCGTAAAAATCAATTTCAGATGATATTGCGAATACAGAAACGGATACTGCCATATAGAAGACGAAACGCCTAAATCAGCACTCAAATCGGAAAATTTTCTCGTATTTTCCAGAATCAAGATAAACAGGATTGCGGCAATCGTCCAAATACGATAGTCCTTTTGCCATTTTCTGAAGTTCTGCAAACAAATGCAAACGGTTATTTTAATGAATGACATCCTGCACCCTCCTTTTTGCAATTTGCCAAAAAACAAATGCGAACACTATGCCAAGGCATGAAAATACAAGAATAATATAAGCAGATGCCAGCCACGGATTAGAGGAAACATCTGTGTAGCTCAAAGACAGATACCATAAATTCGGCAGGAACTTTGATTCAATTGTAATCATCTCCAACACATAACTGAAAACAAGCGGAGCGCAGACTGCCAGATACGCATTCAAAAAGCAGGCAGACATTGCCAGACCGGAAAGCGACCACACAGCAATACTGTAGGCATAATGAAACGTCCGGAAAAACAAATACAGCCCCACATCTTTTTCATTGAGAAGTACGCCAAATGTTCCGGTATAATCATTTCCATCATAACAATACAGTGTGCCTCGTATGCAAAAAAGCCCGATGCACAATAAGATTCCCAAAAACACAATGAGAAAAGAAGATACAAACTGCATTACCAGATAAACTGACAAATGCTTTGACAAAGAGGAACGATACAAAATAAAATTTGCCATTTTTGTGTTTCGTTCTCTGCAATAAACCGTTCCAAACGGAATCGTTGCAAACAGCATCATCAATTTTCGGTAAGAGCTGATGTCCAACATGAGATCGAACGCATAGATCACGCCGGGGCGTGCGTTCTCCTCCTGCATACCAAACCAGCAGATAACGCCGACCATGACAATTGCCAGATAAAAAAGAGGCGACAAAAGTAATCGTTTGATGTAAGAAATAAATATCTGCATACAGCACCTCACTAATACAACTCACCAGTCAGTGCATCCACACAAATCGTACTGTAATAATGTGTAGAAGTCCCATCATTATTGGGCAGCACAGAATCCAAAATAAATACCCAGACAGGCTGTAATTGCAGTACGTCCTCTTTTTGTTCCAGAACATTCCACTTCAAACTGCACCCGGACAGTGTTTCTGTACCTTTTGATTCATCTTCATTCACAGCCATAGATTCCATATGGGATTTCACTCGTTCGATTGCCTGTTCCGGAGAACAGATCTGACTGCTGTCCCCTTCCTCTGTTTGTTCCATTGCATAACTGCATTCCAGATATTCCAGCCCGTTTTTGCTGAACACGCTGACCAGCTTTGACGGGCGTCCTTCGGTCATATCGCTGACAGAGGAAGAAATTGTATAATTGGCAGCAGCAACGCCGTCTATTTCCGTTGGGTACACAAGCATATACGCATCTGCCTCGTCATCCCACGGAATATCCACACCAACATTTGTTTTTGCATTCTCGACGCAATTCTGATTGAGCGCATATATCTCTGGTGTGCTTGCCACAGGTAAATCTAACGTTTCTATCAGATTTTGCATATATGCAAGAGCATCCGTAGAGGAAAATATATCCAATTCTTTTTCCGGCATCAGGACACGCATATTCTCCTCTGAACAGGATAAGTCATAATAATATGCAAAATAGCTATAGTAGTCATCGGATTTTTCCGTGGCGTACAGAATGCTGCCTGCATCATAGCACAGCGTGGTGTTATCCTGTGTCTGATATAAATGATAGTAGTCCTTCCCGGGAATATACATACTTTCTGATGTTTCTTCTTTTTGATATACCTGTTTTGTATTTCCGAAAAACAAGGATTCCATATCCTTTCCCTCAAACAATTTCAATTTGCATTGTACTTCGGGAATATTTTGGGTGTAATTCTCCGGAATGGAAAACTGGTATGTCAAATTGTCATACGGAGACTGATTCATTTCTTCAACATTCAAAGATGACATATTATTCTGAGGATGTGCCGATTTGCTGGCAGGAAAACAAGCTGTAAACAACACACAAGATAATATTGGCACGATTAAAACTTGCCTTTTCATTCTGGATACTCCTTTCCGTCATTTTTTAGCATCCTTGCACAAAATAGTGACTGTGCTGCCTTTTGAAAAACTTGCTGACGCATTTTTCAGTTTCATTATATCAATTTCAATAAAAAAGTCAATATAATTTGCGTAGTTGGTATGTTTTTCTGCGTAATTGGTATGTTTTCACCTTTTTTGCATAAAAAATGCGATATGGACTTGCACGGAAATACAGCGCTTTTCAGCGTGTTTTCCAACAAATCAATCATATCGCATTTTACCGCAGAGTGCAATATTTTGTTCCCCAAATGCAGGTTTTAGTCCCCCAAATGCAGATTTTCCTCTATTGGAAGAAGAATATCTACATAAAACATCCCTTCTTTCTCATAAAAATCAATCAGACCATTTCGTTTTGACACAAGATCTGTAACAGAACGCAGTCCCCAGCCATGCAGCTTTTTATTTGCTTTTTCCGTTTTCAATTCCTGATTCTTTTTCAAAACAGATGCGGCAATTGTATTTCTGACCACAATCCGATAATAGCCTGCCTCTTCTGAAATTGTCAGAAGTATCTGTGCGTTTGATGGATTTTTCTCACAGGCTTCTATGGCATTGTCCAGCAGATTAGACAGCATGATGCTGAGATCAAACTCCAAATCATGAGGAATCTGAACGACTAGCCGCAATGAGGTATCGATTCCTTTGGACTGTGCATCATTGAATTTCGCATTTACAACCGCATTTAACATGGTACTTGAGCATTGTACTTGAGACAAAATTGTATTTACTTTTCGCTCCTTAAATTGTTTCGCATACGCCAATGCTCCGGAACAATCTCCCTGTTCTATCATGCCGCATAAACAATCGATCCCATTCCGAAAATCGTGACGAAGAATCGAGATTTCTTCATACTGCTGCTGTAAATGCTGCATTTCATCTTGCTGCCGCTGCAATTGGGTTTCCATAATATCCCGTTCTTTTTCAATTTGACTCGTGCGGTTCATCTTTCTCAGAAATATAAAAATGATGACATTTAAACCGGATAAAAGTAATGTAATCGCAAGGTAGATATATGCCGTAAGATGATTATTTCCAATGGAAAGATTAATTGCAAATCCCATGAAAAGTGTAAAAAGGAATGCCGATAATATAATGATCCATTCATTGCGCTTAAAATGATATGTTTCTTTTTTCCGGAATGACAAGATACACTGTGTCGCTGCAAAGTAGAATAATTTCGTAAGGAACAGACAGACTACACGCTCTACATTCTGCGCATCTTTTAGCTGCAGCATTGAAACATCTGTAATTGCGCTAACTGCCGACATTACCGGAAGATTGATAAAGTACACTAAAACATAATTGATTACAGATATCAAGATCTTCTCAAAGATGTTTCCTTTTAGAAAAACTGCGGAAAACACAATTTCAATTAACAGACAACTGGAAATCAAAAATGTTTCGTTTGCTGCCCCGAAAGTTCCTGCCACATCTGTTGCAAACAACAGCGAAAACAGGAGAATCCATTTCAGAATGCGGCAATTTTCCGATCGGAACTTAAAGTATTGGATCAGCATCCGTGTAACGATCATACATTCTACTACGACTGCAAGAATTTCTGTGTATTGCCAAATCATAACACACCCTCCTCCCGCATCAGTCGCTGATACTGCAATTTTACCTCTTCACTCCTGCCTCGGCTCAATGGTATTTTATCGTGATTTGCTTTTAGATACACCCAATCACCTTTGATTTGCAAAATCCAGGTGTAATTCACCAAATAACTTTTATGTACTCGAATAAAGCCTTTCTCCGTAAACTGCTTTTCCAATTCATTCATCGTGTATGTGTGCATTGCAAGCCGAACCGATTCCTTTTGTGCATTTACAAAATAGATATCATGCCGAATGGAATAGAAGTATGCAATGTCTGAGACTTTTTGTTCGAGCGTCCTCTGCTGATCCGAATCAAGTCGAACTATAACAGATTTTGTTTTTAAGGCAGCACAGAAAGAAGAAATCATTTCCTGCGTATCACTGATAAGTTTATTCTTGCGAACAAAACGATACGCATTGTAACGAAATGTTTCAAACACGAAATCATCATGGCTGGACACAAATACAAGTGTCGTATCCAACCCCTTGTCACGAAATTTAGAGGCAAGCTGGATTCCGGACAGCCCCGGCATATCAATATCCAGAAAGATGAGATCATAGGACGTTTTTTCACAATCTTCCAAAAATCGTCTGGCATCTGTGTATGTATCAATTTTGCAGTCTACATTATGCTCCTGAAATAATTCTGAGACTTTTTTCTGGTATGTTTGAAGAAACATGGTTTCATCATCACACATTGCAATTCGAATCACGTAACGTGCCTCCTTTCTTGTCTTTTTTTCTCTATGTCCATGATACCATAAAAGAGAACAAAAAGCAAGAAGGTTGGAGGATTTATGTGGAAATGCTAAAAGGAAAAATGTTTTTGTCTTGTAAAATACCATGCCGGGAAAATGTGTCAATTTTAATTCCGTTCATGGTCTTATTTTGATTTATTTCCACATACAAAAAACGGCATATTGAGTGTCTCTCAAATATTCTCCAATAAAATCTCCTTGAAAAGAGATGGTGAGGAAGTATCTATCATTTTCGAACTACCAATTTATCCAAATAACCCACCTGCGAAGTGGAATGACTGCAATACTGTTTCGGTTGAAATATCATTATGAAAACACTATATCTTGAATGTAGTATGGGTGCGGCTGGCGATATGCTGACCGCCGCACTTCTGGAGTTATGTGACAAGCAGAAATTTCTTGAGAAGATCAATGCAATTGGCATTCCAAAGGTAACTGAAGAAGCAAATTCCGGTTCAAAATGCGGGATCTGCGGCACACAGATGTCCGTCAGAGTTGACGGTATAGCGGAAGAAAGCCACGATGTACATGAGCATACGCATCATCACCATGCACACCATGCTCACACCTCTATGCAGGACATTGAGAATCTAATACACGGGTTTACCGTGTCAGAAAAGGTAAAATCTGATGCGATTGCCATTTACAAGTTACTTGCAGAAGCAGAAAGCCATGCACATGGAAAACCCGTTGCGGAAATTCATTTTCACGAGGTTGGCACATTAGACGCTGTGACGGATATTGTGGGTGTTTGTATGCTGATTGAGGAAGTTGCACCCGAGAAGATTATCGCATCGCCCATTCATGTCGGAAGCAGTCATGTTCACTGTGCACATGGTATTCTGCCTGTTCCGGCACCTGCAACAGCATATCTTTTGCAAAATATTCCGATGTATGGCGGCACCGTTGAGGGAGAGCTTTGTACTCCGACAGGAGCGGCACTGCTAAAATATTTCGTCAGTGAATTTGGTAATATGCCAGTCATAAAAACAGATAGCATCGGCTATGGATTTGGAAAAAAAGAATTTTCCAGATTAAGCTGTGTTAGGGCATTTTTGGGAGATACCGAAGATCAGACGGAACAGATCATAGAATTGAAATGCAATCTTGATGATATGACCGGTGAACGGATTGGATTAGCTTTGGAACGACTGTTTGAAGCGGGTGCTTTGGATGTATTCACGACACCAATTGGTATGAAGAAAAATCGTCCTGCAATTCTGCTGACCTGTCTTTGCAGACCACAGCAACGTGATACAATGCTGCATGAGATATTCAAACATACCACTACGATAGGCGTGCGTGAAACACTCTGCAACCGCTATGTGCTTGACAGAACAGAAACAGTGCAGCATACACAGTACGGCGATGTAAGAGTTAAGCAAATCAGAGGATATGGCGTGGAGCGGAGTAAACCGGAGTTTGATGATTTAGCAAGACTGACACAGAAACATGGTGTTGCAATTGACAAAATTAAGCTGTTTGAATACTGAAAAACATATATGCAGATATCCTTCATGGGTAGCTGTTCTGTTGCTCCCTTTTTCTTTTTTGGAGTGTACAGTTCAAACCTTTTTATTCAGTTTAACGATGCCATAGCAAAATTTAATTTACAAATAGCGAATACCAAACCGCAGAAAGCACTGATTTTATGGCGTTTTCTGTGGTTTTGTTTTATATCGCTTTCGAGTACTAAACTGACACAGTTCCCAAAGCAAAAAATCCCCGATTATTTGGGAACTTGAAAAAAGTGCAGATTTGCTTTTTCATTGCTTTTGTGCTATGATTGCCTTTGTCAATAAAAAACTGAGCCACCTCGCTAATAAAAAAGTGAGCCAGTT